>Ga0184619_10000056_pt1 | contig 33925 bp, 33 predicted proteins | sample PLM0_60_b1_FD_133146 | JGI IMG/M metagenome (GOLD analysis project Ga0184619, IMG submission 133146) | Groundwater sediment microbial communities from an aquifer in East River, Colorado, USA - PLM0_60_b1 | ecosystem: Environmental > Terrestrial > Soil > Riparian zone | place: USA: East River...
CTGAGTGTTTTGATCGGGTCGTACAGGATAAAAATGCCCGAGATCAACCCGAAAAACCGTCCGGCGCTCAGATTGACGGCGTAAACGTAAAGCAACGCCAGGCCCACCCCTACCGCGGCGATCGTTTCCACGAGCGGCCCGGTCGCCTCCATCGATTTGATCATTCGCATCATGTTAGAGAATTGAAGCTGATTGCTACGGCGGAACGATTTCTCCTGATGCTCTTCCCGGCTAAACGATTTGATCACCCGGATGCCGGCGAACGTTTCCTGCATGGTCACGACCATTTGCCCCATGTCTTCCAGCTGGTGCCGCACGGCCTTGCGCGCGCGCCGCCCATAAACGCGGATGGGCACGAGACAAATCGGAAAAAGAATCAGGGTCACAACTGTAAACTTCCAATCCATCAGGAGAAGAACGATAATTCCGCCCACGATCGTGATTGGCTGTTTAAACAGATCGCTGCTCACGGTGGTCAGCGCCATCTGCATACCACGCGTGTCATTGGTAATGCGCGACATGAGAAATCCGGCCCGCATTTTGTTAAAGAACTCCATCGAGTGCCGCACAATCTTCGAGAAGAGCTGGTTCCGAATGTCGGTCACCACTTTATTGCTTACCCAGTTCATGTAATAAGCATTCCCGTAGTTGCAAAGACTGCGCACCGTCATGACAAACGGGATGGCGAGGCAAATCCAAACGATTGAGTTGATCTTTGGACCCACATTCAACATCTCATGATGGGCCAGGAGAGCGCGTGGGTTGGGCGCCGCGCCGTGGAAGATGAAGGTCGATACTTGTAGCACGGTCAGGGGAACAAACGCATTGACGAGGCCGAAGGCGAAACCAAACGACAGGCCAAGTATAAAACGCCACTTGTGCGGCTTGACGTAACCGTAAAGCCGGCGATACGGGCCCCAGGCCACGCGAACGGTCTGCCAAAATGACGCCTTTTTCTTTGTCACTTTTCCCTTGCTCATGAAATCTGCGCTGCCGGAGCCGACAGCAGCGAATCCATAGCACCGATCACCGCTTCCGTCGAGATTTGCTTCATCGGAAAACGCGCCTGATCAGGCGAGAATTCGACAACCGGCGTTGGCGATCCTCCTTGCAAGATCAAGGCCGGACTTTCGCGCGGCCGCCAATGAAACGGGTTCGTCGGCCCGAAAAGAACCACTTGCGGCGTTTGAGTTGCGGCCCCCAGATGCATCGGAGCTGAGTCAACTGTCACCAGAAGACGCGCCTGCGCGATAAGCGCCGTCAGGGCAAGCAAATCTGTCTTGCCGGAAAGATCAATGATTGGTTGCCGCAGTTTGGCTTTGATCTCACGAACGTGTTTCTGCTCCAGCGCCGAAGCGCCACCAGTGAAAACAAGATCGACATCGTAACCTCGGCGCGCGTGATCGATCACATCGGCCCAGCGCTGCGTTTCCCAAAATTTTTCCACGCGTGCCGAGCCGGGATGGAAAATGATGAAGGAACTGTCGATCTTTGAATCACGGCGAAGCTTCTCCGCTTGTTCGCGGGCGGCCCGCGGCAACTTCAGATGCAGTGCGGGGGAAGCGTTGTAAATCCCGAGCGGCTCGAGCAAGGCCAGATGATAATCCAACGTGTGCATTTCCCGCATCCGATGGCGCGCAAACTCGTTGTAAACGCGGGCCCGGCTCTTTGACTGAACCTTGATCCGATGAGAGACGACGCGTTTTTGTGCGCCGGAGAGAAAGGCAAGAAGGGCGGAGCGATCGTTTCGCGTGAAGTCAATGCAGTAATCAAACTTTTCTCGCGCGACGGCAAAAAACATTGTCACGTCCCTCAGGTTGCGCCTCGTCACAAGCGTCCGATCGACACCCGCAATGGCCGGCAACAAGTCCGCGCATTCGCAGGAAAGGACAAGTGTAATGCTTGCCCCAGGAAATTTTTCCCGCAACGCCGCGATGGCCGGCGTCGTTAAAATCAAATCGCCAATCCGTTTGAGCTGAAGAAGCAAAATCTTCATGCGAAAATTGCGCCGGTCAAAGTAGCACAAGCGTCTCGCTTGTGAACCCCAGGCGCCGCGTCAGCCGGACGCTTACGCCACTTTGCGCATCGCGACTTCGTAAGCATCGAGCAAGCGCGTGCGGAAATGGTTCCAGGTGAAATTTTCAACCACGCGGCGCCGCGCCGCGCTGCTCATCCGCTCAACCGTTTCAGGATGTCGCTGGAAATGTTCGAGCGCGGCCGCGATGGCATCGACATCTCCCGGCCGGATAATGATTCCTTCAATCCCATCGCGTACGACATCGCCCGCTTCCCGCGTCGTGATTTGCGGCAAGCCGCAGGCGGCCGCCTCATACGTGACTTTGGCGCTCCCTTCCCATTGCGAGGGGAAAACATGTACCGTGCTTTGGCTGAGATAAATCTCCGGATCGTGCACAAACCCAAGCGTGCGAATGTTATCGCGCCAGAATTTCTTGAGATAAGGCTTCGCTTCCTCGTGGACAGAGCCGACAAGCCACAACTCGGCATCTGGCAGATTGAGGCGATGCCACGCTTCGAGCAGATGGTGAATGCCTTTGCGCTCGATCAATGCTCCGGAAAAAATGGCGCGGAATTTTTCTGATCGCCGGCCCGGCTTGAAACGATCCACATCCACGCCGCGCGGCAGATAAAATAATTTTTCCTCCGGGAAACCCTGCACGCGAAAGGTGTCGGCCGCCATCTCCGATAAGACGAGGAGCAGATCGGCGAGTTCGTACTCCTCGATGAAACGCCTGCGCTCAAGCAGTAATCCGGATTTCCCTTTTCGAAACCACGATGAGCTGCTTGTCGATCCAGTGCCGCTCGGCTCGTCCTCTCTCACCTTCCCGCGATCGCGATGCCAGGTTGGAATCTCGACAATCGATGGGATTCGACGTCGTTTTGCGACCCGAAGCGATTGCAAACAGTCACCTGACCAGCTGTGAAACAAATCGTAGCGCCCGCTCGCCAAATGCCGCGACGCGATCCAATCAAGGTATTTCTTTTTCGCGCCATAATAATAAGGCCGGTCGAGAAACGAGATGAGACGAACCGGATGCCAGCGCAGCGAATGGATCAGCGACGCGGGAATCTCTTTTTGCCGGTTGTCATAGGCGATTGCTTTTCCGAGAAATCCGCCCCGATACGAGGCGCGCAGCGTCTCGAATGCGTCCGTGTCCAATCCTGAACCGCCGATGCGAGCGAAGATAGAGTAAAGCAAATGCGTTGGCAGCACGCACGGCGCCGGCGAGGCGGAATGTGACGGCGGAGGGGCATTTAGAGTTTCACCCGGCATCGGGTTATAACTATTCTGGCGGAACGTCAGCAAGTAAAGTTGCAACTCGTTGAGATGTCGCAGGAAAGACTCACCATCGGCTTTGTGCGCCGCGGATATTCCGCCACCGGCGGCGCGGAGGCTTATTTGAAGCGGCTCGGCCGCGGAGTTGTCGATGCTGGACACAGCGTGCAGCTATTCGCCACGAACAATTGGCCGCGGAACGAGTGGCCGTTCGGAGCGATCACGCGCCTGCGTTCCGGATCGACAATTGCATTCGCCGACGAGGTGGAACAATTGCGGTCGCAAGTTCGCTGCGATGTTTGGATGAGCCTGGAGCGCGTTTGGCGCTGCGATGTTTACCGCGCGGGGGACGGCGTGCATCGCGCCTGGTTGGAGCGCCGGGAAAAATTCGCAACGCCACTGCAAAAGTTTTTCCGGCGATTCAATCGCAAACACAACGATACCTTGCGTCTCGAAAAATCGCTTCTCGCCGATCGAGGCGCCGAACGCGTCATTGTCAATTCGCAATTGGTCAAGAACGAGATGATCGATCTTTACCGTTATTCCGCGGATAAGATCAGCATCGTGCGCAATGGTGTGCCGCTCGAGCAATTTCGTTTCGACGGCGAAGTGCGGACGAAGGCGCGCGCATGGCTGCAATTGGACAGCGGAGATATCGCTGCGCTCTTCGCCGGCTCGGGATGGGAGCGAAAAGGATTGCTTTTCGCCATTGATGCCACGGGAAAGTGCCGGGACCGCCGGGTGCGTTTGCTCGTAGCCGGTCGCGGCAATCAACGAAAGTACAAATCGGCGCGCGTGCAGTTTCTCGGAGAACTGGTCGATCTTCGCCGGATTTACGCGGCCGCGGACATTTTCATTTTGCCCACGATCTACGATCCATTTTCAAATGCATGTCTGGAAGCGCTGGCTTGCGGGCTGCCGGTGATCACCACGCGTGCCAACGGTTTTAGCGAAATCATCGAAGACAGCGTTCACGGCTCGCTGGTCGATCTGGCAAATGATGTGGAGGGTCTTCGCGCCGCGCTCGAACTTTGGTCGGATGACGCGCGACGCTCGGCCGCAAGATCGACCATCATTGAGCGCGCGTCGGAATTCGACATTTCGAAGAATGTCGAGAGAACGCTCGCAATCCTATTTCAATCGGCAGCCAGAGCTGCGTCCACGTGAGGGTAGGTCAGAAAGACTTGATCGACCCGGGCGATTTCGAAGATTGAACGCACGTTGTCATCCAAACCAGCGAGCGCGAACTTCCCGCCGTATTCCTCAACGTTCTGCATAGCTTCGATCAAAACCGCGAGTCCCGAGCTGTCGATGTAAGTGACGCGCGAAAGATCGACCACGAGCCGGCTCGGCTTCTTGCGAATCATCTCGCTAAAAGTCGAAGCTATCCGGGGCGAGACGTTAAGATCGATTTCGCCTACCAGCGGCAGAACATTTCTTTCTTTAGGAAGGGGCATGTCGCTTTTTCGGTTTGAGCAAGTGTCATTCCATTGCCATTGCAATTCGACATTTCGAAGAGCGTCGTGCAGGCGTTGGAGGTCTTGATTCAGGCCGCGGCGAGCGCCGCGTCGACGTCCGGAAAAATCTGAAACACCTGATCGAGCCGCGCGATCTCGAAGATCGTTCGGATGGTTTCCTGCAAGCCGGCGAGCGCGAACTTGCCGCCGTATTCTTCGACATTCTGCATCCCTTCGATCAAGGCCGCGAGGCCCGAACTGTCGATGTAGGTCACCCCGGAAAGATCGACAATCAACTGTTTTGGCTTTTTCTCGATCATCATGCTGAGTGATGCCGTGACGTTGGGCGAGATGTGCAGATCGATTTCGCCTTCGAGCGGCAGCACATTCGGGCGATCTTTGCGCGGCATCGGGCAGGCAGCTGGCGTGGATTTTTTCATTCACACTCCAATCGTCAATCGGTCACCATCCGAGCGTATCGATCACACGATCGACATCCAAAAGATCGTCGATCAGAAAATCCGGCTGATATTCCGCGAGCTGCTCACGAGTCCAGGTCCCGGTTGCGACCGCGATGGTGCGCGCACCAAAGGCTTTGCCGCAAGCGATGTCGCGCGGCGTGTCGCCGATCACGTCGATTTCGGCTGCAGAAAATTCGCGGCCATGTTTTTCCTTAGCGCGCGCCAGAGCAAAGGCCCCGAGCCGGTTGCGATCCTGATGATCGTCGGCAAACGCTCCGAATTCGAAAAAATGCCAGACGCCGTAGTGCTCGAGCTTTAATTGCGCGCCGCGTGAAACATTTCCGGTGAGGAGCGCGAGCACGAGGCGCGGCCGCGATATCAATTTCTCGAGCAACTCGAGCACGCCAGGAAGTAGTTTTCCTTCGCGGCGCGGCAATTCGAGCGAGAGAAAATGCACGTAGCTGTCGAGAAACGCGGTGATGTTTTCGTTGGTCGCGGGAATCCTGTGCTTCCTCAAGATGCTGACGACGATGCCTGAATCGGTCACGCCCGCGATCTCGATATCGTGCAGATCGTCCGCGATGCCGAAGCGCTCCGCCAGCGTCAATTTGAGCGCGTGCACGCCCGCGCCGCCCGAATGGATGAGCGTTCCATCGATGTCGAAAAGAAGAAGGCGCTTGTTCTGGCTTGTCATGTCGAGCGGAGTCGAGACATCAGCGCCCCACAATCTAGGCGGGTCAAAGCACCGGCGCGTGCATCATCAGCATCGCGATCATGCTGCCAAGAAAGACGAGTAATGCAATCGCCCCGCCCGCGAGGATGGCGGTGCGAATGGGGTCGCTCTGTTGTTTCCGGCGCGGGAATGGCGATGCATTTGTAAAATCGACAGGCGCTATACTCGATTCCGCGGGTGTCGCCTCAAGTTCCTCGAGCTGCGGCAACGGCTGTGATCCGCGCATGTCCGGCTCGAAGAGCGCGTCCACCGCGCCAAAGCGAATTCGGTCGCCGAAGCGCAGCGCGGTTTCCATCACCGGAATGTCATTGACGCGCGTGCCGTTGGTCGACTCAAGATCTCTGAGTCGGTAAACTTCACCAGCGAGTTGCAACACCGCGTGCAGCCCTGAGACCGACGGATCGTCGATCACGATCATGTTCTCCGGCGCGCGACCGATCGTGATCAGCTCGTCGGTGAGCTCGTGCGCAGCTCCACTGATAATTAACTTCGGCATATTCATTCTGAGGGTATCGAAATTTCGACCACAAGCGAGACGCTTGTGCTACTTCTGCTCTGCTCGCATAGTGCGGCTTTCATGGCAATCGAGTTGACGCGCAATTTCTGCATCATCGCGCACATCGATCACGGCAAGACTACATTGTCGGATCGATTGCTCGAGAGCACGGGCACGATCCACGAACGGGACAAGCAGGACCAATTGCTCGATTCAATGGATTTGGAGCGCGAGCGCGGGATCACGATCAAGGCGCATCCGGTGACGATGCACTACACGAGCAAGTCGGGCGAAAGGTATCGGCTGAACCTGCTCGATACGCCGGGGCATGTCGATTTTGCCTATGAAGTTTCGCGAAGTCTCGCCGCGTGCGAAGGGGCGCTATTGGTTGTGGACGCAGGGCAGGGAGTTGAAGCGCAAACCGTGGCGAACGTGCATCTCGCGCACAAGCAAGGCCTCACCATCGTGCCAATCATCAACAAAATCGATCTGCCAAATGCCGACGTGCCCGCCGTCCATCGGCAATTGGAAGAGATTCTCGCCATCCCGTCCGAGGAAGCGATCGAAGCGAGCGCGAAAATGGGAATTGGCATCGAGGAAATCCTGGAAGCGATTGTGCAGCGAATTCCAGCGCCGCAAAAGCCGGCGGACCAAACATTGCGCGCTCTGGTGTTTGATTCGGTGTTCGATGTTTACCGCGGCGTGGTTGGTTACGTGCGCGTCGTTTCCGGAACGATGGAGGCAAATCACGCGATCAAATTGATGAGCAACGATGCGCGCTACGAGATTAAGGAAGTGGGCGTGTTCACGCCGAAGATGTTCGTGCAGCCGGGATTGGAAGCGGGCGATGTCGGTTATTTCATCGCCAACATCAAAACCACCGCCGACATGAAAATCGGCGATACGATTACCGATCAGCGCAACCCGGCGCGCGCGCCGCTGCCCGGATTTCAGGAAATTCATCCGATGGTGTTCAGCGGAATTTATCCGATCAACACCAGCGACTTCGAGCATTTGAAGGCGGCGATCGCGAAGCTGCGTTTGAACGACGCCGCGTTCATTTACACGCCGGAAAGTTCGGTTGCGCTCGGCTTCGGTTTTCGCTGCGGATTTCTTGGATTGCTGCACATGGAAATCATCCAGGAGCGACTGCGCCGTGAGTACAACATGGATATCATCGCCACTTCGCCCAGCGTCGTTTACGAAGTGGCGACGACCGGTGGCGATACACTTTTGATCGATAATCCCGCGCATCTGCCGGATCCGAGCATGATCAGAGAAATCCGCGAGCCGATTGTGCAAGCGTATGTGCTTTGTCCGAACGAAAACATTGGCGACATCTTACAGCTCATTCTCGAGAAGCGCGGACAAATGGATCACACGGAGTCGCTCGATACGCGCCGGGTGATGTTGCATTGCGAGCTGCCGCTGAACGAAATTCTGGTCGATTTTAACGACAAGATTAAATCGATGACGCGCGGTTACGGCTCGATGGACTATGAGCACACCGGCTATCGTCCGGCAAAATTGGTGAAGCTCGATCTCCTCGTGAATGGCGAGCCGGTCGATGCGTTCTCGACCATCGTGCACAAAGATCGCGCCGAGGCGAGGGGACGCCAGTTGGCATCGAAGTTGAAAGAAGTGATCCCGCGGCAGCTCTATCAAGTCGCAATTCAGGCGGCGATCGGCGGGAAAATTATTGCGCGAGAGAGCGTTTCCGCCTTGCGAAAAAACGTCACCGCGAAATGCTACGGCGGCGATATCACGCGGAAGCGGAAATTGCTCGAGAAACAAAAAGAAGGAAAAAAACGCATGAAGAGCATCGGCAAGATCAACATTCCACAGGAGGCGTTTATCGAGGTCTTGAAGGCGCAATAATGATGGACGATGCAAACATTCGACATTCAACATCCAGTATCGCATCCAGCATCCAGCAGCTAGCATCTAGTAATTAGCAACGCATGTTCACTCCCCGTTATATCAAACACAGCAAGCTGCTCTTGCGGCATGCGCAAAAGTACTTGCGCTACAAGAACGATCTGCTCGGTGAATCGACGAGGGAAGAACTGGCCGCGGCCACGCAAAATCTGGGAGCGGCTTTGCGGAAGCACGATCACGATCGCATCCAAAGCGAAGCCGAAGCGCTCGACGAAAAATTGCACAAGCTCGCGCCGGTGACTTGGGAATCGCACTGGCGGGAAAATTGCGAGGTGATTTTGGTCGCAATCGTCGTGGCGGTCGGAATCCGGTCCTATTTTTTGCAGCCGTTCAAGATTCCTACCGGCTCAATGCAACCGACCTTAAATGGAATCATTGGCCATCCGCGCACAGCGCCAGCGCCGAACGTCCTGCGGCAAATCGGCGAGTTCATTATGCTCGGCCGCAATTACATCGACGTCGTATCGCGCGAGGATGATCAGGTCCTGCGAATCGAGCAGAAGAAAATTCTCTTCTTTTTCACCTTCTCACGTCTCATCTGTCAGCATCAAAAGTTTCTCGTTTACGCATCGCCGGAAACGCTCATTCATGATTTCAACGTTTTCCCGGAACGGCTTTGCCGGCACGGTGAGATTATCGCCAGGGGCGCGGTGGACACGGGCGATCAGGTCTTCGTCGATAAACTTAGTTACAACTTCGTCAAGCCGCATCGCGGCGACGTATTTGTTTTCCGCACGAATCACATCTTGGGGATTCGTGAAGATCCGGAAACAGGCGCGCCTTTCTACATCAAGCGCCTGGCGGGGTTGCCCGGTGACACGCTGCGGATTGATCCCCCCCGACTTTATATCAACGGAAAAATCGCGGAAGGTTTTGGTTTCGCCCGCGTCATGGCGGCGAAGCTGCCCTATCGCGGCTATGCGCTGGGCCGCGATTATCTGGCGGAGTCAACTCGTTCGTTTGTTCTGCCGGAGCATGGTTATTTCGCGCTCGGCGATAACAGTTACAACAGCTACGACAGCCGCTACTGGGGGCCGGTGCCGGAGGAGAATCTGGTCGGGCGAGGCTTGTTTGTTTACTGGCCGTTCAATCGACACTGGGGATTGATTCGTTAGACCATTTTTCTCGCTCATGCTCTCCAGTTTGCCGCGAGTGTATCCGCTGCTCGGTCTTTGCAGCGGGTATGCGATCGTGATGCTTTTCAATCCGGTGCGCGCCGCGCTGCGCGATGGATTTCGCTGCATTGCGCGCTTCAAACGTATCTGGCTGACCTTTGTTCTGCTCGGTTTTGCCTATTCTGTTTTTCAATTTACCACCTTCACTCCCATCCAAAACTGGACGGATCTCGATCTAAACCAGGTCACGTCGCTGCCGAGCTGGCATTGGCCGAGACTGGCAGAGGTATGGCGCGAGACGCTATTGCCCGCGCTGGAGGGTGTGGCGGGAATTTTCGATAACCCGACGACCACTTACCCGCTTTCCGTGGTCGCCGCCGTGCTCATGGTCGTTAACTGGCGCGGTCTGCATGGCGCTTTGCTGCGCGCCTTGCGGAAACGATATCGTTTCTGGAGTTATTTCATTTACTTGATCCTGCTCCTCAGTGCGTTGGCGTCACTCTTCAAGCCGATCGTGTTTTGGCGGTTGCCAGAGTGGGGCGGCCTGGTCCCGGCCGCGGGGCTGCTGCAAATTTCCGCCACAGTGGATGCCGTTGCGTTCATCTTCGAATATCTTTTCGGCGTTTATGTTCAGGTTTATTTGATCACCGTTTGCCTGGCGTGGGTGAAGGGCGTGAGTTTCGAAGAGGGCGAGCTCTGCCGCTTCGCCATGCGCCGCTTCAGTTATGTGTTGAAGTGGGCCGGCATCGTCGTGTTGGTGAGCACGTTGATCGTGCGGATGCCGCTGCTGCTCGCCTACTTCATGAATATTCCCGATGTGCTTGATTATCTGCCGCTCGAGCGCGTGCTCATGAGCGGTTTGATCATTGCTTTTTGCTCCGTCCAAATCTCGCTTGCCCTGCATAACGAAACCTTGGGCGCAGCTATCCGCGCCCATCGGCAATTCCTCGGGGCGAACGCGCATCGCTTCGGCTGGTTCCTGCTCATCTGTGCAATGCACTTTTTCTTCATCATGGCGTGCGATGCCATTGCGCGCGCCGCCATCACCGATCGGCTGGTTGCGCTCTTCTGTTGGAAATGCATTTTTGTCTTTCTTCGCGGCCTCATCACCGGCTGGCTGCTGGCTTCCTGGGTCTGTTTGTTTCGTCAATGTGAAACCGATCGCATTGATCAGGAGAGCCGGGTCCAATATTAGGCTGGCTGCGACGCGTGAATGTGAATGCAGCCAAGATCACCCGCCAGAGCAAATCAAATCTGGCCCTGGCGTTTGTTTCGTTAGGCCGCGAGCGCCGTCAGGACATCACGCTCTTTTACGCGTTTTGCCGTGTGATCGACGATATTGCGGATGATGTCGATCTTAGTGCAGAGGAAAAAAGACGAGGACTTGCCGAATGGCGCGAGTGGTTGTGGGCTGCGACTTCCGGCGAGCCGTTGCTCGCTTGCGACCTCCGTGGCTTGATCGCGAAGTACTCACTCTCGCCCGGCATGCTTGAGGAAATTATCGCCGGAGTCGAGATGGACTTAAGCATCTCGCGATATGCGACCTTTGAGGAACTCCGCGTTTATTGTTATCGTGTCGCCAGTGCTGTGGGTCTCGTCAGCATCGAGATTTTTGGATATCGCAATCCCACCTGTAAAGAGTATGCGATCCAACTTGGCCTGGCCTTGCAAGTGACCAACATCATTCGTGACGTGGGGAAAGATTTGCGGGACGGCCGGATTTATCTGCCGCGGGAAGATCTGGCGCGGTTCGATTATTCCGAAACGGAACTGCAAGACCGAAAATATAACGAACGCTTCGTTCGCCTGATGGAGTTCGAAGCAGGCCGTGCGCGGCAATTTTTCACCCGCGCAGCGGCCTTGCTTCCGCGCGAAGATCGAAAATCGATGGTCGCGGCCGAGATCATGGGTTCGGTTTATCGCGGCCTGCTTCGCCGAATGGAGCTGGACAAATTTCGCGTTTTCGAAAAAGAATATCGGCTCAACAAACTGGAGAAAGCCGGCCGGATCGCGGCGCAGCTGCTCAAGTCTTTGTGAATTTGTCACGCCAAACATCCGTCTGCCTAGAAGTCGAGTTCTTTTAGTTTCGCCACGCAACCTCCCTTAAGTTGCGCGGTTCAATTCACGAACGAAGATATTTTATGAAACCCGATTTTCTTATAATCCTTTCGATCGTTGCCCTTAGTTCTCTTATTCTTGGTTCATGTGACACCCCAGTCGGTCAGGGCGCTGGAGCCGGAGCCGCGGCCGGTGCAATCATTGGCGGCGCGGCGACTGGCCATGTTCGCGGCGCGGCCATAGGCGCGGCCGCAGGTGCCGCGGCTGGCGCGTTAATCGGGGCAGCGGTCGAGGAGGATCAAGCCGCACGCTACGGTGCGCCGCCGTCGGGCGGCTTCCCGTTCGCTCGATTCAGCGGCAGGCCGGGACTGTTCTATAGCCCGTACACGGATCGTCTCTACGATCTCCGCGGCGTTCCGCGCGGCGGACTCACTCGCGACGTCGATACTGGCGAGCTCTTCCGCAAGCCATAACCGAGCGACAGTTTGGTCGAGGATCCGTGCGGTTGGAGGGATCAGCGCGTTTGCGCTTGCAGCGCATCCACGAGCGCCTGCGCCTCCTCCGTCATTTTCAGCAATTCCGGCCATGGGCGGTGATAGTTCTCGCCCGGTAATTTGCGCGTGGCGTCAAGACCCATGTGCGAGCCGATGTTCTGTTCGGTCGGCGCGTGATCGAGCGAGTCGCTCGGGTTCTTGATAACGGTCGTGTCGCGCGCCGGATCGGTGTTGGCGCACAGGCGAAAGAGCACTTCGCTCGTATTGTGCACGTCGCAGTCTTCATCGACTACGACGATGTACTTGCTGAACATCATCTGGCCCATGCCCCAAAGCCCGTGCATGATTTTAAAGGCCTGATACGGATATTGTTTCCGAATGCTGACAAAGACGAGATTGTGAAAAACGCCTTCCGGCGGCAGCGTCATGTCCACGATTTCCGGAAAGTTCATTTTGAACACCGGTAGAAAAATGCGCACGCTGGCGTCGCCCAAATAATAATCTTCCATCGGTGGCACGCCCACGATCGTTGTTGGATAAATGGCATCGCGCCGATGCGTGATCGCGGTCAGATGGAAAACGGGATAATCCTCGACCGCAGTGTAAAAACCAGTGTGATCGCCAAACGGACCTTCCTGGCGCATCTCCCCTGGTTGCACATAACCTTCCAGCACAAGATCGACATCCGCCGGCACATCGACATCAATTGTTTTGCAGCGCACGAGCCCGACTGATTTTTTTCGCAGAAAACCCGCGAAAAGAATTTCATCCAAGCCATCCGGCAATGGCGTGGTCGCCGCGAAAGTATAGACCGGATCGCCGCCGAGTGTTACGGCAACTGGCATGCGTTCGCCGCGCTCGTAGTATCGCTTTCCATGGCGCGCGCCGACTTTGTGAATTTGCCAATGCATCCCCGTCGTCCGCTCGTCATAAATCTGCATGCGGTAAACACCGACGTTTCGCGCACCGCTCTCCGGGTCGCGCGTATGCACATTCGGCAAGGTGATGAAACGGCCGCCGTCTTTCGGCCAGCATTTTAAGATTGGCAGATTCGCCAACGAAAAATCATTTCCATTGCCAATCTTGTGAACCACTTCCTGACATTCACCCTCCTTTGCGTGTTTCGGCCGGGCATGCAGCAGGTGAATTCCCTGCTTGAGCAAACTCCAGCCTTCGCGCAGATCCGTCGGCGGTTTCGCTTTGAGGATGAGTTGAATCTCCTGCGCGATGTCTTCTACGTCCGCGACTTGGAGAGCGAGCGCCATCCGCTTGCGCGATCCCATTGTATTGATTGCGACGGGGAATTCCGATTTTTTTCCATCGACAATCGGCTGCTCGAAAAGAAGCGCCTTACCACCAGCGGGCGATTTCATTTCGCGGTCGGCCCAATCCGCGATGAGCAGATCGGTGTCGACCGGGACAGCAACGCGTTTCAGTTCGCCCGCTTCGTCAAGAGCGTCGAGAAACTTTCGAAATGAGCGGTAAGCCATTTGTCAGGCGTGCCGCGACTCTGATTAGTTCTGTGGTAGAACGCGAGACAATTCTTAATCAGCGGTACGGCGGTACCAGGTGTTGGAACGACACGACCCGCCCCCTCACGAAGGTGACCGTTTTGGTCGGATACGGAATGCTCGGCGGAATATACGAATAGTAGAATGGATCGTAGAAGGGGTCACCGAAGAACACGAAAGAGCGGCCATGATGACGATGCCTGCCCACAAAACCGACGCCGCTAAATCCGAAACCGTAACCGAAACCGGGCCCGTAATATGGATATGGATAGGGCGCGTAATTTACATAAATCCAGGTTTCGGTTGGGCGACCGCGCATATTACCCACAATTCTCCGATCGGGGGAACCCCAGGCCAGCCACACTGCACTTTCCGACATGCCATCGCGAATTTGACCCCGACTCACGAGCGCCTGATCGCCGGGGGAAAGGCTTTGAAAAATTTCCGGATGCCCGGAAATCCGTGTTTCGGTAGTAGAACAACTCGTAAGAATTAATGCGCTGGCCACAAGTCCAGTTGTCAGCGCCCAGGAAAAAAATTGACGCTTCATAGGAAGAATCATACAACCGCCGAATTCCGAGTCAATCATGCCGCTTTCTTGATTCAACACCGCGTTGACCGTAACGTCGCGTCCAATGGAGGATCGCTTCGGCCACCGCATCTCTTATTTGCGCGTCTCGATCACGGACCGCTGCAACGAGCGCTGCACCTACTGCATGCCGCACGAGTTGCAAGAGTGGTTGCCGCGCGAAGAAATTCTGACTTTCGAAGAAACGTTGCGCCTCATTCGCATCGCGGCAGAGCTGGGCGTTTCGAAAATAAGAATCACAGGCGGCGAACCGCTTACCCGCCGCGGAGTCGTCGATCTTATCTGCCAACTTCCGAAAATTCCCGGCCTTCACGACATTGGTCTTTCGACGAACGGGACACTTCTTGCGCGCGCAGTTGAACCAAATGTGACGATGGCAGCGGCTTTACGAGGCGCCGGTGTGCGCTCGGTCAACATTTCACTCGATACGTTAGATCGAGATGTTTATTCCCAAATCACTGGACGAGATATGCATTTGCAAGCGCTCAGTGGAATCGACTCCGCCATCGCCGCCGGTTTCGACCAAATCAAACTGAACACCGTCTTGATGCGCGGCCGCAATGAAGATCAGTTAGTTCCACTCATCGAGTTTGCTGCGGCTCGCAATTTGATCCTGCGTTTTATCGAGATGATGCCCGTGAGCACGAGCGAAGTTCTCGATGAAGACAATTTTATGTCGATTTTTGAAGCGAAGCGCGCAATTGAAGCGCGTTTCGGAAGTTTGATTCCCGAGCCGCAGTTTCACACGAATGGTCCCGCCGCGTACTATCAAATCCCTGGTCGGGAACAGCGCGTTGGTTTTATCGGCGCGATGACGAACCTCCACTTTTGCGAAAGCTGCAACAAGTTGCGTCTCACCTGCGATGGCAAATTGCGCCCGTGTCTCGGCAGTTATCTCGAATTCGACATCATGAAATCGCTGCGCGCGGGTGCGAGCGATGAGGAACTCAGGAAGTTCTTTCTCGATGTGGTCGATCGAAAGCCGGAGCAACACGACTTTCGTAATAACTATCAACCGAATCGCAAGATGATCGCCATCGGTGGCTGATCAATGAGGCGCCTCACCCACATCGCCGCCGATGGCCGCGCCCAGATGGTGGATGTTTCCGCCAAGCCATTGAGCGCGCGCACCGCCATCGCGTCCGGAAAAATTTCGCTGAAAAAGGAAACGGTCGATCTTATCTCGGAAAACAAAATTGCAAAGGGAGATGTCTTCGCCACGGCGCGAATTGCCGGGATTCAAGCGGCCAAACAAACTCCGCAGCTCATTCCACTTTGCCACACATTGCCGTTGAGTGATGTTGTGATCGACATCATTGCCTCGAATGATGGCGCGGAGGTAAAATGCACCGCCCGGACGGTTGCGCAGACTGGTGTGGAGATGGAAGCGCTCACCGGGGTGGCCGTCGCGCTGCTCACGATCTATGACATGTGCAAGGCTGTCGATAAAGCGATGCAAATCTTAGGGATTCGTCTCGTGGAAAAAACGAAGCAGCTGTAGCGGCGGTTTATGACCGTCGGAGAAATTAATGCGACGCTCACAGAGCGCCGCTACAATAATTAGCGATGCAAATCCAAGTCGGAATTATCACCATCTCGGATCGGGCCAGTGCCGGCGAGTATGTCGATCTTGGCGGGCCGGCGTTGAAAGAGATCGCGCAGAATGCGGGCTGGCAGGTTCTGAGCGAAGCGATCGTTTCCGATGATGCGAATCGCATTCAAGAAACGATCCGATCGTTTTCCCGGCAAGGCTGCGGCTTGATTCTCACCACTGGTGGAACAGGTGTTGGCCCGCGCGACGTAACGCCGGAGGCGATTCGCGCAATTATGCGCGTGGAGCTGCCGGGATTTGGCGAAGTCATGCGGGCCGAATCGATGAAGATTACGCCGAACTCGATTCTCTCGCGCAGTTTGGCCGCGATTGTCGATGAAGCTCTCATCATCGCTCTGCCGGGAAAACCGAGTGGGGCTGTGGAATGTCTTGGCTTTGTTGCCGGCGCGATTCCGCACGGCGTGGCTTTGGCACAGCGCGCGCCGACTTCGTGCTAAATCCCGAACGGGCGCGTTGTGGGGACGGTTTGCCGAGTCACCCGCGTCCGATTCGGTCAATAGCCCTATCTACTTGTCGACCTTTAATCCGGATAAATTAAGAGTCGCATCTGTTGTTTGCCGTATTCCGTTAGACGCGCGCGGGTTCCCCGCCCAGTGGCGACGTTATTCGTCAAATAGGAAGCATCGACCGGACTTTGCCTAATGTACGTCAGTTCCGGCTGTCTCAAACGTCGCGTGCGCGGCTCTATTTTCAGCGGCAAACCCGAGCGAGTGAATGAAACTTCCCACGCTGAAGGATCGACAATCGCATTCGAGCTGACCATCCACGGGTAAAGTTTGGGCAGTTCAAAGTGTCGCGATTTGGGAATTGTCACTTTGTAGAATGTTTCTTCATCTGCCAAAAACTGCGGGATCATCAGCGAAGGATTTCTGCGCAATTCGAGATAAAGCCGCGCAATGTCGACTCCGGCAAGGTTGATGCCGTTGTAAAGACCGTGGTGATTCGGATCGCGCTTGTGGAATTTGTCATACCAAGCTTCGAAGCGATGGCTGAGCATTAAATTGAGTTCGAGATGGAGGTGCGCGCGCTCCTGATTGATTCCCTCGCCGGTGTAACCCATCACGGCGATGCGTTCGCCGCGCTTCACCGTTTGACCCGGTCGCACTTCGATCGCGCTCAAATGTCCGAACAGGCTGTAATAGCTCGAGCCGCCCCAGTTATGCTCGATGACGACATACTTTCCGTAGTTTGAAAATCCCGGCACAAGATTCGTGTGCACAACTTTACCGTCGGCAATGGCCCGCACTTCGTCGAGTGGTTCGCCGCGCGCGTCGCGTTGCAACGGCCGAATATCGATCCCTTCGTGGAAGCGCGTGTAAACAATTCCTTCCGAAGTCTCAACAGGATCGCGCACGAAACCGTATTGGCCGCCTTCCCACGGCGTTGATTTCAGGCCTTTGTAATCGCGCTCGATATATTGATAAAACTCGGGACCGCCGCCGTGAAAAAGCGCGTCGTTATCCGTCGGTAGCACAAGATCGACAATCTGGTTTTGCGCCATCATCGGAAGGTTTGCCGCAAAGAAAGCGGCGAGCGCCGGAATGAAGATTCGCATCCGCAATTATCGTTTTTTCTGACCGATCAAGCGCCAGTCTTTCTTCATCGATTCGATGTCGGCCGCGGTGAGTCCGGAAGCGATGTAGATTTTTCCGTCAGCCACGCGCTGGTCGATTTCGAGCTCGGTGATCGGCCGCCCGTTGATGAACACAAAAAGCAGACTGCCGCGACGCTCGATGCTTAAGGCGTCGAGAGCGAGTCGTCCGTGGTCATCGAGTTGAAACAGTGCGCCGTAGGTTCCATTCCCAGTCGAATAAGGATAAACCGCCACGACGTCCCGTTCCGAGATGCGCGGCGTTCGTTCAATGGCGATATCTTTTCCCGAGAATTGCGCTCGCACCGAGGTGGCGAAGACCGCGGTGTCGCGCGGGTTCGCTTCTGCATGCAGGCGGAACATGCAATGCCGATCTTTCGCAATGCCTGCCGGCAGCGCAAGAAGCAGCCCAAGCGCCAGTACGCAGAGCGTCTTCATGGCCGATTGATAAAGGGTTTGACAGGATTTGCAACGTTTGCTGTTTACCCGTTCATGAGACGAAGCGTTGCCTCCCTCGTTTTGGTGCTCGCGGTTGCGGCGCGCGTATTTGGACAAGAAGCCACACCCGCCTCGACGACGCAAAAACGAGGCTGGCTCGGCCGAATCATCCATCCATTTTCTTCGACCTCGATTCCGCAGTACAAAGACCCGAAGCTGCGCGGTCTCGCGCTCGACTTGGTGGTCACGCCCCAAACGGTCAAGCTCTCCGAGACCCGCCAACTGGAAATCAAATTGACATTGACCAATCAATCCAAGCGCTCCATCCCGCTTGATTTTCCGACTAGCCAGCGGGTCGAAGTTTATTTGATGAACTCGGCGGAGACAGTCCTTACGAAATGGTCCGATAATCATGCCATCACCGAAAAATCCGGGACGGTCCTGATCAATCCGCAGGAGCACATCGAATACAACGAAGCGATCACGACGCGTGATCTCGCGCCCAACAAAGTTTACATCACTGAGGTTTTCTTTCCCCAATACCCGGAACTGCGCATCCGGCAAAAATTTCTGACCGCGCCGTGAGTTCATAAGGTGGATCGACCGCTCCGCCGGGCGATGTTAAACAAATGCGGATTCGCCGCCTAAATCTAGCATCGAGGTCTGGACTGCTCGATCCACCGCGCGCAGAGTTTCAAATTTACTGTCGAAATTTCTATTCAAGAAAGAAAGCAGCTACTCGTGCACTTATTCTCCGATTACCACACGCATCCGCAGGGACATCGAGTGCAACCTTACGCTCAGGCGCTGCTTCAGCCGTGGGCGGATTATGCGCGCAAAATGGGATTGAACGACATTGCGTTTACCGACCACGATCGCTATCACGCCGGGATCGATTTCGATGAGATCGATCGATTGCGCGAGAAAAATGTCAATCTAAGAATCCGTGCCGGCATCGAGCTCGACAATGATCCAACCCATTCGGCGGCTGGACGACAATGGATCGAAAAACATTGGAACAAACTCGATTTTGTTTTGGGCTCCGTCCATTTCCTTGAGCGTGCGGATCAAATGTTCGACAGCGTCCCGGCAGGAGCATCGCAATTCGATGGACGCGACATTGATGCAGTTTACGCCGATTATTTCCGTCGCGTCCGCGAGATTGCCGCCACTGGTCTGGTCGATTGCCTCGCGCATCTCGATTTAATCAAAATCCACGGGCATCGACCGAAGGCGGACATTGAGACAATCGCCGGTGAGACCCTCGACTTCATCAAATCGCACAATCTCGCGATTGAACTTTCCACCGCCGGCTGGCGCAAACCGGTGAACGAGCTTTATCCGAGCGACGAAATCATTCGGCTCGCGATACAAAAGGGGATTGCGTTCACAACCGCGTCCGACGCGCACTCGCACGTGCAACTTGGCGAAAATTACGAGCGACTGGCGGAGAAGATGTCGAGCTTTGGGATTGGCGAGGTGTGCGTGTTCGAAAAGCACAAACGTGCAATGCGCATTCTCTTGTAGCGGCGGTCTATGACCGTCGCATTTCCGCGCTCATAGCGCACCGCTAGAGCCCGAGCCCGCCGGTGATCTTCGTCATCTCAGATTGCGCCAGCGCTTTGCCTTGTTCGATTGCTTGTTTCACGCCGCTCAACACAACTTCCTCGAGAAATTCCAGGTCGTTTGGGTCGACAATTTCCTTGTCGATCTTAATTGAGAGCACCTCGCCGGCGCCGTTCGCGACCACAGTAACCTTGCCGCCACCCGCGCTCACTTCCACGGTTCTTTCCTCGAGCTCCGCTTGTGTTTTGGCCATTTGCTCCTGCATCCTCTGCGCCTGCTTCATTAATTTGTTCAGGTTCATACTCTTTGGGCTCAGGATTTGATTTCGCCTTTGAACATTTCGAGCGCTTCCTGGATGAGCGGATCATCTTTGAACTCTTCGGTTTGCTTCGACGGGTAATCGTGCGGATTCTTGCTCGGCAATCCTTCCTTCGCGCTCAACTTCGCCGTCCAATCGCGACCGCTGACTTCCTTGAGTAAAGTTTCAAGCTGGCGGCGGTTACTCATGGTGGCGAGCGTTTCAATAGCCGATTTTTGCTCCGGCGAATAACCGAGAAGAAAGTTGCGGCCTTCGGCGCCAAGCACCGTCAACGAATCGATTAGCGTGCGCAAAAATCCTTTCGCCGGAACCTTCGCGCTGACTTGCTGCCAGATCTCATTCGCGTCAATCGCGTCGCTTTCCGCCACGCGCGGCGCGTTGTCGCCGCGGTCGCTGACCGCGGCTGATTCTGTAGAGGCGGCCGTGCCGACCGCAGTTTTGTGGGAAGCAGGCGACACGCCTGCCATCAGAGCCGGAGATTTTCGCGGCGTGGTCGACTTCCCATCGCGCAAAGCATTCAAATTTTCGATCACTTCATTCAAAGTGACCTGGCTCAAACCCTGGATCGCTTTGATGAGCGCGACTTCGAAGTGGAGCTTTTTGTTCGGCGCCCATTTCATGCGGCTTTCGGCTCCGGCGAATTGATCGATTAATTCCAGCAAGCGATCGGTCTCGAGGAGTTTCGCTTGCCCCGCGAGCGACTTTTGCAAGTCAAGATCGACATCTTCACTCAGCGCGTCGGGCTTCACTTTGAAAACGAGCAGGTCGCGCAGATAGGCGATCAGGTCGGACATGAGTTTCATCATGTCTTTGCCGGCTTCGGACTGTTCCTGGAGCAATTGCACGGCATCGGCCGTTGCGCCGCGCAAAATCTTTTCTGTGAAACCCGCAACGGTTTGCTGGCTGGTGAATCCGAAAACATTGAGCACGTCGGCTTCGGAAATTTTCTCGCCGCAGAAGCCGACGAGTTGATCGAGCATCGATTCGGCGTCGCGCAATCCGCCTTCGGCGCCACGGGCGATGGCATGCGCGGCCGCGGGCTCGAGCGTGATTTTCTCCTTGCCGGCGATGAACTGGAGATGTTGCGCAATCAAGTTCGCAGGGATGCGGTGGAGATCGAAGCGCTGGCAGCGGCTCAAGATTGTCGGCAAAACTTTTTGTGGCTCGGTCGTGGCGAAAATGAATTTCACGTGCGGCGGCGGCTCTTCGAGCGTCTTGAGCAGCGCGTTGAACGCGGCGGAGGAAAGCATGTGCACTTCGTCGATCAAATAAATCTTGTAGCGACCTTTTGCCGGTGCGTAGCGAACGTTATCGCGCAATTGGCGCACGTCCTCGACGCTATTGTTGCTGGCGCCGTCGATTTCGATCACGTCGAGGCTGTTGCCGGCGGCGATCTCGCGGCAGTTATCGCACACGCCGCAGGGCGTAACGGTGGGACCGTTCACGCAATTGAGCGCCTTGGCCAAAATGCGTGCCGTCGATGTTTTGCCGATGCCGCGCGGGCCGACGAAAAGATAGGCGTGGGCCAGGCGATTTTGCGCGACCGCATTTTTGAGCGTGCGCGAGACGTGCGTCTGGCCGACCAAATCGTCAAAAGTCTGCGGCCGATATTTGCGCGCGAAAACTTGGTAGCTCACGCTCGTAATCTAACGCGGCATCACGTGAATCAAAAATAGAAACTCCCTGGGCAACTGCTGAATGAGTGATCAAGCCTGGGGGACGGCGGACTGGAGACCGCTGCTCCTTGAAATTCCGGACTACTCAATGAGCGGTTGCGCTCGATGATGCGGCAGCGCGGCGCTCCCGCGACAGAATTCACAAAATCGATCGACTCGGAGAAATCATCGAATTCGAACGTCGCGCGGATTTTTGATTGCCGGCAACAGCTCCAGCCAGATGGCGTCGCGCTTCAATCGTCGCAGCCCGAGCATCCATTGCAACGGTACAGAAAAATTCCCGCCGCCTTCCAGATGTTTAGCGGCAAACCCGCAACCGAGGAAAACTGTCATCCGGGGATGATTATGTTAACCATTTCAATGCGACGGCGGCGTTTCCTTCACAGCGCTGGCATGTTGGTCCCATTCATCAGCTTTCGTTAGATCAACAGCGACGCCGATCCCTTTTCGATACACCTGCGCGAGATTGCGCATTGCGTCTGCATTGCCGAACGCAGCGGCTTTTTGGAACCAATCGATGCCGTCGGCGGCGCGCCGCTGAACGCCGCTCCCATTGAGATACATCAAGCCGAGATTGTTCATCGCGGCTGGATTCCCGAGGTCCGCCGCGTGCCGGTAGCATTCGGTGGCCTTCGCCTCATCTTTGGCGACGCCGTGGCCCTTCGCGCAGGCAATCCCCAGATTGTAAAGCGCGCGCGCATCTCCCAGCTTCGCCGCGCGCTCAAAATATTTGTTCGCCTCGACGTAATCCTGCGATTTCGCCGCGCGCACACCGAGTTCAGTCAGCGCGGCTGGGTCGTTGAACATTGCGCCTTTTCGATACCAGCGCAGCGCTTCGTCATCGTCTTTTGCGACGCCGTCGCCGTTTTCGAATTGCCGGCCGAGAAGCAACATTGCTCGAGGAAAGTTCGCCGCTGCTGCCTTTCGGCGCCATTGAAGCGCTTTTTCTCGATTATGTTCACCGGCAACGCCGATATCGTAGAGAGCGGCCACGGCTAACATCCCGAGCGGATTGCCCAGCTCCGCGGATTTCTTGCACCAATCGAAGATTTTTTTGTCGTCGAGCGCCATTCCCCTGGCCTCGGCGCAAAGATCGGCCAGACAAAGCATCGCGTGCGAATCTCCGAGCGCAGCGGCCCTGGTAAACCACGCGACCGCGGCGGCGTCGTCGCGGGCCACGCCCTCGCCACGGGCGTGGAAGAGGCCGAGCTGAAACAGCGCGCGCCGTTCGCCGGCGTCCGCCAATTCTCGATAACGCCTCACCGCCTTCGCAAGATATTCAGCAGATTTCTGCGGATCCTTCGCCAGCCATTTACTTCCATCCGCGAAACGCCGCGCCAGGTTCACCATCGCAGCGGGTTCGTTAAGATCGGCTGCTTTTTTCAAGAGCGATTGGCCAGCGGCTTCGTCCTGCGGAAGCGCCGTTCCCTCAATCTGCCAAAGCGCGAGCGTGTTCATGGCACGTCCGTCCCCGGCATCGGCAGCCGTACGGTACCACATCAGCGCCTTTTCGTTATCTTGCGGCGCGGCGGTTCCAAATTCGTAACGTTGCCCTAGCGCGAACATCGCAGCGGTGTCGCCGGCATTCGCCGCAACTCGCAAGTGAAACGTCGCCCGACGCTCGTAAGGCAAGTCCGTTACTGTCGAGGCCCGCGTCAAATTCAACGCGGCGGCCAAGCAAACACCGATCGCGAGGATTCTTTTCATCGCGGGGATTTTCCACCGAGAGTTAGGATCCCTTCGGCGCCGGTATGGGAAATGGTGTGGACGGCGTTACCAGCTGGGCCGCGCTTTGTCGGCGTCGGAGTCGGATCTGCGTATCGTTCCCTGCTTAGAATGACGGCCGGCGGCACGTAATCATTATCCGGGATCTCCTCGGGGCCATTGTGGCAGTTCCGTTGGAAAGTCCATTGACCGTAATAAATTCCGTAGTCATTCGAAGTTTTGCTGCCCCAACTATAAGGCAGCGTTATGTTCTGCCCGGGACCAGCATTTCCACTCGCAACTCCGCCCGTGAGATGCGCGCGCCATGTTCCGGTCTCGGTCTCGTGCCCTACGCGCACGTGCATGACGTCCTTCATCTCCAGTTTGTTCCACCGCGCGCGGACATCGAACTGCTTGGAAGAGCCGTCGATCTCCACCGAAACCTCGATCGTTGTTTCGTCACCGCTACCCGACGAGGAGATCTCAAAGCTCTTAAAAGGAGAACCGGGGCCGAGTGTGCCATAGCCAGTCACATCGGCTCCGGCATTCCCCGAGCTGCCATCCGGCGCTACGTAGCGAAGGTGACTTGCATGGTAGGTCCAGTGACCGCCGTCGACGATTGTGAGCATTTGGCCTGACTTCACATCTTTCGCCTGGACGATCACTAAAGACGCCGTCGTTTTCTCGTCTTTGCTTAACGGGATCAGCAGCAGGCCAAAGGTCCCGCGTTGGCCGCGAAATTCGTTTCGCTGCTCCGAGATATAGTCTGCGGTCCAAACGCATTCGACCTCCGCTTTTTCACCGTGAGGTCCGCGGTAAGGGTCTCCAGGCTTGGGTCCAGCCGGAGGCGCCGCTTTCTTTTCGGCGTGCGCGACGAGGACGCTCAAGGCAATGAAAATGCCCGCGCAAACGCTTAGCGCAGCAAGCCGTTCAATTGCCTTCATAGGCAGACTTCGGACAGAAAGCGGTCATGAGCTCCGAGTGACTTGCGACTTCACCAGTCGGCAACCGTTTATGTTTCACAAAAAACAAGCGCGCCCCGTCGGGCGTGAAGACCATGAACGGCTCGCAAGGTTGGGGCAGCGAAAATGCGGGCGGGCCTTTGCCCATCCACGTCTTTGCGTCGCGCGAAAGTTTGGTGATTAACTGAAACGTTTTTTTTTCGGTGTCATGTGCGACGTAGCTGATGATGTAATATGCGCCCGAGGGATAAACGCGCACGCCGCTGATTGGCAAAGGGTCGATTTCGCTGGTCGGCTGCGCGTTTGGTTTCGACCATGCGAGTCCGTCACGCGAAACACTATGACAGAGCGTCTCTTTTTCTCCATCAGGTGCGCGCCACCACAGGTGCAGCGTTTCGCCATCGGCGTAGAGACACGGCTCGAAATCGAAATGTTGTTGCGAATGGATTGGCGTAATTCCCCTTAGTTGGTCGCGCCAATGAACGCCGTCCGCCGAGCTTGCGATCCTCATTTCCACCGGCGCAACGCGACCGTGCGCGTCGAATGTGGTGTCGGGCGCGACCTGATCGGTGTTTACGACGTAAGCCATGAGATAACCATCCCGCCAGTGCGTCACCGATGGCCCGGAAGCACTTTGATGCGGGCCGGCATCGGGGCCGAAAGCTGGCCCCTGATCAGATTTCTTCCAGTGCGCGCCATCCGTGCTCATTGCGCGCCCGAAGGCGCGATGCGCGCCGGCCTCGTCGAGGCTGGAACCTTCATAAAATAGCGTCCAACCTTGCGGAGAGCGTATGACGGAAGCGTCCGCGATCGAGTCCGAATCCCAGGTTCCAGTGTTTCCTGGAATCAGCGCCGGAACTTTGTCCAATTGCCACGCATCGCCGTGCGCACTTGCCGCAACCAAGAACGACAAGGCGATCGCAAAGGTCGCGCGTGACACAAGTAGAGTTACTGCGGCGTACTTTCCGCGCCGCTGAACGCGTCCACTTTTTTTTCCGTCGGGGTCGGCGATGGCGTCGATTCGGTCCCACCCGGAGTTTCTGCCGACGTTGGTTTGTTAGCAGCCGGCGCCCCGGTTTCACCGCTGCTCACCTGGACGGAGAAACGGCCGGGGGCCGGCTGAAAATCCGCCGGGTAAATGTCTCCGCCGGAATTGACGGCGCTCACGCTCGCGTAGGCGCTGCCACTTGTGGTTGCCGCCCACGCGACAGAAAGGCCTTGCGGATCAGGCGGATTGTTCTCGACCTTGACTGTCTTTTGTCCGACCTGGACCTGATCATCGTCGTAGAGCGTCAACGTGAGAGTGGCCTTGATTCCACCGGACATGTTCGCGTTATACCACGGTTTTTGCATGGCGGCCGAGACTTGCACCGGGTCGCCTTTTTTCACGGGGAACTTATAAAACGCCGTCTCACCCATTTTCAAATCGGCGCTTGTAATGACCGGCGGCTTCAATTCAGCAGCGGCATTGAACCCGGCTCCGCCAGGCGTTTCAACGCGCGCCATGGCGCTGGCCGGCTCCGCGTTCTCACTGGTCTCTCCCTCGATCTTGATTTTCAAGGTGTAAGGCGACGGGCCCGGGTTTTTCGGCTGATAGGGATCGCGAGGTCCCCCGTGTTTGTCCTCATTATAAGACGCAGCAATGGCAATATAAGCCGGGCCATCCGCCTCGGCCGTCCATGTGGCGCGGAATGTGGCGGGATCCTTCGGATTACCGTCGACCGCCATTTTTTCCCGGGCCACCTGCGCGAGATCGTTGTTGTAGATCGCAACAAGGAAAGTCTGGATGGAACCTAGGGAGCCTCCTTCGTAGGGGGTTTTTTGCACGATGCCGATGGCGCGAACTTCTTGACCTTTGTGCAACATGACCTGGTAAAACTTTGCTTCTTTCATGGCCAGTTCGCCTTTGTAATCTCCCGACCTTACCACCGGCGCGTCCCCGAAGAACAGGCCTGGCTTCACGGCCGCGCCGCCAGCCTCGTATTGTTTGGTATCCCTCGGAGTCGGAGTTGGAGTGGCGGTAGGCGTCGGCGTCGGCGTTGGAGTAGGTGCCGCCGTTGGCGCCACCTTTTCCGCGACAACTTTCTGCAGCGCTCCAGCCAGCTCACTCGCGTTCTCCACCGTCAAAAGCTTGCCGTGTCCCTTCTCCGCGATGCTGGCCAGCTCTGCTTTTTCTTTCGGCTCAATTCCAAAGCCGATGACATTGATGCCGAACTTCACTCCGAATTGCGCCGCCAGTTTCGCAGCCACGCCGGCCGGATCTCCGTGACAACTTTCCGCGCCGTCGGTCACCAGGACAATGGCCGGCCCGCCTTTTGATTTCGACAGCTCTTTGCCTGCCACCTCGAGCGATGCCGCAATTGGCGTCATCCCGGTGGCATTGTACCCGGCGACCTTGGCTTTGAGCGTCGCCTTGTCAATCGGACCGAGCGGCTGCGCTACATCGATGTCTTCACAACCGCGCTTCTTGTTCGTGCCATAGATGATCAGCGCGACGCTCAGGTCGTTAGGCAATTTGTCGATCAAATCGCTCATGCATTTTTTGGCCGATGTCACTTTCGGCGCGCCATCCTTCATCTTCGCGTTCATGCTGCCGGAGTAATCGATGATGAGCGCCAGATCGGTGATTTCGGATGCCGGATTGCCTGTTGCTGGAAGCGCGCTGGAGGATTGCATCGCCGCGATGAGCGCGTCGCTCGCGCCGGCTTTTTTCAATCGCGCCATGTCTTCCGTGCCGAGCACAAACGCGGTGCCGGAGCTTTTCACTTTGTCGATGATGGTTTGCTCCGGAATCTTCAACTCGAGGAGCTTGATCACGTCTTGTTGAGTCAAGACCTCGGCCGCGTGCAGCAGAAAACCGCAGATTGCAAAAACCAGAAGCGTTACGAGAAGCGGAGAGCGTTTTTTCATAATGATTTAATCAACACCGCGGATAAATCGCGTCGATGGTCAGAAATTTGGACGGGAATGTCAAGGATTCTGACCAAGTGGTAGTGCTCAGTTTGAATACTGAGCCACTACCGACCAAGTGAGCGCTTGCCACGCCGAAGCTTTCGGCGTAGGCGGGTTGGACGTCTTCTGCATGTCTCGGACATCGACATCTGCTCTCGCCGCATTGCTGCTGGTTTGGGGTTTACCAATTCTCGCGCGCGAGCCGCAAAAATCTCCACCGGCAAGTCCGCCGGTCGGACGGACTCGTCCTGTGGCGAGATCGACAATTGAAAACAGAGTCGTTCGCGCGCGCGATCTCGGCATTCCGTTCGAGGGAACACCGGGAAAATTCAACGCGATCACGGACGTTGCCGGCGTGGAAGTCGGTTACACGACACTGATCAGTGGCGATGGCAAACTTATTGTCGGCCAGGGTCCGGTGCGCACTGGCGTGACCGCGATCTTGCCGCGTGGACACGCCGCCGCGAACGATCCGGTTTACGCCGGCGTCTTTTCACTGAATGGAAATGGCGAAATGACCGGCACGGCGTGGGTCGAAGAAGGCGGATTTCTCGAAGGGCCAATCGTTCTTACAAACACGCATAGCGTCGGCGTGGCGCGCGATGCCGTGATCGCGTGGCGAAATGCGCACGGAGTCGCCGACGCGCAAGGATTTTCGTGGAGTTTGCCGGTTGTGGCGGAGACTTGGGACGGCTGGCTCAATGATGTAAACGGCTTTCACGTAAAGCCGGAGCACGTCTTTCACGCTCTCGATACCGCGGTTGGCGGCGCGATCGAAGAGGGGAGCATCGGCGGTGGGACAGGGATGATTTGTTACGAGTTCAAAGGCGGGAACGGTACCGCCTCGCGCAAAATCGATATGAAAGATGACAAGGAAGCTCTTCGCAGTTTTATGGTTGGCATATTCGTGCAAGCAAATTTCGGTCGCCGTCCGCAGCTCATTATCGCGGGCGTACCAATCGGCCAAGAAATTCCGGGCGAAGTTTACAAGAAAGAGGCCGGCTCATGCATCGCCGTCGTGGCGACGGATGCGCCGCTTCTGCCGCATCAATTGGAACGACTCGCCCGCCGCGTGTCGCTCGGGCTCGCGCGCACCGGCGCCATTTCCGGCAACGGCTCGGGCGATTTGTTCATCGCGTTTTCAACGGCGAACTCGGGCGCGGCAAATCCCGATCAGGTCACGCGTTCGGTTGAGACCGTGCCTAACGACCGGATGGATCCGATCTTCGCCGGTGTCGTTGAAGCTACCGAAGAAGCAGTTGTCAACGCGCTGATCGACAATCGAAGTATGACCGGCCGAGACAATCATCACGTCGATGCGCTGCCGCACGATCGCGTTCGGACGTTATTGAAGAAATACAAGCGCCTTCGCTAAGGGCGAACTGGTTTAGGGCAAATTGAAAAAGTGCAATAGAAACAAGTCGACTGCGCCTTTCACTTTTGTTTACCCAGCATTCACGCGGCTTCGATATTAAGAGTCTGACGCGCTTCGCTTCTGGTGCTTTTCCAAACGATCAACGTCACGCCCAACAAAACGAAAGCCGCCCCGAGCAATGCCCATCGGGAAAGCGTTTCGCCAGCTACGAACCATCCGAACAGCACCGCCAGCGGCGGCGTGATCAGCGAGATCGTAAGCAGATTCGTGACCGCGATTCGCTGCATCAACCAGTAAAACAAAAGAAACGCCAGCACCGACCCAAACAGCGCCAGATAAAGCAGGCAGCCCACCGCGACTTTGCTCCAGTGAAAGTGCGCCGGATTCCCTTCGTTCCAAAGGCCGACCAGAATGAGCGGCGCGAGCGCGAAAATCATCTGCCACGCCGCCATCACCGCGGGCGCAAACTGCGTCGCGCGCGCTTTCACCACCACGCTTGCGTAAGCCGTGCTCGCCGCGCCCGTCACGATCGCGACACCGCCCCAGAACGCCATCGTGCCTTGGAAATCGAGCAGCTTCGCGCAAATGATCGCCACGCCGCCGAGCGCGAGGATTGCGCCAAGCACTCTTTCCCATTTCATCGGTTCATTGGGAAGACGGAAGTGCGCAAAGACGAGGGCGAAGGTCGGGATGGTCGCCTGCAAAATCGCGGCCAGCCCCGAGGAAACGTGCTGCTCACCCCAAAAGAGCAATCCGTAGTTGATCGCGAAGGTGAGGATACCAGTGAACGCCAGGAACGAGTAGTCTGCTGCATGCCGCGGAAAAAATGGAAAGCGTCCGGCGCAAATCCAGGCGAGGACGCCCGCCGAAATAACAAAACGAAACGCCACAAATGAGATTGGCGGCAAATCTCTGAGCCCGATCTTGATTGCCAGCCAGGTGGAACTCCAAATCACGCACAGACCCAGCCACGCCCCAAGGACTCCTGGAGAAAAACGCGCCGGCGACGCGACCGTGCCAGGCAGAATCGATGACTCGGTTTTCATCCGGTGAGCGCGTACTGTCGAAGAAATATCTCCGCGATAAAGCGCGAAAATACGAATTCCTTTCAAACGAGTCGCCTCGACAGAGCGGGGCGGCGACACTCACGGCCGTTGCGCAACTGCGCTTTCGCTCTTGCCGCTTAGAATTCTGTCGAGATCGGCGAGAACTGTCTCCGGGCCGAGATTTTTTTCGGTGCAGTAGCTGTTGGAAAGGATGTTGCCGCTGCTGTCCACCAGAATTAGACAGGGAAGGCCGCGCACGAAATTGTTTTGAATCGCGGCTTTGCTGGCAAGCTTGTCGTATTGGACTGCCGGCCACGGCATGTTGGCCTGTCCCATATAAGTTTCCATCCCGAATGGTGAGCGATCCGCACTGAAGAAGATCACTTCAAACTCCGGATGCTGCGGTGCGACGCGATTGTAATACTCCACCAGTCGCGGCGTGAATCGACGCGCCCCCGGCGACCAGTTCGCGGAGAAAAAGAAGATGTAGAATTTCTTGGTCTCAAGTGTTTCGTCGTCGAAATGGCGCAGGCTCCCCTGGCGCCAATAGACCAGGTCGCCTTTCAGCAGCCGATACATCGCGCCGGGCGCTCCAACCGCAGCAGGCGCGAGCTGCCCCGAAAGCTTTCGGGGCGGCCCGGATTCTCCCGATTGCTCGGCAGCGAAAGCTTCACGTTGTCCCTGTGCCGCCAGCTTTTCTTTTACGGCCGCCATTTCCGAAGGCGACAGCTCATAGGCGCCACTACGCAGCGCATCGATCAACGATTGGTCCGCGCCAGATTGGACGAGCTGTTTTTCCACTGCGGAATCGAAGGCATCGGCAAAATGCCGCGCGGAAAGTTCGCGCATGACCGTTTCGCTGGAATAGCCGGAGCGGAGCATGAGACCGATCTCTTTTGCCGTGAGCGGCATGAGACCGGAGATTGCGTGGCAAACGCTCGCCAGAAAAAGGAATGTGACCAACAGAAACCGCACGTTCTTTCTCTGAGCAGAAGATGCGCCATCGGGCGCGATGTCCGCCGGGCTCTTGGCGAAACCTTTCGTAATCTAAATAAAGCTCCAAGCTCCAACATCCAGAGAAATCCCAAATTCCAAGCTCCAAATCCCAAAGAAAATCTCAAACTAAAAATCGCAAATCTCAAAGGCGGCTTGAGATTTGGAGCTTTGTAGCGCAGCAGCCCGACGTGGAAGTGGCGACCGCCTGCGCAGGACGTGATGAGGAGCGCCAGAACGAAATTGCGAGCGGCGACCGATCACTGTTTTTCACTCATCACTTTTTGCATTGTTGTTGGATCATCCAGCAGGACCCATTCAATGATCGCAACCGGCAGGCTGCCGCTCTTGATCAGATCATCGTGGAATTGACCGAGGCGGAAATTTTCGCCTTGCCGATCTTTGTAGCGGCCGAGCAAATTCATAATCTGCCATTTGCCGATGATGTAGCTGATCTTTTGATGCGGACTTGACGCCGCGCCAGCCGCTTCGCCTTCCGCCGCTTCGCGATCGAGCCCGCCGGCCTCCATGAAATATTTTACGGCCTGCTCGAAGCTCCATCGGCCGGTGTGCAGGTTTACATCCACTCCGATACGTGCAGCGCGGTAACGCGAGAGCCGCAAGATTTGTCCCTGCGCCGGCGAGTTGTTTGGATAAAGCCCAGTGCGCATCAACATCTCTTCGCCGTAAAGCGCCCAACCTTCCACGAACACCGTGTCCTCGTGCTGACGGCGAATCTCGTCACTCAAATGGTTCGCGATGGAAAGTTGCAAGAAATGTCCAGGAATTCCTTCATGTCCGAGGATTGGCCGCGGATCTTCGATCGCCGCGCGAATGTAAAAGTTCTTCGATTGCGGATCATAAGTCGGAATGAAATAGAAGCCGGTCGGATCTTTGTCGTAAAGACCAGGCGGATTCATGAAACCGCCCGGACTGGTCGGCTTGAACGCTTCGGGCAATTGCCGAATCTGAAACGCGCCGAGATAATCGGGCAACGTGATAAGATTTTTTTCCTTCAGAAAATTGATCATCTCCTGTTCGCGACTCTCGTACGCTTTCAAGAACGACGCCTGGTCCGGCGGAATGTTCGCGCTGCGCGATGGATCGGGATCGGCCAGCTTCGGATCGGGAAGGAGCGCTTCGAGTGCGCGATAACGCGCCAGCTCCGCGCGACCGATCATTTCGATTTCGCGCGCATCGACGGGCAACAGCAGAACGTGCTTGAGATAGTAGTTGTAATTCCCTTCGCCCATCGGCGCGAAGTCCTTCATCTTCGGCAAGCGTTTCTCCAGCGCGTCGGCGTAACGGTGGAGCGCGGCGAGCGCCGTATCGCGCGCTGTCCCCAGTTCGTCATGCTCGTTAGACGCAAGATCGACATCGAGCGCCATCAAACTGTTGTTCAAGAGCGAATCGATCGAGCGCGCGGATTGGATGGCGAGCTGCGCGTAAAGTTTTACCGGATTTTGCAGATTGCTCAGGCCTTGCTCGAGCAACGCCGGCATTTCTTTCAAGCGCGCCGTGGCCGCGAGCGCGCGATTGCGCCGCGTGTCGTATTCCTTTTTCAACAGTGAAAAAATCCCGCTCGTGCATTCCCCCACGTACACCTGTGGGTTCGTCCGCTCGAATTTCAGGACGCGATTTTCGAAATCGACGTTCTCGAGCTGCGCCCGAAATAGAATCGCGTCGATCCGTTCGTCCTTCGGCCAGATGTCGATCTTCATCGCGCGGACTTTTTCCAGCAACGAACGCACGCGCTGCGCGCGCGCCGCGATTTTTGCCGGTGAATAATCGGTCAGCTTGTTGTCCCAGGTGTGCAGACCGGCATCGCTGCTGCGCACCGGATAATGCTCGTTCCGCCAGACGTAGTAATCGGCGGCCGTTTTGCGCAACACCGCCACGCCCAGGACTTCCTCGCTACTCGATTTTGTAATTAATGCTTTGTTCGTAATCTCGCTCCGGTTGCTCGGACTTGCGCCGCCCATCTGCGCATCGACATCATGGCCAGTCGCGATCAGTATCGCGGCCACGAATGGAGCAATGAATTTCACAAACGCGATTCTAATCGCTGTCTCGCAATGAGAAAGTGCAATCGAAAACAGTGAAGACCCTCGGAATCATCGGCGGCCTCGGCCCGGAGAGCACGATCGAATATTACCGGAACATCATCGCGCTCTATCGCCAGCGCCAGCGGGATGACAGTTACCCGCAATTCATCATTAATAGCGTCGATCTGAAGAAGGGAATCGATTTCATCGCCGCGAATGATCTCACCGGCATGGCCAATTACCTGCTTGAGGAAATCGGCAAACTCGCGCGGGCCGGTGCAGACTTCGGCCTGATCTCGGCAAACACGCCACATATTGTCTTCGACGAAGTCGCACCCAAGTCGCCAATTCCTTTGATCAGTATTGTTGAAGCAACGTGTGCGGCCGCCAAGTCGCGGGAAATGAGACGCATCGCGCTATTCGGAACGCGCTTCACCATGCAGGGAAGTTTTTATCCCAAGGTTTTCTCGCGCGAGGGAATCGAGCTCGTTACTCCCGATTCAGCCGATCAGGATTACATGCACGACAAATACATGAAGGAGCTAATCCCCGGAAATTTTCTGCCGGAAACGCGTGCCGGCTTACTGGCGATTGTCGATCGTTTGAAAAACAAGATCGACATCGACGGCGTGATCCTGGCCGGAACGGAACTGCCGCTCATCTTGCGTGACGAAACACACAAAGGCGTTCCGTTTCTCGACACGATGAAAATCCATGCCGAAGCCGCGGTCGCTGAGATGTTGTCCTAGGCGGATGCGAAATGGACGGTGAGCGTTGTCATCCCGAGCGAAGCGAGGGATCTCTCATCCGCCCTCGATGTGTTGTGAGGTTCCTCGCTGCCGCTCGGAATGACAGATGAGAACGTTGATGCCGCTATTTGCGATGTTTGTTGTGACCATGGCAACTGCGCAAAACAAGATCGACAATGACAAGTCGCCAATTCGTTACGCTGCAATTGGCGATTCGTATTCAATCGGTGAGGGCGCATCACCTAACGAATCGTGGCCGGCAGTTTTGACGCGACATTTGAACGAAAAAGGTTTGCATGTCGATCTTGTCGCCAATCCGTCTGTCACAGGTTGGACGACGCAGCAGGCAATCGATCGCGAGCTGCCAGTTTTTCTTAAAGCGAAACCGGACTTCGCCACATTACAGATCGGGGTGAACGATTGGGTGCAAGGAGTTGACAAAGAAACTCTCCGAAAACATTTCGCGCTGCTTGCCGATCGAATGCTGGAAGTCCTTCCAAACAAGAACCGATTGCTCATCGTCACCATTCCCGATTTCGGTATCACGCCGACTGGACCGAAATACGCACGCGGCCGAAACATTTCCGAAGGCATCGCTTCGTTCAACAAGATCATCAGCGAGGAAGCGACTAAACGTGACCTGCGCGTTGTCGATGTTTTCCCGCTCAGCAAACAAATGGGCAGCGACCGCTCGTTGGTTGCCGCCGACGGCTTGCATCCCTCGGCCAAAGAATACGCCGCGTGGGAGAA
>Ga0184619_10000060_pt1 | contig 32588 bp, 25 predicted proteins | sample PLM0_60_b1_FD_133146 | JGI IMG/M metagenome (GOLD analysis project Ga0184619, IMG submission 133146) | Groundwater sediment microbial communities from an aquifer in East River, Colorado, USA - PLM0_60_b1 | ecosystem: Environmental > Terrestrial > Soil > Riparian zone | place: USA: East River...
CCATTTTGCGTGCTCGATGAAATCGACGCGCCGCTCGATGAGAGCAACATCAACCGCTTCATCTCCGTGCTGGAGCGGTTCGTCGCGCAGAGCCAGTTCGTCATCATCACCCACAACAAACGCACAATCGCGAAGGCCGATGTGCTTTACGGCGTGACCATGGAGGAACGCGGCGTGAGCAAACTCATCGGGATGAAATTGGTTCCGCGCACCGGCGAACACGAGACCGCTAAACACGAAACAATTTCGTCGCGACGACATCTCGCGCTCGCGGAAAACGGAGACGCCGAGCAAAAACCGAGCTTCGCCGCCGGGCGATAGGTGGAACGCGCAGTCCCTTGCGCGTTGCTAATTCGACGCGGCTTCGCCGCCATTTTTTAACATCGAGCGATGGAGCGCTCGATCCACCTTCGCATCGCACGTAAAAAAATTTTGCGCGCGATTGTCGATCTTGCGTAAAATTGCCGGATGCTTCAGACGGCGCAACGCAGCAGCAAAAGATCAATATCGAACAAAGCGCCGCCGCATGAGCGATTCCTTGAAGCGTTTCGCTGGATGCTGCTGGCGCGGACGCTCGAGGAAAAACTGGTCAGCCTTTATCGCGGCGGCCTGATCACGGGCGGCGTCTATGTCGGCCGCGGCCAGGAAGCAGTCAGCGTTGCGTGCGGATTGTTTCTGCAAAAGGGTGACATCTTCGCGCCGTTGATTCGCGATCAAGCGGGGCGGTCGGCATTTGGCGAACCGCTTGTCGATGTAGCGCGGACCTATCTCGGTTCGCGGCAGGGCCCGATGCGCGGACGCGACGGCAACATTCATCGTGGCCGTCCGCGCGACGGCCAGTTCGCGATGATCAGTCATCTTGGCGCGATGATCTCGGTCACGGTCGGGGCGTTGATGGCCAAGCGCTTCAAAGGCGAAAAGGATTTTGTTGGGCTGACTTGCATTGGTGAAGGCGGCATGCAGACCGGCTCGGCGCATGAAGGATTGAACATTGCTGCCGTCGAGCAGGTGCCACTCGTCGTCGTGGCGACGAACAATCATTACGCGTATTCCACGCCGAATGAGCGCGAGTTTGCCTGTCACGATCTGGTCGATCGCGCGAAAGGTTACGGCTTCGAAGGTTATAACATCGATGGAACCGATCTGGCGAATTGTCTCGATGTTATTGGTGGCGCGGTGAAAAGGGCGCGCGCCGGTCGTCCGCCTCAGTTGGTTGTCGCATCGATTTTGCGTCTCTCCGGTCACGGCGAGCATGACGACGCGAGTTACGTGACGGAGGAAATCAAGCGCGAACCGTTTGCGCAGGATTGTTTGAAATGCGCTGAGAAAACGATTGTCGATCTTAATTTGGCCGGCGCCGAAACATTGCGCGAGTGGCGCGAAGACGCGGCGGCGCAAGTGGACCGCGCAATCTCCACCGCGCAAAAGGAGGCCTCGCCCGAGGCCGACGAAGAAGATTGGTGCGCCTTATCGCAACGCGAATTGGCTGATTACGCGGAAGAAGAAAAATGACGAATGTCGAATGACCAATGACGAAGGAAATCCAAATGACGAATGACGAAAATATCCCGCGGGATTGTTGGAACAGTTCGTCGTTAGTGCTTCGTCATTCTTTCGACATTCGACATTCGTGCTTCGTCCTTTCTTGGTCATTCGTCGGCAGTTTAGCCTCCGTCGCGGGTCATTCGTCATTCTCTTCATGAGCATCACTTACCTCGAAGCGATTCGTGAAGCGCAGGCAAAACTGTTGCGCGACGACGATCGCGTTTTCATTTACGGACAGGATGTCGGCGGAAATTTCGGCGGCGCGTTCAAGGCGACGAAAGGTCTCGCAAAAGAATTTCCCGGCCGCGTCCTGAACACGCCGATCAGCGAAGACGCGATGGTCGGCACGGCCATCGGCGCGGCGCTCGAAGGAATGCGGCCGATCGTCGAGATGCAGTTTGCCGATTTCTCGAGCACCGCGCTGAATCAAATTTTGAATAACGCGGGCACGCATTATTGGCGGACGAACGTTCCGGTTCCCATCACCGTGCGCCTTCCGTCCGGCGGCACGAAAGGCAGCGGCCCGTTTCACAGCCAGAGCATGGAATCGCTCTACGCGCATTATCCGGGGCTGATCGTGATGACACCGGCAACCGTGGAAGATGCATACACCATGTTGATTGAAGCGGTGGCGATCGATGACCCGGTCGTCTTCTGTGAGCACAAATATCTTTATTACCATCTCAAGGCCGACAAACTTCCCGCCGACGGATTGCCCGCAGGCAAAGCGCGCATCGCGCGCGAAGGTCGCGACCTCACCGTCGTGACCTACAGCGCGGTGTTGCATGAATGTCTCGCGGTCGCCGAACAATTCGCTGGTGAAGGGTTTGAAATAGAAGTTGTCGATCTTCGCTCGGTTAAACCGCTCGACACCGATACTGTGCTCGCATCCGTCGCGCGCACCGGACGCTTGCTTTGCGTCGGCGAATCATTTCCGTGGGGCGGCGCGACCGCGGAAGTGATCGCGCGTGTCACGAGCGAAGGTTTTCATCTGCTGGATGCCGCGCCGCAGCGCATCAACGCGAAGGACACACCGATTCCGTATCATCCAAATTTGTGGGCGGCGCATCGTCCGAATGCAAAAACAATTGCGGCAAAAGCGCGAAATCTTCTTCGAGAATAGATTTATGCCGCAAGTTCCCATCATCATGCCGCAGTTGGGCGAATCGATCGCCGAAGCGACCGTAGTCGATGTAAAAGTGAAATCGGGCGAAGAAGTCGCCGCCGATCAGGAAATCATTGATGTCGAAACGAACAAGGCGGTCATGGGCGTGACGACGCCGTGCAAAGGCAAGATCGACAAGATCACCGCGCGAGTGAAGGAAACTTATCCGGTCGGCACGGTCCTCGGCTATGTCGAAGCGAGCGAGGAAGATGCAGCGAGATTTAAGAAAACAGCTCCCGAACCGCCCCAACGAGAGCTGGTAAAGGAAATTCCAGGCCGTGAGGAAGAAAGCGCCAAGCCCATGACTGCGCGTGACGGTGCACAAATGAAGTCGCGCGACGGCAGCTTGCCGGTCCCGGTCGTGACGCGCGGCGCCAGCTTCCTGTCGCCGAGAGTTCGTGCGCGCATGGCGGAATTACAATTAACCAACGCCGATCTCGCGGGAATCCTTGGAACTGGTGCAGGCAATCGCGTGACGATCAAAGATTTGGAGAATTTCCTACACAAGATCGACAACGAGACAGCGACAGAAGCATCCGCGATCCGCGCCGGCGTGGCCGATGCCATGCGCCGCAGTTGGTCGCGACCGCTGGCGACGATCGGTTCTTCAGTGAATCTCGATCCGGTCTTGCAAGATCGACAATCGCGCGATCCAAAGCCGGGCCCTGCCCTTTACGCGGTGCGCGCACTCGCGCTCGCGCTCGCAGAAAATCCATCCGCGGCCGCAAAATTGATCGGCGGCCGCGTCGTGCAGTCAAATTCAATCGATGTCGGCGTCGCGGTTGAAGCCGAAGACGGGATCATGGTGCCGATCATTCGCGCGGCGGACAAAACCTCACTGGCCGATCTTACGACAAAATACAAAGAGCTTGTCGATCTTGCGCGCAAACGGCGCATTTCGCCCGACATGCAATCCGGCGGCATCGCGGCGGTTTCAAATTTCGGAACGTTCGGCGTCGAATGGGGCACGCCGATTCCACTGCCGGACCAAACGCTCCTGCTCGGTCTCGGCGTTGGAAAAAAAGTTCCGTCGTGGAGCGGAGAAAAAAACGAATTCGTTCCAAAGACCGAGGCGCAAATCACGTTGAGCTTCGATCATCGCAGTCTCGACGGCGGCCGGGCCGGGCGGTTGCTCAAGCGTGTGATCGAGTTGATCGAAGAGCCGAAGAAGTTGTAGCGGAAGACAGCCGTCCGCGGCTGTCAGGGCAGACATGCTTCTCGCATGTCCAGGGTGCCGCGTAGTCCATCCGGCACAAACAGGCGAGACGCCCGCTTGCCCTGACAGGCGAAGACGCCTGTCTTCCGGAGTTGCAGTTGCGGGCGCGGTGCTTAGTTTGGGTAACATTATGCACGAGAACAAAGAATTCACTTTGAGCCGCGCTTGCGAGGTGATCCTGATCCCGAGCGGGCAGAAGTTTACTATACCGGCTGAAACCAAAGGCGTCGTCACCCAGGCGCTGGGCGGAAGTTACACGATTGCCACTTCGTATGGTTTGTCGCGCATCGCTGAGAAAGATATCGATGCTCTCGGTCTGGAAAAACCCGCGCCGAAAGCCGAATCGAAAACTGCGGCCGCGGAGACAAATGGCGAGGTCGCGGAAGAAGATGTCTGGAACCAACTTCGACAATGTTTCGATCCGGAGATTCCAGTGAACATTGTCGATCTTGGCCTGGTTTACGATTGCCGGTTGATCAACAAACCGGAGGGCGGAACGAAGGTGGAAGTGAAGATGACGCTGACTGCGCCCGGCTGCGGAATGGGCCCGGCGATCGCGCACGACGCGCAAAGCAAGATTCTATCGATCGATGGCGTGGACGAAGCCGATGTGCAGCTTGTTTGGGACCCGCCGTGGAACCAAAACATGATCAGCGAAGCGGGCCGCATGAAGCTCGGCATGATTTAGTGGCGCCTCCCGGCGTGGCGCGATGCACGCGATCTTCGCAGAAAAAAATGTCGAAGAGCAAACGCGTCATGTTCTGAGCGAAATTTTCGCGGGCTGTTCACTGGATAAGATCGGCGTACGGCTCTGGGACGGAACGGCGTGGCCGGATGAGCGGCCGCGCACGGCAATGCTCGCGCTAAAGCATCGCGGAGCGCTCGGTCGAATGTTCTTGCCAGGCACGGAAGTCGGATTAGCGGAAGCATATTTGCACGATGATTTCGATATCGAAGGCGATATCGCGGTCGCATTCGAAATTGGTGATTGCCTGCTCGCCCACCTCGGTGATTGGAAGAAAAAGTTGAAGCTCGCAGGATTGCTGGTTGCGCTGCCCGAGCGAGACGGTAGATCGAGAATGCGACGCGCCGCGAGGCAACTGCTTCCTCGAAGCCACGGCAAGTGGCATTCGTTGAAGCGCGATCGGCGCGCGGTAAGATTTCATTACGATGTTTCGAATGATTTTTACCGTCTGTGGCTCGATCGGCGAATGGTTTATTCCTGCGCATATTTCACCTCACAAGACGAGGACCTCGACGCGGCGCAGGAGCGCAAACTCGATTATCTCTGCCGCAAACTGCGCCTGCGTCCCGCCCAGCGTCTGCTCGACATCGGTTGCGGTTGGGGCGCCCTGGTCATTCACGCGGCAAGACATTTCGGTGTCCGCGCAGAGGGATTCACACTCAGCAAACCGCAAGCGGAATGGGCGCGTGCTCGCATCGCTGAAGCCGGATTGACAAAAGAAGCGAAAATCGAATTGCGCGATTATCGCGAAATTTCCTCAGACGGGAGCCAATTTTACGATGCGATTGTGAGCGTTGGAATGGCTGAGCATGTCGGTCGCGAAAAGCTGCCCGATCACTTCAGTGGCGCGCTTCGCGCGCTCAAGCCGGGTGGCGTTTTCCTCAACCAAGCCATCGCCGAGGGCGTGGTGGCGCGGCCGGATAACAGGAACGGCTCGTTCATCGACCAATACGTTTTTCCCGATGGGGATATTCCGCCGCTGCCAATTCTACTGCGCGCTGCCGAGTCGGCCGGGTTTGAGATTCGCGATGTGGAAAACTTGCGGGAGCATTATGCGCTGACACTGCGCCATTGGCTTCGCAGGCTGGACAGGCATCATGCCGAGGCGCTTTCCTTCGTCGATGAAGCGACTTATCGCGTTTGGCGTCTTTACCTTGCCGGCTCCGCGCATGGATTTCGCCGCGGGCACATCGCCGTTTACCAAACGCTGCTCGCCAAGTTGGATTCGTCCGGTCAAACCAAGCTGCCTCTCACACGAGACGATTGGTACACGCAAAGTTCAGCAGTGCGAAGTTCGACATGATTTAATTTATTCGCAGCGTTGACAGTTCTCGCGCCACTTCTATACTCGTCCCCGCGCTTCCGTTGCCGAAAATTTTTCGCGCGGGAACCGCTTTAAAATCCATGCCTTCGACTGAAATCATTTTAACCGAAAACGTTCCCGGCCTCGGCGCGGAAGCCGACGTGGTGAAGGTGCGCCGGGGTTATGCGCGAAATTATCTTTTGCCACGCGGCAAGGCTTACGAAGTCACGCCGGCGAGTTTGCGGGAGCTCGATAATTTGAAAAAGAAGCGCGCGGAACGCGAAACGCGCGAGCTGAATGAAGCGGAAGAGCTCAGCCGGCGAATCGGAAAATTAAGAGTGACGTTTACGCTTGAAACCGGCGAAACCGGCAAAGCTTTCGGCTCGATCACCGCGCAAGATATCGTCAATCGCCTGAAGAATGAAATCGGTGGCGAAATTGATCGGCACAAGATTGTTCTCGAGCGCCCGATTAAGGACACAGGCGAGCACGAAGTGCAAATCAAGCTGCATCACAACGTGACGGCGCAATTTAATTTTCAGGTGAAATCAGCCGAAAAGCCAAAGAGCGAAGAAGCTGCGGCTGAACCAACTGAGAAAAAACACCGCTCGTTTTTCCGGAGAAAAAAAGAAACCAAATAAATGGCAACTCAACCATCGTCCCCGTGGACGGGTGAGAAGCCTCGCAAAGATTCGGGCGATGGGCCCGGCCGAGGCAGGCCGGGGGGAAATGGCGGAAGAGTTTTTCCCAAACCGCCAACAGGTTCTCCGCAGGATATTCACCGTACGCCGCCGCATAGCGTGGAGGCGGAGCAGGGCGTGCTCGGGTCGATGCTCATCTCGCCGCGCGAAACGATCGCGGAGTGCGTGGAAAAAATTAACGAGGAATATTTTTACGTCCCAGCGCACGAAACCATCTACAGCGTGCTTGTCGATCTTTGGAACGCGGCACAAGCGATCGATTTGATCACGTTCACCCAAGTGCTGCGCGATCGAAATTTGCTCGATGCGGTCGGTGGCGCGGTGTTCGTCACCAGTCTCTTCACGTTCGTCCCCACGGCGGCGAACGTCGGTTACTACATCGATATCGTGCGCGACAAATACATTTTGCGCGAGATCATTGCTGCGGCGACCGAGAGCGTGCGCCGCGCCTACGAGGAGCAGGACGAGGTGGGCAATCTTCTCGATGAAGTAGAGCAAAGAATTTTCGCCGTGGGTGAAGATCGCTTCAAAGGTCAGATGCTCTCGATGAAAGATCAGGTGATGGAAGCCATTGAGTCGATCGAAAAACTTTACGAGCGCAAAGGCGGTATCACCGGGATTTCAACCGGCTTTGCCGAATTCGATCGCATGACCAGCGGGATGCACGCCGCGGAGATGATCGTGATCGCGGGGCGGCCGAGCATGGGCAAGACCGCGCTGGCCATGAACATTGCCGAGCACGCCGCGATTCAGGAAAAACTTCCGGTTGGAGTGTTCAGCCTGGAAATGAGCAGCCAGCAACTTGTCCAACGCCTGCTTTGCTCACGCGCTCGTGTGAACTTGCAAAAAGTCCGGGACGGATTTTTAGGGGAGCGCGATTTTCCAAGCCTGACGGCGGCGGCCTCAAAATTGGCCGAAGCGAAAATTTTCATCGATGACAGCGCGGCCCTGAGCATTCTGGAGCTGCGCGCGAAGGCGCGTCGGCTCAAGGCGCAGCAGGACGTGCAAATCATCATTATCGATTATCTGCAACTTCTTAGATCGACATCTCGTCGCGCGCAGGACAATCGGCAGCTTGAGATTTCAGAAATTTCCGCGGGCATTAAAGGGCTGGCCAAGGAACTGAAGATTCCCATCGTTGTCGTGGCGCAGTTGAATCGGCAGCCAGAGCAGCGTACCGGTGGCAAACCGCGATTGAGCGATCTGCGCGAGTCGGGCTCGATCGAACAGGATGCCGATCTGGTCGGCTTACTCGTTAGGCCGGAAATTTACGAGGAGGACGAAGAAGCCCGCGCAGAAAAAGCAGGCGAAGCCGAGTTGATTATCGCGAAACAACGCAACGGTCCGGTTGGCGAAATTCCGCTCACGTTCCTGAAAGAATTCACCCGCTTCGAAGATCGCGCACGTAATGTCACCGAGCCAGAAGAAGCGTTCTAAAGCGACCTGGCCGCCTCGACCACGTGTTTGGCGTCGATGCCACGTTCTTTCATCACTTCAGCGCCGGGCGCACTCAAGCCAAACTCATGCAGGCCGATCACTTTCCCATCGAGTCCGACGTATTGATACCAAACGTGCGGAACACCAGCTTCGATCGCGACGCGTTTGCGGCATGATTTCGGCAACACTTCTTCGCGATATTTTTCCGATTCGCGCCCAAATCGCTCGAAGCACGGCATCGAAACGACCCGCACACCGTCTCCGAGTTCTTTCGCGGCAGCGAGCGCGTGCTGTAATTCACTCCCGCACGACATGATGATCAGATCGAGCTTTCCTTTTTCTTTTTTGGCGATGTAACCGCCGCGCGCGACTTCTTCCCGACGCGCCTTAACGTCGACATCATTCAAGATTGGAACCACCTGGCGCGTGAGTGCGATCAGCGTTGGCCCATCCGTTCGCTGAACGGCGGCGACAAAGGCACCGGCTGTTTCTTCGGGATCGGCCGGACGTATGACGTCGATCTGCGGCATCAAGCGGACGGAGCTCACCGTCTCAACCGGTTCGTGGGTGGGCCCGTCCTCGCCGACGCCAATCGAATCGTGTGTAAAAATGTAGATGTTCGGCAAACGCGCGAGGGCGCCGAGCCGGATGGAAGCGCGGCAATAGTCGGTGAAAACCATGAACGTCGCTCCGGATGCGCGAAAGAGTCCGTGATACGAAATGCCGTTGATGATGGCACACATGCCGTGCTCGCGAATGCCGAAGTGAATGTTGCGACCTTTCGGATTATCGCGTGTGAAATCCTCGCCGTCCTTGATGTAGTTCAATGTCGATCCGTGGAGATCGGCGCTGCCGCTCATAAGCAAGGGCACAGCTTGCGCAATCGGTTGCAATGCTTCACTCCCTGCTTTGCGCGTGGCTAGTTTCGCATCTTTGGGAAACTCCGGAATCTTGGATAATAGATCGACGGGAACTTTTCGCTCGATTCCATCATCGAGCATTTTCGCTTTGTCGGGATTTTTGTTGCGCCACTCGTTATAGATTCTCTCCCAGCGATCGTAGTCAGCGAGCAACTTCTTTTTGTGCTCGGCGAAATAATCGCGCACTTCTTGCGAGACGAAATAGTGTTCGTCCGGCAAACCTAGACCTTTGCGCGCGGCATCGACATATTTCGCGCCTGCTTCGCCGTGCGCTTTATGTGTTCCGGCAACTTCGGGCACGCCTTTGCCGATCAGCGTGTGGGCGATGATGAACTGTGGTTTCCCGTTGTCGCGCTCTTTGGCGATGTTCAGCGCATCGAGGAACTGCTGCATATCGTGCCCGTCGATTTCCTGGACATCGAATCCGTAAGCTTTAAATCGCGTGCCGGTGTCCTCGCTTTGCGTTTTCTTTGCCGCAGCATCAAGCGTGACTGAATTGGAATCGTAAATCAGGATTAAGTTATCGAGGCCGAAATGCCCGGCGAACGCGCTTGCTTCGGATGCGACGCCTTCCTGCATGCAACCATCGCCCGCCAGGCAAATGACGTGTTGATCGAAAATTCGGTGCTCATCAGTGTTGAAACGCGCCGCGGCCATTTTCATCGCGACTGCGATCCCGGTGGCGTTGCCGACGCCTTGTCCAAGTGGTCCAGTGGTGCATTCCACACCGGGTGTTTCGCCAAATTCCGGATGTCCTGGCGTTTTCGAGTGCAGTTGCCGGAAGCGCTTGATTTCCGACATCGGCAAATCGTAGCCACTGAGATGCAGCCAGGCGTAGAGAAACATGCTCCCGTGACCGGCCGAGAGGACGAAAAAATCGCGGCCGATCCAGCGCGGTTTGTCCGGATTATGTTTTAAGGTATAGCCGTAAAGCACCGCCCCCATTTCAGCGCAGCCCAAGGGAAGCCCGAGATGGCCAGATTGCGAAGCCTGCACCGCATCCATGCACAAACCGCGTGCCTCGGTGGCCGCGCGCGAAAGGATTTCGATATTCAAACTCATGCCGCGTTATAATCGCGGCCTGGCCGGAATGGAATCGAATTTAAGACGAGTAATGCGCTTTCGCTTTTTTGCGGAAAGATCGACGATTACAGTCAGGTCGGAATCGAAAATGAATCAGCCATTACTCCTCCACGTCGTCGAGCGGCTTGAAAGTTTTCTGGGCAAGCTGCCCGCCACCATTCAAAAACCAATCCTCAGCGAGCTGACGCCTCTCAAGGAATTGTTTCTGCAACAGCGGTCGCCGCGCTTTCTTTTCACCGGCTCACATAAGACATCTCTGCAAGAAATTATGGGAGCACTCTTCGCATCGGCCGGCTCCGCGCAAATGCGCGATGCTCTGATTGCGCTTTATTGTTGGCAGGATGTGAACCTGGCTGAGCGAGGCGCCATTTCGATTCTCGACGCGCGCGGCGCGGACGATTCGGCCGCGGCCCGGGTTCAAGACGAACTCAAACGTCAAGGCGCCGACATTATTTTTTTCGTGAACGATGACGAAGATGCACGCGGGCCGCGAAAGCGTGATCTTGACACGTTGATGGCGTGTCTCGATTGGAACGAGACCGCGCCGGTCAAGACGAAAATCATCGGCCTTAGCGTGGGTTTGGAATCGAGAAAAGCGCGATTGGAAGAGGCGCTCACTGAGAAGCCCGCGATACGCGATCGATTGCTGCAAGTGATCGATTTTCCCACATCTTCCGACTCATCGGCCAAGCAAAGCGCCGGAGCGCAGCAGTTGATGTCGATCCTGGCGCGCGAATTGCCGAATCAAGCCCGGATCGAGATGATCCGGATATCGCGAGATCGAGAAGCGCAACACGAGGTCGCGCACGTCCTGGTCAAATCGACGACTGCGATTTGCACGGCGATCGGCGCGCAGCCGATTCCATTGGCCGATCTGCCGATTCTCACCACCCTCCAGCTGGTGATGGTTTCCGGAATCATGTACATAAGCGGACGGGAACGGAGCTTGCGCGCCGCCACTGAGTTCATCGGAGCGCTGGGCGCAAACGTTGGCGCCGGCATGCTCTTGCGCGAAGGCACTCGCGCGATCCTGAAATTTTTTCCCGGCTGGGGCAATATCGTTTGTGGAATGGTGGCCGGCGCAGGGACCTATGCCATTGGCCGTGCCGCGACTGTTTTTTTCTTGGAAGGTGTGTCGTTGAAGGACGCGCGACGAACTTATCTGGCGAGTCGCAAAAAACCAAAACTGCTGACGGCAAAAGAATCTGAAGAGCCGGCAAAACGCAAAACCCTGATGGCGCGACGGCGGCGCCTTCGGCGCTCGGGAGATCGTTGAATAACTTGTGAATAAGATCGTCGGCACGGCGTACTTTGTTCACGGGATTTTGTGAACAAGTTGGCGAATTTCCCGCGACAGTCGCGGGGATTGTCGATGTCAACATGAAGCTCTCCGAGATCACCGCGACGCTTCGAGATATCCGCGTTTCCCCGGTCCGAAGTCTCGGTCAAAATTTTCTTCACGATCAAAACCTGGCGCGTTGGATTGTCGAGCAAGCCGATCTGACGGACGAAGATTACGTCATCGAAATCGGGCCTGGACTCGGAGCGCTCACCGAGTTTGCGCTCGCGAAAGGCGCGCGCGTTCTCGCCATCGAGAAGGACGCGCGCCTCGCCAAGTTTTTGAGCGAAAAATTCCGAGATCAACAATTGGAAGTTCTGCATGGCGACGCGCTGCGCTTCGATGTGCGCGCCCTTTTTGCGCAGCGGCGAGTGAAATTGTTAGGCAATCTTCCTTACTACATTTCGAGTCAACTGTTGATGAAGTTTGTGACTTATCCAAGCCCCATCTCATTGTGGTTGTGTATGTTACAAAATGAAGTGGCGCGACGGCTTTCGGCCGCTCCTTCGACAAGCGACTGCGGCGCGCTCACCGTGCTGGTGCAGTTTCATCATCACGTAAAATATCTGCGCACCATCCGCGCGAGCGTTTTTCTTCCGCGGCCCGAGGTCGATTCCGCGCTCGTGCGGATCACGCCGCGCGATCCGGAAGAACTTCCAGCATGTGATGATAAATTATTCGCCGCGCTGGTGCGGCGTGGATTTTCCCAGAGACGAAAACAATTGGGGAAATTGCTTCGCCAAGAAGTAGCCGACTGGGAAAAAACTTCTCGAGCGCTCGGCTTAGATCGGCAAGCACGCGCGGAAACTCTCTCCCTGCGGCAGTGGATCGTACTAACCAATCACGTGCGCCCATTAGAGATTCCAGAGCGGCGCGCGAACGACACAGAGCGCTTTCCCGTGGTGGACAAGAACGATCGGCTTTTACGCGAAGCTTCCCGTGCCGAAGTGCATGGGGATAACTTGCGCCACCGCGCCGTTCACATCCTGATTTTCAACGATGCCGGCGAGGTTTATTTACAAAAACGTTCGCGCTGGAAAGATCGACATCCTCTTCGGTGGGATTCGAGCGCCGCCGGTCACGTTTCCGCCGGAGAAGGATATGACGAGGCGGCGCAACGCGAGTTGCAGGAAGAGCTCGGAATCAACGTTCCCCTTGAAAAAGTCCTTAAGCTCCCCGCCTCGACACGGACCGGGCAGGAGTTCATCTGGCTGTATCGCGGACTGCTTCGCGACGATCCCAGACCCAACCGAAGCGAGATCGAGGCCGGCGTTTTTTGCAGTCCCGCTGTTGTCGATGGCTGGATCGCAGCGCGACCGGAAGATTTCGCGCCGGGTTTTGTAGAATGCTGGAGAGCGTGCCGCAGAAAAAAACGCGCTTAGCGTGCGCGCTATCTCGGAGATTTTCACCGACGCCGGCGCGTTGTCGATCTTAAGCCGCCAACTCTCCGCTTGGCCAAACCGCGGATGGCCGTGCGCTTGAACTTCCGCGCCGCGCGCCGCGCTGCTTCCTTCCCGCCGTAAATGGTGTCGCTAAACATTTTCGTTAACACTTCAGTTCCGCGAAGAAAATGGACCTGAAAACCGTGGGTCTGTTTTTTCGCGCGCCCCTTCGTGTCAATGCGCCGGATGTTTGGTTCTGAATCAGGATTGGCCCGTTTGCGCATGAAACCTCGCCTAACCAGTAACCGAAATGTTGCCAGAATCAACGAGGCAGTTTCCTTACGCGCCTTGAACGACGATTAAATCAACAACTCGCAACTCATGATCATCCAGTCAACGCGCTCGACGAGCGCTTCGGCAGGCGACGGCAGTTAGGGGGATCGAGCAGTTCCTTGCTCGATGCTAATTCGGCGGCAAAACCGCATATTTTTTGCATTGCCCCGGCAGCTGCCGGGCCGATCCACCTCGGCAGCAGAGCGAGCGGAGCTCAGCGCGGCATCACTTTCCCAGGCGAAGGCAAATTCCAAGCTTGCCATTTCTTGTCATATTCTGCGGCAGGCAAAAGCGCGTAACAAGGGCGCCGCGGCGCCCGCAACCAAGTGATGATTCTCACGAGGTCTGGTTCCGCCATGGTTGTGCAACCGGTGGTCGGGCGATTCACTCCGCGGCGAATATGAAAAAAAATAGCGCTGCCTGCGCCGGGGACCGGCGGATCGGAATTATGCCGGATCTCGACGAGCCAGTGATAAGCGAAATCGCCCGAGCGCATTTTCTCGTGCGTGTAATTGTTCGGCGGACTTTTTGGATCGATCACGATATGGCGATTGTAATTCGGTGAGCGCGGGTCGTCGCTCCAGACGTCCGCTTCGGTCACTCGATGATACGGATAATCGGCTCCGGCCGGTAAATTCGGATCGTAACCAAAAACTTCGCCGACCTTGAAAACCCCTGCGGGCGCGCGACCATCACGTTCTTTCTTGCGAAGGCCCGGCTCGTTCTGACCGGCCAGACCACTCCCCCACGCGACGCCATTCTTCCCGAACAACACCGGAAATGGTCCGCTCACGCCAGTCCAAGCGCCGCCGCGTGACCGTTCAAATAACTGCAACTGCCCGCGCATGGAATTCCACATCGGAGCGATGCCGAGGATGAGCTGCGTGCAATCATCCGGTACGCCATCGGCACGTGCATTGCTTGTCAGCAGGATCAGCGAATAGATGAGGGAGCAGCGCAAGGCTTGGCCTGAGCGGAGCCGAAGGATCGACATAAACGTTTCCAAACTTAGACGCGCATTCTATTGATTCTGTCCAACTCGTTTTCGTTGTGAAGAAATATCTCGCTGTTTTGCTGGTCGCCGCCGGTGTGTTTGTCAGCTACGCGCCAGCCATGCGAAATGGTTTTGTCTGGGACGATACGGCTTTAATTCTGCGCGACCCTCTCATTCGGAGCTGGCGGCTGATTCCGGAAGGATTCAATCACTTTCTATTTGTCGATGCAACCGGGTCAGATTTTTACCGGCCGCTCCAGCGCCTCACTTACATACTCGAGTACGCTGCCTTCGCGTTTCGACCAGGAACTTATCACGCAGTCAGCATTCTTTGGCATGCCGCAGCGGCGATCGCACTATTCGTTTTTGCAGAGGAACTCCTGCTCGCATTCAAAATTGAACGCCGAAAGCGTCTCTGGATCGCGTTCCTCGCCGCACTGGTTTGGGCAATTCATCCAGTGCAGAGCGCGGCCGTGGTTTACGTTTCCGGTCGCGCCGACCCGCTTGCCGCGACCTTTGGTCTTCTCGGCTTATATTTATTCCTTCTTAGCCTGAGGGCAATTGGCAGGCGCAAATTATTCTTTCTCTTCGCCGCTGGCGTCGCACTTCTCCTGAGCGCGTTGAGCAAAGAGACCGGATTAATTTTCCCGGCAATTGCGATCGCGTTTCTTGTTCTCAGGAAGAATTGGATCGAGCTGTGGAAAGCGGTCACGGTTGCTGCATTCGTCTGCGCGATTTACTTTAGCTTGCGCTCGGGAGCCGAACACATTCCCCCGCCCGCCTTGAGCGCTCCCGCGCCTTTACTCGTTAGGCCAATCATCGTTGCGCGTGCAGTTGCCGAGTATAGCGGACTGATTTTGTTGCCGCTCAGTCTGCACATGGATCGGGACGTGGAGACTCATCCGAGCGGCTTCAGCGAGGCGAGTTTGAGCGGCGCCGCGTGGCGGGAGCTTCAAACGCTGCTTGGAATTGTGCTGATTGCCGCCCTCATCTACTGGATGGCGCGCGCGCGCAAGCGCAATCCGGCGGCGTTCGCGTGCTTGTTGTTTGCGGTGATAAGTTATTTACCAGTCAGCGGAATTGTGGCCTTGAATGCGTCGGTTGCCGAGCATTGGATTTATTTGCCGAGCGCATTTTTCTTTTTGGCGGTGTGTATCGAGACCGGCACGTTGGACCCGAAGCAATGGCGGCGAAGATCGACAATCACATTTGCGGCTTTGCTCGCGTTTGTTGTCTGGCTGGCATTTCTCGGCACGCGCACGTTCATCCGCACCTTCGATTGGAAAGATCAGCGGACATTTCTTGAGCGAACCACCGCCAGCGGTGGCGACTCGGCACGCATGCTGATCAACCTGGGTGACTTGGAATTAAGCGAGGGAAAACTGGAAGACGCAGCCGTGCACTTGCACGCCGCTTTGCAAAAAAAGCCGGAACAACCTTTGGCGGTGATCAACCTCGCGGCGGTGGCATTGAAACAGAACGATCTTAAAGCTGCGCGCGAACAACTCCAGCGCGCAACAAAGATGCCGCTGGTGGAAGCGCAGGCACACGAACTTCTGGCTGTGCTTGAAAACAAGGAGAATGGCCGTGTCGATTTGTTGCGTCTGCGGCTCGCGGCGCGGACCGGCCCGCCGAATTGGTCAATCGAGAAACGCTACGTCAAAGTGCTGGACGAAAGTGGCGCGACCGCGCAGGCGATTACCGAACTGCAAGCCTGTCTGCGCACTCAATGGTACCGGGCCGAAAGCTGGCAATTGCTCAGCCAGTTATTTGCAAAAGCTGGACGAGAAAAGGAGGCTGCCGAAGCCCTCGCTCGGGCTAAAGCTTACGACGCGCACCTCGACGCGCATTGAACAGGCAACGTCATGGTTAACAGATCGACACGTCTGCTTTCGGAGTCGCCGCTTCTACCGCGGCCGTATCGGCGGGCAGGTACTTCACGCCCGTGAGCCAGGCGACGGCGGCCACCAACATTATGACCGACACAAAAAGAAAGGCGACATTCATATTGGTGTGCCCGGCGATGAAGCCAATTATGGGAAAAGCCGCCGCATCGCCCAGCGCATGAATGACTAAGATGTTCAGCGCGAACGCAGCGGCCCGCACGTTTGGCCGGGAAACGTTGGCCAGAGCGGTATTCGATGGCCCTGTGTTAAGGAATATGAAAAATACGGACGCGAACATGAAGAACCAAGCTGCGGGAAAAGGTGTAAATAACATCATCACGAACAGAGGGAATGCGACAATCATCCCAAGTCCTGAGATTAAGAAATAAGATCCGGCGTAACGCTCGCGCAGCCGGTCCCCCATCCAACCGCCGAGCAGCGTGGATACCAGTCCGGCCACGACAATGATTACGCCAAAAAATTTCGTCGCTGATGGCGGTTGGCCTCGAAATTTAAGATATGCCGCCACCCAAAATCCGATTCCGCCGATGGCGAATGTCATCGCCGTCTGTGCCGCACAATTTAAAACGTAGGAGCGGGTGCGGAACAGGGCGACGTAGTCATCAAGGCTTGCGCGTTGCCGCTCCGGCCGCGTAATCCCGCAGGCACGCGGATCGCGTTGAAAGAAACAGAGCAGTCCCAGCAACAAACCGGGTGGAGCAACAAGATAAAAGGCCCAGCGCCAGCCGAGGTGCTCGTTGATCAAGCCCCCAAGAACGTAACCGAGGGCGCTACCCACAGGAATGGCTGCACAAAAGACAGCGAGTACACGGCCACGGGTGGCAAGCGGAAAAAGATCGGCCAGCACCGTCGGCGCCGCCGGCCCGTAGCCGCCTTCGCCAATCCCCACGAAGACGCGCGTGACGAAAAGTGCAAAAAATGTCGCAGCTAAACCAGAGGCGCCGCTCGCCACGCTCCACAGGATGACCGCCGATCCGATGATAATCCACCTGGAGAAACGGTCCGCGAGCCAGCCCAAGGCCGGCGCAGTCAGCATGTACGTCATCAGAAAGGCGGTGCCGAGGGCGCCTGTTTTTGCCATCGCGTTTACATCGCCGGCAGCGAACAATGTCGCGCGAATGTCTGGCTCGACTGCGGCCAGCACTTGCCGGTCGATGTAATTGAAAAGATTGATGCCCAGAAGGAGCCAGAGTGCGGCGCGCGCGCCGGGCAGTGGTTTTCCGGAACTGGGCTCCATCGACAATTGCCGATTGCAGTTCGCGGCGCGCTGATTGTAAATCATAAACCATGCCCTCGATGTCGGCCGGCGAACGCGCGCTTCACTTCTTTGCTGGCCCGCTGGTACGCTGCGTTTACCGAGTCACTGCGCTCGGCATTGAGCATCTCCCGCAAGGCGGATTTCTGCTTCTGCCAAATCACATCACCTGGGTCGATGCGATCGTTCTGCAAGTCGCTTGCCCACGCCCGATCCGCTACATCATCGACCAGGAGTTTTATCGCAAGCCGATCCTGCACCCCTTCTTGCGACTCGTCCGCTGCATTCCGATTGACACGCGTCATTCGCGCTCGGCGGTTCGTGCCGCCACGGACAAAATCGCCGAGGGCGAGATTGTCTGCCTTTTTCCCGAGGGTCAATTGGAACGCGCAGGCACGTTGTTACGTTTACAGCGCGGTTACGAATTGATCGCGCGCCATGCCGAGGCACCGGTCGTGCCGGTCTGGCTCGACCGGCTCTGGGGCTCAATTTTTTCGTTTCAAGGCGGGCGCTTCTTCACAAAGTGGCCGAAAGAAATTCCGTATCGCGTCACGGTCGCCTTCGGCAAACCACTCGAACCGAAAGCTGCCGATATCGCGACGGTACGCGAAGAGTTGCTCAAACTCGGCCAATTTTGCTACAGCCGGCGACAATCGTTGGATCGACATCTCGCCGAAGAATGCGTCCGCGGCTTGAAGAGAAGGCCCTTCGCGACCGCCGTTGTCGACGGACTCGATCACAGCCTTTTAAGCCGGTCGAAATTGCTCGGCGCCGCCGGGGCCTTGAGCCGTCTTTTTCGTAAAGAGTTTCCCGATGAGCGGATCGCCATCGTCTTGCCGGCAAGCAAAGGATCGATGGTCGCAAATTTGGCCGTGACGCTGGCGGGGAAAGTTCCCGTCGATCTTAACTTCACGATTGGGCGCGCGGCCAATGAATCCTGCATCAAACGCGCGAACCTGCGCGTCGCAATCTCGGCCACTCAATTCATCGACCGGATAAAAGATTTTCCGTGGCCCGAGCGCGTTTTGAAACTGGATGAACTGATGCCGCGCCTGAAACGGCAAATCGTTTTCTGGTGGATGATGTCGATCTTAGCTCCGGCGGGATTATTGTTGCGGCTTTTGCAAATTCCAAAAGCAGGCGGTCACGCAGAAGCAACCCTACTCTTCACAAGCGGAAGCACGGGCGAACCAAAAGGGGGCGTGCTCAGCCATCGCAATATCGTCGGCAATGTCTCCCAATTCCGGGAACTACTCGACGCGAAGAAAGACGACGCCATTCTCGCGTCGCTGCCGTTCTTTCATAGCTTCGGATCGACCGTGACTCTGTGGTACCCACTCATCGAAGGGGTGCGCATCGTCACTTATCCGAACCCGCTGGAAGCCGCGAAGAATGCGGCGTTGATCGAGCGCTATAAACTGACATTGCTGCTGGCAACCCCGACGTTTTTGCGCGGCTACCTGCGCAAAGTCGAGCCGCACCAGCTCCGCAGTCTGCGGCTCGTCATCACCGGCGCGGAAAAACTGCCTCTTGATCTTGCCAAGGCGTTTGAGGAGCGATTTAAGCAAAGAGTTTTTGAAGGCTACGGACTCACCGAAACTGCGCCGGTTGTAAGCGTGAATTTGCCCGAGCCGCAGCCAACAAGGCCCGGCGAACAAGTTCAACCCTCGGCCCGCCTGGGCTCAGTCGGCAAAATGGCGCCCGGCATCGCGGCAGAAATCCGCGAGCCGGAAACCGACCGCAAACTTTCGTTGCACGAAACGGGAATGCTTTGGCTGCGCGGCCCAAATATTTTCGAAGGCTATCTGCACGACCCGGAACGAACGGCGAAAGTCGTGCGCGACGGCTGGTTCAAGACCGGCGACATCGGCCGGTTCGATGAAGACGGCTTTCTTTACATTGAAGGCCGTCTTTCGCGCTTCTCAAAAATCGGCGGGGAAATGGTACCGCACGAAGCACTCGAACAAAAAATTGTCGATCTACTCGAGCTGTCGGGAAAGGACGAGCGCGCCATCGCGATTGTGGGAGTGCAGGACGAAGCCAAAGGTGAAGCGGTAGCGTTACTCAGCGCCGTAGATATCGATCTTGCGCAGTTGCGCACGAAGCTTCACGAAGCCGGTGTTCCCAATTTATGGATTCCGAAAAAAGTCCAGCGCGTCGAATCCATCCCCGTTCTCGCTTCCGGAAAACTCGATCTCAAAAAATGCCAAGATCTGGCGGCCACAAAATAGCCGCGATGACGATGCGCGCACAGTTTCATTCATTTGCCAACCGCGTTGCCGCGTTGTCGATGAAGTTGCTGTTTGGTTATGCGGCACGCGTTCGGGTGCTGGGACGGGAAAAGGTGGATCACGACGGCGGATTTCTGCTGGCGGCAAATCACATCAGCCATTTCGATCCGTTTATCCTTTCCTCGGTCGTGCGACGCAAGATCGACTGGATGGCGATGGCGGAATTTTTTCCGAATCCGTTGCTCGGGTCGTTTTTGCGAGCCGTCGATGCATTCCCGGCGGATCGACATCGTGCCGATCGCAAGACGATCCGCACCGCGATTGAGCGGTTGAAACACGAACGCGTTGTGGGCGTTTTTCCCGAGGGAGGCATTCGCGATGGTGCAAGGTCGCTGCTGGAAGGCGCGCCGCTTCGAGCGGGCGCAACGACGCTCGCGCACATCGCCGGAGTTCCGATTCTGCCGTGCGTGATCGTCGGCAGCGATCGCCTTTACTCGAAGAAAAACTGGCTGCCACTGCGGCGTGCGCCGATCTGGATCGCATTTGGCGATCCGATTTCACCCTTTCCTGATCTGGAAAAAGCGGCTGCGCGCGAACGCATCGAGCGCGAACTGGCCGGCGCGTTTGAAAGCCTCTACACGGAATTGCGCAAAAAGTTTTCGCTCACCCTGGACGATCTGCCGCATCCGCCAAGACAGCGAATGGCCAATACCCATCGCCAATTGTCGATTGAAAAATCAGCCGCGTTGCGCGCGCCGAAAATCTCACGCTTTTCCATTAACACACTGGAACGCTTCGCCGCGAGCGGCATTGATTCGCTCATGTGCGCGTCGATGAATTTCCTCCAGTCGCGCCACCGACTGCACGCGCGCAGCCGCAATGAGATGGAGCGTTACGTCGTGGCGTGCGAGAAGCTCACCGCACACGATTTTTACGCCGCACCGCTCGATGACGGCATCGCGAGGTCCATCAGCAACATCCCTGGTGCGACGGTCACGTGGCGCAGTCCAGTCGAGACGAAGTTTCCAGCGAATAATATCGCGCGGGCGGATTTTTTCCCATGCGCGCGCGGCTGGAGCGCGCCCACGGTTTTCATGCTGCACGCGCTCATGTCAGCAAGCCACCTCGGCTATCGCCGTTGGGCTAGGCGCTTTAACGAACTTGGCTGGAACGCGTGTTTCGTGCATTTGCCATATCATTACTCGCGGGTGCCACGTGGTTACTGGAACGGCGAACTTGCCATCACCGCCGACCTCATTCGCAACGCCGAGGGTCTGCGCCAGGGCGTGATCGAAGTGCGGCAATTGATAGCGGCGTTGCGCGAGCACGGCTGCCATGAGTTCGCTGTGCTCGGCACGAGTTATGGCGGATGGATCGGCGCGCTGCTCGCGATGGTCGAGCGCGACTTCCGTTTCGTCGCGTTGATGGCGCCGATCGTAAATGTCGAGCACGCGATCTGGGAAAGTCCAGCCACGGTTTTCATGCGGCGCGAATTGCTTAGGGAAAAAGTCGAGCCGTCGCTCATTGCGCGACATTTTCATCTTAGTTCGCCGATGCACAATGAGCCGCTGTGCAGTGCCGCTCGCGTGCTGTTTGTGGCGGGTGATTTCGATTTGATCGCGCGCGCCGCAGACATCGAGAAAATTCAACAGAAATGGGGCGGCTCGGAATTGCTCCGCGTGCGACAGGGACACTTTGGCTACCGCATGTTGCGCGAGACAATCGCGCGCTTGAAACGGCGCGGGCTGTAGGAAGGTGGATCGAGCAGTCCCCCTGGCGCGCCGTAGCGCAGCGAAGGCGGCTTGCTCGATGTTAAAGTTTGGCGGCGAAGCCGCATTTGTTTAGCATCGCCCGATGGAACGGACGATCCACCACTCATCAAGATCCCTTGATCCCAAGAAATTCTAAAGTTGGCGCGAGCCCGCGGAATGCTGCCTCCGCGAAAACATTGTGCCCCTCAACAGACGGGTGCCAGCCGTCCACTGCGTGAATTACTTCGATGCGACTGAGATCGGCCCTTGCTAACTCGTCGGAATACCGCACCTGAACATTCGGGACATGCTCGATCTCGCGCTCCATTTGCCTAACCATCGCGTGTAGTTCCTCATTTATCATGCGGACCAGGCGAATCAGATTGCACCGATAGGCCGGCCGCATGGAAATCAAATATTTAAAATCGGTTCCCAGATAAGGATACAGTTTTGGATTCTTCGCTCGCAGCCCTTCGGCGATTGCGCGGGCTTTAAAAAATGATTCGAAATCGACGAGACCATAAACCACGATCGCCACTCGATGCCGCTCAATTCGGGCCCGTGCAATGAGCCGTCGTATTTGCCGAGTGTAGTCTTCTCGGAAGTGTTTGCTGAGTCGCGGCAATCGTTCTTCCGGGTGCTTAAGTTCATCCGGAGGGCATCGCCATGCCCAATCCACATTGTTGTGGCCGATCCAAATCAGAAACAGATCGGGGAATCGGTCGCCCGACAGCAATTGAGTGACTTGCCCGGAAAAATTGCGGGTGCGAAGGATTTTGCGGAAAAAATTTTGTCGATCTGTCCCATTATCGACCATAGCGCCCAGTCCGCCATATTCCGTGGCCACAAGCGGTGTGAGCTTGTCGAGTCTTTCGAAGACGCTATAAACGCTCTCCGGCGAAGGGTTGGCGTTAAGAAACCAATCATTGCCATAGTATCTGCGCGCCCGCCAAAACGTGCTTAGTGCGGATGAGACATAAACGTTGCGAGAGAGACTGTCGCCGATTATCGCGATATGCGGCAGACGCGCTACCAATTGGGCAAAACTGATCCGACCCTTTTTATACTCCCAATAATCTGCGCAAAAGCGGCAGGTCGGGTCGGCTACTCGCTGCAAGTAATTTGCGCTGATCGCCGCAGCAGATTTCACAAAAAGAATTCTTAATCCAGCCAATCCATCGCAGTGAGGAAACGGCGGAACTCGGTGTCTTCGGTGGAGAGAGCAGGGAGCCATTCACGGATCGGCTCGCGCTTCCACCACGCTTTTTCACTGAGCGGCGCGAATTGGTAACGATAAAGTCGTGCGCGAATGTAATGCGGCGGCGCGTTGGGAAATGGATTGTTGGCTAGGAGCGAAAGCGTGCCAGGATCGTTATGCAGAAGTTTCCAGACGAAGTGCAGCGTCCACGGATATTCGGCCGGTGTCGCCATGGCCGCGAACCAGATTTGCCAGTCGATCCGTGGTTGATACGGCGCGATGATCGCGGGGCGCCGATTCGGATCACCTGGTTTGGCTTTGAATTCATATTCTTTCCACTTGGTGTCGCTGGTGATGAACAAGTTGTCGGTTCCTTCGAAAATAATTTCATCGCGTTCGCGGCCGACGCTGCCGAACGCACCGTAAGTGTTCACGAGATCGAGCGGATCGTAGGAGTAATTCATCAACTGACGGCCGGAGACGAGATTGAGAACCGGCGCGATGCTCAAATATACGACCAGGATCGACAATACGATCGCGATCGTGTTGTTGCTGCGCGACGGTTCTGATTCCTGCGCGGCTCGCTTGGCCCGCCTAACAAGTGACTCCGGCAGAACGTGACGAAGGAAAGTGTCGTCGAAGCAAGCAAGAAATGGAATAATCGTCAGGTAGTTTAGAAACGAAAGATTGCCGCTTATAAGAAGAAAAATCTGGAAAGTTACCAGCAATACGCCCGCAACATGGCGCGCGTGACGCGGCCCAAATGAAAACCACGGCACGATGAGTTCAATGAAATGGTTCCAAGCTGTTTCAAATTTGTGGAACCAAGGCGGCGCAAAATGCAGATAGCGGCTGATTGGGCTTGGGATCGGCTGCGTTTCATAATGATAGTAAAGACAACTGAGATCGCGCCAGCATGGGTCGCCGCGCAGTTTGATGAGGCCGGCGCCGATCATGATGCGAAAACTGAGCCAGCGAAAAAGCCAGATAACGAAAAGTGGCGGTGAGCTGCGAGGAAATGGCCGGGCATCGAGCAACGGGCAAAGAAAGATCGACAAGAACCCGGTCTCGAGGAGCTGAATTTCCCAGCCGTAGCCGTACCAAATTTGTCCGACGTGGACGATCGACATGTACATGATCCACAAAATCGCGAGAATGATCGCGTTCGCGTAACCCGCGAGAACAACGAGCGATAGCGCGAATCCCACCCAGGCAAAGATCGACAATAGGTGATCAGAGATTCCGAACCAGAAAAGCGTCGGCAAACGCACTATGCCGGCAGTGCGCGAACCCAATTGCGATTGCACAGCGGCGAGAAAATGATTCGCCGGTGTCAATCCATGCTCGCCGATCAGCGGCACGAGTTGCTGCACGGCGATCAGAAACGCGACCGCATAAACGAATCCAAGCAGCCGTAGAATGACAAAGCGCGTCAGCCAATAAGAATTTTCTCGCGAGAAAAGCCTCTCGAGAATGTTTTTGTCATTCCCCATGTCGCAACGTGCTGGCAAGCACCCGCCGAGAACGTTCAACGCTCAATGCTCAACGTTCAACGCTCAATCAATCTACAATTGGCAATCTGCCAGCGGATGCGTCATCCAACGTCTCGGCCTCTGCGGAGCCGTGAAATCGCCCTACCGAGCGGCGTTAGAAGCGTTTCAACGCCCAATCAAAAGTGCCCGGGGGGAGATCCGTAGTCACGAAAGGATTCCTACTCGTAAGGAAACAGAGTTCGTACTTGACAAATGTGATAGATCTTTGTGAACTGCAATCCCCCCGAAGGGGAACAAATATGAAAAAAATGAAGAACCAAGCAGTAACAATAGTCGCGCTGACGACAGTCTTAAGCGCGCTTGTGCTAGTGTCAGCGTTTGGAGCCAGTCTGCCGAACAACGTCTCGGTCTTTGCCACCGGATTGAACAATCCCCGCGGCCTAAAGTTTGGGCCCGACGGCTATCTTTATGTTGCCGAAGGGGGAATTGGCGGGTCGAACTCCACTGAAGGCTGCTGTGAACAGGTCGTGCCTCCCGTTGGGCCGTACACAGGTAGCATCACTGGCTCGCGTGTCTCCAAGATCAATGCCAACGGCGTTGTCACGACGGCAGTGGATCATCTTCCGTCTAGCCAGACAAGCGCGGATACTGGCAACCTGATCAGTGGCGCAGCTGATGTCGCCTTTATCGGAAACACGCTCTATGTCTTGCTCGGCGGCGCTGGCTGCTCGCACGGCGTGCCGCAAGTGCCGGCGATGCCGAATGGCGTCATCCGTGTTAATGCTGACAGCACCACGGATCTGATCGCTAACCTGAGCGCGTTTCTGATGGCTAATCCTGTCGCCCATCCCGAGCCTGACGACTTCGAACCCGATGGAACCTGGTACAGCATGATAGCAGTCGATGGTGATCAGGATGATCACGATCATCACGGTGATCTATACGCCGTCGAACCAAACCACGGCGAGCTGGATAAGATCACGACGGCAGGTCAGATATCCCGTGTCATTGACATTTCTGCGAGCCAAGGCCACATCGTGCCGACGGCGGTCGCCTATCATCACGGCAACTTCTATGTAGGAAACCTTAATACTTTTCCGGTTGTTCCAGGCTCCTCCAAGATCTACAAGATCACACCGAGTGGTCATATAAGCGTTTTCGCCCAAGGACTTACCACCGTTCTCGGCGTAGTTTTCGATGGAGGAAATCGAATGTACGTGTTGGAGACCAGCACAGCCGCCGGTGACCCCACGCCCTTCACGGGCAAAGTGGTACGAGTCGATTCACATGGCCATCAAACGGTGATTGCCTCGGGACTCTTCTTCCCCACCGGCATGACCTTGGGTCCAGATGGCGCGCTTTATGTCTCAAACGTTGGCTTTGGTCCACCACCGGATGGCGAGGGGCAAATTCTGAGAATCACGGTGCCGCACTAATCTTCAGCGCTCCACCAAACCGTTTCGTCGTTGCAGTGTGTCCGCTCAAGTGCTGTGCAAAGCGTGCGTCAAGATTCACGGCTGAACGAATGTAATGGCGACCGGTCGCTCCCCTGAAGAATGTAAACCCAGGCAACAACGGAAAATGCCATGGGGGAGAATTGAGCCGGCCTGAGCCGAGCGACATAGGCGAAGCCTGCAGGGTTTCGCGAGTGGGAGCGAGCAAATCAATCGAACTTCAATAACGTTTTAGAAAACGCTCAACGTCCAACATTCAATCAATCCGCGGATCCGTAACCCGCAATCTCCAAACGGAATGCCAGGGGGGAGAATTGAACTCCCGACCAAGGGCTTATGAGTCCCCTGCTCTACCGCTGAGCTACCCTGGCGTTTATTTTCACATGTCTATACCGAGGAGCCCAACGCCGACCAACCCCGAATGCTTTCGGGACTGGCTCTACCCCGACATTCGTCGGGCAGGCCGCTGAGCTACCCTGGCGGTGCGGCGACAAGATTCAATCGCGCGCCGTCGGGTGTCAACGGCCCTGCCTTATTCTTTCGTTTTCGAAACATATGGCGCCAGATCTTTTTCCCGGCCATGCAACGCCGCCATAAAACAGACACCATTTCTCTCTTGCACCACTCCTGTCCAACCTTCCTGCTCGACATAACGCCAACCCGAAAAGTCCAAAGCGGCGCCGGTCTTGGCATTTCTTTCCGCTGGAAATAGAAAAAACTGCATTTTTTTTTCGATCACCCAAATCTGCGCCACTCGATGCCCTTCGTCGTCATCGAAAACCCGGCATCCCAATGTGCGAAAATCCGCAAACTCCGGTGGCACATCATAATGTTCGAGCTGGTGTTTCATAAAAAACAGATCACCCAGCGCGCCCGCGTCGGTCCGGACCGGATCGAGGAGGACCGATCGGGTCGAGCTGGCAATCGTCAAGAGTCTCTGGGCGGTTCCGGAACCGGGAAAATCCTGAAGATGCTCAAACAAACGCAACATGAATACTCCGGCGATGACCGCGAGGGCGATGCCAATCGAAAGAACAGCCGGATTTTGCGCCGTCTTCTTCCACCTCCACTTGGGACTCACAATTGGATTTTCGCTGGAAAACCAGTCCCCAATCTCTGGTGGAACGGGAACGCTCTGGACCAAAGCCGCCACCGCGCGGTCGAAGCTTTGTTGATTGGCAAATTCGCCGGAGCCGCGAGCGCAGAAGACCGCTGCACGCATGGAACGGTCGTTCATCCGTTCCTCGCTAATGGGTGCACAGTTAGCAAGAAGACGTTGCCTGCGAGATAAGCGAACGATTTTCATTTCGCCTCCTTCTGCGGAACGGTGGTATTCAGCCACGCTTGAAACTGGCGCCGACCGTTCGCCAGCAACCGGGAGAGTTCGCCGATCTTGAGCTCTGCTAACGAAAGAATTTCGCGATGATTGAACTCATCGAGATAAAAAAGCGCGAGGGCCGTCCGCTGCGGCTCGGGCGCCGCGGAAATCCAGATCGCAAGTTGATTTACATCCAGCCGTTCGATTTGTGTCGGAGCGGAAGGAGAGAGATCATGCTCCTGAAGCTCGACAGCTTCCGCCTGCAAACCGTGCTCGCTCGCCTCGAGACAACGCCAGCGCGCATCACGAAAAAGCCAAAATGGATCGCTTGGAGTCTCCCCATTTGCGGAACGCAGCGTCGCCTCGCGCAATGTCGCGTGAAAAACTTCCTGGGCTTTGCGCGCGTCACCCAGCATCAGGAAACAAAAGCGATAAAGTTGCGGAAGATTTTGTTTCGAATCCGGCACGCTGAAAATTTTTAACCGCTGGATGGTACGCGCCGAGGGGACATCGACAAGAGAGATATCGAGGAGGGGCGCTTTCTAAAGCGCCCTTTGTTTCCTTCAATTTTCCGCGGTTTGGAAACCGCCGCTCCTTGACGCGGTTACGCGAACGTTTGAAGACGGTGCGCCACCTCTTCGGCATTCGCGCGACTGTTGAACGCGGAGATGCGAAAATAACCTTCGCCTTGCGCGCCGAAACCGCTCCCCGGCGTGATGACTACATTTAAATCGCGCAGCATTCGATCGAACATCTGCCAACTCGTTAGGCCATCCGGCGTTTTGACCCAGATGTAAGGCGCGTTCACACCGCCATAAACTTTCATGTCGATCTTGGCACAGGCGTCTTGCAAAATTCTTGCATTGCCCATGTAATGATCGATGAGCGCGCGCACTTGTTCGCGTCCTCCGGGCGAATACAACGCTTCGGCGCCGCGTTGGACGGGATAACTCACGCTGTTTGCTTTCGTGCTCCAGCGTCGATGCCAGAGCGAATGAAGCGGCAAGCGGTGGCCGTTTTCCGTGCGCGCCAGCAACGATTTAGGCATGACAGTAAAACCGCAGCGAACGCCGGTGAAACCACCGTTCTTGGAAAAGCTGCGCAATTCGATTGCGCATTCGCGCGCGCCGGGAATTTCGAAAATCGAATGCGGGATGTCCGTTTGCGAGATATACGCCTCATAAGCGGCGTCAAAAAGGAGAATAGCTTCATGCTCATGCGCGTATTCAACCCAGCGCGCGAGCTGCTCGCGCGACGCCACTGCGCCAGTGGGATTATTCGGAAAACAAAGATAAACAAGATCGACATGCTCCTTTGGCGGTTGGGGAACAAATCTGTTTCCCGCGGTGCATGGCAGATAGACGATGCCTTCGTAGCTACCATCTTTTTTCGCTGGGCCACTGTGACCGGCCATGACGTTGGTATCGACGTAGACCGGATAAACCGGATCGGTAATCGCGACCTTATTTTGGTCGCCGAGAATATCGAGGATGTAACCGCAATCGCATTTCGAGCCGTCGGACACAAAGATCTCGTCGTCGGCGATGTCGATCTTGCGGTCCCGATAATCGTGCTGCGCGATTGTCGACCTTAAGAATTCGTATCCTTGTTCCGGGCCGTAACCGCGAAATGTTTCGCGCTGTCCGAGTTCTTCCGCGGCGCGCTTCATCGCCTCGACAGCGGCGCGTGGTAGCGGCTCAGTTACATCACCAATACCGCAGCGAATCAATCTTTTCGCAGCTTCCGGATTCGCATAAAATTCGCGCACGCGTCGCGCGATCTCCGGAAATAAATAGCCGGCCTGGAGCTTAAGGTAATTTTCGTTCAGGTAAGCCATCTGGAATGGAGTATTGGATTAATGGAAAGTTGGAGAGATGGGAAGTCCGCTACTCCATTGCTCCACTACTCCATTGCTCCATCCCCTGCGCGGTCTAGTAATTCTTGGCGACCGCGTTCCAGTTGACCACGTTCCACCAGGCTTTGATGTAGTCCGGCCGGCGGTTCTGATAATTGAGATAATAAGCGTGCTCCCAAACGTCCACGCCGAGAATCGGTTTGTTGCCCTCCATGAGCGGACTGTCCTGGTTCGGCGTCGAGATGATCTCGAGCTTGCCGCTTTTGTTTTTGATCAACCAGGCCCAACCGCTGCCGAAACGGCCGACGCCAGCCGCAGCGAATTTTTCCTTGAACGCATCGAAGCTGCCAAAGGTTGACTTGATGTCATCGCCGAGTTTACCGGAAGGCGTGCCGCCGGCTTTCGGTCCCATGATTTTCCAAAAGAAGGAATGATTGGCGTGGCCGCCACCGTTATTGCGCACGACTGTGCGGATGTCGTCCGGCACAGCCTTGAGATCGCCGATCAAATCTTCGACCGATTTCTTTTCCAGATCGGCTTTGCCTTTGATCGCGTTGTTCACGTTGGTGATGTAAGCCTGGTGATGCTTGGTGAAATGGATTTCCATTGTGCGTGCGTCGATGTGCGGTTCGAGCGCGTCGTACGCGTAAGGTAATTTCGGTAATTCGTATGCCATAATCAGTACTGTTAGATCGGATCAACTCGAAGAACAGGACTTATTTTTCGCTGCGGGCGACGTGGCCGAGGCCTGGAGGGACGACCTCCGTGTGGTCCAAGCCGGACGGGACAGAGCCCGTCCCTCCACTTTACCTACAGCGATAAAAGCCCGGTCGATGCCCGTGGCCACTGCGATAATTCACATATGTCGCGAGCGCGAGCAGCGGGAAATTCTGGCGGTACATGTCGTACTTGAGGTAGAAAACTTTCGGGAACCCGGTGCCGGTGATCTGCGGCTCGTCCCATGAGCCGTCCGGTTTTTGCAAACTAAGCAGGAAACGCAAACCGCGCTGGATGCTCAGCCGGTCAAGATCGCCGCAGGCGCAAACGCCCATCACAGCCCAGGCGGTTTGCGATGCGGTACTTTCGCCTTTGCCTTTGAATTCGCGGGTTTCGTACGAGGCGCAAGTCTCGCCCCAGCCGCCATCATCATTCTGACAGCTCTCCAACCAGTCGCGTCCGCGCAAAATCCAATCCTGTGTCATATTCTGGCCGATGGCACGCAAACCGCGCAGCACCTGCCACGTGCCGTAGATGTAATTGACGCCCCACCGCCCGTACCACGAACCGTCGTCCTCCTGCGTGTCGATCAAATATTGAATCGCATCGCGCACGCAGCGTTTCTTGAGATCGAGGCCGATGTAACCGAGCAACTCGATCATCCGCGCCGTCAAATCGCTGCAAGTGGGATCGAGAATGGCGTTGTGATCGGCAAAGGGCATGTCTTCGAGCCAACGTTTGGTGACGTTTTTGTCGAACGCGGCCCAACCGCCGTCGCGGCATTGGAAACTCAATTGCCAATCGAGCGCGCGCCGGAATAACTCATCAAGCGATTGTCGATCTTTTGGCCGCACGAGCCGCAACGCCATCAGCACCATCGCCGTGTCGTCCGTATCCGGGTAATAAACGTTGTTGTATTCGAACGCCCAGCCGCTCGCTTCGAGATGAGAATTGTTCACCGCCCAATCGCCGCGCACGCGCACTTCTTTGCCGATGAGCCAAGTCGCCGCTCTCTCCAGCGCTGGGTGCTCGGCCGGAAGACCCGACTCCGCCAGCGTGATGATGTTGATCGCTGTGTCCCAAACCGGCGAAAAACAAGGTTGGATGCGAAAATCTTCCGGATCGTCAACAAAAAGTGCGGCGAAATCATTTCTCGCCTTTTCATAAACCGGATGCGTCTTCGCGTAACCGAGCGTGCGCAAGGCGATGAGCGAATTCAGCATGGCGGGAAAAACCGCGGCCAAACCGTCACTGCCTTGGCCAACGCGTTCGACCATCCAGCGCTCCGCTTCTTCGAGCGCGACCCGGCGCAGCGGACGGAACGGGAGGTTGTCGATAAACTTGAGGACATGGTCAGCGCGGAGGAAAAAATTTCGCCACGCGAAAAATCGCGGATCGCGCGGCAAGGTGAAATCTTTGTGCTCGGTCCCGAGCGGATAGAGCTCGTGCAGTTGTTTCAGCCCGGGCAATTCGCGCGTCGGTTTGAAGTGATTGATGATGGCGAGCGGCACGAGCATGGCGCGGCTCCAGGACGACATTTTGTAAATGTGGAACGGCGTCCAGGCCGGCAGGAGAATCATCTCCACCGGGATGGCCGGCAGATATTTCCAGGGAAACTGGCCTAGGAGCGCGAGGTAAAGTTTGCTGAACGTGTTCAGGCGCGGGATGCCGCCGAGACGCAGAATGCTCGCACGCGCTTCTTGCATGAACGGCACGTGGGGCGAATAACCAGCGAGTTTTAGTGCGAAATACGCTTTGACCGATGCGTTGATCTCACTGGGGCCGCCGTAATAAATGTTCCAGCCGCCACCGGGCAGTTGGCGTTTTAGAATGTGACGCACGCAGCGTTGCTGCAAATACTCGTCCACTTCGCCGAACCAATGCATGAAGAGGACGAAGTCGGAGCAAAGCGTGCTATCGACAATCAGCTCGCCGCACCAATGACCATCCGGTCGCTGTTGTCGCAACAGATTTTCCTGCGCGCGCGCGATCGCCTGCGAAATTTCTTCGTCGGTCGCAGAATAGGACTCCGCGACATCCGGAACTGCGCTGGGAAGCGCGATCACCTTGGTGGATGGCTTCACCATGCCGATCTTACGAAGCTCGTGCGGCAACCTCGGCCCGCTTGCCGCTAAGGTGCCCGTTTCCGCAGCTCACACCATTAAAGGCGAGAATTTCGCTGCCACGGCCGGTCGGCTTCGGTTTAGGACCGAAATTGAATCTGATATTCTTCCAAGTGTCGCCGCGCTGCGCCTGCAAGCCGAGGCTCGCGGTCGGTTCGTAACCGCAGTGCACCATGCAATTTTCGCAGCGGCTGTCGCGTGCGACGCCGTTGACGACCCCGTATTTGTCCCACTGCACTTTCTCGAGCAATTCCGCGTAGCTCGAGTAATGCGCGTCGGTCATGAGGTAACACGGCCCTTTCCACCCGCGAATGTTACGCGTCGGGATCGCCCAGGCAGAACAGGTCAAGTCGCGCTTGCCGGCGAGAAATTCGAAATAGATCGGCGTCCCGAAAAATGTGTACCGATTCATCCATTCCTCGATCCTCTGGAACTTCTCGACCGTCATTTGCCGTGTGAGGAAAAAATTCTCCGGCCGCAAATTGAGCCGCTTGATCATGTCCTTCTTGGCCGCGTCGTAATCATATCCCGGCGTGATGGTGTGCCCGTCCACGCCGAGATCGGAAAGATAATCGAACATTTGTTCGATCCCTTGCATGTCGGTTTCCTTGTAAACGGTCGTGTTGGTCGCAACCTGGTAACCAAGCACCTTCGCCATTTTCATCGCCAGAATGCATTCTTTGAAGACGCCTTCGCGCTCGACAATGAGATCGTGCGTCCGCTCCAGCCCGTCGAGGTGCACGTTCCAATACATCCAGCGGCTCGGCCCGATCGTCGGCTTGGCCGGATCTTTCGGCCCCTTTCGAATTTCCGAGGCGTCTTTCTCGCTCAGCAAGCCCGCCCCAAGCAATGCCACGATTTTTTCTTCGACAAAGTTCGGCTGGATCGACAACCGCGACGCGAGCCACTCGCGCATTTTCTTGCGCATGAACATGGCGTTCGTGCAAATGTAAACAATCCGCTCTTGCTCGAGCAACCCTTTCACCAGCGCTTCGATGTACGGATAGATGAGCGGTTCGCCGCCGCAGATCGAGATCATGGGCGCGTTGCATTCCTCGGCCGCGCCCAGGCAATCCTCCAGGCTCATTATGTCCTTGAGCGAGGTGGAATATTCGCGAATCCG
>Ga0184619_10000064_pt1 | contig 31999 bp, 31 predicted proteins | sample PLM0_60_b1_FD_133146 | JGI IMG/M metagenome (GOLD analysis project Ga0184619, IMG submission 133146) | Groundwater sediment microbial communities from an aquifer in East River, Colorado, USA - PLM0_60_b1 | ecosystem: Environmental > Terrestrial > Soil > Riparian zone | place: USA: East River...
ATTCGCGCTCGCCGACGTCCTGATAGGCTTGATAATGGGCAATCATCTTCTGCCCTGTGCACCACAAGACGCGCTCGCCTATCAAGGCTGCACTCGTGGCGGAGGCGCCGGCCACAATCCCTTTCAAACAATACTGATATCCGTATGAGAGCGCATCCCAGAGCGCGTGCACCCTTTCGAGGATCTCTCGCTCCGGTTTGGCGAGTGGAGCGGGGCGGCTGGAAAATTTCTTGGAATGTTCCTTTTGCAAGAAGCTCACAGGCTCGCGCAAGAGCTCCAGGATCTTGAGCCGCTCGGCGGGCGCGATGCTGTAGGCATTCAGCTCATCGAGCTGTGCGAGCAGACGAACGTGGGATGGGCCGACGTTGATGAGCGGCAGGGACTGCAACCACTTCGCGCAGCCGGAAGAATCCTTGAAATCGGGAGCGGTGTCCGGCTTGATGCTCGGGGGATCGAAGCTCGACACGGGGTCAGTCCAGTCTGCGTTTCAGCGCGGCCGCAAGCGCGCCGCGGTCGGGAGCCGGGCGCCGCGGGACATCCGCGCGCATAGGCTCAGCCCAGATCGGGCGGGGAAAATGGCGATCGCGCTGATGGCGCGGAATCACGTGCCAGTGCAGATGGGCCGTGACGTTTCCGAGGCTCGCAAGGTTGACTTTGTCCGGTTCCAGGAGCGCGCGGAGCACGGCCTCGGTTGCGAAGACTGCATCCATGAGCCGTGTGCGTTCGGCAGGCTCAAGGTCGGTCATCTCCTTCACGTGCCGCCCGAGGACCACTCTGCAAAAGCCGGGATAATCCGGATCGCCTACCAGCACAACGCGGCAGAACCCATCGCCCCAGAGCAAATCCCCGCCGGGGGAATCGCATAGCTCGCAGGGTTTGTCGATCAAGTTTTTACTCCCCGTCCGGGGGCGCCGCGTCGGCGAATCGTCTGCGCTCGGCGAAGGATAGCAGAATCAGCGGCGGCTACAGGCTTTCCCGGTTCGACGGCGGCTCGGCCGGGACTGCGTTCTCCGGGAAGATGTCCCGATAGCTCGCGTACAAGCTCGCGAACAGGGTAGGCCACGAGACCAAGGTAAGAATTAGCGCAATGGAGTGCAATACCTGCATCCTTTCCCGCACCACGAGCGCCGCGAACGTGAGGATTATCAGGAAAATCGCGCCAGCCAACGCGAGCACCGCACCATAAACGAAGAATGCCCGCCAATTCCGCAATACGGCGAAAAAGCTGTAGAAGAGCGATTGAGCGGCGCCGATGCGGTTCCATGCGGCGAGCACGGGTGCAAACCAGAAAGCCATAAGCACCGGGGTCGTGGCCAAAGCCGCGACCAGCATCGCCCTCAAAACACTCCCGTCCTGCATGGCTTCGACGGAGGGCTGGCGACCGGACAGGATCAAGGTCATCAACGCGCCCGAGTCCGCAACGGAGGCGACACCGAGCACTGCGACGATCGAAACGAGCGACAGAACACCCAGGACCATCAACGTGCCTAGTCCGCTTCGAAAACCGGAGAAAAGCAGCGCAGGACGCAGCAAGCCTCCGCGGTCGAGCACCGCGCACATGACCATAAAGCTGACGAAAAACGCCGGCAGCAAGACGGTGGAAGCGGCAGGTCCCACGTAACGAATCTGGCCGAGGAGCGTAGCGGCGATCCAATACGTGAACACGAGAAACAGCCACATCGGCGGGCTCTTGCGGAAAAGGGCAAACCCCCTTACGAACCAAGACCAGCCGTTTCTCGCCGGAACGACGCGCATCGCTAGTTTTGAAATCCGCCCGTGCTCATCTGCGTCAGTGTGGTGCAGCCGCCGGTTTCAAACAAGGGGGAACGGGCGAGTGCGGCGCGCCTCGAGCACCCGGCGAAAATGTTCCGGGTCATGCGCGTGGGTAAGCTCACCCGCGCGGGGCAGGTAGAAATCGTACAAACGCGAAAGCCAGAACCGCAGAGCTGCGGCACGCAGCAGCACCGGCCAGGCTTCCTGCTCGGTCCGGGTGAATTCGCGGGCCCGGCGGTACGCCCCCACGAGCGCCGTCGCACGCCCCGAGTCGATTTCGCCTGCCGGGTCTACGCACCAGTCGTTGACCGTCACCGCGAGGTCGAACAGGAGCGCGTCGATCCCGGCGAAATAAAAATCGATCACTCCGCCGATGCGATCTCCCTCGAACAGTACGTTGTCGCGGAAGAGATCCGCGTGAACCGGGCCGCGCGGCAAATCGAGCGTGCGGTGGCGCACCTGGAATTCGAGCTCGGAGGCAAGCAGCCCGCGGCGCCTTTCGTCGAGGAACGGCGTCACTTCGCGCGCTGCCTCGCGCCACCACTTCGGCCCGCGCGGATTCTCGAGCTTCCCTCCGTAGCCTCTTCCGGCAAGATGCATGTCGGCAAGGGTGGCACCGACCTGCTCGCAGTGGATGGGCCGCGGCGAGCTCACCGGAGCGCCGGGAAGGCAAGTGACGAAACAGGCGGGCTTGGCGTTCAAGGTCCCGAGGTACTTGTCGCTGCTGTCGGCGATCGGCGCGGGGCACGGTATGCCGTGACGCGCAAGGTGCGCCATGAGGTTCACATAGAAGGGCAGCTCCGCCGCACTGAGCCGCTCGAAAAGCGTGAGCACGAAGCGGCCGTGCGAAGTGGTGACGAAGTAGTTCGTGTTTTCGATCCCCGCGGCAATGCCCTGCAGATCGACCAGCGTGCCGATGGCATAGCGTTTCAGCCAGGCCGAAAGTTCCTCGGCGGTGACGCGCGTGAAGACAGACATGATGCCCGAGCGGTCGCTGGCCTCGGCGCCAGCGTCAGAACCGGCGGATCACCCAAAGCGGCACCCGCACGCCGCGATCGAGGCTCTCGTTTCTCAAGCCCGGGCCGTCGCCCAGGTCCTCGACCAGGTAGTACTCATGGCCCAAAGGCGTGGTGACGCGCACCACGCGCCGGCCGTCGATGAGCTGCTCCTCGACCTGGTCGTCCCCGCCGGGTTGGATGCGCACCGGCGGCTCGCCCGGCTGCTCCGAAGAAACGCCTGGTGGCGGCGGAGGCTCGGGAAGCGGTTCGAGCTTGGGGGGCAGCTGTGCCGAAAGCGGCAGCGCGACGGCCCACAACGCGAGAGCAAGAATTCGGCGCGACATGAGGCGACTTTCCTTTCGCAACGAGTCTATCAGAACCACCGGCGAATTCTGACATAATGCGCAACAGACGCCAGGCCGCGCTTGCCGCGTTCTCCTCGCGCGAGGCGGCATCGAAAGATTTCGGAATCTCGTCGCTCACAAGTTCCCTTGGAAAAAACGCTGCTGCTGGTTGACGGGTCGTCGTACCTGTACCGCGCCTTCCATGCGTTGCCCGACCTGCGCAACGCGGCGGGCGAGCCCACCGGCGCGATCTACGGCGTGCTCAACATGCTGCGACGGCTCCTTGCCGACTACAAGGCCGACTATCTCGCCTGCGTCTTCGACGCGAGAGGAAAGACTTTCCGCGACGAGATGTACGCGCAATACAAAGCGAACCGAGCGCCCATGCCCGACGATCTCGGCGCGCAGGTCGGGCCGCTCCTCGACGCCATCCGGGCCTCGGGCTGGCCTTTGCTGCAGATCGAAGGCGTGGAGGCGGACGACGTCATCGGCACGCTCGCGCGCGAGGCCGAGAAGCGCGGGCTGCGCTGCGTGATTTCCACCGGCGACAAGGACCTCGCGCAACTCGTCTCCGACCGCGTGACCCTCGTCAACACGATGTCGAACGAGCGTCTCGACCCCGCGGGCGTGCAGGCGAAGTTCGGCGTACGCCCTGAGCGCATGCTCGACTATCTGACGCTCATCGGCGACGCCGTGGACAACGTGCCGGGTGTCGACAAGGTCGGTCCGAAGACCGCTGCAAAGTGGCTGGAGCAATACGGCTCGCTCGAGGAGCTGGTGCGGCATGCGGATGAGATCGGCGGCGCGGTCGGCGAAAATCTGCGAAAGGCGCTCGACTGGCTCCCCAAAGCTCAAGGATTGCTCGCGGTGAAATGCGACCTGGAGTTGCCGGTGAAGCTGGAAGAGCTGAAGCTCGGCCCCCGGGACGAGAAGCGTCTTGCCGAATTGATTTCCCGCTTCGGATTCAAGTCCTGGCCGAAGGATGCGGCGCGCGACACCAAGCAATCCCCGCCTCCAGAGACTCCCCCCGCCCCCGTCAGCGTAGACCGCGAGGAGCGGCGCTACGAGACCCTCGTCGAGGAAGCCGATCTCGCGCGCTGGCTCGAGGATCTCGAGGCGGCCGAGCTCGTTGCAGTCGACACCGAGACGACGAGCCTCGACCCGATGCAGGCGCGGCTCGTGGGCATGTCCTTCTGCGTGGCTGCGGGCCGTGCCGCCTACTTGCCGCTCGCGCACAACTACGCCGGCGCGCCGCGCCAGCTGGGCGTCGAGCCGGCGCTTGCGATGCTGAAACCCTGGCTCGAGAACGAAGCCCGCAGGAAGCTCGGCCAGAACATCAAGTACGACCAGCACGTGCTCGCCAACCACGGCGTCGCTTTGAGGGGCATCGCGCACGACACGCTGCTCGAGTCCTACGTGCTGGAGAGCCACGCACGCCACGACATGGACAGCCTCGCTAGCCGCCATCTCGGGCTGAAAGCGCTCGCGTACGACGAGGTGACGGGCACGGGCGCCGGGCGCATTCCCTTCGAGCAGGTCGATGTCGCGCGGGCTGCGGCCTACGCCGCCGAGGACGCCGACCTCGCGCTCCGGATCCACCATGTGCTCCTTCCGAAACTGGAGGCCGCGGAAAAGCTCCCCTATGTCTACGGCTCGATCGAGCTTCCCGCGCGCGAGGTCCTTTTCAGGATGGAGAGGGACGGGGTCCTGATCGACGCGGCGCAGCTCGAGGCGATGAGCCACGAGCTGGGGCAGAAGATGCTCGAACTCGAGAGCAGGGCTCACAAGGAGGCCGGGCAACCGTTCAACCTCGGTTCGCCGAAGCAGATCGCCGAGATCTTCTTCGAGAAAAAAGGAATGCCCGTCATCAAGAAGACGCCGTCCGGCGCGCCTTCGACCGACGAGGACGTGCTGGAGAAACTCGCGCTCGATCATCCGCTCGCGAAAATCCTCCTCGACTACCGGGAAATCTCCAAGCTCAAGTCCACCTACACGGACAAGCTGCCGAAGATGGTGAATCCGCGCACGGGCAGGGTGCACACCAACTACGGGCAGGCGACCGCGGTCACCGGGCGCCTTGCGTCGAACGACCCCAACCTGCAGAACATTCCCGTGAGAACCCCCGAGGGACGGCGAATCCGCGAAGCCTTCGTCGCCTCGCGCGGCCACGCCATCGTGAGCGCCGACTATTCGCAGATCGAGCTGCGCATCATGGCGCACATCTCGGGTGACGAGAATCTGCTGCGAGCGTTCGGGGCGGGGGAGGACATCCACCGCGCCACGGCGGCCGAGGTTTTCGGACGCTCGCTCAAGGACGTCACACCCGAAGAGCGCCGCTACGCCAAGGTGATCAACTTCGGGCTGATCTACGGGATGTCGGCGTTCGGTCTGGCGCAGCAGCTGGGCCTGGAGCGCGCCACCGCGCAGGCCTACATCGCAAGCTACTTCACCCGTTATCCGGGTGTCGCAAAGTACATGGAGGAAGTGCGCAAGACCGCGCGCGACCGCGGCTACGTCGAAACCGTGTTCGGGAGGCGCCTGTGGCTGCCCGAGATCAAGAGCTCCAACCCCGCGCGCCGCGGCGGAGCCGAGCGCGCCGCGATCAACGCGCCCATGCAGGGCACCGCCGCCGACCTGATCAAGCTCGCGATGATCGCCGTGCGGGGGTGGCTAGACCGAGAAAAGCTGTCGACCAAGCTCATCATGCAGGTGCACGACGAGCTCGTACTGGAGGCGCCCGAAGCGGAGCTCGATCGCGTAAAGACCGAGATCCCGGGGCTGATGAGCGGCGTGGCGAAGCTCAAGGTCCCACTTGTCGTGGACGTGGGATCGGGACAGAATTGGGAAAAGGCGCACTAGAAACGCTCACAAGAAAACCCCATCCGATCGTTACAGAGGAGGACGACGTGATACCGAATTCCCTTCAGGAAGAACAGAACTCGCCCGATGTTATCCGGCACCTCGTGCTGCTCGGCGACGCGTTGCAAAACATGGATCTCGGAAAGGGGCAGGCGGAGAGCACACTCGTCCCGCGGCCCCGCAATCCCTGGAAGCTCACCGTTCTCCAGCCGCCCGAGGTGCTGCGGCAAAGTCGCGTGCGGGCGATACCGGCGGAGGCCACCCACATCGGAATCTGCGTCGACGGCGGCTGGGCGATCGAGACAAGCGGCCTGCTGAAAGGCCGCGCGCAATCGATCCAGGACGCACTGGACACGCTTGCTGCGGCCGCCGATGAATTCGAGAACACGTTCGCCCGCCTGATCGCCGCCGCCGCGGAGGCCGGTGTGCCGACGATAGTATGCACGCTCGTTCCGGCGCGATATACCGAGCCCTCGCGGCAGCGCGTGGGCGCCACGGCGCTCGCGATTTTCAACGACCGCATCCTGCGGCGTACCATCGCCGCGGGGCTCTCCGTCGTGGAGCTGCGCCTGATATGCGACGAGGACGGCGACTACGCGAGCGAGACGCTGTTGTCGCACGCGGGCGTGCGCAAGGTGGCGAACGTGGCCCGCTCGGCGCTCTACGAAATTTCGCGCAATCCCGGACGCACGCGGGTGTATTTCTAGCCGACGGGACCGGGCCTTCTAGTGCCCCGAACTCCTATATCGCCGAGGCCGCGCGCCCTAGCGAGTACGCCCAACCTCTCATGTGCACTCAACAAGTAACGCTCAGCGGGTCGCGTACCGCACTAACCTTAGGTGGGTTAGCGCATAGTCTGACCCTGCCCTTAGCTTATCTTCCACCCGCGATCGAATTAGCTGTTTCTCGGTTGGACTATATTCCTCGAATCGTGATTTCAGAGGAATGTCATTATCGCTTCCAAAGTTGCATGGTCTTTCTCCGCCCCACTCCCAGGCGATGTCCTTTTTAGATTTAACGTCGAGCACCGTAACCGTGAACTGGGTAAAGATACACCGTTTGTTGCCGGGTATTTCAAAGAGCCCATAACTCCCCCTCAAAAAACGCTCCAAATTCTCAGAGTGGCCGGTTCCCCGGATCAATACCACGGTATCAAAACTTCTTTGTTCCGCGGCAGTTGATACGGCCTTGAAAATGTCCGACATCATTATTAAGCCCTTTAGTTCAGGCACCAATATTACTTGAGGCTGATAGCGGCCAGACTTTGAAATCGCTGAAACCGTGTAGCGGCCGGCTAGATCATTCAGCTTCCAGTCGGAAACGTCGAACTTAGAGAGTGAGTTTCCGAACACAGTCGTGCCTACCACAACAGCATTAAACTCATCTCCCAGATCGGAAACGACCGCTATTTTGGAAATACGACTGGCATGTTCTTCAGAGACCGGGCCTCTGGTGACGCAGCCCCAATCAAGCTGAGCATGAGGCCCAGCAACAGGACATTTCTCATAACTGTCCTTATCTTTGAACTTTCGTAGTTAATTGGTGCGCGGTGCGGTGCGGTCTATTTTCCGATCGCCCCGAACACCTTCTTGAGAATCGCCGAAGCCGCGGCGGCCGGATTCTGGCGGACTTTCTTCTCTTCCTCGGCGATGACGACGAACAAGCCGTCGAGCGCCTTGCGCGTGACGTAGTCCTCCAGTTGCGCATCCTCTTCCTTCACCAGGCCTAGCTTCGCCCCGCTCGCGGCGATCTCGTTGTACTTTTCGGCGAGCTTCACTTTTTTCATCGCTTTCCTGACGATCGGCTGGAATCGTTTGACCAGCGCCTCGGAGGTCGTGCGCTTGAAATACTGAGTCGCGGCATCGTCGCCGCCCGTGAGGATGCCTTTGGCGTCCTGCACGCTCATTTTCCTCGCCGCATCGACGAGCAAGGTCCTGGCTTCGGGCACTGCTGCTTCGGCCGCGCGGTTCATGCGCAGCACCAGTTCCTCGGCGTGCGGGCTCATGCCGATCGAGCGCATCACTGCTTCCAGTCTTCTTAGGGAAGGCGGCAGAGGAATCTTGACGCTGTCGTTTCCGAAAAACCCGTTCTCCACACCCAGCCGCGCGACGGCGGCGTGGGAGCCCCTAGTCAGTGCCTCCTTCAGACCGTTGATGGCGTCGTGGTTGGAAATGTCTGCGAGGCCCGCGGCCCACACGGCAGCTGGAGCGAGGAATGCGGCGAAATATACGGGAACGCGAAACAAGAGGTCCTCCTAGCTCACGCCCGCAGCGTGCGCCTGCCGGTCGGCGTGGTAGGAGGAGCGCACCATGGCCCCGACCGCGGCATGGGTGAATCCCAGCGCTTGCGCCTCGCGCTCGAACATTGCGAAGATCTCCGGGTGCACGTAGCGCGCGACCGGGAGATGGTGCGCCGAGGGCTGCAGGTACTGGCCGATGGTGAGCATGTCCACGCCGTGCGCGCGCAGGTCGCGCATCACCTGGATGATTTCCGCGTCGGTCTCGCCCAATCCCACCATCAGTCCCGACTTGGTGGGGACTTGCATATGGCGCGCCTTGAAATCCGCGAGAAGTTTCAGCGAGTGCGGGTAGTTGCCGCCCGGCCGGGCGTACCGGTAAAGCCTGGGGACGGTCTCGAGGTTGTGGTTCATCACATCCGGGAGCGCCGCATCCAGCACTTCGAGCGCGCGCTCGAGGCGCCCTCTGAAATCCGGCACGAGGATCTCGATCCTCGTCGCGGGCGAGCTTTGGCGCACTGCGCGGATGCAATCGACGAAGTGGCCTGCGCCGCCGTCTTTCAGGTCGTCGCGGTCTACGCTCGTAATGACGACGTAGGCGAGGCCGAGCGCGGCGATCGTCTGCGCGAGGTGCTCCGGCTCCTGCGGATCGGGCGCGAGCGGCCGTCCGTGGGCGACGTCGCAGAACGGGCAGCGCCGCGTGCACAGGTCCCCCAGGATCATGAAGGTCGCGGTGCCTTTTCCGAAGCACTCGCCGATGTTGGGGCAGGAGGCTTCCTCGCACACGCTGTGCAGATTGTTTTCACGCAGGATGCGCTTGATGTCGTGGAAGCGCGAACCGGGCGAAGCGGCGCGCACGCGGATCCACTCGGGCTTGGCGAGGCGCTCTACCGGCGCGAGCGCGATCGGGATGCGCGTCTTCGCGAAGCCCTTCTTTTTTTCCACTGCCGCCGTCATTGATCCTCGATAAGGCGGGCAATGCGGCGGGCGAGCCCGTCGCCCATTTCTGTCGCGTCGGCGAGGACCCCGTGCGCGCGGGTGTGCGTGACCGCGAGGCCGGGATAGCCGCAGGGGTCGATCGCCGAGAAGGGAGCGAGGTCCATGTCCACGTTGAGCGCGACGCCGTGATAGCAGCATCCGCGGCGCACCCGAAGCCCGAGCGCCGCGATCTTCGCGCCGTCGACGTATACGCCCGGCGCGCCCTTCCTCCCCTCGGCTCCCAGGCCGTGAGCCGCTAGCATTTCGATCACCGCTTGCTCGATCAAGCTCACCATCCCGCGCACGGTCAGGCGGCGCCGCGCCAGATCAACGAGCGTATACACGATCGCCTGCCCGGGCCCGTGGTAGGTGATCTGGCCGCCGCGGTCGACCCGCTCGACGGGCACGCGACCGCTTCGCGGGAAATATTCGGCCCGGCCGACGATCCCGACCGTATAGACGGGCGGATGCTCGAGCACCCAGAGCTCGTCGGGCGTTTTCGTCCCGCGCGAATCGGTAAACCGGCGCATCGCCTGGTAGGTCGGCGCATACTCGGCGAGGCCGAGATGCCTGACGATCGGCGCTTTTTCAATCGGGATTTCCGCTTTCCCTGGAATGAAGGAATAAGCTGATCTCGCTGCGCTTTGCACAGTATCGTTCACAACACCATCGTCACCATGGGATGATCGCACAATTCCCGGTACAGCTCGTCGAGCTGCTCGCGCGAAACCGCGCGCACGTTACAGGTGAGCGAAAGGTACTTCCCCTCGCGGCTGGGGCGCATTCCGAGCGTCGCCGGGTCGAAATCGGGAGCGTGACGCTTCACCACCTCGATCACCGCCTGCGCAAACCCGGCCTGCGTCTTGCCCATGACCTTGATGGGGAAATCGCAAGGGAAGGCGAGAACGGGCGAATCGTTTTCAGGCATGGGCGGGGGCACGCATCACCCTGGCTTTGTACTCCTGGTACAGCGCGTAGATGCGTTCGCAGACGGCCCCTCGCTTCCCTGCGTTTTTCCCACTGCCGACCGGCTTTCCGTCGAGGGTCGTGATGGCGAGCACCTCCCTCGAGGACGAGGTTACCCAGATCTCATCCGCTGAGCGCAGCTCGCTCTCGGCGACAGGGCGAACCTCGTGAGGGAGCCGGTGGGCGCGCAGGATCTCGATCACCACGTCGTAGGTGATTCCGGGCAATATCAGGTGAGACTTGGGAGGGGCGAGCACAGTTCCGTTCTTGACGATGAAGACGTTGCTCGCCGAGGCTTCGGTGAGCTGGCCGTCGCGCACCAGGATCGCCTCCACGCAGCCCTGATCCGCGGCGAGGGTGCGCAGCATGCAGTTGCCCAACAGCGAAGTCGACTTGATGTCGCAACGCAGCCACCTGAAATCGGGTAGCACGATCGCCTTGGCGCCATTCTCGACGAGCTCCGCGGAGGGGGGCACCAGCTCGCTCGCCATGAGGAAAACCGTGGGTTTGAGGCCCTTCGGAAAAGCGTGGTCGCGCTTGGCCGCGCCGCGGGTGACCTGGAGATAGACATTCTGGTCTTCCCAGGGATTTCCCGCGACGATTTTTGCGACGAGCTCGATCCACTTCGGGAGCGGATGCGGATTGGCGAGGCTTATCGCGTCGAGGCTCGCCTGGAGCCGGGCCAGATGCTCCCCGAGGCGGAACGCCCGCCGGGAATACACCGGGATCACCTCGTAGACTCCGTCCCCGAAGATGAAGCCGCGATCCAGGACTGAGATTTTTGCCTGCTCGACCGGCATGAACTCGCCGTTGAGGTAGATCATTTCCTTCCCTTCATCTGAACCACAGCCGCATCGAATCCCAGGTCCTGGCGAAAAATCCCGCGACCGCGACGCTCTCCAGTGCGATCACCGGATACTCCGTCAGCGGTTTGCCATCGTACGACACGCGCAGCGTCGCGACGCGCTGGCCCGCTTCCAGGGGTGCGATGAGCGGTTGCTGGCTGACGAGCTCCGCCTGCAGCGCGTCGGCCGTGCCCTTGGGCACGGTGACGTACAGGTCAGCGGCGACACCCGCTCTCAGCTCGCGCTCGCTGCCTTTCCACACCTGGAGCTTGCCGATCGCGTCACCCTTCTGGTAAAGACGCAGGGCGTCATAGGACTGGAATCCGAAGTTGAGCAGCTTCTGACTCTCACGGGCGCGCAGATTCTCCGAGGTCGCGCCTACGACCACCGACACGAGCCGCCGCCCGCCGCGCCGTGCCGAAGCGATGAGGGAGTAACCGGCGCTTTCCGTGTGGCCGGTTTTCACGCCGTCCACGTTCGGGTCGAGCCACAAGAGCTGGTTGCGGTTCCGTTGCGTGATGTCGTTGTAGCGGTATTCGCGTTCCGAATACATCTTATAGTACTCGGGATAGTCGCGGATCAAGGCGAAGGTGAGCAGCGCGAGATCGCTCGCCGTCGAATAGTGCCCAGGGTCGGGTAGCCCGCTCGAATTCGTGAAGTTCGTGCCTGTCATGCCGAGGCGCCCGGCCTCGCGATTCATCCGTTCCACGAACGCAGGTTCCGAGCCGGCGACGGCTTCGGCAAGAGCGATGCAGGCATCGTTGCCCGACTGGACGATCATTCCGTGCAACAGCTCTTCGACCGTGACGGGCTTGCGCGGCTCGATGAACATGCGCGAGCCGGCCGTGCGCCATGCGCGCTCTGACACGCGGATCGTTTGACCGAGGGCGAGAGACCTGCCCTTGAGCGCCGCGAAAGCGAGATACGCGGTCATGAGCTTGGTGAGCGAGGCCGGCTCGATGCGCTCCTTCGGATTGCGGCTTGCGATCGACTGTCCGCTGGTTGCGTCGAGGAGCAGCCAAGCGCGCGCCTCCACGACGGGCGGCTGCGGCGCCGCGGCGAGCGCGGCGCCGGAAAGGAGCAAGACAAGGCAGGCGAGAAGATCGCGTGGCATGGGGACTTCAGCGGGAATTATAACGGCCGCAGCGGGCCCTCAGCGCCCCGCGGCACTCGATTCGAGCGCCGGCGGCTCGCGCGCTGCCGACGAACTTCGCGGCAGGATGGCTTCCACTTCCACCGGAACGCTGCCGGCATTCACGAAGCCGAGCTTGTACGCCGCCGCGTAGGACAGGTCGATGATGCGCTCGGCGTGGAACGGTCCACGGTCGTTGACGCGCACGACGACGCTGCGGCCGTTGGAAAGATTGGTCACGCGCGCGTAGCTCGGAATCGGCAGGAGAGTGTGCGCCGCGGTCATCGCATACATGTCGTAGCGCTCGCCGCTGGACGTGGGCTTTCCGTGAAATTTGCGCCCGTACCAGCTTGCAAGGCCGCGCTGTCGGTAGGGCCTGAGGGACTGGAAGGGGAAGTACTTCCTGCCCAGGGCGATGTAGGGGTTGTTGGCGCCGGGATTGAGCGGCTCGGACCGGAGTCTTGCGTCGGCGATTCTGTCGGGGTCGCTCGGGAGCGGTCCGCCGGGGCCGTCGTCGCGGGCGTCCCCGATGTGCTTCGGCGCGAGAGCGCATCCGGCGAGGGCAGGAAGCATGAACACTACCAGCAGGAACGCGAGCACAGGCCGCTTCACGTCTGCACGAGCGCGCGGTGATGCTGGATGCTCATCAATATGCCTATGCTCAGAAACAGCGTCACGAGCGAGGTACCGCCGTAGCTGATGAGCGGCAGCGGCACCCCGACGACGGGCAAGAGGCCGCTCACCATGCCCATGTTGACCACCGCGTAGGTGAAGAAGGTGAGAGTGATCGAGCCCGCGAGCAGCCGCGTGAAGAAAGTCGGCGCGTTGGCCGCGATCATCAGCCCGCGCATGATGAGCGCGAGGTAGAGCGCGAGCAGGAGGCTCGCGCCGATCAGCCCGAATTCCTCGGAATACACGGCGAAAATGAAATCGGTGGCGCGCTCGGGAATGAACTCGAGGTGCGTCTGGGTGCCCCCCAGCCATCCTTTGCCGGTGATGCCCCCGGAGCCCACCGCGATGGTGGACTGGATGATGTGGTAGCCCGCGCCGAGCGGATCCGACGACGGATCGAGCAGCGTGAGAAAGCGCCTGCGCTGGTAGTCGTGCAGGACGCCCCACAGGATCGGCAGGCTCGCAAGAGTGGCGGCGGAGCCGACTGCGATGAATTTCCAGGACAGGCCCGCGAGGAAAATCACGTAAAACCCGGCGGCGGCGACGAGCAGCGCCGTGCCCAGATCGGGCTGGCGCACGATCATCGCGGTCGGCACCGCCAAAAGCAGCGCGGCGAACGCGTATTCGCGGGCGCGCAGCGACGCCTCGTGCCGGTGGAAGTATCGGGCGAGCATGAGCGGCATCGCGATTTTCATGAACTCGGAGGGTTGGAGGCTCGCGAAACCGAGCGGCAACCATCGCCGGGCGCCGTTCCTTACGTCGCCGAACAAGGCGACGGCGACCAGCATCAGAAGGACCGCGGCAAAAGCCGGGATCGCATAGCGCATGAAAACCTGCGGGGGCATCTGCGCGGCGATCCACATCAGAGCGAGCCCCATGAGCAGGTTGAGTACCTGAGCGCCGACCCGCGCGGGCGCCTGGTAGGCGGCGCTGTAGAGCGTGGCGAGGCCGAGCGTGAGAAGGCAGGCCACGATGGCGAACAGCGGCCCGTCGATCTTGGCCGTGAGCCGCTCGAGGAGGCGTCTAATCATTGCCTTTGTCCCCTTCCGGTGCGGGCGCGCCTTCCACCGGCTCGTCGGCAGGCCCGCCGAGAGGCACGGGTTCTGCCGGCTTGTCGCTGCGTTTGGGCCGCGGCACCGGTTCGTCGACGCGCTTGCCGAGCAGGTAGTAGTCGAGCACCTTGCGTGCGACAGGCGCCGCGGCACGCGCTCCAAAACCGGCGTTCTCCACCAGCACGGCGAGCGCGATCCGCGGATTCTCCACGGGCGCGAATGCGATGAAAAGCGCGTGGTCGCGCAAATGTTCGAGAACCGTCGCCTCGGAGTATTTTTCGTTCTTGCTGAGCGCCACGACCTGAGCGGTGCCCGTCTTGCCGGCGCTCACGTAGCCTGCGCCGGCGAAGGCGCGCGCTCCCGTGCCTTCCTTGTTGACCCCGACCATGGCGCGCTTGACTACTTCCAGATTCCGGGCCTTGAGCGCTATGGTCTTGGAGGCCTCGGGCTCCACGTGAGTACGCTCGCCCGTGATCGGGTTCTCGATATTGTCGACGAGATGCGGGCGGAACATCACGCCGTCGTTGGCGAGCGTTGCAACGGCCTGCGCAAGCTGCAACGGAGTATAGGAGTTGTAGCCCTGCCCGATGCCCACGCTGATGGTCTCGCCCGGGAACCACCGCTGCTGCGCCGGATTCTTGAAGCGCTTTATCTTCCATTCCGGAGAAGGCAGCACGCCGACGAACTCGCCTTCGATATCGATTCCGGTGCGGCTTCCAAACCCGAACTGGCCGATGAAGCGCGCGATATTGTCGATGCCGAGGTCGTTGGCGAGCATGTAGTAGTAGGTATCGCAGGACACGACGATCGACTTGTACATGTCCACCACGCCGTGGCCGCCCGCGGTGGCGTCGCGGAACCGATTGGTGCCGAACATGAAGTAGCCCGGGTCGAAAATCGTCTGCGAAGGCGTCCTTGTGCCCAGCTCGAGCGCGGCGAGCGCCATGTAGGGCTTGAAGGTCGACCCCGGCGGGTAGAGTCCGGTGAGCGCGCGGTTGTTGAGCGGCTTGTCGGGGGAATTATTGAGCGCGTCCCAGTTTACCGGGTCGATTCCGTCGATGAAGAGATTCGGGTCGTAACCGGGCTTGGATACGAAGGCGAGTATTCCTCCCGTGGTGGGCTCGATCGCGACGAGCGCCCCGCGGTTTTCGCCGAAGGCGCGCTCGGCGGCTTCCTGCAGGCGAATGTCGAGGGTGAGGGCCAGGTTGTTTCCGGGCACGGGCGCCGTGCGCGGCGCGAGCTTTTGCACGTTCTGGCCGCGCACGATGCGTCCTCCTGCGTCGGTCTCGACCTGCTCGAAGCCGGTGGTGCCGTGCAACGCGCGCTCGTAGCGCTGCTCCAGACCCGTTTTCCCGATGTGGTCGGTGCCCCTGTAGTTGGCCGATTCATTTGCCTCTTCGATGTGCTCCAAGTCGCGGTCGTCGATGCGGCTGATGTAGCCCACCACGTGCGAAGCGACCTCTCCGAGGGGGTACTGGCGAAAAGGTCTGCCCTTGATATCCACCCCGGGAAAGCGGTAACGGTTGACGGCGAGCTTGGCGACTTCCTCGTCCGTGAGGCGAGTTCGAATCGGCAAGGTGTCGCGTCCTTTGCTTTCATCTCTCAGGTGCTGGAAGCGCCGGCGGTCCCTCGGCTGGATGTCGACGATGGCCGCAAGTTCGTCGATCGTGCCTTCCAGATCGGCGATCTTGCTGAACGTGAGCTCCAGCGTATAGGCGGAATAGTTGCGGGCGAGCACCACGCCGTTGCGGTCGAGGATGAGCCCCCGGTTGGGTTGAATCGGCACGATCGAAATGCGGTTGTCCTCGGCCTTGGTGTCGTAGTACTGGTGCTGGATGACTTGCAGGTAGAAAAAGCGCGCGAACAGAACCGTGAACGCGGTGAGCACGACGACTCCGGCGACTCCCAGGCGCAGCTGGAAGTAGTGCAGCTCCCGCTTGGTGTTTCGGATCTCGGCGAGACGCATGAATCCTCAGATCGGCCGGTTCTCGTCCACGCTCTCGGGCCTGCGTTGCGGCAGGAGGAGCAGAAAGCTCGCGATGGGCCACAGCGCCGCGGCAATGAAGGTTCCCGCGAAATAGGCCAATCCCGGGAACACCCCGCCCGCGACAAGCCGCACGGCGAGCATCAGCATTTGGCTTGCGAGCAGCAACACCAGCACGTGCGCGGCCTGCCGCCACTGCGAGAACCACAGAATTCGCCGGTGCAGGCTGACTGCGGCGAAGGCGAGAAAAGCGTAAGCGAAGGCATGCTGGCCGAGGAGCGCGCCGTCGCCCGCGTCCATCACGAGCCCCACGAACCAGGCGATGCCGATCCCCATCCTGCGAGGCTGGTGCACGCACCAGAAGGTGAGCACGAGCGCGACCATGTCGGGCAGCCCTGTGACGTCGCGCCACGGCAGCAGATTGAACAGCAAGGCAAGCACGAGGGTGAGCGCCATATACCCCACCTTCACGGGCAACAGGATGCGCTGCGGCGGTTCGTAGAAAGACACTAGCCTTCCCTCGCGCTTATTCGCGGTTTCTCGAGCGTTTCTGTTTGGGGAGCCTGCCCGCCGCGGATTCCGTTTCGACGGGGACGGCCGGGAGGTTCATTTCCCGGGATAGCACGAGCACTTGCCGGTTCTGGTCCGTGCCCGCGGTGGGCACGCATGTGATCTTGGCGAAAGAGTAGGCGGCGTCGCGCTCGATGCGCGACACCTTGGCCACCGGAAGGCCCGGCGGATAAGTGCCGTCGATGCCCGAAGTCACGAGGACGTCATCGGCCAGCACGTCCGCGTTCGACGCCGTGTAGGTCAGCTCGAGCGTACCTCTGTCCCCGCCGCCATAGATGATGGCGCGCAGGCCGTTCCTCACGACCTGTACGGGGGTTCTCTGCTCCTTGTCCGTGATCAGGGTCACCTCGGAGAGCAGCGGATACACGCGCGTCACCTGCCCGACGACGCCGATGTCGTCGATGACCGCCTGCCCGGGCTGGATGCCCTGCTGGCGGCCCTTGTCGATGATCACTTTGCGCGAGAAAGGATCGCGCCCTTGATAGAGGATCTCCGCCAGTGTGGACTCACGCGGCAGACGCTCGCGTGCCTCGAGCAAGCGCCTCAGCTGCGCGTTTTCGGAGCGCAGCGCCTGGACCGTCAACAGCTCGTTCGCCGCCAGCAGCTGCTTTGCCTTGAGCTGCTCGTTCTCCTGCTTGAGCGACACCTGTGTCGTGAAGAACCCGGCGGCGGCGCCGAACATCTCCCCCGGGGCGAGCGCGACGCGCTGCAGCGGATAGGCGAGCAAGGCGATGACCTGACGCAGGGACTCGGCGTACCGGAAACGCGCGTCGAGCACCATCAGGAGAACCGCGAGACACACGAAGAACCCCAGGCGGACGAGCGGCGCGGGACCGCGGCTGAAAAACGGCGGCGGCTGGTAATCCATGGGTCTAGGGGCTTGAGGGGCCTGGGCGACGCAAACCCATTACGAACACCGCGTGCAACACTCGCTTTTCCCCAGTCTCGGGCCTCGAGTTTCCGGCCGCTATTCGCTTGCGAATATGCTCCCCAGCTTGTCCATTCTTTCCAGCGCCTTACCCGAGCCGCGCACGACGCAGGTGAGCGGATCATCGGCGACGATCACGGGCAGCCCCGTTTCTTCCATCAGGAGGCGATCGAGGTCGCGCAACAGGGCCCCGCCGCCGGTGAGCACCATGCCCTTTTCGGCGATGTCGGCCCCCAGCTCCGGCGGGGTCTGCTCCAGCGCCGACTTCACCGCACCCACGATCTGGTTGAGTGGCTCGGTGAGCGCTTCCAGGATCTCGTTCGAGGAAATGGTGAAGCTTCTCGGGATGCCCTCGGCGAGATTGCGGCCCTTCACTTCCATCTCGCGCACTTCGGATCCGGGGAAGGCCGATCCGATCTCCTTCTTGACGTTCTCCGCGGTGGTGTCTCCGATCAGCATTCCGTAGTTGCGGCGGATGTAGTTGACGATCGCCTCGTCGAACTTGTCCCCGCCGACGCGCACCGAGCCCGAATAGACCATGCCGCCGAGCGAGATCACGCCGACCTCGGTCGTGCCTCCGCCGACGTCGACCACCATCGAGCCTGTGGCTTCGGCCACCGGCAGGTCCGCGCCGATCGCGGCAGCCATCGGTTCCTCGATCAGGAACACCTGGCTTGCGCCCGCCTCGATTGCGGCCTCGCGGATCGCGCGCCGCTCGACCTGCGTCGAGCCGCAGGGCACGCAGATGATGATGCGCGGTGAAGGCGAGAACAGGCGCGACTGGTGCACTTTCTTGATGAACTGCTTCAACATCTGCTCGGTGACGGTGAAATCGGCGATCACGCCGTCCTTCATCGGCCGGATCGCGACGATGTTGCCGGGCGTCTTGCCGAGCATCATCTTCGCTTCCTTGCCGACCGCCTGGATCGTTTTCTTGCCGCTGGGACCGCCTTCCTGGCGGATCGCGACGACCGAAGGCTCGTCGAGCACGATGCCTTTGCCCCGCACGTAGATCAGCGTATTGGCCGTACCCAGGTCAATCGCCATGTCGTCTGAAAAATATCCACGCAAAAAGCCGAACATCCTGCTGATTTCCTTAGGAAAGAGGGTTCTCGGTTGCGCTATAATACAGCAAATAATTTTCCGCTTTAAGCGATTTTTCATGCCCCTGTCCCTGGAAGAGGTGCGCCGCATCGCGGAACTGGCCCGGATCGGCATCAGCGACGCGGAGGCCACCGCGCTTCAAGCCCAACTCAACGACATCTTCGAGCTGATCGGGAGAATGCAGAAGGTCGACACCGAGGGCGTCGAGCCGATGTCGCACGGGCAGAACCTCAAATTGCGCTTGCGCGATGACGCCGTGACCGAACGAGACCAGCGGGAGCGTTTCCAGTCGGTGGCGCCGAAGGTGGAGCAGGGGCTCTATCTCGTTCCGAAAGTGATCGAATAGCGGGATTCAGGCTGCTGAAATCCTGGGTCCTATGCTCAACGTCTCTCTCAAAGAGCTTTCCGCCGCGCTCGCGCAGAAGAAAATCTCGAGCGCAGAGCTGACCCAACTCTTCCTCGATCGCACCTCAAGACTGAACGGCGCGCTCAACGCGTTCATCACCGTCGAAGCCGAGAAAAGCCTTGCCCAGGCACGCGTGGCGGACGAGCGTATCGCGAAGGACGACGCCAAGCCGCTGACCGGGATCCCGGTCGCGCACAAGGACATCTTTATCACGAAGGGCTGGCGTACCACCTGCGGCTCGAAAATGCTTTCGAACTTCGTGAGCCCGTACGACGCGCACGTGATCGAGCGCTTCAACGAAGCGGGTGCGGTGATCCTCGGCAAGACCAACATGGACGAGTTCGCGATGGGATCCTCGAGCGAAACTTCGTTCTACGGTCCGGTGAAAAATCCCTGGGACCGGGCGTACGTGCCCGGCGGCTCCTCGGGCGGCTCGGCTGCGGCGGTCGCCGCGCGCATGACGCCGGCGGCCACGGGAACGGACACCGGCGGTTCGATCCGCCAGCCCGCGGCGCTCTCGGGTGTGTCGGGGCTGAAACCGACCTACGGGCTCGTATCGCGCTACGGGATGATCGCCTTCGCCTCCAGCCTCGATCAGGGCGGCCCGATGGCGAAGAGCGCCGAAGACCTTGCGCTGCTTCTGAACGTGATGGCCGGGTTCGACGCGCGCGATTCGACCTCGGTCGAGCGCGCGACCGAAGATTACCGCCGCGAATTGGACAGACCGCTGGCGGGTCTTCGTGTCGGCGTGCCCAGGGAGCACTTCGGCGAGGGGCTGGCCGCCGAAGTGGGCCGGGCCGTGGAGGCGGCGCTCAGTGAGCTCGAGAAGCTCGGCGCGAAGCGCGTCCCGGTCGTTCTGCCGAACAGCGGTCTTTCGGTACCGGCGTACTACGTCATCGCGCCCGCCGAGGCCTCGTCGAACCTGTCGCGCTTCGACGGCGTGCGCTACGGCCATCGCGCGAAGGAGTACCGCGACCTCGCCGACATGTATTTCCGCACGCGCGCCGAAGGCTTCGGCGCCGAGGTCAGACGCCGCATCCTCATCGGGACCTACGTGCTTTCGCACGGCTACTACGACGCGTACTACCTCAAGGCACAGAAGATCCGGAGGCTGATCGCAGACGATTTCGTGGCGGCTTTCAAGCAATGCGACGTCATCGTGGGCCCGACTGCGCCCACGGTGGCTTTCAAGATCGGCGCCAAGGCAGCCGATCCGGTGCAGATGTACCTGAACGACATCTATACGATCCCCGCCAACCTCGCGGGCCTTCCGGCCATGTCGATCCCGTGCGGGTTTGGAGCCGGCAACCTTCCGGTGGGTTTGCACATCGTCGGCAATTATTTTGCCGAAGCAAAGATGCTCAACGTCGCGCACCAGTATCAGAAGGCGACTGACTGGCACAAGCGGGCGCCCGCTGGAATCCACCTATGAATTGGGAAATCGTCATCGGTCTGGAGACACACGCGCAACTCTCGACTGCGTCGAAGATGTTCTCCGGGGGATCGACCGCGTTCGGCGCGCCGCCCAACACGCAGGCGAACGCGGTGGACATCGCGCTGCCCGGGGTGCTGCCGGTCGCCAACCGCGGCGCGGTCGAGCGCGCGATCCGGTTCGGGCTTGCGGTCGGCGGAGAAAGGGTGATCAATCGGCGTTCGGTTTTCGCGCGGAAAAACTATTTCTACCCGGATCTGCCCAAGGGCTACCAGATCAGCCAGTACGAGCTTCCCATCGTCAAAGGGGGGGAAATCAGGATCCTGACGAAGGGCGGGGAGAAGGCGATCCGTCTGACGCGGGCCCACCTCGAGGAGGACGCCGGCAAGTCGCTGCACGAGGCCTTCCAGGACATGAGCGGGATCGATCTGAACCGGGCGGGCGTGCCGCTGCTGGAAATCGTCTCCGAGCCCGACATGCGCTCGGCGGAGGAGGCGGTCGCGTACGCGAAGGCGCTGCACGCGCTGGTGCGCTGGATCGACATCTGCGACGGCAACATGCAGGAAGGCTCGTTCCGCTGCGACGCCAACGTCTCGGTGCGGCGACCGGGCGCGCCGCTCGGCACCCGGACGGAGATCAAGAACCTCAACTCATTCCGATTCTTGGAGCGCGCCATAGGGTTCGAAGTGAAGCGCCAGATTGAAATCCTAGAGGATGGTGGAAAAATTGTGCAGGAGACGAGGCTTTACGATCCAGATAAAGACGAGACCCGCTCGATGCGCACCAAGGAGGAGGCGCATGATTATCGCTACTTCCCTGACCCTGATTTGCTACCTCTCGAAGTAAGCGAGGAATGGATTAGCAAAATTAAGGAGTCAATGTGGCCTCTACAAGAACAAGTAATGGCGCGCTTTCTTGCCAAGTCATATGAAGAATACGCTGCTTGGGAAGATAAAATAGACATGTGGGTGAATGAGGCAGCCAATCAAGTTGTCTATGGGTTGTCAGAGCAAGATGCTAAGGAATTGAGCTCCGATTTAGACCGCGCGAGGTATTTTCAAAGGACCGTTGAATTGGTAGGCGTACAGCACGCCAAACTGTGTGCAAATTGGATTCTAGGAGACCTTGCGGCTGCCCTAAACAAGGCAGGTAAGGATATTCCCCAATCACCTGTTAGCCCCGAGCAACTAGGAGCCCTGATTAAGCGCGTCGTTGATGGCACTATCTCGGGAAAGATCGCTAAAGAACTATTCGACACGATGTGGACGGAACCTAAACCGTTTGTACCACAAGAGGACTACCCGAATCCCGTTAGGTACCCGAGACGACAAGAATCGGATATTCCGCCAAACCTAGCTCTTCTCATGAGTTTGCAAGGTGTCGACGAAATCATCGAGAAGCGCGGTCTAAAACAGATCTCAGACGCCGAGGAAATCGAGAAAATCGTGGACCAGGTCCTCGCCGCGAACGCGAAGCAGGCCGAAGACTACCGCGCCGGGAAGGAAAAGGCGTTCAACTCCCTCGTCGGTCAGGTGATGAAGGCGACCCAGGGCAAGGCGAATCCTGCGCAGGTGAACGAGATTCTGAAGCGGAAGCTGGCCCACTAGCCGAAGGAATCTACCGGCTCCGGGCCCCGGCTTTTCCGCCGGTCAGCTCGATGTAGCGGCGCCTGTCCTCGTCGTACTTGGCGTTGATCGTGCTGATCTCCTTCTTTTTCGCGTCGAGCAGAACGATCTGGTTCTTGATCTCGATCTCGTTGTTCGCGATTTCCTGTCTGAGCTTGAACGGCATCGGTTTCTTCACGTAGAACTCTTTTTCCGCTTCCAACTCCTTGTGGCGCTTCTGCGCTCCGGCGATGTGCCTTTCGGTGTCCACGATGGCGCCCTGCGCTTCCGCGAGCGCGCGCGTGCGCGCGTCCTCGATGTCCCTTTCGCTGGAATAGGTGTTGAGCAGTGCTAGGTTCTTGCGGCGCTCCTCCTTGGATCTCTCTTCGTCCTCGATTTTTTTCCTGCGCTCGGCTTCGCGCGCCTGCTCCTGCGCCGGGGTCAAGGGGATTACGGCCGGGTTCTTGCGTATCAGCGTCCCCGACTTGTTCAGCTCCTGCGTGTCACGGCCCAGGCACTCCGGAGGCGGCACCTGCGTGTAGTAGACCTTGCCCCTTGCGTCGACGCACTTGTACATGCGCTCCTGCGCCGCCGCGGGAGCGACGGCGAGCAGGGTTGAGCAGAAGCAGATCATTGTCCGGCTGCACATGATGAGCGATCCCCTAAAATTGCCCCTGCTGCGCTTTTTTCGGAGAGAATTCGCGGAATGTTACGCATTATCACGCTCAACCTCAACGGCATCCGCTCGGCGCTCACCAAGGGCTTTCCGCGCTGGCTCGCTCGTCAGCGTGCCGACGTGGTGTGCCTGCAGGAAGTGAAGGCGCAGGAAGCGGACCTCTCGGGCCTCGCGCTCGTTCCCAAGGGATACCACGGCTACTACGATTGCTGTTCGACGAAAAAGGGCTACAGCGGCGTCGCGCTGTACTCGCGGGCGCAACCCGAGAAAGTGTCCCGCGGCTACGGCAGCCGCGAGTTCGACCCCGAGGGAAGGTTCCTGCGCGCCGATTTCGGCGGGCTTTCCGTGGTGTCGGTATACCTGCCTTCGGGGTCGAGCTCGGAGGAGAGGCAGCGGGCGAAATTCCGGTTTCTAGATGAATTCATGCCGACGCTGAAAAAGCTCAGGGCGAGCGGCCGCGAGTTCATCCTCTGCGGCGACTGGAACATCGCGCACAAGGAGATCGACCTCGAGAACTGGCGCGGAAACCGCAAGAACTCGGGATTCCTCCCCGAGGAGCGCGCCTGGCTCACCGAGACCTTCGACGAGGTCGGCTGGGTGGACGTGTTCCGCCGCGTCGATTCGCGGCCCAGGCAGTACACCTGGTGGTCGAACCGCGGCCAGGCCTGGAAGAAGAACGTCGGCTGGCGCATCGACTACCAGATCGCGACGCCGGGAATCGCCGCCAAGGCGAGGAAGGCGAGAATCTTCAAGGCCAAGCGTTTTTCCGATCACGCGCCGTTGACGATAGACTACGACGCGACGCTCTGATGCCTACGCCCTATCTCGAGGTCTTCCGCAGCCGGCGCCTCGCGGTCATTCTCCTGCTGGGTTTTTCGTCGGGGTTGCCGCTCGCGTTGACGGGCGGGACGCTCCAGGCGTGGATGACGGTCGAGGGCGTGGACTTGTCCACGATCGGCGTGTTCACGCTGGTCGGCCTTCCTTACGTCTGGAAATTCCTGTGGGCGCCGGCAATGGACCGCTTCGTGCCCCCTTTTCTCGGACGGCGCCGCGGGTGGCTGCTCCTCACCCAACTCGCGCTCGCCGCGGGGATCGCCGGAATGGCGTTTTTGTCTCCGCGTACCGATCTGGTGGCGATCGCCTGGCTCGCGCTTTTCGTGGCCTTCGCCTCCGCCTCGCAGGACATCGTCGTCGACGCCTACCGTACCGACGTCGCGAGCCGCCAAGAGCGCGGGCTGGCCGGCGCGCTCAGTGTCGTGGGCTATCGCCTGGCGATGCTCGCGTCCGGCGCGCTCGCGCTGGTTCTGGTCGCGGGGTCGGGGTGGATCCCGGCTCTGGGGTGGCGCAACACCTATCTGCTCATGGCCACGCTCATGGCGGTCGGAGTGCTTGCCGTGTTCTGGGGCGAGGAGCCTTCCACCGCTCCTGCGGCGCCCAGGACCCTGCGCGAGGCAGTGATTGAGCCCTTGCGCGAATTTTTCTCCCGCCCCGGAGCCGGCTGGATCCTGGTGCTGCTCGTGCTCTACAAACTCGGGGACGCCTTCGCGGGCTCGCTCACAACCGCGTTTCTCCTGCGCGGCGCCGGATTTTCGCTCGATGATGTGGGCTATGTGAACAAGGCGGTCGGCCTTGCCGCGACCATCGTCGGCGTGCTGTTCGGAGGCGCGCTGATGCTGAGGCTCGGCCTTTATCGCGCGCTCATGGGGTTCGGAATCCTGCAGGCGGTCTCGATACTCGCCTTCATGTGGCTTGCGCTCGTCGGGAAGAGCTATCCGATCATGGTGTTCGCGGTCGGCTTCGAGAATATCGCCTGGGGCATGGGGACGGCGGCGTTCGTGGCCCTGCTGATGGCGCTGTGCGACCACCGCTTTACCGCCACGCAATACGCGCTGCTCTCGGCGCTCGCCTCCTTCGGGCGCGTATACGTCGGTCCGGTCGCCGGCTACGCGACCGACCCCAAGTACCTGGGGCTCCCGTGGGCGACGTTCTTTCTTTTGGCTTTCTGCGTCGCGCTTCCCGGACTGGTGTGCGTGTGGTTCTTGCGCAAGGAGCTCGAGCGCGCGGAAGCCGCGGCGACCCCCTGAGGGATAACTGAACGCCTATTCCTGCTAGGAGCCCCGAGAAACAGCGAGTCGCTTTAGCGCGACCACAAACTGCGTTATATCTCTTCCGGCTGCACTCAGCCGCTCGCACTCGACTTCAAGCTCTGGCTGCGTGAATTCAGCAGACCGCACGAGGTGTCCATCTTTTTTCCAGTAGAAGCATGCTTTTGCCGGTGGTTTCTGCCGAGATCCGCGTCCATCGGCTTCGTGCCTGACCTTCCAAGTCAACACTTCATTCATCCGGCACTCTCCATCACTGTAGCTAAAGAGCGACAAGTGTAGCTCGAAAGCTACACCAAGGTCGAGAAAATCATTCTCCCGCTAGTGAAGTAATCCGCTGGTGAAGTAACCCAAAAGGGTGACCGGGGGCAAGTCCCAAATAGCAATGAGAGCGCCTAGCGGCGCCCTAAGTCCCTGAGGATCTCCCGCGCCGCGTTGTGGCCCGGCGCTCCGGTGACGCCGCCGCCGGGGTGCGCGCCCGAACCGCAGAGATAGAGCCCGCGCACGGGCGAGCGGTAGTCGGCGTAGCCGAGCACCGGTCTGGCCGAGAAGAGCTGATCGAGCGTGAGCGCGCCGTGGAAGATATCCCCGCCGATGAGGCCGAACTCGCGTTCGAGATCGATCGGCGAGAGTATCTTGCGCGCGAGGATGCTCTTCTTGAAATTCGGGGCGTGGCGGTTGACCGTTTCGACGACCGCGTCTGCCGCGGATTCCCTTTCGTCGTCCCAGCTGCGGCCCCCGGGCAGCGTCGGGTCGAAGTGCTGGCAGAAGAGGCTCGCCACGTGCATCCCGGGCGGAGCGAGCCCGGGGTCGACGGTGCTCGGGATCAGCATCTCGACGATGGGCGCGCGCGCGTACCCCAGCGTGCGCGCGTCGAAATAGGCGCGCTCCATGTAGGCGAGCGAGGGGGCGATGATGATTCCCGAGCTGTGGTGCGGCTGGGCCTGCTTTCCGGGCAGGCAGGCGAAGTCGGGCAGCTCCGACAGCGCGACGTTCATGCGAAACGACCCCGAGGCGCAGCGCCAGCGCTCGATTCTCGAGCGGAAGTCGGTGTCGAGCGCGCCCGGCTCGAGCATCTTGAGGTAGAGGAGCTTCGGGTTGACCGCCCCTGCGACCGCGCCCGCCTCGATCTCGGTTCCGTCCCGGAGCGCGACGCCTGAGACGCGGCCGCCTTTCACGCGCACCGCGATCACTTCGGCGCCAGTGCTGATCTCGACGCCGCGGGCGCGCGCTTCCGCCGCGATCGCTTCGCTCACCGCGCCCATGCCCCCGAGCGCGTGTCCCCAGGTTCCGCGCTTTCCGTTCACCTCGCCGAACGCGTGGTGCAGGAGCACGTAAGCCGAGCCGGGCGAATACGGGCTCGCGAAATGCCCGACCTGCGAGTCGAACCCGAACACCGCCTTGATCGGATCGCTGTCGAACCAGTAGTCGAGCAGCTCGCCCGCGCTGCGGGTCACGATTTCCCACAGGTCGCGCTGCTCGGCGCGCTTCAGGCGCGCTAGCCTTCCGCCAAGGGCGAGCGCGCGCAGCCAGTCGCGCCAGCCTCCGCCGAGATTCGGCGGCGTCTCGAGAACCAGGCGCCGCAGCGCATCGGCCGCGGTTTCGATCGTAAGGGTGTAGTCCGGCAGGCGCGCCGCGTCGCGCGCCGAAAATCGAGCCAGCTCCTTTTGCGTATCGGCGAGGGTCGGTCCCAGCCTGAACGAGCCGCCGTCGGGCAGCGGCAGGAAATTGGCGAAAGGGCGCTCGACGATCCGCAGCCCGTGATCGGCGAGCTTGAGCTCGCGGATGATCTTCGGATTGAGGAGGCTCACCGTGTAGGCGGCCGTGGAGTTGCGGAAGCCGGGTGCGAATTCCTCGGTGACCGCCGCGCCACCGACGACGGCGCGGCGCTCGAGCACCCTTACCTTGAGACCGGCGCCGGCGAGATAGCAGGCGCAGACGAGGCCGTTGTGTCCGCCGCCGACGATGACGACATCGTGCGGCACTAGCGCCGCTTCTCGAAGCGGTAGACGGCGAGACTGCCGAAGAAGTTCGCAAGCGTCCTGACGGGACGGCCGCGGTGCAGCGTAACGCGCTCGAGCACGCGGATGCCGTGGCCCGAACAGAACGACTCGAAATCGGCGATCGTGAAGAGATGCACGTTGGGCGTGTTGTACCACTCGTAAGGCAGCTCCGCCGACACCGGCATTCTTCCCAGGGCGATCTGCAGCCGCAGGTCCCAGCGGCCGAAGTTCGGGAACGAGACGATCGCCTCGCGCCCGACCCGCAGCATCTCGAGCAGGATCTCCTCGGTGCGCCGCACCGCCTGCAGCGTCTGCGACAGGATCACGCAATCGAAGGAGCCCGCGTCGAAACCCGCGAGCCCCCGCTCGAGATCGCTCTGGATGACGTTGACGCCGTTCTGCACGCAGGCGAGCACGTTGGCGTCGGCGATGTCGATCCCGTAGCCGCGGGCGTTGCGGGTCTGTCTCAGGTACCTGAGCAGGGTCCCGTCGCCGCAGCCCAGGTCGAGCACGGTGGAATCCGGCCTGACCCAGGCGGCGATCGCCTGGAAATCAGAGCGGTCAGAAAGTGCGGCCTGTATCTGCCTGGTCATGGGCGCTCGAAGATGCCGTCGAAGTAGGCCCTGACGAGCGCGTGGTAGCGCGCGTCGTCGAGCAGGAATGCATCGTGCCCGTGCGGCGCGTCGATCTCTGCGTAGGACACGTTGCAACGGTTGTCGAGCAGCGCCTTGACGATCTCGCGCGAGCGCGGCGGCGCAAAACGCCAGTCCGAGGTGAACGACACCACCAGAAAGCGGGCGCGCGCCGCGGCGAGCGCCTTCGACAGATCGTTGCCGTGCGCGGCCGCCGGGTCGAAATAATCGAGCGCACGCGTGATCAGCAAATAGGTGTTGGCGTCGAAATACTCGGAGAACTTGTCGCCCTGGTGTCGCAGGTAGGACTCGATCTCGAAATCGACGTCGAAATGGAACTGGATCGAGTCCGAGCGGAGCGCTCTGCCGAACTTCTCCATCATCGCGTCATCCGACAGGTACGTGATGTGACCGATCATGCGCGCAAGGCGCAGGCCCCGGCGCGGGACCACGCCGTGCTCGTAGTAGTCGCCGCCGTGGAAATCCGGGTCGGTGGTGATTGCCTGGCGCGCCACTTCGTTGAAGGCGATGTTCTGCGCCGAGAGCCTGGGCGCGGCCGCGACCACGATGGCATTGCGAATGCGGTCCGGATAGCCGATCGTCCACTGCAGCGCCTGCATCGCGCCGAGGCTCCCTCCCATCACGGCGGCAAAGGAAGCTATGCCCAGCCGGTCGGCAAGCCTCGCCTGCGCGTCCACCCAGTCCTCGACCGTGACGACGGGGAACGAGGAACCGTAGGGCTTCCCGGACCTGGGATCGACGCTCTTCGGGCCGGTCGAGCCGAAGCAGCCGCCGACGTTGTTGACGCCGACGACGAAGAATTTCTCGGTGTCCACCGGCTTCCCCGGCCCGATCATGTTGTCCCACCAGCCGAGGTTGTCCGGGTCATCGGCGTAGTAGCCCGCCACGTGGTGCGCAGCGTTGAGAGCGTGACAGACGAGCACGGCGTTCGATTTCGCCGCGTTCAGCGTCCCGTAGGTCTCGTAGACGAGATCGTACGAATCGAGGACCGCGCCGCTCCTGAAGCGCAGCGGCTCGGCGAAATTCTGCAATTGCGGCCTGACTGCACCGACCGAGCGCGGTTCCATGTGGTTTCTGGGCGCCATAAATGAAAAACCCGTTCAGCAGCCTGCCTGCTAAACGGGTCGCCCTCGCTTTAGCAATATTTGTTTTACGCCCGGCTACGGCCCGGCGGCGCCTGCAAGCTGATGATCAAATCGGCGCGAAGCAGGAAGTTACCTCAGCGGGACGGCGGCGTCAATTTTTTGGAGAGGCCTTGAAGCGGGGCTTGCGCTGCTGCCAGCGCTCGCGCCGCACGCGCTTGCGGCCCATTTTCTGCCGGTACAGTTCGATCAGGTGAGCGCGCATCTTGGCGAGGACGAAATCGCGCACGTCGGCCGGCATCTGGGCCGCCTCGCGCTCGAAGCGCGGAACGACGGTTCCCGAATCGAATTTTCCGTCGCGCACCAGGATCGGCGCTTGCCCGAGCCCGCCGTCCATTCGGTCGCCATGATCCACGCCGTCGTGGTAGAATCCCTCGGTATCGCTCCATACCAGGGCGCGCTCGTTCAGCTCGACGTCATAGCACAGCTGGAATCTGACGAAGGCCCCGCCCGCGTCCTGCCAGATGAACAGGTCGAAGTAATCGCTCTCGAACCACCGGCGCTCCAGTAAGGGGTTGTTCTGCTCGACAATGAGGACTTCTCGCAGCATCGGTCTCGGCGCGGAGGGGCGCGGGCCGCAACTCAGGCGTTGAGCTTGGCGAGCAGGGCGCGCGCCCTCCCGGTGTCGTGCGCGCGGTAGACGCGCGCGGCCGGCCCCTCGACTTCCCGGACACGGGTCCGCAGGACCTGCTGCTTGATCGCGAGCAGCTGCGCCGGATGCATCGAAAACTCACGCAGCCCGAAGCCGAGCAGAAGGCGCGTCATGGCCGCGTCGCCCGCCATTTCCCCGCACACCGCCACCGGGGTCTTGGCGCGCTTCGCGCTGCGGATGGTCTGCGCGATGAGCTGCAGCACCGCCGGGTGAAGGGGGTCGTAAAGGTGCGCCACGGTATCGTCGGTGCGATCGATCGCGAGCGTGTACTGGATCAGGTCGTTGGTCCCGATCGAAAGAAAATCCAGTTTGCTGATGAAATATTTCAAGGACAACGCCGCGGCCGGCACCTCGATCATCCCGCCGATCTGTATGCGCCGGTCGTACGGGATCTTGTGGTCGTCGAGCGTTTCCTTCGCCTGCCGCACGGCGGCGAGCGTCTGCTCGACCTCGTGCGCGTGGGCGAGCATCGGAATGAGCAGGCGTATCTTCCCGTGGCGGGAGGCGCGCAGGATCGCGCGGAGCTGGGTCAGGAACATCTGCGGCTCGGCGAGACAGAAGCGTATCGCGCGTAGGCCGAGCGCGGGATTGGGGCCGCCCCGGTCGGCGCCGTTGATGCTCTTGTCGGCTCCGAGGTCGAGCGTCCTGATCGTGACCGGTCGGCCGTGCATCGCATCGGCGACCTCCCGGTAGGCCTCGAACTGCTCGTCTTCCGAAGGCAGATCGTCGCGATTGAGGAACAGGAATTCGCTGCGGAAGAGGCCGATTCCGGCGGCTCCGGCTTCGTTGGCTTCCTTCACGTCCTGCGGCAGCTCGATATTGGCCTGAAGGTCGACCGCGACGCCGTCCATCGTGGCCGAGCGCGCGGTGCGCAGGCGCTTCAGTTTCTGTCGCTCGGCCTCGATTTCGCTCTGCAGCCGCCGGTATTCCTCGAGCACCCGCGCGCCGGGATTGACGATCAGCACGCCTTCGCGGCCGTCGACGATCACGAGCTCGCCCTCCCAGATCATGCTGCGCGCGTGATGCAGGCCCACGATCGCCGGGATGTTGAGGCTGCGTGCGACGATGGCCGTGTGGGAGGTGACCCCGCCGAGGTCGGTCACGAAGCCCGCGTACTGGTGCTGCTTGAACAGAATCATGTCCGCGGGCGACAGGTCGTGCGCCACCACGATCAGGTCTTCCTCGTGCGAGGGCTCAGTCGGCGCGTGCCCGGTGCCGAGCATCGCCTTGAGCACGCGCTCGACCACTTGCACGATGTCCTGCTTGCGTTCGCGCAGGTACGGGTCGTCCATCTCGTCGAACTGCGATACGAGGTAGTCCATCTGCAGCACCAGAGCCCATTCGGCGTTGCAGCGCCGATTGCCGATCAGCTCGCGCGGGACAACCGAGAGGTTGGAATCGTTGAGCAGCATCGCGTGCAGGCTGAGGATCGCCTTCATCTCCGCCGGAGCGCCGGTGGACACGCTCGTCTGCAGCGCGACGAGCTCGCCCCGGACCTGCGCGATCGCAGCGTCGAAGCGCGCGATCTCCGCCTCGATCCCCTGGGATGCGATCTCGTAGTGGGCGACTTCCAGGCGCGCAGTCGAGACGAGGTGCGCGTGGCCGATCGCAATTCCCCCGGAAACGCCTGCCCCGTGCAGGGTGAAGCTCGCGCTGCTCGCCTGAGGATTCTCGCCCATTTTCACCGGAAGCCTACTCCTCTTCCCCGAAGCGCTCGGCGATGAGACGAACCACCGCGGCGAGCGCGCTTTCCGCGTCCTCGCCTTCGGCCTCGATGACGACGCGGCTGCCCTTGCCGGCGGCGAGCATCATGACGCCCATGATGCTTTTCGCGTTCACGCGCCGGCCGTTGCGCAACAGCCACACCTCGGCGGCGAAATTCCCCGCGAGCTGGGTGAGCTTCGCCGCGGCGCGCGCGTGCAGCCCCAGCTTGTTGACGATTTCAGCTTCGGTTCGCAGCATTGCAGGTGTCCGAATTCAGGTGGACCACGCCCTCCCGCCCGCCGCTCATCGCCTTGTCGACCACGGCGGCGAGCGGTTCATCGCGATAGGTGAGCGCGCGGATCAGCATGGGGAGGCTCGCCCCGGACAAGCCTTCGACCTTGCCGGGCCTGAGCAGGCGCGTGGCGATGTTCGAAGGCGTCGCGCCCAGGATGTCGGTGAGCACGAGCACCCCGTCGCCGCCGTCGAGCTGGCGCACCAGCTCCTGGGCCTGGGGCAGGATCGCGTCGGGATCGTCGTGGACCGTCACGCCCAGCTGCTGCACCTGCAGCGGCCGCTTGCCGAGTACGTGGCTCGCGCCGTGGATGAGCGCCTCGCCCAGGGCGCCGTGCGCGACGATGAGAACTCCGACCATGATTCCCGTGTCCGAAGTGAAAGAGCCCGGTCCAGTCTAAACGACCGCTGCGGGAACGATCAACGCCTCATTTTGCTACCTTTACGGCCGCCTCGACGGCGTCGAGAAACATCCCGGCGACATTGAAGCCGGTCTGCTCGGTGATTTCCCGGAAGCATGTGGGACTCGTGACGTTGATCTCGGTGAGCCAGTCGCCGATCACGTCCAGGCCCACGAGGAGCAGCCCCTGGCGCGCGAGCTCCGGCCCGAGCGCGTTCGCGATTTCCAGGTCGCGCCGCGAGAGCGGCTTCGCGACGCCGGTGCCGCCTGCGGCGAGGTTGCCGCGCGTCTCGCCCGGCTTGGGGATGCGCGCAAGGCAATGCGGCACGGCTTCCCCGGCGATCAGCAGGATGCGCTTGTCGCCCTCGCGGATCTCCGGAATATAGCGCTGCGCCATCACCGACTTTTCGCCCTCCCGCGCGAGGGTTTCGATGATGACGTTGCGGTTGGGGTCGCGGTGGGCGACGCGGAACACCGACTCGCCGCCCATGCC
>Ga0184619_10000065_pt1 | contig 31967 bp, 27 predicted proteins | sample PLM0_60_b1_FD_133146 | JGI IMG/M metagenome (GOLD analysis project Ga0184619, IMG submission 133146) | Groundwater sediment microbial communities from an aquifer in East River, Colorado, USA - PLM0_60_b1 | ecosystem: Environmental > Terrestrial > Soil > Riparian zone | place: USA: East River...
AACCCGCCTTCGCCGTGGACGGGCTCCGCCGTGGCGAGCTCTCAACGCTCAACTGAGGAGGCTGAGCTATCCGCGATCCGCGATCCGCAATCCGCAATTAAGCGCCAGCTTCTCTTCGGCATCGTGCAGGGCGCGACCTTTGACGACCTGCGCAAAACAAGCGCACAGGCCATTGTCGATCTCTCATTCGACGGTTACGCCATCGGCGGCGTGAGCGTGGGCGAACCGGAGCAAGAAATGATGGGCGCGGTCGAAGCGAGCGAACCGTTTTTGCCTAACGACAAACCGCGCTACGCGATGGGACTGGGCACGCCGCCACAAATGCTCGAGATGATCGCGCGGGGGATCGACATGTTCGATTGCGTGCTGCCGACCCGCCTCGCCCGCAACGGCACCGCGTTTACATCGACCGGCACGCTGAATTTAAAGAACGCTGAGTTCGCTCTCGACAAGGCTCCGATTGAACAAGATTGCGCTTGCCCAGCCTGTCGCGAATTCACGCGCGGTTACGTTCGCCACTTAATCAAGGCAGAGGAAATTCTCGGATTGCGGCTCATCACACTGCACAACTTGCATTTCTATCTCGATCTCATGAAGCAAGCCCGCGCCGAGATCGAAGCGGGAACGTTCAACGAATTTCGAAAGCACTTTGTTTCGAACTACAAAACGCGCTAGGTCGATCTCGCGGGACAGATTTAGCCACAGATGAACACAGATTTTCACAGATGCAGAAGAGCAACTCCGCGGCGGCGGCAGACATTAAGGATAAGAAGAGAATCTGTGTTTCATCTGTGTAAATCTGTGGCCGAATTCTCCGGACAGCGGCGGCTACAATTGAATTGCGGCGAGCGCGTTCGCGCTTAAGCTCCGCTCGCTCCAATTTTTCCCATGTTGCACGCGTTTCTCGCCCAAGCACAGCCGGCCGCTCCGCCCGGCCCCAGCCAAAATCCGGCGGGCGGAATCGGATTTTTTGTGCCGCTGATTTTCATTTTCATCATCATGTACTTCGTCATGTTGCGGCCCCAGAAGAAGCGCCAGCAAGAGCAACAAAGATTGATTGGGAGTTTGAAGACAGGTGATCGCGTGGTCACCAACGCCGGCATTCACGGCCTCATCTCCAACGTGAAGGAGACGACTGTGATCGTAAAAGTGGCCGATAACGTAAAGATCGAGATGGAGAAATCGGCCATCACGAATGTGCTAAAATCGGTTGAGAGTTGAGAGCTGATGGTTGAGAGAATTTAACCCGAACCAGGCTGTGCCTTTGTCGCTCAACTCTCATCCATCAACCCTCAACTTTTCGAAATGACTCCCTCGCTCATGTTTTTTATCGAGCTGTCATGGCTCGTGCTCTTCGGCTGGTACTTCGCCACCGAGCACGGCGCACGAAAACGACTCATCGCCATGGTCCTCACCGTCACAGCGATCGCGTTCAGCCTTTGGCTTGCTTATCCACCGAGCAAAAAACTCGCACTCGGTCTCGACATCAAAGGCGGCACCTCGTTCCTCATCCGCCTGATGGGTGGCGACAAGGAAATAAACAAGGGAATGCTCGACCAGGCGGTGGAGGTGATTCGCAAACGGGTCGATTACTTCGGCGCCGGCGAGCCAATCATCAGTCCGGTCGGGAACGATCGCATTTTGGTTCAGATTCCCGGGCTCGATACCGCAAAAATTCAAGAAGCGCGCGACCAACTCTCGCGCGTGGCCAAGCTCGAGTTCCGCCTGGTTTATCCGGATAATGGCGAACGCTTAAAGGCGATCGATGCCGGCAAAGAGGTGATTCCACCTGAGTACCGAATTGAAGTTTACAAGCCCCCCACCGAGGGAAACGAAAAGCCACGAGACGAAAGGTTGCTTGTAAAAAAGAAAGCGGATCTCGGCGGCAACCGAGTGAGCGAGTCGCACGCTTACTTCGGGAACGAAGGTTGGACCGTGCAATTGAAGTTCGACAGCGAAGGCGCCAAGCAATTCGGTAAAATCACCGAGCAATACAAAGGCCACCGGTTCGCCATTGTGCTCGACGGGGTCATTCAATCCGCACCGGTGATTCGCGATGCGATCTACGGCGGAGATGCGGTCATCACCGGCCGATTCACGGAAAAGGAAGCGCGCGGTCTGGCCAGTGTGCTGGAAAACCCGCTGCAAACTCCAGTGAGCATCGAGGAGGAGCGCAGTGTCTCGCCCACGCTCGGGATGGATTCGATTCGGGCGAGCATTCTCGCCGGCTTGATGGGCCTGGCGATCACGCTCGTGTGCGTGTTGATTTATTACAAACTGGCCGGTCTCATCGCCTGCCTCGCGCTACTCGTAAATATAGTACTGCTAGTCGGCGCGTTTCAGTTGATTCCAGGCGGCGTCACTCTGACTCTACCCGGCATCGCCGGCATCATCCTTACGATCGGCCTCGCTGTGGACGCGAGCGTACTGATTTACGAACGGCTGCGCGAGGAAATGGCGCTCGGAAAATCGCTCAAGATCGCGGTGCAAACGGCTTACGAAAAAGCGTTCAGCTCCATCTTCGACGCAAACGTAACGACGCTGATCACTGCCGCGATTCTGTTTTGGAAAGCGAGCGGACCGGTCAAGGGTTTCGCCATTTCACTCACGCTCGGCATCTTGGCCTCGCTTTTCACCGCGCTCATCGTCGGCCGGAACTGTCTCGGCTGGTTTGTCGATACCGGACGCGTAAAGCGGATGTCGATGTTGCATTTGATTTCGTCGAAGAACATTAACTTTCTCGGCAAAGGTTTTCTCGCCTGCATGTGCTCGCTTGCGCTTCTAATTGCCGGAGCGAGCGCTTTCTATCTTCGAGGCGAAAAGAATTTTGGGGTCGATTTCCGTGGCGGCGATTTGATCACGTTGAGTTCGCCGAACACGATCGACGTCGGACAAGTTCGTGACGCGCTGAAGCCGCTTGGCTTGGCCGACGCTTCCATCCAAGAGTCAGCGCAGGGAGGCAAGAGTTACATCACTGTCCGGACCCCGCTGAACACGAGCGATAAAGTGGAGAAACAGATAATTCAGGCGATGCCGGGCGCCGGTTTTAAGGTGGAAGGCTCCGAGCGTGTCGGCGCACTCGTCGGCGGTGAGTTGGCGAAGAGCTCCCTCGTTGCGCTCGGCCTCGGCATTCTCGGCATTTTAATTTTCGTGACCTTCCGCTTTGAACTCTCCTTCGCGGTCGGCGCGATCGTCGCCCTTTTGCACGACGTTCTCATGACGGTCGGAGTTTTTGCCCTGCTCGGTCACGAGCTAACCCTCACCATGGTCGGCGCCATCCTCACAATTGCCGGCTACTCAATCAACGACACCATTGTCGTCTATGACCGGATCCGGGAAGGCCTCGCCAGCGGCCGGCGCGGAACGATCGAGCAGATCATGAACGAAAGCATCAACCTGACGTTAAGCCGCACGATATTGACGAGCACCGTCACGCTCATTCCGATTCTCTGCCTCTTTCTCTTTGGCGGCGCTGTGCTGCGCGACTTTTCCCTCGCCATCATCATTGGCGTCGTCGTCGGCACCTACTCCTCGATCTTCATCGCCTCACCCATCGTCCTCTGGTGGACGCGCGCCCGCGGTGGCAGCGCCACCGCCCTGCGACGCGAGATCACCCAAAAAGCGACTACCGCCAATCCTTACACTGCCTCGTAGCGAAGCGCTTCATCGACAACCTGGCCGCGTCAGGTTGCCGCTCAGAACGTACCAGTAGGTCGCAATCGTCGCCGAGTTATTATCCACAATCGTCTTCAACTGGTTGCGCCCGGTGTAACTGTGTCAAGATTTGCACACTCACCCCTATTGTCTATTCGAGATGTGTTGTGTTATGACGTGACCACCACAATCCGATTTCGTTAATATCAACTTCAGTGAAGACACCATTTTTCTGGAATTACGCTCGCCGGTGGATTCACCAGGATGAAGTGCAGTTGGCGATTTTCGGCGTCCGATTATAACCAATGGATCTCTAGCGGACGAACTCGATGAAGATCGTCGCAATTCTCGCCACCTACAACGAAGAACGTTTCGTTGCGAACTGCGTTCGGAATCTCGTCGCACAGGGGGCTTCGATCTATCTGATCGACAACGAGTCGACGGACGCAACGATTCGGCGCGTCCGAGAAACGGCGGGAAATGCGCTCCTCGGGGTCGAGTCCTTTCCTAGGCAAGGTATCTATTCGTGGCAACCAATTTTGGAGCGAAAGGAGCAGATCGCGAATCGAATCGAGGCCGACTGGCTCATGCACGTCGATGCCGACGAGATTCATCTCCCCCCTCTCGGCTCGCCGACGCTTGCTCATGCCTTTCAGGAAGCGGAGGAGGCCGGCCACAACGCGGCGAATTTCGCGGAGTTCACATTCATCCCCGTCGCGGAATCGCCGAACCACGATCATGGCAATTATCTCGATACCATGCGCTGGTACTACCGGTTCAAATCAGCCGAAATGTATCTGATGCGAGCGTGGAAGCGGCAGCCTGTCGACGTCGAGTTTGCCTGGTCGGGAGGGCACCAGGTGCGCTTTCCTGGGCTTCATGTCGATCGACGATTCTTCCGAGTTAAACACTACATGTTCGTCAGCGTCGATCAACTCGTTGAGAAATATGTTCAACGTCGCTATGACGAGCGTGAGGTAAGAAACGGATGGCACGGATGGCGGGCCACTCTGCGACGGGAGAAAATCTCGCTTCCCCTCGCGTCCCAGCTCCGGCGCACCATCTCGGATGACGGCCTCGACGCATCGGATCCTCGCACGACGCACTATCTCGCCGATCTTTGGCAGTCGTCGCGATCGACTGCCTGACTCGGACTGGAACTTCGTGATGATCCGGGCGCCCACCATCGATCTCTGAAAATTTCTTTCTTCTCGTGGAACGAATCCAAGGTCTCTGGGTTGGGTCGGCACTGTCGGTAATGGAGCGTCTTTCCCTTGCCTCCTTCCTGGCAAACGGCCATCCCTATCACCTCTTCGTCTATGACGATGTGAAGCACATTCCTGCCGGAGCCATCGTCGAAGACGCAAACGCGGTTCTTCCTGCTTCGATGGTCTTCAAGTACAGAGATGTCGACTCGTACGCTGGATTCTCAAATTACTTTCGTTACAGGCTGCTTCTCGAGCGCGGTGGATGGTGGGTCGATACTGACATGGTCTGCCTTCGGCCTTTCGACTTTGAGGACGACTATGTCTTTGCATCGGAGATCACCAATTTGGGGGCGGAAGTGATCACGAGCGGAGTGATCAAAGCTCCACCAGGAAGCCCCTTGATGGAGTTTGCCTGGGAGACATGCCTTTCAAAGGATCCGCGGAAGATCCAGTGGGGCGAAACAGGACCGCGGCTGATGCACGAGGCAGTGGCCAAGTTTCACTTGGAGCATTTTCGAAAACCGTACGCAACTTTTTGTCCGATGATTCATCCGCGATGGCAGTCGGTGTTGGAAGCCGACACAGATGCTGTGCTTCCAGACGACGCATACGCGATTCATCTCTGGAACGAGCTATGGAGACGCGCCGGCCAGGATAAGAACAGCGTCTATCCCGCATCTTCACTCTACGAGCAGCTAAAGCGGCGGTATCAGCTTCGAGCGGAGCCCTGGTGATTCTGCGCCAAACGGATCATTTTCGTCGGCGGTCTCTGCACCCGGCGATGGACGCTTGGACTTTTCCTGCGGGGGGAAAATGGGGTCAGTCCTCACTTTTGACACAAAGCAAATCACCTTTACTGACGCAGAAGATTGGAGACGTGCGTCCATGATCCCATTTCTAAGCGGCGGGCTATCCATTTCAAGCTCATCGTCGTATGCGAGCGCAGGACTCCGGCAAGCGCGACCTTCTCTGGGTCGCTCTTGCGCCGAGCGCCTAGGTCTGCCTGCCTTTCTCCAGCCAAGCTCCTTCAGCCGAGCTGAGATAATGGCCTCCGCCCTCTGTTCATCGGTTTGGCTCCGTTCGCGTGCATGGTGGGCTCACTCACCGAGCCTGGCATCCGGTCCAGCAATCGGGCGATGAAATCCTCTGCTCCAAAAGACCAGCCTCGACGAATCTGTTGAGTGCTCGGATCGTTGGGTTCGACCCGACGGTGTTCCATTCTCCGAGCAAATTCCAGCCGGGACCGCCGACTCTCCTTCCTCAGGCCGTGTTCTCCCAACAAGCGGTCACAACGCAGCCAAGGTTCCCGCTTTTGTCTGCCTCGCCAATAGCTTGGATAACTGCTCCAGCGGTACTTTTGCAATCGCTCCCGCTTTCCCAACAACCTGGCCCGCACCGGATTTAAATGCACATAATCGCATACCGCGCGCAAATAACCGGGTGTCGCTCCATCGACCAATAGCGACTTGTAACGCCCGGCAAACAGATGCCCGCTCAGTTTGTGTCGGCGCCGTGGGACTGCCATCAGCCGGCAAACGGAGGAGGCGGTGGTGGCTGCGCGGGCGCGGTTGAGATCGCAACGCAATTTAGGCTGACGAGAAACGCCAGCCCCGCGAGACGAGGTGGAATTTTCACGAAACCAATCTTGAATCAAAGCCGTCAGACAAAGGCAAGAATATTTTTTCTTTTTTTGCTGTAAGACAATTAACCGCGTAAAAAATTACACGCGGCAGGCCTTGGTTGTAGCGCCGGTTGCGTCGAGCGTTGATGCCCCGCCAAGGGGATCCTGGAGGAAAATTATGAACAAAAGTTGACGAGGTTGGCTGGCCCGAGTAGGCTCGCCCTCGCGCGTTAGGGAGCGTAATTTTTAAACCAGGAGTGATGATTCGATGCCAGAAGTGATCGTTCGCAAAGGTGAACCGGTGGATCGCGCGTTGAAGCGGCTCAAGAACAAGCTGGATGCCGAGGGCATTCTCGAGGAAGTGCGGCGTTTGCGCGCGTTCGAGACGCCGAATCAAAAGAGCCGGCGCAAAGCCAAAGCCAACGCCAAACGCGGCCGGACTAGGTTCAGATTTAATCCGTCGTAAGGGCGTCGTTAAGAGGTTGAGTCGTTTTAAATCGTTAAAACGGTTCCGTGATTTGCTCAAAGGCGGACTGTGGAGTGCGCGGACATGTCCGCGCTTGGAAAACGAGGTCCCGCCATCGTGGGATCGCCTCGTCAGAAAGCGGCGACGCGTCGCCGCACTCCAAATGCCAAATGCGGTCGAACGAATTTCCGATTTATTCCGTAAACGGGGAGACAAGCGTCTCGCTTGTCATGGCAGACATGCCTCTGGCATGTCGCGACAAAACGACAGGCTGGAAGCCCGTCTGCCATAACAGCCGGAGACGGCTATTTTCCTAATCGCATTCGCACACGACCCGGAAGCCGAGATCGTTGCAGGAAAAAGTGGGCACATTCGAGCCGCGCACGGTTGTTCTCAGGCTGTTGAAGCGCGATTTCCAGCTGCCGCCACGATAGACGCGCCGGTTCCCCATAGTCGGTCCGCGCGGGTTGACCTTCGGCGCCGGGCGATACGGCTCGTAGTAATCAAGACACCATTCCCAGACGTTCCCAGCCATGTCTTCCATGCCAAAGGCGCTGGCCCCGAGAGGGAACGCGCCAACCGGTGAGGTTTCCCGATGCCCGTCGTCAATATCGCGGTCGCTCCAGGCAAACTCGGTATTGCGGTCGGCGAAGTTTGCCAGATCGCCGCGACCTTCATAATTGCCCCACGGATATTTTCTTCCATCGGTGCCGCGCGCGGCGTATTCCCATTCTGCTTCGGTAGGCAAACGATATTTTTTGCGCGTGCGCGCGCTCAGCCATTGGCAGAACTTAATCGCCTCCAGACTGCTGACATGGACGACGGGGTGACGGTCGCCCGCACCGGGGATTCGCTTGCGCAGATGCGAGGGCTGGAACTGCTCGTAAGCGGCATTCGTGATCAAATGACGCGACAAATAAAAATGACTGAGGGTTACTTTGAAGAGCGGCCGCTCGCTCGGCGCGGCCTCGATCGCGTCGCTTCCCATCACGAATTCGCCCGCTGTGACGAAGAGCATTTCGCCCGCCAGTGCATCGTGGAAATTAGGATGCCGCCCATGCTCCGCAGCCACCTTGCCTTCGACGGTTGATGCTTCGGCGACCGGACTGGGATCCGCCTCGCGCGACGCGGGCGGGCTCATTTCGATCCGCGGCGCTTCCGAGGATGCCTCTGCCTGGGAGACGCCGCAGGTTTCTTCCAGATAAAGATCGACCAGGTCCTCCGCCTCACTCGCCCCAAGGCCGAGATTTTCCGCCATGTTGATGAACGCGTCGCGTTGGTCGTCCGTCATAGCCTCGCCATCGAGCCCGCTCAAGCGAAGCATGCGCAGAAATTCCTCCTGCGGATTGGAAGGGGTTTGGCCGTTTCCTTTCGCAGATGAAACAGGCGCGGGCGGCGCGACCCGTTGAGCGCCACTCTCCTTCAGTTTGGCCTCGATCCAGAAAATCATTTGCTCTTTTGTGAGCCCGCGTTCGTGGCCGAAACGCATGAGATTTTTTTCTTGCTCGGCGGTGAGAGTTCCGTCGCCCATGACGAAGAGGACATATTTTTGGAACTCGGCCACCGCCTCTTCATTTTCCTGGGCGGCGAGTTCGTCGTCCACGACGCGGCGACGATCGGGATCGAGAAGTTCCACCCGCGCCTCGGTCAGGAAGCGGGACGATTCCTCCAGGCCGGCGCGGAGCAATTGGGCCAGAGGATTGATAGGTTGATTTTTAAGTGGCAATTTCTTCTGCCACCAGCGCAACAGTTCCCGGCAATGTTCCTCGATCACTTCATTGCTCGGATTGGCCCGAGGATCAAGGCAAAGCCGTTCGTAGAGATTTGACGACCGGTACTTATTCCACCCGGCCCATTTGTTTGGATCGTCCGGTAGCGGAGTGGGAAAACTGATGTCGCATTTAGCCATTCTTACTCAACGGTCACCGCTCCGAGGTTGGAGATGGCCTTTTCCATTTCTTCTGGCGCCAGGCCGGTGTTGCGCTCGATCGATACCTTGGAGCTATTGCCGCATGCTTCCACGTTCACCTCCAACACTTGATTGGCGTTGTAGTGATAGGTGAGTTCCACGGGAGAGCCTTTCGGCAAAAACGGCGGCAGTTTCACATCGCAAAGACCCAAGGGCGTGCATTCGCCCGGCAGCGTGCTTTCTCCTTCCACCACCTTGACCACCGCGTGCTGCATGTTTGCGTTGGCGGTGCCGAAGGAGTTCTTCGCGCTGGCCGGGATCGCGGTCCGCTTCCGGATCATGGGGAAGACATATTCCTCGAGGTGCGTTTCATCCCACAAGACCACGCCGAGGGTGTGTGAGGTAATGTCGATGATCTGAATCAAACGGCCATCGCGAGAAGAGAATTGCTGCCGCGTATTTTCGCCGAGCAGTTTTTCGCCGGTCTTTTCTTCCTCGCGCAGCATCGACAAGGTGGCCTGAATCGCCGCGCCCACCGCCACCGCTTCATCCGGGTTCATGTCGCTGACGAGTGGCGCGGAAGACAATTGCGAAATCATCTCGCGCACCATCGGCATGCGGGTCATACCTCCGATCAGCAGGATCTTGTCGATCTTGTCCCACTTCATTTTCGCCTCCTGCATCACGATCTCGCAAATCGTTTTGCACTTCTCGATCAGATGACGGCTGCGCAGTTCAAAATCTTCCCGGGTCAACTCCACCTTCACGCTTTTGCCGTTGTGATGGTGGACGAGGGCGGTATGCGGCCGGCTCGAAAGCTGGATCTTGGCGGCCAAGGCACGGGATTGGAGGTCTTGATAACTTTGCAGATCGAGCAGCGGGTTTTCGCCATGCGCAGCGCTATACTCTTCCGCGACCAGATTAACGATCACGTCGTCCCAATCTTTGCCGCCCAGGCGATGATCGCCGTTGGTCGCGATGATCTCGATCTTTTGGTCCTCGATCCGCATGATGGTCACGTCGAAAGTGCCCCCGCCCAGATCGAAGACGAACACCGTCTGGTTCTGGTCGAGCTTGTCGAGCCCGTAAGCGAGCGCCGCCGCCGTCGGTTCGTTAATAATCTGGAGAACGTTCAATCCGGCCAGTTGTCCGGCGGAGATGGTGGCCGTGCGCTCCGCATCGTTAAAATATGCCGGAACAGTGATGACGACATCGGTCACTGGCGCCTGTAAATATTTTTGCGCATCCGCTCTCAGCTTTTTCAGAATGAGCGCGGAAAGTTCTTCAGCAGAATAAAGTTTGCCGCCGAATTCGCGGTTAAATTGCTCCTTCGGTTTGCCCATCTCGCGCTTCACGAAATCGACAATCTTCTCCGGCTCGGCAACCGAGTTGTTCTTGGCGAGCGTGCCGACGATCGCGCACTCGCCGTCAAACAGAATCACCGAGGGAGTGATCCGTTCACTCTCGGCGTTGGGAACGATTTGCGGTTTGCCGTAGGCATCGATGTGCGCCACAGCAGAGAAGGTAGTGCCCAGATCGATCCCGATTGCCTTGCGCTCGCTCATAAGTCGGAAATGAGATTGTCGATATTATTGCCCCGTGCGGAGCTTGCAGTGCAGTTTCCATGCCGGGCGACAAACGGAAATGCGGCCCCGGTTTTGACGGCGAGAATCCTGTCCATCTCGTTGCTATTTCATCCAGCCGCGATGCGCGCTCGGCCTGAAAAAGATCGACAACTGTGCGCCACGCTCAGTGGAACCGTTTCGCGATAACCTCTTCGGCTCGAATCACGTTGCCACGCCAGGAGAATCCTCGCTTGACCCGCATCACGATGCGCCCATCTTCTTCCCCAAAATCCGCCGGCTCATAACTGACCACGCGATGAATCGCGCGATCCACGATTTCCTTCGGTTCGATTTCTTTGACGTCGAGCCGATGGAAAATCTCCACCAGCGAATGAATGGCGTTCTCCAGGTTATCATGCCATTGCGCGACATTATCACGCTGGCCCGTCGCGGCGATTCGCAACTGCTCAGAGAGTCCGCTGAGGTCGTCAAAAAGAAGCATGAGATCGTGAATGAATGGCTTCTGGAGCGATTCGTGCAGAAAATTGTCGCGATATTTCAGGAGCTCCTCGTGCAGCGAATCGTACAAGCGCTGATTCACACCTTCGCTGGTGCGAATCGCCACCAGTTGTTCGTCAATTTTTTGAAAATGTTCCGCGAGATCGACCGACTCGCTCAATGGAATCATCGCTGCGAGTTGCTCGAGCTGCTTGGAAAGCGCAGTCTCGACGCTCTGGACATGAGCGTTCAAGGCCCGAAATTCCCGCGCCAGCTCCCCGGCATCTGGAAGACGCTCGAGCTGCTCCGCTTCCTTCGGCGGGACTGGCTGTTTGGCCTCCGCGCTAAGCTGCTGCATCGCCGCTGCAAATTCGTCCGGCGCTTGTGCTCCATCAGCCATGACCTTTTCCTTTCTCAAAGAATTCCCGAATCGCCTCGACTAAGCCGCCGATATCATGCCGCCGCGCTTCGATCTCGATCTTCAAACCGTGATCGCGCGCCGTTTTCGACGTGATCGGACCGATGCTCGCGACCTGCATCCCTTTCGGCCAGGGCAAACCAAGCGCGAGAAAATTCTCCACCGTCGATGAGCTCGTGAAGGTGATCAGATCCGCGCCTTCCTCCAATAGATGCCGGCGCGCACCAGTAGTGTCGCGCGTCTCTGGAACCGTGCGATAAGCCAAACCTTCGTCCACAATTGCTCTCAAACTCGAGAGTTGTTTAGCCAGCACGTCCCGCGCCTTTTCCGCGTGCACCAGCAGAATTCGCAAATTTTCCACGCCACCCTGTTTTTGAAACTCGCGGACGACCGCTTCCGCGACGAATTCGTCCGGCTGAAGATCGACATGCAGGTGAAAATCTTTGACCCGTTGCGCCGTCGCCGGGCCGATGGCGGCGATCCGCGCCCCGCCGATCTCGCGCCCGTCGTCATAAAGCTTGAAGAAGATTTCGAAAAACGCCTCGACGCCGTTCGCGCTCGTAAAAACGATCCAGTCGTAACTGTGCGCGTCCTGCACCAGCTCCGCGAAGGCGCGCAAATCGCCCGGTGGCTCGATCCGAATCGTTGGCAATTCAAACACGTGGGCGCCAAGCGCGCGCAATTGCGCACTCAATTCGCCCGCTTGCTTTCGCGTGCGCGTAACGACAATCCGTTTTCCGGAAAGCGGCCGATTCTCGTACCAATTCAAACTTTCCCGCAGAGCAACGACTTCGCCAAACACCGCCACCGCCGGAGCTTCGAAGCCAACATCGGCCACGCGCCGCGCGATGTCTTGAAGGGTTCCGGTCAAGGTTTCCTGCCGCCCAGTAGTCGCCCAACGCACGAGCGCGACCGGCAAATCCTCGCGCACCCCTTGCTTAAGCATTGCTCGCGCGATCGATTCAATGCGCTCCACGCCCATCAGCATCACCTGCGTGCCGCCCAGTTTCGCCAGCGCCGCGTAATCAATCGCGCTTCCAGTTTTCTTCGGATCTTCGTGGCCGGTAAAAAAAGTGACGTGCGAATTTTCCGCGCGATGCGTCACCGGAATTCCCGCGTAGGCCGGCCCAGCGATCGCCGAGGTAATTCCGGGCACAACTTCAAATTCAATTCCGGCATCGACAATCGCTTTTGCCTCTTCCGCGCCGCGTCCAAAGACAAACGGATCGCCGCCCTTCAACCGGACAACCTGTTTTCCTTCGCGCGCTTGTTCGATCAGGAGCGCGTTGATCTTTTCCTGACTGAGCGCGTGTTCGCCGCCCTTCTTCCCGGCGTAAATGATCTCCGCGGTTTCCCGCGCCCAACCCAGCATTTCCGGATTCGCCAGATGATCGTACACGATCATGTCCGCTTGCTCGATGCATTCCTTTGCGCGCAACGTAACCAGGCCGAGATCGCCGGGACCGGCGCCGACGAGATAAACCTTTCCAGGTTTCTTTTTACTGGCCATTGCTTCACTCGTCTAAGGTGGATCGGCCGCTCCGTCGGGCGATGTTAGATTAATGCGGCTTCGCCGCCACTATTTTAGCATCGAGCTCGCCACGGGACGAGTCCGTCCGTTGGCGGACAAGGGACTGCTCGATCCACCTCTTTCATCGGATCTCCTTCAACAATTTCGCGGCCAGCTGTTCCGCATTTTCACTCGGCCCCTCCACTTCGCCTTGGCGGGGCGACGCTGATCCGTGCTCGAAAATTTGTGCGCGCAATTTCATTTTGCCGTTCTCCATTTCCGCTAAAACTCCAACCGGCGACTGGCAATCACACTGCAATAGGCGCAGAAATTCGCGCTCTGCTCGCAAACAAAGCAGCGCGTCGCGATCATTGATTGGATCGATAATCTCTCTCGAGCTTTCGTCATCGCTGCGAATCTGGAGCGCAATGATCCCCTGCCCGCCGGCCGGCAAAAAAATTTCGTGCGAAAGAATCTCCGCAAAAAACTGGCGGCCCTCGAAGTTGATTTCGTTTCGCGCCAGCGAAAGACCGAGCCGATCGAGCCCGGCCCGCGCGAGCACGATCGCATTCCAATTGTTCTCCGCGAGTTTGCGCAAACGCGTCGGCACATTGCCGCGAAGATCGACAATCTCGAGGTGAGGATATTGCCAATTGATCTGATGTTTTCTTCGCACACTGCCCGTTGCAATTGTCGCGCCCTCCGCAAGCGCCGCCAAACCGCCCGCCCGTTTTGCAACCAGCACGTCATTCACCAAACCGCGCGGAAGGACTGCGGTGATCTCGACCCCGCGACTCAGCTCGCTCGGCAAATCTTTCGCGCTATGCACCGCAAGATCGACATCGCGCGCCAGCAATGCCCGCTCGATCGCCGCCGTGAACAACCCTTTGCGCCCCGCGCGGTGATCCAGCGATTTAGTTTTGCGATCGCTTTCGTCGCCCAGCGTTCGAATGATTCTTGTTTCGATCGTTAGGTCCGGCCAATGCGCGTGTAACCGGTCCGCGACCATGCGCGCCTGCGTCCGCGCCAATTCGCTGCCGCGCGTTCCGAGCACAATCTTCCTAGTCATCCCGACAATGTAGCGTCGGTATTCTCGAGGGGAAGCGGGCAGCTTCCCTTACAATTCCGAAGCGCGCACGGGATTTTCGCTCATCGCCGGATGGGTCGAATCTGCGCAGCGTCGGGCCGTTCCGCATTCAACGCTTTCCCAAAAATCCGCGACGTGCCCGGCGATGATTGCTTCGGCGGCGGCAATTTGCTGGCGGCGCAGGGCGAGCGATTGCTGCGCGACCGATTGCAATGAATCGATGTCGTAAAGATAAACGCCCTCTATCTCGTTTACACTTGGATCGACATCGCGCGGCACCGCGATGTCGATGATGAAAAGCGGACGATCGATCCGGTCGCGCAACATCGGCGCGAGATTTTCCGGCGTGAGCAACGGCGCCTCGGACGATGTCGATGTAAGCAGGATGTCGATCTCGCGGCATTGCTCCGGCCATTCATCGAAGCCAATGGCGCGACCCCCGACGAGTCGCGCCAGTTCCGCTGCGCGATCCATCGAGCGATTGCTCACGCGAAGATCGCTCACGCCCCGCGAGACAAGCGCGCGCGACGTGCGTTCGCTCGTCTCGCCGGCGCCGAGGACGAGAACCTTGCGTTCAGCCAGGTGACCAAAGATTTTCTCGGCAAGATCGACAGCCACCGAGCCGACCGAGACCGAACCGCGCGTGATTTCAGTGTGAGTTCGGACCTGTTTCGCGACCCGGAACGCGCGTTGAAACAAGCGATGCAGATATGGACCCGCCCCGCCGGACGCGCGCGCGGATTCATACGCCTTTTTCGCTTGCCCGAAAATTTCGGTTTCGCCAACCACCATTGAGTCAAGGCCGCACGCAACACGGAAAAGATGCTGCACGCATTCGGCGTCTTCGTGCCGATAGAATGCGGACGTTTCCTCATCGAGGCTCTCGATCTTGCGCGTGAGAGAGCGCGCGATCTCCTTCGTCGGCACTCGCGCGACTGCGGCGCCGTACACTTCCACTCGATTACACGTTGTGAGCAATAACGCTTCTGCGCATCCGGAACCGCGCAGGACACAATCGGTCTCGGCATGACCGGAGAAACGTTCGCGCGTCTCCACGTTCGCGGTGCGATGGCTCAAGCCGACACAGAAAAGATTCATGGCAGCGAATGCATCTGGGCGGTGAAAGTGATCCCCCAGAGAAGTGTGAGCGCCGCGCTAAATCCGACGATGCAAAGCGCGGCCACGCGTTTCGGAGTGAACCGGCGCAGATGCCGGCCTTGCAAAATCGCACCGTAAAGCAGCCAGACGCCGATCGCGCAAACAACTTGCACGCGCGGCAACGGTTGCCCGACAAAGAACCCGCTGATGAGTCCGAGCGTGTAAAGCGCAAATCCCCACCAAAGCAACCGCGTAATCGCAGCAAAGAGATCGCTCAGCGGCGGCAAGTGATAAAAGATCGAATGCAACTGATGCGTCTTGAGCTGGCGCTCCTGCACCAGATACATCACGCCCGCGATGCCAGCGAGCGCGAACGCGCCGTAGGCCACGAGCGACATCGATGCGTGAAATTCCAGCCACGGATTGGCCGGCAGTTTTACCGCGTGCCGCACATCGATCGGCGCGAGCAAGGCAAAGGTTTGAATCAAGAAAACGAGCGGCGCGGTGAACGCGCCCATCAGCGAAAGCCGATAAGCCGGCCCGATCAGCATGTAAATCAGCGCAATCGACCAGGCAAGAAAAATGAAAACTTCAAACAAGTTCGTCAGTGGACATCGGCCAAGGGCATGACCTCGGATCGACAAGAATGCCGTTTGAAAAATAAATCCGAGCCCGATCGCGAGAAAATTAAATCGCCCCGGCCGAAAAACTCCCGCGCGCAACGCGGCGATCGTGCGCACCACCGCCGCCAAAAAACAGATTGTCGAAATGATGAGAAGATATCGATCCATCGCGAGTAACGACTCTAAGATCGCGCGCTTAGCTTGGCAATCCTGCGCCCTTCGGCGCATTGGATGTTGGACATATTCTAAATGCTTATCGTGAATCTCGCTTTGTGGTCGTCATTTAAGCTCAGACCGGGCAATCATCCCCGATCATGAATATCAAACGCCTCCTTCTCGCCTCGCCGTGACGATGTGGCTGCGATCTACTTCAGTCGCAGGTATCGGGCGCCGAACTAACGCTGCAATTTGGAGCGCCGGAAGGTCCCTTTCAATTGGGAGATCACCTTCTTGTTGCAGGCATGAAATAAGAATCGAGGAGTAAACATTTTCTTCCGCAGATCGAGGTCGAACTGCGACGTCAGAAATGCCAGTAGCTCAAAACCTTTGTCGTCATGAATCTCACCTACAATCCATTTGCAGCTGGCCAATAAGTTCGGCGAAAACGCGGTCAGGATATCGCATTCCGCGCCTTCACAGTCGATCTTGAGTAAATCTATTTTTTCGATTCCCAACGCTGGCAAAGCGGTAGCGACATTTCTAACCTCGCAACTCACCACCGGCGCATCCTTACCCGGCCGGCCTGGCTGACCTGTGCTAAACACACTGAAGTCATTACCTTTAAATGGAATCTCCAGCTTCTGGTCCGCATGACTCAGACCGAAGTTAAAAATAGAGACCAAAGGTATGCGAGACACATTCAATTCCAGGATCCGAAAAGTTTCCGGGTGCGGTTCAAACCCGTAAATCCTGGCTGATGGGAATAGACGATGAAAATGGATGATGCTGCCGCCGATATTGCTTCCAACATCGACAATCACCTGCGGCTGAAGAGAAGCCGGCAGGTAGTACTCCGACTTGATCAAGGTGTCATAAATCATGGCCCCGTCAGACGTCCCCGGCCGGTAATATATTTTCCGCCATCGCCAATTGAAGGTCGCCAAAGAGCTGGCTTGCCGTTGTTTCAGTGTATTTACCGTGAACCGCCACGACCTCGATCGTGCCAGGAGCTTCAAGCTATAGCGAAGTCGGTGTAGCATACTTTTTACTTTTTCCGGCAATTGGCTGCGCCGCTTGGTTAGGCCTTCGATGCCCATACCAGCCCAAACAACGGAGGAACAATAATTCGAGCGCGATCAGATTCGCCCTTCGTACAATCTTCAGCGTTAGAATCCGACGAAGAGTGAGGCCATGCGCTGCCGTGTTTTGGCATCGGGCAGCCGGCCAACTCCTGCCGCCATGTTATCTTCGAGGTGTTGCGGATTATTTGTGGCAGGGATCACGCAAGTGACCGCCGGGTGAGCCACAATCCACTTCAACAAAAATTGAGCCCAGGAGTGGCAATCGAATTCAGCAGTCCACGCCGGAAGGGGTTTTGCGGCAATACTTCGAAGCACACCGCCACCGCCAAAAGGACGATTAATGATGACCGCCATGCGAAGTTCCTGGGCGAGCGGCAAGATGCGCTGAGCCGCACCTCGATCCACCAGCGAATAATTGATCTGGACGAAATCGGGCTTCTGGACCCTCATGACTCTTTCTACCTCGCCGAAGCCGCGGCGCTCGGAATAGGTGATACCGGTATAGCGGATTCGTCCCTTCGACTTCCATTCGCGAAGTGAGCCCATCTGGGTTTCGACATCGGCCAGATTGTGCACCTGCATCAGATCGATCGTCCTGGTTTGAAAACGCTCCAATGAGCGCTGCATCTGGGCGATCCCCTCTTCCTTGCCCTTGGTCCACACCTTGGTCGCGATGAAAAGCGAATTGCGCAGATGCGATTTGGCAGCGAGGTCACCGATCACTCCTTCGGCATTGCCATACATCGGCGAGGAATCGATTACCTTCCCGCCGTGTTTCACAAAAAGCGCCAGCACTTCTCCGAGGGGTTTTAGTTGGGGCGAGCCGGGACGAACGTCGAATGTTACCGCGCTACCGAGTCCAATAACTGGAAGCTTCTCACCGGTCGACGGAACAGAGCGCGTCAACCGGGATTCGTCAGCCGCGTAGATGGGCGATGTCCCAATCGGCAGCAACGCGCTGGCCGCAGTCGCGCCGATTAACTTCGCTGCTCGCCGTCGTGAAATCGTATCGTGCATCGTAAGGCGGGGAGCTCAGCTACCTTTGGCGGAATTGACCTTTCGTAACATCGACAATGTGTTTCATAAATTTAAGGCGGTCATCGCGCCGACCAGCGCGTCTGCTCGCGAACGCGTTCGGAGTTGGCTGCATCGTCTGGTTAGACCTAGTGCGGCGTTGTGTCCTTGTTGAATTGTCTGGACTTTGTGTCGAAGAGGACAAAGTCGTAGCACTTCTTGCCGACTTGGTCTGACCGCGGATGATAAGGGTGCGTAGCAATGAGGCTAGCTCCACGCGCCTTCTGCATTTGTTAGAGCACCCGACGCGTCGCTGTGGTCTTTCTGGCGAAACACCTGTGAGACTTTGATGTGATGAGCCTTACCATCAGAAGTCAAATCGAATTCGTAAACCACGGCTACGATATCTTCTTTGTTGGGAACGCGTGGTGGTTGCTGTGCTAGCGCGACTAAGCGGAAGTTTAATAGCGCGGTCAGAAGGATGATGATATAGCGAGTTTTCATAGGTCTAACGAGAACAAGATGAGCCACCGCGCGAATTACGAGGGGCGTTCATGAGCAGAGAAAAATCCGTGCATACGGGCGGTTCGCGGTTGGCTCCATCGTCTGGTTAGGCTATTAGTTGATCCTGAGAAGAGACTGCGCCAGGTACGGGACTTTTGTGAAACCACAACGCGAGCGCCACCGGGATCTGTGCGCTCGCTAAAGGCATATCTAAACGCGATCCAAACCGAGCAGGCCATCTTAGCGGCGTTGGAAGAAGCAACTAAGGTGCGGAGTAACTTCAACGCCTCTGCGAAGGCCGATGAGGTATCTGAACCCGTCGCCGTCTTCATCATTATCGACTCGCGCGATGGCAAGAAGTCTGGCTCCCTCTCTTTTCGCGCTCGCCACATCCTCAGCATGTTTACAAACATGTAATTGTTCTATGTCTTCAAGTAGCTTAGTCGCATCTTCACTGACTTCCTTTAGGAGTTCTTTAGGAATGGATTTCATCAGAGTGTCTTTTGGCCTAACGAGAACAAGGTGAGCGACGGCGACCCGAGAGCGCGCGTGGACACAAGGCGGGTCGCCGTGAACTCCACCGCATGGTTGGGCGTTTCGATGTCTTTCATGTTACTTCGTTGCTAGCTTGACTTTGATCCACAAAGTGGTGTCACCTTTCGTGGTGTCGAAGCTCGCACTGAGCGGGTCGCTATCCTTGTTCCAATCGAGGAAGCCCGGATTGTCAACATCTTTTACTGGTGGTTTGCTCAGTCCGACAGAGGCAGCAATTTGTTTGGCCTCTTTAAGTGTAAAGTTATCGTCCTCGTTTTTCGTCGTGATGGACACCTCGACGGCCAACCCTGTTTTTTGATCGAACCAGACTGCAACGTCGAATCTCCCGGCGTCAAAAGTGTATGTCACTTTGCCATCGAACCTGTCAGGGTGCTCAGCCTGAAACTCTGCGTTCTTGAGCTGCAAATCGGACAACTGCGGACAAACGTCTTGCCACGCACCCATTCGTTGACCGAGGAAAAGTTTGATCTTCGACAGGCTACCTGTCAGGGGCTTTTGGACTACTGCCGTTTTCGCCGTTTCCGCGGCCTCTTCCGCTTGGCTTTGGTCGAGGTCCCAATCAAGTAATTCATCCTTCGTAGCATTTGCGACTGCTGGAGCAGAGTTTCCGTTGGAGTTAGCGACAGGAGTGGTGCTGTTCTCGACGGCGACCGTATCACCCATTTTGTACTGAGCCGGGGTTGAACTAGCGCTGGGAGAGCTTGCGGTGGAGGTAGAGGAAGGCTTCCGCGACACACTCGACAATATGCCAATCAACAACAATATGCCGATACCCGCGAGGCAACCTCCGGCAACGTTGCGCTTGGCTTTCACTGGAGCGCCGCAGCCGGGGCAGGCGGCGGACTTGGAGCTAATTTCGCGCCCGCATTCTCTGCATTTGATCAGCGCCATAAGGTGGAAAGTATGATGAGGCCTAACGAGACCAAGCTCAGCCGCGGCGAGCGGGAGCGCGCGTGGCTGCGGATTCAAGGGTTTTAGTCATCTGAAAAATGGGCAGTACGACGGCTCGCCGTCGGCTGCAGCGACTGGTTAGGCCCGGAAGTTCCATTCAATAGAATAGTCCAATTGCCTTCTTCAATGTTTCAACCAGCAGCTTGAACTGTTCCTTCGTCACCGAGATCGGAACACCGCTTGAAAACCAGCGGAAAACCTTCATTCTCGTCACGTCCGAAGTCGCCACCCCCTTATTGTGAATTATCGAATTTCGCAGGATACGCAGATCGCCCCACTCGTCCGATTGAATCTCATCGGTTGCGACTTGCCGCAGCTGAGCCAAGCGTGGGCGAAACTCTTCCTCCCAAAATTGGAAGAGCGTCACAATACAATAATTGGCGATGTGGCGATAGTCCTCAGAATCTTCGGCGAGGCGTTTTTTAAGCTCGCCAATTGGCACAGCGTGCAAGACCTTGGCGTCAGCAGTGTTCGGATCACCCTCGCCGTATCTCATGAAGGCCGTATCAGGACTGGGATGCGCGCGAAGAATCTCGTTTAGCTTAGCGAGAAGATGGTCGAAGCCGCTCGTAGCATCCAGATAGACGCCAAATATTTCGTCTACAACAGCGAGTAACTCGTTTCGCCATGCTTCAATCGCGGGTGGCATAGGTCTAACGAGAATTGGGCCGAATTATTCGGCAAAGTTTTGCGGAATCATTCCGTCTAATCCGGAGCTTACCGCCGGTGAGCCAGGGAAAATACCGCATTTGGGCAAGGATGATGGTTTTCGGATTTGTTTGCAAGCCACTCCCGCCCGCCGGATAGGACGGCGGACGCAGAGGGATGAACAAACCAACTACGGGTTCGACTTGAAAGGATTTTGGGGGCTGCGGCTGCTTTGGCAAAATTTTTCTTCACATAAGTGAATACTGGATTTGGAAATCGACGTTCTCGAAATTTTTCATTTCTGTGAAAATTTTTTACGCGGGGGCTTTTCCGCCAACGCGTGTTTTTCTGTAGAGACACGCGTGTCGCGTGCGATTGAGCCCATTTCGCAGCCGGTATGCAACAAATTCGCAGGCGACACGCCTGCCACTACAGGAAGATTGCCGCTGAGACAGTGGCCACTACAGGCGTTGACGTTTATGGGCGGCTCGCTAGCATCGCGAACCGATGACTTCCGACTCGATCGACAGGTTGCGCGCGGGCGTGCGCGATGTGCCCGATTTTCCGAAGAAGGGAATCGTGTTCAAAGATATCACGCCGATTTTGAAGGACGGCGCGCTCTTTCGCGCGTCGATCGATGTCTTTCTCGAGCGTTGCCGGGGAAGAAAGATCGACAAGATCGTCGGGATCGATGCGCGTGGATTTCTTTTTGGATCGGCCGTCGCATACGAGCTCGGCGTCGGTTTCGTTCCGCTGCGAAAAAAAGGCCGGCTGCCTTACAAGACCGAGAGCGCGAAATACTCGCTCGAGTATGGCGAAGCGGAAATGGAGCTGCACATCGACGCGATCACGCGCGGCGAGCAAGTCATTCTGATCGACGATCTGCTTGCGACCGGTGGGACATCGGCATCAGCGGCAACGCTGATCAAAAAAGTGGGCGGCGAACTGGTGGAAGCAATCTTCCTGATCGAGCTCGAATTTTTGCACGGTCGCAAGAAGCTCGCGCCGACGCCGGTGATTTCATTTTTGAAATACTGAGTAAATGACGAAGCACGAATGACGAAGGAAGCTCGAATGCAAAAATGACGAACGAACATCCAATGCTTTTGATCATTCGGATTTCGTCATTCCTTCGACATTTTGTCATTCGTCATTCGGCATTCCGCACAACCACTTCCATCTTAATTTCCTGAAAGGCGAGGTGATCGTGAATCATCCCGAGCAATTCGATGCCTCGCGCGTCCGGCATGTGATCGCAACGGACTTCAATGCGCGCGCGTTTGTTCGCGAGCTCGGGATGCGACTCGGCCAGTTCGCCATCGAGAAGAAACGAAACGTAGGCGTTGAATCGCTCTTGTAATTCGTGCAATCGCTCGTCGGACCCGTCCCACGCGCGCGGCTCGTTCATGACGAGGAGCACTTCATCCGTTTTCGGATCATGCGCGAAAAGATCGATCACGCTGGCGTTCATGGGATGTTTGGGGTTCAAGCGGCAGAACGTTCCACGCTCAACGTTCAACGTTCAACGTTCAACGCTCAATGTCACGGCTCGACAGACTCTCGCCCTACCATAAAATCGCGCAATGACGCTGAAGAGCGCGCTCGCCGCTGCAATCTTTCTCGGCGCAATTACCCCGGCGCAAGCGCAATTTACGCCGGCATTTTTGCAAAATGACAGTTACTGGGGCGACGGCAAAGCGGAGTTCAATTTTTACGACGCTCAAATCGTGCGCGAAGGGCAGCCGCGACCGTGCGAAGTGCTGCACATTGTCGTGCGCGAGCCGTTCGATCCGAAGCAATGGACGAAAGTGGACGACTGGAAGCGGCCGGGTGTGATTCCAGTTGTGCAGCTCAATCAAATTCTGCATGTGCCGACCGGCATTTACGTTCACCAGCAAATGCACTCGACCTTTTGGAAGATCGACAATGGATTGTTGCTGAAATGGTCGCTCACGAGCAACGACAGTTTCGGCAATACGTTCAAGGAAATGCGGCGGTTGGGCGACGAGCTCGCCTTCAACTGGCACACTTATTGGGATGGCATGGCCGATGGCAGCGAGAACATCACGCCGCCCGCGAACGGTTTCTTTTACGATGAACTGCCGCTGCGCGTGCGGACGATCGATTTTTCCAAACCGACCGGCGAGTTCGAGATTCAACTCACGTCCACCACGATCAATTCAAAGAAGGAGGCGACGGTATTCAAGCCGGCGAAAATTTCGTTCGCTTCCACGGAAAAAACGATCGAGGTCGATCTCCAGCACGCCGGCGGCAAAGACCATTTCGTTCTCGACCGCGAATGTCCTTTCTTGTTGCGTGAATGGAGCGCGGCGGACGGTAGCCACTCGAAACTGAAGCGCAGTTTGAAAATTGATTACTGGAATTACAACAAGCCCGGCGACCGGGAGCGCGCGCTCAAAGATCCGATGCTGCGTCATCCGGATTAATGCTGGAGGGACGCGGCCGCCGCGGCGACTCGCGACGAGATTTCTTTCGCACGGCACGGAGACCGTCCCTCCATATTTCGAATTGAAGCGATGTTGACGAATCGTAAGCTTGAAATGTGGCGAAAGCGAAAACATCGAGGCGCTTGACGCTGCTCGGGCGCGGCCAAGCAAAGATTCCCGCTTCACCCGCGGAAGCGCGGTTGGAAACTTTTCCAAACCCGGCCCGGCGAAATTATCGGATCCATTTTGAGACCGATGATTTCACATCGCTCTGTCCGGTGACCGGCCAGGCCGATTTCGCCAGGATCGATATCGACTACGTGCCGGACCGTCTCTGCGTCGAAAGCAAATCGCTCAAGTTTTATCTCGCATCGTATCGAAACGAGGGTGCCTTCAACGAAACAGTCACAAACCGGATTTTGGATGATTTCGTGCGTGTGTGTGCGCCGCGCGAAGCAATTGTGACAGCGCAGTTTTCCGCCCGCGGCGGAATCGCACTCACGGTGCGCGCCGAATATCCTGATAAAAGTTTGAAAACCAGCCGCGATGGCCGATGAAGTGGCGTGGCGCAGGTTTCCCAACTTGCGATCCCTCGCCGCGCAACTTACAAAGTTGCGCGCAAATAGATGAAGCACGCGGTCGTTCTCTTAAGCGGCGGAGTTGATTCGAGCACAACGCTGGCGATCGCGATCGCAGGCGGTTTCGAAACCTACGCGCTTTCGTTCGATTACGGCCAGCGTCACAATCTGGAACTGGAAGCGGCCCGTCGAGTCGCGAAGTCGTTAGGCGCGAAGGAGCATCGCGTGGTTAAGATCGACCTGCGCATCTTCGGCGGATCGGCCCTCACGGCCGAGGTCGATGTACCGAAGAAGCGATCGAAAAAAGAAATCGGGCATGGGATTCCGATCACTTACGTCCCGGCGCGCAACACGATTTTTCTCTCCTATGCGCTCGCCTGGGCTGAGGTAATGGGGGCCGGCCACATTTTTCTCGGCGCGAACGCGATCGACTACAGCGGGTATCCGGACTGCCGCCCGGAGTTTATCGCGCTATTTGAAACGCTGGCCAACATCGGGACCAAAGCTGGCGTCGAAGGCGCGCGCTTTCGCATTCACGCCCCGCTGCTCGCGCTTTCAAAAGCCGCAATCATTCGCAAGGCGCGGGAGCTCGACGTCGATCTTGCGCTCACGCACAGTTGCTACGATCCATCGCCGAAAGGTCTCGCTTGCGGGTTATGCGATTCCTGCCAGTTGCGCTTGAAAGGTTTCCGCGAAGCAGACCTGACGGACCCGATTCAGTACGTGTCCCGATGAAATCTGCCTTGGGAATTTTTGTTTTGACCAAACGCGAGCAGCGCGTCGTAATCGCGATTGTCCTCACGTTACTGGCGGGGACAATCGCAAAACATGAGTGGGCCGCGCATTCCCAGCCGCTTCCGCTAAATCCCACGGAGACCGCGGCGACACCGCCGGCTGCTCCAGGGCGCGATCAATCCGAATCGGCAGACGAAACTCAGTGACCGCGATCAGCCGCCGGGTAAACCGGGAATTCGCGCATAACCGACGAAAGCCGGGCCGGGCCGGTTGTCTTCGGTCGCCTTCGCGCGTGAAACTTTGAAATCGAAAACGCTCACTCCGAAACGCGATTGACCTTTGTAAGTGCGGCCATCGCTCGCGCCGACCATGATGCGATGATTGGTCGCTTTCTCGCGCCCGAGGTAAATCATGGTGTGTGTGATCGGCGGGTCACGATCGACACTGTAAGTGCCGCTCCAAAAAAGCAGATCGCCCGGCTTGAGTGCGTCGAGTTCAAAAGTGTCATCGCTGTGCGCAAGCACGGCCTGGAAGTTTCCGGCTTTGCGGACCCAGGTATATTGTTCGCGCGCGTCGCGCGGAACATCGGACATGCCGCTTTTCGAGAGAACGTAATAAATGAAACCCGAGCAATCCATTCCGCCATTAGCCGGATCGGCCGAGCCATATTTGTAGTCCAGATTCTGACTCGTTAGGCTGAGTGCGAGATCGATCATCTTGCGAACTTCCGGCGGGTAACGATCGTAGCCGGAGATTTCCGCAGAGGAGAGGGTTGCATTCGGCGCCGGTGTTGGCTTGGCAACTGGCGACGGACTTGGCGAGCGCTTGGCGCGCGGCGGAGGACTAATCGGCCGAACGGCTTTCGGGTTTAGCAAGGAAGAGCTCAAAGCATCAGGAGTCGATGACGCTGTGGGTGAAGCAGTGGCTAATGTCTCCGGTGTTGTCATTGCACTTGGCGACGATTTTGCCGTCGCGCTCGGTTCCGGGGACGCTGTGGCGCTCGCTTCCGGCGATGCGGTTGCACTCGGCGACGGCGACGCTCTGGGCGAAGGCGAATGCGTCGGCGTCTCTTTCTGCGGCGCCGGTGTAGATTTTTTACGGGGCTTATGCGGAGTCGGCGTCGGTCTCGCGAAGAAATGTTTGATCTTATCTCCCAGCGATTCCTCTTCATCCTTAGTGCCGCGCCCCTGGCTGGTGATAGCCATCGCTACCGTCATCGCAATTACAATCAAAGAGCCCGGTTTTATTTTCACGCGATGTTCCTTTGAGGTCAGGCCGCCAATTCTTCCAGGACAGCTTTATTCATTCGCATGCCGGCGTCGAGATTCTCCAGCGGGAAATTTTCATTCGGCGAATGGGCGCGGCAGTCCGGCAAGGCGAGTCCGAGCAAGAGAGTTTCCACGCCGAGGATATTGCGAAACTCAGAAACGATCGGGATGCTGCCGCCCTCTCGAATGAGCGCGACCTCCGCGTTGAAAGCCTTTTGTAACGCGCGCTGCGCGGCCTGGCCGAAACGATTATGCGGATCAGTCAGATACCATGGGCCGTGATGACCGGTCGTCATCTCCAGCGTGACACCGGCTGGCAAATTTTTTTTAAGATGTTTTTCCACTAGCGCGATGATCTCGTCCGCCTTTTGGTCCGGGACAAGGCGGAATGTTAATTTTGCCATCGCATGACTGGGAAGGACAGTTTTCGTTCCCCGCCCTTGATAACCGCCACCAATGCCGTTGATCTCCGCGGTCGGCCGCGCCCAAATCCGCTCCAAAGTGCTAAAACCAGCTTCGCCGAAAAGTGCCGGCGCACCAGTTTGCTGCAACATTTCCTGGTCCGGCGAGATCGGCAGTTTCTGCCACGCTTTGCGTTCCCAATCTTCCAGCGGCGCAACGCGATCATAAAAACCAGTGATCGCGACCCGTCCTTCGCGATCGTGCAAAGTCGCGAGCAATTGCGCCAGCGCCGTTGCCGGATTGGCCACCGCGCCTCCGTAAATTCCGGAATGCAAATCCATCTTTGGGCCGGTCACTTTCAATTCCAACGCCGCGACTCCGCGCAATCCGTAGCTCAAAGTCGGCGTGCGCGGTGCGATCATTCCAGTATCCGAAACGACCACGGTGTCGCATTTCAACGCGTCGCGATTTTGGTGGAGAAAGCTTCCCAGATTGCCGCTGCCGATTTCCTCCTCGCCTTCGATGACGAAGTGGAGGTTCACTGGCAACTCCTTCCGTTGCTCGATCGTTTCCTGCGCGCCCAGGATGTGCGATAAAATTTGTCCTTTGTTGTCGGTCGCGCCGCGGGCAAAAACATAGCCGTCCTTCAAGACAGGCTCGAAGGGTGGCGAATCCCAAAGCTCGAGCGGGTCGGGCGGCTGCACGTCGTAATGCCCGTAAATCATAACCGTGCGGCGCCCTTGTCGATGTTGATTGCGCGCCCAAACGACCGGATGACCCGGAGTAGGAACCAGTTCCGCCCGCAATCCGATGCCGCTCAGTTTCTCAACCAGCCAATACGCGCATTCGCGGAGCTTCTCTGAATAATCTTCGTCCGTGGAGATGCTGGGAAACCGCAGAAACGAATAGAAATCTTCAAGATGACTGGCGCGCATAACTGGAAACCTTAAACCAACTTCATTCGGTTTGCCTATCACTTAGTCGCTTGGCCATCTCCGCGTTACTGTAGCGGCAGCCGTGTCGGCTGCAATCGTTGTCGCAGCGGGTGACACGCCTGCCTCTACAGCTAGCAAGATTGATAATTGTATGCTTTAACAGAGGCCGACAAAGTTTCCGAATGTCTCCAGAATCGTCACTGCCGAAAGAACACGGCCTGATCCGCGCGATCGGCATTCCAGCTCTAACCGCAAACATTGTCAACACCACAATCGGCGCAGGCATTTTCGTTTTGCCCGCACTGGTCGCGACCGGACTCGGGGCGGCGGCGCCGCTCGCGTTCCTCGTGTGCGCGATCGCGATGGGTTTATTTGTTACGTCTTTCGCGATGGCCGGCAGTCGCGTGTCTCTGACCGGCGGACTTTACGCATACGTCGAGGTCGCGTTTGGCCGCTACGTCGGATTTTTGGCGGGCATTCTTTTTTACCTCACGGCAGTGCTGAGTGTGTCGGGCGTCGTTAATGTCTTCGCTACCTCAGTCGGAATCTTAGCGCCTTCGCTCGCGACGGGCACCGGACGTTTCATCCTCATTTTGCTAGTGTTCGGTTCACTCGCAGTAATCAACATTCGCGGCGTGCGCGCCGGCGCTCGCGCGGTCGGCGTGGTCACCCTGATCAAGCTCGTTCCGTTGATCATTTTCGTGGTCGCTGGTGTTTTTTTTATTCGCCCAGCCGCGATGGCATGGCCGGGCTGGCCGGGAAGCAAAGCACTTGGCGAAAACGTCCTGCTTTTGATCTTTGCTTTTGTCGGAATCGAAGTCGCGCTCATGCCAAGCGGCGAAGTGAAACAGCCTTCGCGGACGATTCCCCGCGCAATTTATGCCGCGCTCGCGATCACGACTTTGCTTTACATCATGATTCAACTTGTCGCGCAAGGCGTCCTCGGCGCTGATTTGTCAAAACACCCCAATTCACCGCTAGCTGAGGCAGCTCTGCAGTTCTTGGGAAATTTCGGCCGCGTGCTCATGCTCGCCGGTGCGACAATTTCCGCGTTCGGCTTTGTGACGAGTGACATTCTCAGCTCGCCGCGGATCATCTTTGCTTTCGGTCGCGATGGCGTACTGCCGAAATGGTTCGCCCACATTCATCCGCGTTTTCACACGCCCGACGTCGCGATTGTCACTTACACCGCGATTGCGTTTATGCTGTCCTTCAATTCCACATTCCAGCAGCTCGCCGTCCTTGCGAATGTTGCCGTCTTGTTGCTCTACCTTCTTTGCTGCCTTGCGGCGTTGCAATTGGCGAGATCGGATGTTCGAGGTGACGGCCCGCCGTTCATATTCGCTGGAGCGAAGCTGATTCCAGTTCTCGCCGTCTTTGTGATCATCTGGATTCTCGCGCACGCGACCGCAAAGGAATTCGCTGTCACCGCCGTCTGTCTCGGTGTCGCGTCGTTACTTTTTCTCGTTCGACGACTGATGGTGACCAGAGCCGAACCAGCTTCATAAACGCATCAAGCTCGCAGCTAGCCCGCCCCAACATCCTGTGGAAGGCAGGTCGGCGCACCCCTTCAAATTGTAGGAAAGCGCTTGTCACCGCCTCAGGAGCGTTGTATCTAGCGGCAATTTCCAAGGGATAGCGTCGCCATGCATCTTGAATCACTCGAGCTTTTTGGCTTCAAATCGTTCGCCGATAAAACGATTTTCAATTTCCACGAAGGCGTCACCGCCATTGTCGGGCCGAATGGTTGTGGCAAATCCAATCTGCTTGTTGCTTTGCGCTGGACTCCTGGCGACGAATCCGCCACGGCGCTGAGCGCCCACGCACTACCCGACGTCATTTTCATCGGCGCCGACACGCGCAAGCCGCTAGGTGTCGCCGAGGTCTCACTCACCTTCACCGATTGCGCAACGGAACTCGGCGTGGACTGGCATGACGTGCGCGTGACGCGCCGTGTTTATCGCGATGGCAATTCCGAATACCTGCTCAACAAGACGCCCTGTCGTTTGCGCGACATCCAGAATCTTTTCGCGGACACCGGCATCGCCCGCGCCGCCTACTCGATGATGGAGCAAGGCAAGATCGACATGCTCCTGAGCTCGCGACCGGAAGATCGGCGCGCGGTTTTTGAAGAAGCGGCCGGCATTACAAAATACAAAACGCACAAGCGCGAGGCATTGCGCAAGTTGGAAGCGACCGAAGCAAACCTTCTGCGCATCGGCGACATCATCAAAGAGGTGAAGCGGCAGATCGGCTCGTTGCAGCGCCAGGCCGGCAAGGCGCGACGTTATCAGGCGTTGCTCGCCGATCTGCGAACGCTCGATACGCATCATTCGCGCAAGCAACTCGAATCGCTTGAAACCGAGCTCGCCGGTTGCCACGCCGAAATCGCGCGCCTCGGCGAGTCGGAGCAGGCAACCCGCGCAAAGATCGACACGGGCGAAAATCAACTCGGCGAGGAACGCCACGCGCTGGATGAAATCGACAAACAGATCGCCGATGGCCGGACCGAGTTACAACGCCTGCAAGGCGAAATAGGGACGCATCGCAGTCGAATTGAGTTGAACCGGCAGCGCGCCGAAGAATTAACCGAACTAATCGAGCGCTCCCGGAAAGATATCGCCGCGGCCGAGGCAAAGCGCGCTCAGCAGCAGAAGGAAGTACGCGAAGCGGACACGCTAATTGAAAAGATCGACCAGCTTGTGCAAAGGAAACAAGCCGAACTGACAAAGCTCAACGACTTGATCTCGAAGCTCCGCGCCAAGCGGAGCGCGCACGAGACGCAGTTGGAAAAGCTGCAAGTGGCACGGTCGAAAAACGAAAGCCGAATTGCGGAACTGGAAGACGAACTCTCCGCCATCACGGTCCGCCGGGAAGCGACTCAGGAAAACCTGCGTGATCTCGGGGCCGCGAGTTCCGCCACAAACGCCGCGCGCGACGGAGTTCAGTCAGAGATTGCAGCCGCCCGCGCGGCCATGGAAACGGCGCGAAAAAATCTCGATCTGCTTAAGGCGGCGGCGCAAGCCGGGGAAGAAAGATTACAGCAGCAGCAACACCTCCTGAACGACGCAGAAAAAAGTCTCGTCGCAATTGAACGCGCCTTGACAGAAAAGGAATCGCGTCTCGAAATTTTGCGCCAACTCAACGAACAAGGTGAAGGCCTCGCTCAAGGTTCGCAGGCCGTGCTCAGGGGACTCGATGATCCAGCGCGAATTCATCCCGGCCTGGCCGGCGCCCTGGTCGCAAAGATCGAGGTCGATCCAAAATTTATCGCCGCGATTGAGGCCGCCCTGGGTCGAAATCTGCAGGCGGTCGTTCTGCAAGATGCGAAGCTGGCGCCTGAAATTATCGCGACGCTGACGAAAAAGAAGCTCGGCCAGGCCGCGCTCGCTGTCCCAAAATTCTGTAATCCTTCGCCCAAAACCAAACCGGCGGCTCTTCCAAAGAGTGCCGTCGCCTGGGCAATCGACAAAGTGAAAGCGCCGGATCCGCTCGCGCCGCTCCTTGGCCGGTTCCTCCACAATGTCGCGATTTTCTCCGATCTCGGCGACGCCCTGCATTTCAAGAACAACGGAAACGACCTCGCGGCCGCGACGCTCGCCGGCGAATTTATTTCAGCCGACGGCGTCGTTTTCGCCGGGAAGGGCGACGCGCCATCCACCTCCTTGCTCGAACGGAAAGCGCAAATCTCGATTCTGACCGCGGAACATTCCGTCCGTAGCGCCCAACGAGAGGCGCTGCGGCAAAAACGCGACGAAGCAAAGACGCGGTTCGAAAAAGCGACGCATGATTTCGCGGCAGCCCGGACTCAATCTGAGACGGCCGATCGCGCGCAATCTTCTTCCGAAAATAGAATCCTTTTCCTGGAACGAGAATTAGACGAAGCCGAACGGAAGATCGATGACCTCCGCTCGGAACAGACAACGCTCGTGCAACAAATCCAAGTGGCGGATGAGCGTGTAGCGAAGCTGGAAAAAGAACTGGCGACAGAGCGCGACGGCATTGCCAAACAGCAAGAGCAGCAACGCACAGCCGAGGCCGCGCAGGAAGAGGTGACCAAGCGCGAGGATCAGGCGGCCGAGCAATTAAACGAGCTCCGCCTTTCGCTCGCCACCGAGCGACAGCGTCATGACAGCCTTGTCGCACAGCGCCAGCCGATGCTTGCCCGTGAAGCGGAACTCGCCGAGATGATCACGGCTCGCGGCACGGAGATCGCCAACTTCGAGAAGCGACTCGCCGCCCAGGCACACGAATCCAAGGCTGCCGAAGCAGGGATTGAAAAACAAAATGCGGAGCGCGCCGAGCGGGAAGCGGCCGTTGCCAAACTCGTCGAGCAGCGGGCGAAACGTTTATCCGGGATGAATGAAATGGAGTCGGACCTGCGCGGCATTCGAAATTCGTTGAACGAGCTGCACGATGTGCGCGCGAAGCAGCAGGTTCGCCAGGCCCAGTTACAATTGCAGATCGACAATCTCGCCGAACACATCTCTCGCCGTTATCAGATCGATCTGCGCCAGTTCGCGCCGGATCAGGTCGCATACCAAAAAACCTTGCGCGCGCAATTGAAGCGCAAAGAGAGCTCGCCAACTGTGGAAGTCGATCTGGCCGACGCCGATTTGCAAAAGCTGATTGTCGATCTGACCCGCCAGCTCGACAACGTGGGTCCGGTCAACCTCGACGCCGTTCACGAGTATGACGAGCTTGAAGAACGCCATCGCTTCCTGGAGGCGCAAAACAACGATCTCACGGCGTCGCGCCGGGAGTTGCTCGATGTGATCGCGCGGATCAACTCGACCACGAAGAAACTGTTCGCGGAAACCTTCGCCCGGGTGCAGGTCAATTTCCGTGAAATGTTCGCGGAGCTCTTCGGCGGCGGCCGCGCGGACTTGTCCTTGCTCGATGAGAGCGATCCACTCAATTGCGGGATTGAGATCACGGCGAAACCGCCGGGCAAACAATTGCAAAGTATTTCGCTGCTGAGCGGAGGCGAGCGCGCAATGACAGCGGTGGCGCTTCTCTTCGCAATTTACAT
>Ga0184619_10000066_pt1 | contig 31133 bp, 30 predicted proteins | sample PLM0_60_b1_FD_133146 | JGI IMG/M metagenome (GOLD analysis project Ga0184619, IMG submission 133146) | Groundwater sediment microbial communities from an aquifer in East River, Colorado, USA - PLM0_60_b1 | ecosystem: Environmental > Terrestrial > Soil > Riparian zone | place: USA: East River...
GCACGCGAGGGAGAGTTCTATCGCCTGCGTTTTCCGGACGGCGCCGCGGTGTTCGAACTGCTGGAGCGCCACGGCAGCGTTCCCCTCCCGCCTTACGTCTCCCGCGCGCCGCGAGCCGAGGACGAGCGCCGCTACCAGACGGTATACGCGCGCTCCCCCGGCGCCGTCGCGGCCCCGACAGCGGGCCTGCACTTCGACGAGCCGCTGCTCGCGGCGCTTGCCGAACGCCGCGTCGAATTCGCCTACCTGACCCTGCACGTAGGCGCGGGGACATTCCAGCCGGTCCGCGTGAAAAGTCTCGCGAAGCATCGCATGCACGGCGAGCGCTACGAGATCCCTGCCGCAACCGTCGCGGCGATCAATGGAGCGAGGAGGCGCGGTGGCAGGATCGTTGCGGTCGGAACGACCACCGTGCGCTGCCTCGAAGCCTCGGCCGCCGCCCGCGGCGCTCCGGTCGCAGGCGCGGCCGAGACCGATCTTTTCATCACGCCGGGTTTCGAGTTTCGGGTGGTCGACCGCCTTATCACCAACTTCCACCTGCCGAGGTCGACCCTGCTCGTGCTCGTCTCGGCGTTCGCCGGAATCGAGCCCATACGCAATGCCTATCGGCACGCCGTCGAACAGCGTTATCGTTTCTATTCCTACGGCGACGCGATGCTGCTTGACCGGCAGTAGCACTATGCTTGTCTAGGCCGCGTCTCTATGATAGCATTTTGCTATCATCCATATTCGAAGGTCATTGCATATGCGCCGCCAAGTCCTGATTCGAGATCTCGACAAGAAAACACTGGACGGCCTGAAGGCCCGCGCCGCGGGCAATAAGCGCTCGCTGCAGGGCGAACTCAAGCAGATTCTCGTCGACGCCGCACGTCCAACAGTCGATCCCAAGCTGCTGGAGAAGATTGACAAGCTTCGGGAAAGCCTGAAAGGCCGAATCCGCGGCAACAGCGTCGATCTGATCCGAGAGGACCGTCGCCGTTGAGCCGCGTCGTCATAGATGCTTCGGTGGCAGTAAAGTGGTTTCTACCCGAAGAGGACAGCGACGCTGCGCTTGCCGTCCTGCACGCCGGCCACGAGCTGCTGGCGCCCGAGCTGCTCTATGCCGAAGCAGGCAGCGTGCTGCGCAAGCGAGCCCTGCGTGGAGAGTTCGATTCGACTGGCGGCCTGAACATGTTGAAGTGGCTAATGCAGATTCGGATTGATATTCGATCGCATCGGACGCTCGGCGATTCGGCGTGGGCGATCAGCGCTCAATACGGGCAGAGCTTTTACGACAGTCTGTATCTTGCCCTTGCAATCGCAACAGAGACCCGGCTGGTTACAGCGGACAAGCGCTTCTTTAACGCCATCAGGCGCACGCCCCTGGCCGGTCACATCGCCGGGGTTGCGGAGGCGAGTTAGTGCACGTCCGGCCCAAATCTTCGAACAAGAACACGCGCGTCGCCGCGTCAAGGTCACGCGACAAATTGAAGGGACTCGTGAAGCGGCCCGGCGTGATCGTCGGCGATTCCGGCAAACTCGCGGAGGCGCCGACCTTCGACGAAGCGGCCTGGCGGAAGAAATGGGACGAGCGCCTGAAACGGACGTCTTTGCCGCGCAGCCAAGGGAGAGTCAAGCCATGAGCAGCCGCCCCTACTGCGGCGACAACCTGAAAATCCTCCGCGAGCACGTCGCCGACGCGCCGTTCGATCCGATCGACCTCGGCTGACACTTTCTCCCCTCACCCCAATCCTCTCCCGCAAGCGGGAGAGCGAGAAAATCCACCGACGGTCTCCATGAAGTTTACGGTCCATGCCACCGACGGCGCCGCGCGCGCCGGGACCTTGGAGCTGGCGCACGGAAACGTCGAGACCCCGGTGTTCATGCCGGTCGGCACCTACGGCGCGGTCAAGGCCGTGAGCCCCGCGGAGCTCGTCGAGAACGGCACGCGCATCGTCCTCGGCAACACCTTTCACCTGTGGCTGCGCCCCGGGCTGGAAGTCATCGCGGCGCACGGCGGGTTGCACCGCTTCATCGGCTGGGCGGGACCCATCCTCACCGACTCCGGCGGCTATCAGGTGTTCAGCCTCGGGGAGCTCCGAAAGATCACCGAGGAAGGCGTGCGCTTTGCGTCGCCGGTGAACGGCGATCGCCTCCTGCTCACGCCGGAGGAGTCGATGCGCATCCAGCGGGTGCTGGACGCGGACATCGTCATGGTGTTCGACGAATGCACGCCCTACCCCGCGAGCGAACGCGACACCGGGGAGTCGATGCGCCTTTCCCTGCGCTGGGCGGAGCGCTCCAAGCGCGAGTTCGACGCCGGCGTTCGCGCCGCGGAGGGCAACCGCCACGCCCTGTTCGGCATCGTCCAGGGCGGGATGTTCGAAAACCTGCGCGACGAATCCCTCGCCGGGCTCGCGGGCATCGGATTCGACGGCTACGCGATCGGCGGCCTTTCGGTAGGCGAGTCCAAGCGTGACAAACGCAGGATCCTCGCCCACACCGCGCCGCGGCTCCCCGCGGACAAGCCGCGCTATCTCATGGGCGTTGGTACGCCCGAGGATATCGTCGAGGCGGTCGCCGCCGGAATCGACATGTTCGACTGCGTCCTTCCCACGCGAAACGCCCGCAACGGCTGGCTCTTCACCCGATACGGGGACATCAAGATCCGCAACGCCCGCTACCGCGACGACACGCGGGGGCTGGACGGCACCTGCCCCTGCTATACCTGCGCCCATTTCTCGCGCAGCTACCTGCATCACCTGCAGAAGGTGAACGAGATCCTCGGCGCGCGGCTCAATACCCTGCACAACCTGCACTACTACCAGACGCTCATGCGCGAGCTGCGCGGCGCAATCGCGGAACGCAAACTCGCCGACACCATAATCGCGTTTCGCGAGGCGCGCCGAAAATCCGGGGAAATCGGATGAACGGCGAGTTCCCGATGGTATACTTCCCCGCTTTGCCGAAACCGCACTGGAGACGATCGTGTTGATTTCCCCCGCATGGGCGCAGGGTGCCCCGACCGGCGCGTCCGGCCCCGGCTACGAGCAGTTCTTCATCATCATCGGCATGTTCGCCCTGCTCTATTTCCTCATGATCCGTCCGCAGATGAAGCGCGCCAAGGAGCACAAGCAGATGAGCGAGGCGCTGCAGAAAGGCGACGAGGTCGTCACCTCGGGCGGGGTGCTCGGTAAGATCACCAAGATCGGCGAGACCTACGTGTCGATCGAGATCGCGCCGAACACCGAGGTGCAGATGCAAAGGAGCGCGATCCAGACGCTCCTGCCCAAGGGCACGATCAAGTCGATCTAGATGAACCGTTATCCCCTCTGGGTCTACGTCACCATCGCGGTGGCGCTCGTGCTCGGGGCTCTGTACACGCTGCCGAACTTCTTCGGCGAGGCGCCGGCGGTGCAGGTGTCTCCGGCCCGCGCGACCCTGAAGGTGGACTCGGCGGTCCTCGGTCGCGTCGAAGAGGCGCTCAAGAAGGCCGGAATCGAGCCGACGGGGGTCACCCTGGACCTCGCCAGCGTCAAGGTGCGGCTCGCCGACACCGACACCCAGCTCAAGGCGAAAGACTTGATCGAGCGCACGCTCAATCCCGACGCGGCGAACCCCTCCTATACGGTCGCGCTCAATCTCCTGCCGAATTCTCCCCGCTGGCTCGCCGCCCTCAACGCGCAGCCGATGTATCTCGGCCTGGATCTTCGGGGGGGCGTGCATTTTCTGCTGCAGGTGGACATGCGCGCGGCGATCGCCAAGCGGGCGGAAGGCCTGGCCGGCGACATGCGCTCGCAGCTGCGCGACAAGAACGTGCGCCACGCCGGAATCTCGCGCGAAGGCGACAGCGTCGTCATCCGCTTCCGCGACGCCGAGACCCGCGACAAGGCGCGCGCGATCATAGTCGAGCAGCTTCCGGATCTGCAGCTCGCCGACGCCAGCGTGGGCAGCGAGCTGCGCCTCGTCGCCACGATCCGGCCCGAGGCGCAGAAGCGCACGCAGGAGCTCGCGCTCAAGCAGAACATCCAGACGCTGCACAACCGCATCAACGAGCTGGGCGTCGCCGAGCCGGTGATCCAGCAACAGGGCTCGGACCGCGTCGTGGTCCAGCTCCCCGGGGTGCAGGACACCGCCAAGGCCAAGGAGATTCTCGGGCGCACCGCGACCCTCGAAGTGCGCATGGTGGACGAGGACAACATGAACGTGGGTGCGCTCGCGGCAGCTCAGGCCGGGCAGGTGCCTTTCGGCGACGAGTTCTACATCGAGCGCAACGGCCAGCCGCTTCTCGTCCGCAAGCAGGTCGTGCTGACCGGCGACCGGCTCACCGACGCGCAGCCGGGCTTCGACAACCAGACCCAGGAGCCGGCCGTCCACCTCACGCTCGACGCCGCCGGCGCGCGAATCTTCAAGGAATACACGCGCGAGAACGTCGGCAAGAGGATGGCGATCCTGCTCATCGAAAAGGGCAGAGGGGAAGTGGTCACCGCACCCGTGATCCGCAGCGAGATCGGCGGCGGGCGCGTCCAGATCAGCGGCAGGATGACGACCGTCGAGGCGAACGACATCGCCCTCCTCCTGCGCGCAGGGGCGCTCGCCGCGCCCATGGAGATCGTCGAGGAGCGCACGGTGGGTCCCTCCCTCGGGGCCGAGAACATCAGGAAGGGGTTCGACTCTACGGTGTACGGCTTCGCGGCGCTGTCGCTTTTCATCATCGTCTACTATTCCCTGTTCGGCGTGTTCTCCGCGCTCGCGCTGTGCGCCAACCTGTTGTTCCTGATCGCGCTGCTGTCGATGCTCCAGGCGACGCTCACCCTTCCGGGAATCGCCGCGATCGCGCTCACGCTCGGCATGGCGATCGACGCCAACGTCCTCATCAACGAGCGCTTGCGCGAAGAGCTGCGCGGCGGCGCCACGCCGCAGGCGGCGATCCACGCGGGCTACGAGCGCGCCTTCGGGACCATCCTCGACTCCAACGTCACGACGCTGATCGCGGGGCTCGCGCTCCTCATCTTCGGCTCGGGGCCGGTGCGCGGCTTCGCCGTCGTGCACTGCCTGGGCATACTCACCTCGATTTTCTCCTCGGTCGTGGTGAGCCGGAGCATGGTCAACCTCACCTACGGCACGCGCAGGAAGCTCGAGCGCGTTGCGATCGGCAACACGGCCTGGAAGTAGGCAGATGGAATTCTTCAAGATCCGCAACGACATCCCGTTCATGCGCCATGCGCTGGCGTTCAACGTGGTGTCGCTCCTCACTTTCCTTCTCGCAGTGGTTTTTCTCGCCACCAAGGGGCTGAATTTCTCGATCGAGTTCACCGGTGGCACGGTGATGGAAGTGAGCTACGAGCACGCCGCGGAAGTCGAGAAGATCCGCAAGACGCTCGACGCGCGCGGTTATCACGATTACTCGGTGCAGAACTTCGGCTCCTCGCGCGACGTGCTGATCCGCATGCCCTTGAAGCCCGGCCAGAACAGCGCCGAGCTCTCCAAGGCCGTGATGGAAGGACTGACCACGGAGGACAGGACCGCGACGCTGCGACGGGTGGAGTTCGTCGGGCCGCAGGTGGGGCGCGAGCTCGCCGAAAACGGCGCCCTCGCCCTGCTCATCACTTCGCTCGGCATCGTCGGCTATCTCGCGATGCGCTTCGAATGGAAATTCGGGGTCGCGGCGATCATCGCCAACCTGCACGACGTGGTGATCATCCTGGGGTGTTTCGCGCTGTTCCAGTGGGAGTTCTCGCTCCCCGTGCTCGCCGCCGTGCTCGCGGTGCTCGGCTATTCGGTGAACGAATCGGTGGTGATCGCCGACCGGATTCGGGAAAACTTCCGGAAGATGAGAAAGGCGAGCGTCACCGAGATCATCGACAACGCCATCACGCGGACGATCTCGCGCACGATCATCACCCACGGGTGCACCCAGACGATGGTGACCTCGATGCTCGTGTTCGGGGGACCGGCCCTGCACTACTTCGCGCTCGCCCTCACGATCGGCATTCTCTTCGGGATCTACTCCTCGGTGCTGGTCATGGCGCCGATCGTGCGCTGGCTGGGCATCCGGCGCGAGGACCTGGTGAAGCCGCTCAAGGAAAAGAAGCAGGAAGCGGTCATCTGAGCGCTGCCGGATGCCCGGTCGCTGGAATAAACCGCGGCCGGAAACTGTTATGCAACCCATGCGGCGAACGCCGTTACAATGACGTCCGCATGTCCCTACAACTGAGGAGAAATCTAATGAAAAAAAGGCTTATGCTGGCCGGATTCGCCCTGGCGCTCGGGGCGGGGTACACGCTCACCGCTTTCTCGCAGGTCAAGCCCGAGATAATGGTCAAACAGCGCCAGGCGGCGATGACGCTGCAGGGCAAGTATTACGGCCCGATGGCTGGGATGGCCCAAGGCAAGATCCCCTATAACGCGGATGTCGTCGCGCGCAACGCGGCCTATCTTGACGTACTGAACAAGATGCCCTGGGACGGCTTCGCGGAAAGCACCAAGGACGTTACCGTAAAGACCGGCGCCCTACCGGCAATCTGGAGCGAACCGGCCAAGTTCAAGGAAGCGCAGGAAAAGTTCCAGAGCGCGGTCGGCGCACTTGTGGCCGCTACGAAAACCGGCAACGAAGCCAGCGTAAAGGCGGCGATCGCCGAGGTCGGCAAAGCAGGATGCGGGAACTGCCACCAGAATTTCCGCCAGAAGGACTAGGGCGGATTTTCCGAAGAAGCCCCGCTGCGGCGGGGCTTTCGCGTTTTTGGGCGAGTGCGTGATGGGTAAGCTCCGGGCTGCCGCGATAGCGCTCGCGCTGTGCGCGGCGTCCGGTTGTGCGCTGGCGCAGGGCGACGCGAAGCGAGGCGAATATCTCGCCAAGGCCGGCGGCTGCGTCGGCTGCCACACCGAGGAGAAGAAGGACGCCGTTCCCTTCGCCGGCGGCCGCGCGCTCAAGTCGCCCTTCGGGACGTTCTTCGGCCCGAACATCACCCCGCACCCGCAGGCTGGGATCGGACGCTGGACCGAGGCCGATTTCTTTCGCGCGATGCGCGAAGGCGATCGGCCCGACGGCAAGAACTATTTCCCGGCGTTTCCCTATCCCTCGTTCACGAAGATCGTCGACCGCGATCTGCGCGACCTGTGGGCCTTCCTGCGCACGCTGCCGCCCAGCGTCCGCGCAAACCAGGAGCACGAGCTGCGTTTTCCTTTCGGCTGGCGCTTCCTCGTCACGTTCTGGAAGTGGTTCTTCTTCACTCCCGGCCCCTTCACCAACCTCCCCGGAGTTTCGGACGCCGCCAACCGCGGCGCGTATCTGGTGCAGGCCCTCGGCCATTGCAGCGAGTGCCACACGCCGCGCAATTTCCTCGGCGGACCGAAAACGAGCCGCTTCCTCGCAGGCGGCAAAGGCCCCGACGGCAAGGATGTCGCAAACCTCACTCCTACGGGGCTCAAAAAATACAGCGACCGCGAGCTCGCGGATTTCCTCACCACCGGCCTCACCGCGGAAGGCGACGTCCCCGCCGAGGCGATGGGCGAAGTGATCCGCAACACCACGAGCCAGCTCACGCCTTCGGACCTCAACGCGCTGATCGCCTACCTGCGCACCCTGCCGCCGGTTCCCAGCGAGAAGAAGTAAAACCGGGGACAGACCACGGTTTTCATGGCTTTCGTGGCAGATACCTGACTAGAACAGCGCTTCCTCTCTAGAACAGCGCTTCCTCTCCGCCGGCATGCCGGTCGGGGACCTCGCTCGGTCGCCCCGGCTTACCCGGCCCGGCGCGGCGGCCGAGGGCAAGCGCCATCTCCTTCCGGAACCGCTCGTTGCCCAGCGCGTAGCCCGCGTTGACCGAAGTGCGGATTTCCTCCAGCTCCATCGGCTCCAGTTCGCCGCGGAACAGCTCCAGATACGCCGCTCTTCTTTTCGCGTCGTCCGGGTCGAGCGCAAGAAATATGGGGTGGGGAGTGATCAGCTCACCGCGCTGGCCCAACGCGTTGGCGCCGAAGCTCGACCAGCGGTAGGTGCCGGGAGTATCGACAATCCCGGCGCGCACGGGATTGAGCTCGATGTAGCGCTGGCACCGCAGCAGATAGACTTCGGCCTGAACGATGCTAGACCGGAAACGTCCTTCCCACAGCGTGCCGCTGCGATCGTAGACGCGATTGACGTATTGCACGTAGCGCTGCCCCAAATATTTCATCAGCAACGAGGCCCCATCGGGCCGGCCCGGCGTGAGCAGTAGATGCACGTGGTTGGTCATCAGGACATAGGCGTGGATCGAGCACGCATAGCGCGCCGCCATCTCCTCCAGATGGCGGAGATAGCAGCCGTAGTCGTGATCGGCAAAAAAACAGGCGCCGCGATTGTTCCCTCGCTGGATGATGTGCAGCGGAGCGCCGGCAATCCGCAGGCGAGCGCGTCGGGGCATGGCTGGCGTGTCGAGTCCTCAATGAACCCTACAACGCAGCTGTCGCCTTCGAGGCTTACAAGCCGTGGTCTGTCCCCGGTTTTGGCAGTGTCCGGCTCTCGCGCGCAATGCAAAACCAGGTCCCGGTGAACATCACCGCCGCCCCGAGCAGGATGGTGAGATCGAGCGGCTCGCCATAGAACAGTAGCCCGACCACCGCGATCAGCGGTAGCCGCAGAAAATCGATCGGCGCCACCACCATGGCATCTGCAATGCGGAATGCGCGCGTCAGGCAGAAGTGCGCGCTCAGGCCGCAGCCACCGAGGACCAGTATCCACGCCAGCTCGGCGTCGCCAGGCGCGATCCAGTCGGGCAGCGCGAGTAGAAGGCCGAGCGGGGCCTGGACCGCCGCCATGTAGAACAGCACCGCGAACGTCGAATCGTCGGCGGACAAGCGCTTGGTGGCGATATTCATCGAAGCGTAGGCGAACGAGCCGACCAGCATCACCAGTGCCGCCGGCTGCAGCGGTCCCACGCCGGGCTTGAGGATGATGAGGATGCCGGCGAGGCCGAGCGACAGCATCACCGCGCGCCCGAAGTTGAGGCGCTCGCCCAGCAGCAACATCGCCAGCAGTGCAGTCCATACCGGCATGGTGAACTCGATTGCAAACACGGTGGCGAGCGGCAGAAAAGCGAGGGCGTAGACCCAGGCGTATTGGCCGCCAAAATGCAGCAGGTTGCGCAGCACGTGCAGGCCGAACAAGCGCGTGCGCAACGCGCCCCAGCCGAAGCGCGGCAGCAGTGCGATAAGCACCAGCAGCGCGACCAAGCTGCGCAGGAACAGGATCTCGAAGTTGCCCAGGCTGTGCAGCAGCTCGCGCGCCGCCACAGCCATCAGGGCAAACGACAGCATCGCGCCCCCCATCCACAGCGCCCCGCGCAGCGCGGCGGAGGGGACGGACGCCTTTTCCCTGTCCACCGTTTAATTACCGGTAGGCTGGAAAACTGTGGTCTGTCCCCGGTTTTCCTCGCAGCGCCCCGACCATCCACAGTGCGCCGCGCAGCGCAGCGGGTAGTCGGGACAAACCGGGGACAGACCACGGTTTTGCTGTTTCTAGGTTCACCGATAGATTGGCGACAAGTTGGAAACCGTGGTCTGTCCCCGATTTTCTTCAGCCGCGCGCCGGGAAGTCGCTGCGCTCGAGCAGGCGCGAGGCGCCGTAGCCGAACACGAGCCCCCAGAACGGCGCCCCGATACTGAAGACCGGGATATCGGCGACGGTCACGAGGAAGGTCACCAGCGCGCCGAGCGCGAAGCGGTCCCCGAAGCTCACCGTGAACGCGGTCTGCAGCACGCGCAGCATGGCGAGGCCCGCGAGCGCGGCGATGAAGGCTTTGGGCGCGGCGAGCATGAGGCGCGTGAAGAAAGGGGCGAACAGGCCAAAGGGGAGCGCAAGCAGACCGACGAAGATCCCCGCGGTGTAGTGCCGGCGCCTGTCTCCGGAAGACGAGATGATCGCGTTCACCGGGCCGGTGAGGCAGGTCGAGACCGCGCCGACGAAGGCGGTGACGATGGCTCCTGCGCCGCAGGCGATAGTCACCGCGTTCACGGGTGGCATATGGCCGGCCGAGCGCAGCACCGTGATCCCCTGCCCGTTCTGCACGACGAGCACGGTGATCGCCAGCGGCACGACCAGCTCGACCATCGCGCGCCAGGAAAATGCCGGCGCGTAGAAATTCGGGTGCGCCAGCGCGACGGACTGCGGCGCGGCCTCGAATCTGCCGGTCGCTACTATCGCGATCACTCCGACCGCGAGCGCGCAGATGAGGGGCGGCACGAGCCGCGCGAGCCGCTGCGAGACGCCGATCGCTAGGAACGCGGCCACCATCGGCGCCGCGATCCAGAAGTCGTCGCGGACGGCGAACACGAGATCGAGGCCGAAGCGCAGGAACACGCCCGCCACCATGCCCATCACGATCGGCATTGGCACCGCTTCCATCGCGCGGCGCACCCAGCCGGAGAGTCCGAGCGCGAGCATCAGGATTCCGGTCGCGATGAACGCACCGATCACTTCCGCGTAGCTCAGATGGACCAGCGCTGGCCCGACGAGCACCGCGCCGGGAATGGTCCAGAAGAAGACGAGCGGCTGCCGGTACAGCCAGCAGAAGGCGATGCTGATCAGCCCGTTCACGAAAAACGCACCGAATATCCACGAGGACAGGTCCGACGCCGCGAGGCCCCCGCGAGTGCCCACCGCGAGGATGATCGCCACCGGGCCCGAGGCCGCGAAGATGAACGCGACCAGGCCGTTGACGAAGTAGACGCCTCCGAAATCGGCGAGCGTCCGGCGCAAAGCCAGGGACAGACTACGGTTTTTCTGTCCGTTCACCGTCGATACCGGCTGGATGGAAAACCGTGGTCTGTCCCCGGTTTTAGATCTTGCGGGCGAGCTCGGCGGCCTTGCCGACGTAGCTGGCAGGCGTGAGTTCGAGCAGCCGCGCCTTCTCGGCCTCAGGCAACGCGAGGGCGCGGATGAACGCGCGCATCGCTTCCCCGTCCACGCGCTTGCCGCGGGTCAGCGCCTTGAGCTGCTCGTAAGGATCGGGAAGCCCGTAGAGGCGCATCACCGTCTGCACCGCTTCGCCGAGCACTTCCCAGTTGGCCTCCAGGTCCTCGAGCATTCGCGCCGGATCCGCCTCGAGCTTGCCCAGGCCCTTGAGGCAGGACTCGTAGGCGAGCAGGCTGTGGCCGAGCGCGACGCCGATGTTGCGCAACACCGTCGAATCCGAGAGGTCGCGCTGCCAGCGCGACACGGGCAGCTTCTCGGAAAGATGTCGCAGCAGCGCGTTTGCGATTCCGAGATTGCCCTCGGAATTCTCGAAATCGATGGGATTGACCTTGTGCGGCATGGTCGATGAGCCGACCTCGCCCGCTCGGGTCTTCTGTTTGAAATACCCCAGTGAGACGTAGCTCCAGAGATCGCGGTCGAGATCGAGGAGCACGGTATTGGCGCGCGCGAGCGCGTCGAACTGCTCGGCGAGGCTGTCGTGCGGCTCGATCTGGATCGTGTACGGATTGAATTCGAGGCCGAGCGACTCGACGAACGCCCTCGCGAAGCTCTCCCAGTCGAAGCCGGGATACGCGGCGACATGGGCGTTGTAGTTGCCCACCGCGCCGTTCATCTTCCCAGTGAGGGACACCGAGGCGATCGAGCGGCGCGCGCGCCGCAGCCGGTGCACCACGTTCGCGAGCTCCTTGCCGAGCGTCGTCGGCGAGGCGGGCTGGCCGTGGGTGCGCGCGAGCATCGCCGCGTCGGCGAGCCGCACGGCAAGGACGGCGAGCGCCTCGATCACGCGATCGAGCGCCGGCAGCAGCACGCGGTCCCGCCCTTCCTTCAGCATCAGTCCATAGGCGAGATTGTTGATGTCCTCGGAAGTGCAGGCGAAATGCACGAACTCGGCGACGCGCGCGCCTTCCGGATTGCCCGCCAGGCGCTTCTTCAGCCAGTACTCGATCGCCTTGACGTCGTGCTGGGTCTCGGCCTCGACGGCCTTTACCTGCGCGGCGTCCTCCTCGGAGAATGTTTCGACGATCCGTTCGAGCTCGGAACGGGTCGCTCTCGAGAAAGGCTCGATCTCGCCGATCGCGGGCTCGGCGGAGAGCGCGAGGAGCCAGCGGATCTCGACTGCGATGCGGTAGCGGAAGAGCGCGGCTTCGCTGAAGCAGACCCGCAGCGGCTCGAGTTGCTTGTGATAGCGTCCGTCCAGAGGGGATAATGCGTTGAGCGGTGACGGCGGCGAATGCGGCGGCATCAACGGAGCCCGTATGGCGAACAGCACCGATTTTATCATGCGGGTGAACCCCGCCCAATTCGAGCGCCTGCTCGCCGAAGTGCGCGCGTGCAGAATCTGCGAGGCCCATCTCCCCAACCCGCCGAGGCCGGTGCTGCGCGCTTCGCCTACAGCGCGCGTCCTCATCGTGGGGCAGGCGCCCGGCCGGCGCGTGCAAGAGAGCGGCATTCCCTGGAACGACCCTTCGGGTGATCTGCTGCGCGAATGGCTGCGTATCGAGCGCGAGGATTTCTACGACGAGCGCCGCATCGCCATCGTTCCGGCGGGCCTGTGCTACCCGGGAACGGGCGAATCGGGCGACCTTCCGCCGCGGCCCGAATGCGCGCCGCAATGGCATCCGAAACTGCGCGCGCAGCTGCCCGCCATCCGGCTCACGCTGCTCATCGGCAGCTACGCCCAGGTCTACTATCTCGGCTCGCGCAGGAAAAAAACCCTCGCCGAAACCGTGCGTGCGCGCGACGAGTACCTGCCGCAATTCTTCCCGCTGCCCCACCCCAGTCCGCGCAACCGGCTCTGGATGAAGAAGAACGCCTGGTTCGAGCGCGAAGCGCTGCCGCAGCTTCGCCGGCGATTCTTGGCGTGCCTGCGGGGCGGGGTGTTAAAATGATTTCCCGATGCACGTCCGCGAGGTCCCGCCGAATCCATTTTTTTCGCATGAGACACCCGAAATGAAGCTGATCGGCTCGCTCACCAGCCCGTATACGCGCAAGGTGCGCATCGTGCTCGCGGAAAAGAAGATCGACTTCGACTTCGAGATCGACAATCCGTGGAAACCCGACGCCAAGGCGGCCAAGCTCAACCCGCTCGGCAAGGTGCCCGCGCTGCTGCTCGACGACGGCAGGACGCTGTTCGATTCGCGCGTGATCGTCGGGTTTCTGGACAACGCTTCGCCGATCGCGCGGCTGGTGCCCGCAGAAAACCGCGAGCGCGTCGAAGTGCGGCGCTGGGAAGCGCTCGCCGACGGCGTGCTCGACGCGGGAGTGCTCGCGCGGCTGGAAAACCAGCGCGAGGCGAAGCTGCGCAGCGCGCCGTGGATCGAGCGCCAGATCGGCAAGGTCAGCGCCGGGCTCACCGCGATGGACTCCGAGCTGGACGACAAGCCCTGGTGCGTGGGGAACGGCTACAGCCTCGCCGACATCGCGGTCGGCGTCTGTCTGGGCTGGCTCGATTTCCGGTATCCCAAGATGGATTGGAAGAAGAGTCACGCCAATCTCGCACGGGCGTTTGCCAAGCTCTCGGAGCGAGCGTCGTTTGCCGATACGGTTCCGAAGGAATGACGGCTCGGCACGCCGAGCTCCGCTCCGGATTCGTTCCGCCCGACGACACGCAATGCAGGACCTGCTCGCCAATCCCGCCGTACAGGGCGGCCTCGCGCCTTTCGTCGCCGCGCTGGTCGTCGCCGCGCTTCTCGCCCCCTTACGCCTCGGCGGGCTCGCCGTCGTTGCCGCGTTCGCCACCGCAGTGTATTTCATCGCGGGATTCACTTTTGCGCCGCTCACCGCGACGCGCAAGATCATCCTTCTGGGATTCGCCGCGCCGCTGGCGGGCATCGTCATCGACTTCGCTTTTCGGCCGACGCGTCTCGAGGCGCTCGTGCTCGCCCTGGCCGGAGCCGCCGCCGCGGCATGGATTTTCTGGCCGATACTCGCGCAAAAGGACCTCGAACGGGCGCTGCTGCTCGGAGGTACCGCTGTGCTCGCCACGGCCTGGACGGTAGGGTTCTCACACAGCCGCCTTGCCGAGGACGGCGTGCGCGCCGGCGCGGCCGGTCTCGCCCTCGGCGCAGGCACCGCGGGGGCGGCGATCCTCGGCGCCTCGTTGACCTATGGCCTGTACGGCACGGCGGTCGCAGCCGGGTCGGGCGCGTTCCTGCTGGTGCAGATGATCATCGGAAGAAAAATTCACGCGGGCGCGACCTTCATGCTCGCCGTCGCGGTCATCACCATGCTGCTCGCCGCCGCCGCCATGATCCTCGCGCAGCTGCCGTGGTACGCTGTCGCCGCGCTCGCGCTCGTGCCGGTCGCGGCGAGCTTGCCGGTGAACGCGGGTGCGCCAGTCTGGCTGCAAGCGCTGCTGCTGTCGTTCTTCGGGCTTTTCGTGGCCGGAATCGCCTGCGCGCTCGCCTGGCACGCGGGCGCCTGAACCCATCAACCCACAGAAAAGGAAGAGAGCATGTCGAACAAATTTTCAGTCGGCCTGATCGCCGCCGCGCTGCCGCTCAGCGCGGTTGCGGCGCCGGAGTCCTTCACCGTCGACCCGTATCATAGTTTCCCGTACTTCGAGGTGGTGCATCTCGGCACGTCCTCGATCCGGGGGCACTTCGAGAAGATCACGGGAAAGATGGTGCTCGACACTGCGGCCAAGAGCGGCACGATCGAGCTCGCGGTGCCGACCGCCACCCTGACCACCGGGGACAACGACAAGGGCAGCCGCGCGCGCTCTCGCGACGAGCACCTGCGCTCTCCCGACTTCTTCAACGTCGCCGAATTTCCGACCATGAGCTACAAGGGCAAGGCGACGAAGTTCAACGGCGATGCCCCGGCGACGGTGGAAGGCCAATTGATGCTGCTCGGCGTGACCAAGCCGCTCACCCTGACGGTGGAGCGCTGGAAATGCGGGCCGGATCCCCGCACCCAGGGAAAGCGCTATTTCTGCGGCGGCAACGCCACCGGCGCGTTCAATCGCTCCGACTTCGGCATGAAATTCATCGTCGGCCCGGTAAGCGACGAAGTGAAGCTGTGGATGTCGGTCGAGGCGTTTCGCGACTAGGCGCGGTCGAGCGAGCCTCGCGCAGGAAAAAAGCCGCCCGTGGGGCGGCTTTTTTCATTGAATGACGCCTCCGCCCAGGCACACCTCCTCGCGATAGAGAACGACCGACTGGCCCGGCGTCACCGCCCATTGTGGCGCCGAGAATTCCACTTCGAGGTCCTCGTCGCCGACGCGGTCGATGCGGCAGGCGGCGTCGGCCTGGCGGTAGCGCGTCTTCGCGCCACAGGAGGAGCTCGGCTGCGGCGCGGCGCCGCTCACCCAGGCGAGATCCTCCGCGCGAAGTTTCCGCGACAGCAGCAGCGGGTGGTCGTGCCCCTGCACGACGATCAATTCGTTCTTCGCCATGTCCTTGCCGCAGACGTACCAGGGCCCGCCCGCCGAATCCTTCAATCCGCCGACGCCGACGCCTTTTCTCTGGCCGATGGTGTAGAACGACAGGCCGATGTGCTCCCCGAGGATCTTGCCCTCGGGCGTGCGCATCCGGCCGGGCTTCCTCGGCAAGTAGCGGTTCAGGAATTCGCGAAAGGGCCGTTCGCCGATGAAGCAGATTCCGGTCGAGCCGCGCTTGGCGAAGTTGTGCAGCCCGGCCTCCCTCGCGATTCTGCGCACTTCGGTCTTTCTCAGCTCTCCGACGGGGAACACGACGCGGGCGAGCTGGGCCTGGGTGAGGCGATGCAGGAAATAGCTCTGGTCCTTGGCGGAATCGACCGCCTTGAGCAGCTCGAACCCTCCCGCCGATTCCCTGACCCGAGCGTAATGGCCGGTGGCGATGTGCTTCGCGCCCAGCGCGATTGCATGATCGAGGAACGCCTTGAACTTGATTTCGGCATTGCACAGGACGTCCGGGTTGGGCGTGCGGCCTGCGGAATATTCCGCGAGGAAGGCGCCGAAGACGCGCTCCTTGTACTCCGCGGAGAAATTCACCGCCTCGAGCTCGATACCGATCACCTCGGCGACCGAGGCGCAGTCGATCAAGTCCTGCCGCGTCGAGCAGTGCTCGTCGTCGTCGTCCTCTTCCCAGTTCTTCATGAAAAGCCCGACCACGTCGAAGCCCCGGCGCTTCAGAAGCAGCGCGGCGACCGACGAATCCACGCCGCCCGACATGCCTACGACTATCCGGTCGCCCGCCATCGACGGACTCAGGCTACGCGGCGCTGGTTCCTGCGGATGAACTCAGCCATGCGTGCGACACCCTGCTCGATCGCGGTTTTCGAGGCGGCGTAGGAGAAGCGGATGTGCTGGCCTTCGCCCGGCACGCGCGCGCCGAAGTGGATGTCGGCGAGCACCGCGACCCCGCCCTCGTTCAAGAGGCGCTTCCTGAACTCCTCCGAATCCGCAGCGCCGACCATGCGGCAGGCCTCGGTCACGTTGGGCCAGGCGTAGAAGGCGCCGCCCGGCGTCCTGCAGGACACGCCCGGGGCCTTGTTCAGCAAGCCCACGATCAGGTCGCGCCGCGCTAGGAACGAGGCGCGCATTTTCTCCGCATCGTCCTGCGGACCGTTGATCGCCTCGACCGCCGCCCACTGGCTGACGTGCGAAGCGCAGGAATCCGTGTTCGTCACCCAGCGCACGAACTGCGGCGCGAGGACGGGGTTCGAGGCGAAGCCGATTCGCCAGCCGGTCATCGCCCAGGTCTTGGAGGCGCCGTCGGAGATGATCGTGCGTTCGACCATTCCGGGCAGCGACGCTATCGACGCGAACGATCCCTCGTAGCACAGCCGCGAGTAGATCTCGTCGGCGTAGATCCAGACTTCGGGATGCCGCCTCAGGATGGCCGCGATCGCTTCGAGATCCTTTCTCCCCAGGATGCCGCCGGTCGGATTCTGCGGCGAGTTGAGGATGACGAGCCTCGTTTTCTTCGTGATCTTCGATTCGAGCTCGGCCGGGTCGAAGGCGAAATCGCGCGCCTCGCGCAGATGCAGCGGCACCGGCACCGCGCCGTTTGCGACGATCTGCGACTCGTAGATCGGAAACCCGGGATTCGGATAGATCACCTCGTCGCCCGTGCCGTAGTCGGTCGTCGAAAGAATCGTATAAGCGATAAAGGGCTTCGCCCCGCCGCCGATCACGACATCCTCAGGGCGGATGGTCAGCCCGCGCATCGCGCCCATGTAGCGCGCCGCGGCCTCGCGCAGTTCGACGATGCCGGCCGAAGGCGTATAGCCGTGCCGGCCTTCGCGCACCGCCCGCACTGCAGCGTCCTGGACGTTTGCGGGCGTGTGGAAGTCCGGCTGCCCGATGCAAAACGAGATGATGTCCTTGCCCTGGCGCACAAGCTCGTTCACTTCGGCGAGAACGACGAAGGCGTTTTCGGTGCCGAGGTTCTGGGTGCGGCGGCTGATGCGGAGCATGGGCGAACGTCAGGCGGATGCAAGGGACGCCATTTTAGCCTATGCGGCGCCGCCTTCGTGTCCTATCATTGCGCCGTACACGAGGGGATTCGGATGCTGATCAACTGCGGGGCCTATCAGGACGGAAAAAAACTGGGGGACATCGCGCCCGAGGACATCAGCAAGTACGTCAGCCGCCCCGAGTGCTTCGTGTGGGTCGCGATGAAGGACCCGGGGCCGGGTGAGCTCGCCGCCATGCAGCACGAGTTCGATCTGCACGAGCTCGCGGTCGAGGACGCACGCCACGGCCACCAGCGCCCCAAGATCGAGGAGTACGGAGACTCGCTGTTCGCGGTGCTGCACAACATCGAGTTCGTGAGCGGCGAGATCAAGGTCGGCGAGGTCGACATCTTCGTCGGCGCGAATTTCCTGCTGTCCGTGCGCAACAAGGCCGAGCCGGGATTCGCCGCCGTGCGTGCGCGCTGCGAGCGCGAGCCCGAGCTCTTGAAGCACGGGGCGGGCTTCGTGTTCTACGCGCTGATCGACGCAGTCGTCGACAGGTATTTTCCGGTGCTCGACGCAATCGAGGACGAGTTCGAGAAGTTCGAGACGCAGATCTTCTCCGGCAAGTCGCTGCGCGCCAACATCGAGGGGCTCTACTACGTGAGGCAGAAGCTCACCACGCTGCAGCACGCCGTGCTGCCGCTGCTCGAGGCGGTCGGCAAGCTGTACGGCGGCCGCGTCCCGCAAGTGTGCTCGGGACTGCAGGATTACTACCGGGACGTCTATGACCACCTGGTTCGGATCAACCAGAACATCAACAGCCAGCGCGACACCGTGACCACCGCGATCCAGGTGAACGTGGCCATGATCACCTTCGGCGAGACCGAAGTGACCAAGCGCCTCGCGGCCTGGGGCGCGCTCATCGCGGTGCCGACCTTCATCGCCAGCGTCTACGGCATGAACTTCGCGCAGATGCCGGAATTGAAATGGGCGTTCGGCTATCCGATCGCGCTCGGCGGGATGGCCGCGATCAACATCTACCTCTGGTTCCGCTTCCGCAGGGCGGGCTGGTTGTGAAACCGGGGACAGACCACGGTTTTACCGCTGTTTTGAACTGAAAACCGTGGTCTGTCCCCGGTTTCTCGCGGCGTAGAGCGACCGGAAGGTCCTGCCGGACTTCGGTGCGGGGAAAAACCGGCCGCGGGTCCATTCCCCTCCGAAGGGCAGCACGCCGATCATGCCGTCGCGGCCCCCGAGGAGACGCAGGAACCGCACGGCGATCGCCGTCGCGAGCGCGTACAGGCGCGGATGTTGCGCCGTCCACGACCACAGCCGGATCGCCGCCGTCTCCGCCGCGGGGCGCAGTCCGCGATCGACCTGTTTCTCCCGGAGCTTCCGCAGCAGCTCCGGAAGCGGGATCTTGACGGGACACGCAACCGAGCACGCGCCGCAAAGCGTCGCCGCGTGGGGAAGGTCGAGCGCGTTCTCCAGGCCGACGTAACTGGGCGTGAGCACCGAGCCCATCGGGCCGGGGTAGACCCAGCCGTAGCTGTGTCCTCCGACCGCTCTGTATACGGGGCAGTGGTTCATGCAGGCCCCGCATCGAATGCAGCGCAGCATCTCCTGCATGTCGCCGCCCACGAGGTTGGTGCGGCCGGCGTCGACCAGGATGAAGACCATATGCTCGGGGCCGTCGCGATCGTGCCGCCCGCGCGGACCGGTGAAGAGGCTCACGTAGTTCGAGATCGCCTGGCCGGTCGCCGAGCGCGTCAGGAGCCTGAGCAGGGTCGAGAAATCCTCAAGCGTCGGGAGCACCTTCTCGATGCCGGTGATGCACACGTGCACGCGCGGCAGCGTCGTCACCATGCGTCCGTTGCCTTCGTTCGTGACGATCACGCCCGATCCGGTTTCGGCGATCAGAAAGTTGCCGCCCGAGATGCCGAGATCCGCCGAGAGGACATGCTGCCGCAGCACGCCGCGCGCTTCGCGGGTCATGCGCGGGATGTCGTCCTTGCGCGGCGCGTGGTGATGGGCCTCGAAGAGGACCGCGACCTCATCCTTGCTCTTGTGAAGCGCCGGAGCGATGATGTGCGAAGGCGGCTCCCCGGCGAGCTGCAGGATGTATTCTCCTAGGTCGGTCTCGATGGGCGTGATCCCGTTCGCTGCCAGCGCTTCGTTCACTTCCGCTTCCTCCGAAAGCATGGACTTCGACTTGATCGCCTTCCTGACGCCGTGCCGGCGGCAGATCTCGACGAGCAGCTCGCACGCCTCGGCGCGGGTCTCGGCAAAAAGCACCGTCGCGCCGCGACGCACGGCTTCCGCTTCGAAGCGCTCCAGCCACGCATCCAGGTGAGCGAGCGACCGGTCGCGGATCGCCGCGCCCTCCCCGCGCAGCGCTTCGAAGAGCTCCGGGCCGAACTCGGCCACCGCCTTGGCGCGAAGCGCAGTGAACCCCGTGGACTGGAATTTGCGCAGGTTCGCCTGCAGGGTCGCGTCGGCGAGCGCTGCGCTCGCGCGCGCCTTGAAGTGCATCGCTTGGATCTGCAAAGGCGCTAACCCTCGGTCGTTCCGGCGAGCACTTCGGCGACGTGCAGCACGCGTGTCTTCGCGTCTCCGCGGCGGCGCAGCCGCCCCTCGATGCTCAGCATGCAGCCCAGGTCGCCGAGGACGACCGCCTGCGCGCCGCTCGCCTCGATGTTCACGCACTTCTTTTCCGCCATCGCCGATGAGATATCACCGTACTTGATGGAAAAGGTGCCGCCGAAGCCGCAGCAGGTCTCGCACTCTTCCATCTCGACGAGCTTGAGCCCCGCCACTTTCGCGAGGAGTTGCCGCGGCTGCGCCTTGACGCCGATCTCTCTCAGCCCCGAGCACGAATCGTGATAGGTCACGGTGCCGTCGAAGGTCGCGGAAACGCTCGCGCGCTTCGCGATCTTGGTCAGGAATTCCGTGAGCTCGTAGGTGCGCGCGGCCAGCTTCCGGGCCCTCGCGAGCATCGCGGGCTCGCTTGCGAAGACTTCGGGGAAATGCGCGCGGATCATGCCGGCACAGGAGCCCGAGGGCACGACGACGTAGCGGCAGTCTTCGAACTCGGCGATCAGCTTTTCGGCGAGGATCCGCGCCGATTTCCGGTCGCCCGAGTTCCAGCCGGGCTGGCCGCAGCAAGTCTGCGTTGCCGGCACGGTCACGTCGCAGCCGGCGTCCTCGAGCAGCTTGAGGGCGGCCAATCCGATCGACGGTCGCATCAGATCGACGAGACAGGTTACGAACAGGCCGACGCGCATGAAAATTCGGGAAAACAGGTTGACCGATGGGCTCGAAATCATAGCACGCGGGACTGAGCGCCTTGGTGGCGCGCGCTCCCTCCATGTCGTGGTTTAGAATTGCGTCATTCGACATCCAGCGACAACCCGATGGCCAACGCCGAATCCAGGACCTCCAGCATGATCATCGACTTCGATTCCCATCTGCGCGAAGGCTATTTCATGGACGAGGTCTACAAGCTCGACGGTCCGTACGAGCGCTTCAGGCCGGTGAAGCTCAACGACGGCCGCACGCACAACACGAAATTTCTGCATACTCTCGACCCCATCAGCCCGCAAGGCCACGCCGCGCACCGGCATCCTTACATATACGACCCGAAGACCAACTGGCGCGGCGGCGAGATCGCGGCACGTCAGGTCGGCGGCTACGACATGGCGCGGCGCCTCCAGGATATCCGCAAGGAAGGCATCGACAAGCAGCTGCTGTTTCCGACGCAGATCACGATTGCGACCTCGAACATCGGCGGGCTGGGGCGCGAGTGCGCGCGCCTTTTCAACGACTGGGTGGCGAAGCTGGTGAAGGGCCATGAGAGTATTTTTCTGCCGGTGGCGATGGCGCCGGCGGGCTGTCCCGAGGCGATGGCAGACGAGCTCAGGCGCTGCGTGAAGGAACTGGGCTTTCGCACGTCGCACCTCGTTCCCTACTGCGGCACGCGCAATCTGGACGACCCGAGCTTCTACCCCTACTACCAGGCTGCGGAAGAGCTCGGCGTTCCGCTCCTGTGCCATCCCAACAGCAACGGCGAGCTGGTCGACCGGTTCGATAATTTCTACAAGACGCACGTGCTCGGACGACCGACCAACTGCAGTGCGGCGCTGGTGGCGCTGGTGCTGGGAGGCGTGTTCGAGAAATTCCCCGGGCTGAAGGTCGTGTTCTTCGAGTGCAGCGCCGAGTGGATCCTGTATTGGATGCACCGCATGGACGACGACTGGGAGTGGGCGAAGGATTTCCCGCAGATTTCGGGCATGCTGAAGAAGGCGCCCTCGGAATACATCCGGCACAACTGCTGGGTCACCTGCGAGGCGGACGAGGCCGATCTCGAGCGGCCAATCCGGGAGCTCGGCGAGGACCGCATCCTCATGGCGAGCGACTATCCGCACTTCGACTCGGAGTTCCCGCATACGGTCGCAAGCATCCGCGCGCGAAAGGATCTCAACGAGCGGCAGAAAGACAAGATCCTGGGCGAAAATGCGGCTCACCTGCTTCGTCTTTAGCGTTCTCCTCGCGCTGCCGGCGTTCGGCGTGGAGCCCACGCCCGGCGTGGCAGCCGTCGCCGCGGATTCGGGTCCCGACCGGACGGCGCGCCTGATCGCGGGCGCGAAGAAAGAGGGCGAGCTGATGCTGTACTCGTCCCTCACGCAGGACGACCAGCTCAAGCTCGTCGCCGACTTCAAGCGCCGCTACGGAGTCAGCGTGAAGTTCTGGCGCGGCAGTCAGGCGCATATCCTGCAGCGCGTGACGAGCGAGACGCGCGGGGGTCGCTTCGAGTTCGACGTGCTCGAGACCAACGCCCCGCAGATCGAGGCGCTCGCGCGGGAAAAGCTGCTGCAGAAAATGAATTCGCCCTACATCGAGCAGGAATTGCTTCCCGAGGTCATGCCGTCGCACGGCGAGTGGGCACCCGACCGGCTCAATCTGCTCGTCTATGCCTACAACACCCGCTTGGTGAAGCCGGAGGACGTGCCGAAGTCCTGGCAGGACCTGCTCGATCCGAAATGGAAAAGGCGCATCGGCGTGGAATCCACGAACGTGGAATGGTTCGCAGCCCTGGTCAAATCGCTCGGCGAGAAAGCGGGGCTCGAGCTGTTCCGGCGCATGGCCGACAACGGCCTGGCCGTGCGCACCGGCCACAATCACAGCGCCGTCCTGGTCGCAGCCGGAGAAATTCCCCTGATGCTGGGGATTTACAGCCATGACGCCGAGCGCATGAAGGCCAAGGCCGCGCCGGTCGACTGGTTCGTCCTGCCTCCGGCCGTCGTGCTGCCCTCCGCAGTCGCGGTCTCGCGGCGTGCGCCCCACCCCAACGCCGCGGCGCTCTTTTACGACTACATGCTGACCGACGGCCAGCGCTTCTACACGGAAGTGCACCGCGTGCCTGCGAACAGGAACTACGACACGCCGGTGCGGCGCCTGGTGCGTGAGCGCCAGGCCGTCAAAGTCGTGAATGCACAGGAGAGCATCGACGACTACGAAAAGTGGCTGGACCTGTACAAGCGCATCATCGTCGACCGCTCGCAGCACTGATCCCTCACGGCGCGTGAAGAGTAGCGGGCCGGTTCGTCTCCGTCTTTACGCGGCGGCGTTCGCCGCGCTCGCGGCGCTGGGCTGCGCGGCCCAAACCGTAATCCACGAAAGGGCCTCGCCTTACAACACGATCATCGTCACCGAGGACCACAAGGGCCTGCGCACGCTGCTCTTCGAAAGAGGCGGGGGGCGGCAAAGCGTCGTGAAACCGGGGGATCCCGATCATCTGGAGCTTCCCTACGCGCGGGTCGCCCTTGTCGGACTCGCGCTGTGCGAAGAACCGCGCCGCATCCTCGTCGTCGGTCTCGGCGGAGGGACTTTGCCTATGTTCCTGCGCGCGCACTACCCCGCGGCAACGATCGACGTGGCGGAGATCGACCCCGGCGTTGTGGACGTTGCGAAGAAGTTCTTCGGGTTCGTCGAGGACGAGCACCTGCGCGCCCACGTCGGCGACGGGCGGCAATTCATCGAGAAGGCGCCCCCGGGCGACTACGACATCATTTTTCTCGACGCCTTCGGCGCCCGCGAAGTTCCGAAACACCTGACGACGCGGGAATTCCTGCAGGCGGTGCGCCAGGCGTTCAGGCCGAGTGGCGTCGTGGTCAGCAACGTCTGGCGCCGCGCTTCCAACCCGCTTTACGACTCGATGGCGCGCACCTACCAGGAGGCGTTCGAGGACCTGTTCATCCTGGATGTTCCGGGCGACGTCAACAACATCTTTCTCGCGCTGCCCCGCAGGCAGCCGCTCGGCCAAAACGAGTTGGCGCTCCTCGCCCGGAAAATATCGACCGCGAAGCGCTTCCGTTTCGACCTGGGAGAGCTGGTCGAGTACGGGTTCCTGCATGCGCGCGAGAAGAACCCGCGGTCAAGCGTGCTGCGGGACGCGGACCTCCGGTAAGCGACGGCTGCCTAAGACGCGACCATTCCGTGGACGCTGAACAACTGCTCGGGATCGGTCCAGACTTTTTCGGGAGTGAAGCCGGCCCGTTTGCCCAGTTCCTGGAATTCGGCGATCGAGTACTTGCAGGAGATTTCGGTATGGATGGTTTCGCCGGCCGCAAAATCGAACCGCCGGCCGGCGACGTGCACGAACTGCGAGTACTGGCTCTCCAGGTGCATCTCGACGCGGCCGAGGATCGGGTCGTAGAAGGCCTTGTGGCGGAAGCGCTTTACCTGGAAATCCCCCGCGAGCTCGCGATTGATCCGGTGCAACAGGTTTAGGTTGAACTGCGCCGTGACACCCCCGGGATCGGAGTAGGCGGCGTCCAGTGTGGCTTTGTCCTTCTTGAGGTCCACGCCGATCAGAAGCACTCCGCCCGCCCCCGCCATCTTGCGCGCCTGCCTCAGAAAAACGAGCGCCTCGGCGGGAGTGAAGTTGCCGATGGTGGAGCCGGGAAAAAACACCGTCTTCCTGCGGATCGGCACCCCTACGAACTCGGGCCGCGCGATGGGCCGCGTATGGTCGGCGCAGATGCCCACGATATTGAGGTAGGGAAAGCGGCGGGCAAGCTCGTTCGACGAAGCGCGCAGCGTATCGATCGCGATGTCGATCGGGACGTACAGCTGCGTCTGCAGGGCCTGGATCAGGATGCGCGTCTTGGCCTGCACGCCGCTGCCGAATTCGATCAGCTGGGCCTCGGGCCCGACGAACTGCGCGATTTCCGCGATGTTGCCGCGCAGGATCGCCGTCTCGGTGCGCGTGAGGTAGTATTCGGGCAGCTCGCAGATCGCTTCGAACAGACGGCAGCCCTGCTCGTCGTAGAAGTACTTCGGCGGAATGCTCTTCTGGGGAAGCGCAAGGCCTGCGAGCACGTCCTCCGAGAGCCTCTCCGCCCGCGGAAGAAAGCTGTAGAAGCGGACCACCCCAGGTGCCGGGGTCTGGGGCGAAGGCTGGGGGTTCATGCCGCGGGCCGGAATCTAGCCCGGCCAGTCGTTCCGTGCGTGGATCGAGGCGAAGTCGGCCTGCGGCGGCAAGGCCGCGGATGTCTGGCGTGTAGTGGACCGGCCAGAGGCGAATTCCAGCCATTGACGTATGCGGGTCGCGTCGCCGACACGAGTGTACTTGCCCCAGGAGTCCAGGAGCACGATGATAATCGAACGCTCGGCCAGCGTCACCTGCATGACCAGACATCGCCCCGCCTCGGCGATGTACCCGGTCTTGGACAAACCGATGTCCCAACGGGAGCTGCGGGTGAGATTGTTGGTGTTGCCGAAGCGCATCGCGCGGCGCCCGATCTTGACCTGGTACGAAGTCGAAGTCGTATAGTCGCGGATCTTGGGATAGGCGTGCGCGGCTTGCACGAGCTTCGCCAGGTCCTGCGCGGTCGACACGTTGCGGCCGGAAAGCCCCGTGCCATCCTCGAAGCGCGTGCCCGTCATGCCGAGCAGTTGGGCTTTCAGGTTCATCGCCAGCACGCACGAGTCTTTCCCGCCCGGGTAGGAGCTTGTGATCGCAGAGGCGGCGCGGTTCTCCGAAGCCATGAGCGCGAGGTGCAGCAGCTCGTCGCGCGTGAGCGTCGTTCCCACTTGCAGGCGGGAGTGCGAGCCGCGCAGCCTGTCGACGTCCGCCTTGGTGACCGTCACCGGCTCGTCCGGGTCGAGCTCTGCGTCCAGCGTGACGATCGCGGTCATCAGCTTGGTGAGCGACGCGATCGGCAACTTCGATTCCATGTTCTTGCCGAGGAGAATTTCACCGGATTGCTGGTCGATGACCAGCGCGGCCTGGGATTTCAGCGCGGGTTGGCGCAGCTCGCGTGCGGACACTGCGGTCGAAACGACCGCCAGTGCAAGGAGCGACATCGCGATGAACCGCACCCTTCCTCCCAATTTGTTGTAGGGCCGGCCAGTTTAGCCTTGGCAAGATTAATTTGCAACGAAAATAACAGGATACGCGTGACACTTCACACGAGGTCGCGAAAAAACGCTCGGCGCTGCCCGGGCAACGCGTCCTTCTCCTCACGCTGCCGCCTGCTCGGCCTCCTCTTGCAGCTGCAGCGCCCACATCTGGGCGTAAGCGCCGTCTTGCGCCAGCAACTCCCTGTGGGTGCCCCGCTCTAAGATACGGCCTTGATCCAGAACGATAATCTGGTCCGCGTCCATGACCGTGGACAGGCGGTGAGCGATCACTAGGGTGGTGCGCCCCCGGGCGATGCGGTCGAGCTCGGCCTGGATGCCCTGCTCGGTTTCCGAATCGAGCGCGGAGGTGGCCTCGTCGAAGATGAGGATGCTCGGGTTTTTCAGGATGGCGCGGGCGATCGCGACCCGCTGCTTTTCGCCCCCGGAAAGCTTCAGGCCACGCTCCCCGACCCGGGATTCGTAGCGGTCGGGAAGGCTCTCGATGAATTCGTGGATGTGCGCCGCCTTCGCCGCTTCGATCACCTCCGCGGGCGACGCGTCGGGCCTGCCGTAGTGAATGTTGTAGAGAATCGTGTCGTTGAAGAGCACCGTGTCCTGCGGCACGATGCCGATGGCGGAGCGCAGGGACGACTGCGTCACGCCGCGGATGTCGGTGCCGTTGACGGAGATGCGGCCCGCGTTGACGTCGTAGAAGCGGAACAGGAGCCGCGCCAGAGTGGATTTTCCCGACCCGCTCGCCCCCACCACGGCGACCTTGCTTCCGGCCGAGATCTCGAAGGACACGTCGAACAGGATCTGGCGCCGCGGCTCGTAGAAGAAATCGACGCGCTCGAAACGCACCGTCGCACTTCCCGCGCCTTTTCCAAGAGGTAACGGCACCGCATCCGGCCGGTCCTGTATCTCCCGGTTCTGGGTGAGCAGGCGGAACATGCGGTCCATGTCGGCGAGCGCCTGCTTGATCTCGCGGTACACCATGCCCAGGAAATTGAGCGGGATGTAGAGCTGGATCAAGAGGCCGTTCACGAGCACCAGGTCGCCGAGCGTGAGGGTCTTCGCCACCACGCCATCGGCCGCGAGGATCATGAGCAAGGTCACCGCGACGGCGATGATGCAGCTCTGCCCGATGTTGAGGAGCCCGAGAGAGGCTTCGTTCTTCACCGCTGCCGACTCGTACTTCTGCAGGTTCTCGTCGTACCGGCGCGCCTCGTATTCCTCGTTGTTGAAGTATTTCACCGTCTCGTAGTTGAGCAGGCTGTCGATCGCGCGCGTGTTGGCCTTCGAATCCAGCTCGTTCGCGCGGCGGCGGATTTCCATGCGCCACTCGGTGATAGCCACGCTGAAGGCGATGTACAGGGCCACCGCGACGAAAGTGACCGCCGCGAAGCGCCAGTCGAACTTGGTGAGGAGGATGACCGCCACCAGGCTGAACTCGAGGATCACCGGGACGATCGAGAACAGCATGTAGCTCAGGAGCGTCGAGATGCCGCGCGTGCCGCGCTCGATGTCGCGCGACACGCCTCCCGTCTGGCGCTCCAGATGAAAGCGCAGCGACAGGCTGTGCATGTGGCGGAACACGGTGAGAGCGACGCGGCGTATCGCGCGCTGTGTCACGCGCACGAATACCACGTCCCGGAGCTCCGCGAACAGCGTGGTCGAGAAGCGCAGGATGCCGTAGGCGGCGAGCAGAGCGAGCGGCAGCACCAGTACGGCGGTCTGCGCGTCCAGCGAATCGACCACCTCCTTGAGCACCAGCGGCACGCCGACGTTGGCGAGCTTGGCGGTGGTCAGGAAGGCGAGCGCGATCCCCACGCGGACGCGAAATTCCCACAGATAGGGGACGAGCATCCCGACCGCGCGCCATTCGCTGCGCCGTTTCGGCGCGGCCGAATCCTTCATCGGGACGGGCAAGGCGAAGCTGCGGTGATCGTGGGCCATGGAGGAGTGTCATGTTACATGGACGCGGGCACCCGCGGATTGGAAAACCGGGGACAGACCACGGTTTTCAGCGCAGAAATCCAAAGGTGCACGGCAGCGGGAACGGCAGTGAGAACCCGCGGATAAACCGTGGTCTGTCCCCGGTTTTCCCGAGCAGCGTATCATGCCGTATTACGTCGAAAGCCCCAGAGAACATTCCGGAGGGTCCATGCCGCTCGCTGTCTGGATCGTCGCCGTCGTTGCCGTTTCATTTGCGCTCGCCTATCTGAACTCACCGGGGTGGATCTGGATCACCGCGGGTGCGGTGGCGCTTCCCACCGGTCTGGCCGGAGGAGCGTTCGCGATGGACACTTTCTCCGTGCTCGCCGAACTGTTCGTCTTTTGCAGCGTCGTGCTGGGCGCGGCGCCCCTGCGCCGCTTGCTCGTTTCGCGACCCCTTCTAGCCTGGTACCGCGGCCAGCTCCCTTCCATGTCCCAGACCGAGCAGGAAGCGATCGACGCAGGCACGGTGTGGTGGGACGGCGATCTTTTCTCCGGCCGGCCCGACTGGGGAAAGCTGCTCGCGCTGCCGCGGCCGAAGCTCACGCCCGAGGAGCAGTCGTTCCTCGACAACGAGACCGAGCAGCTGTGCGCGATGGTGAACGACTGGGAGACGACGCAGGTCTACCAGGACCTGCCGCCGCACGCGTGGCAGTTCATCAAGGACAAGGGCTTCCTCGGGATGATCATCCCGAAGAAATACGGCGGCAAGGAGTTCTCCGCGACCATGCATTCGCAGGTGATCCAGAAGCTCGCGACGCGGTGCAGCGCGGCCACGGTGCATGTCATGGTGCCCAATTCCCTGGGGCCCGCAGAGCTGCTCCTGCACTATGGTACCGAGGAGCAGAAGAATCATTACTTGCCGCGCCTCGCGAAGGGCCTCGAGATCCCCTGTTTCGGCCTGACGAATCCGCACGCCGGTTCCGATGCGGCGGCGATTCCCGATTTCGGCATCGTGTGCAGGGGAGCGTGGGAAGGCCGCGAAGTGCTGGGCATGCGCGTCACCTGGGAAAAGCGTTACATCACGCTGGGTCCCATCTCGACACTGCTCGGGCTCGCTTTCCGGTTGCACGACCCGGACCACCTGCTCGGGAGCAAGGAAGACATCGGAATCACCTGCGCGCTGGTGCGCACCGACACGCCGGGCGTCAACATCGGCCGCCGGCACAACCCTCTGAACGCGGTGTTCCAGAACGGCCCGAACTGGGGCAAGGACGTGTTCATGCCTCTGGACTGGATTATCGGCGGGCCGAAGATGGCGGGCCAGGGCTGGAGAATGCTGATGGAGTGCCTCGCCGCGGGACGCTCGATCTCGCTGCCCTCTTCGGGGACGGGCTACGCCAAGCTCGCCGCGCGCGCAACCGGCGCCTACGCTCGCGTGCGCAGCCAGTTCAAGACGCCGATCGGAAAATTCGAAGGCATCGAGGAAGCGCTCGCCCGCATCGGCGGCAACCTCTACACGATGGACGCGGCCCGCTCCATGACCGCGGGCGCGGTGGACCTCGGCGAAAAACCCTCGGTGATCTCGGCGATCGTCAAGTACCACCTCACCGAGCGCGGGCGCGCCGTGGTCAACGACGCGATGGACATCCTCGGCGGCAAGGGGATCTGCCTCGGCCCCAACAATTTCCTGGGACGCATCTACCAGCAGCTGCCCATCGCGATCACGGTCGAGGGCGCGAACATCCTCACGCGCAACCTCATCGTCTTCGGGCAGGGAGCGATCCGCTGTCATCCGTACGTGCTGAAGGAAATGAACGCCGCACGCGCGGGCGACCTGAAAAGCTTCGACGCCGCGCTGTTCGGCCATATCCGGCACGTCATCTCGAACGAAACGCGCGCCTTCCTCATGGCGATCACCGGATCGCGCTTCGTTTCCGTTTCGCGCAAGGCTGCGCCCCGGACGCGCCGCTACTACCGGCACCTGACGCGGATCTCCGCTGCGCTCGCCTACGCGGCGGACGTCTCGATGCTCGTGCTCGGAGGGTCGCTGAAGCGCCGGGAAAGGATTTCCGCGCGCCTGGGCGATGTCCTCTCCATGCTCTACCTCGCCTCGGCAGCGCTCAAGCGCTTCGAGGACGAGGGCCGGCAGGAGGCGGATCTTCCGCTCCTCGACTGGTCGCTGCAGGACGCGCTCGCCCGCGCGGCCGAAGCGCTGCACGGGGTGCTCGCGAACTATCCGGTGCGGGTGGTCGGTTCGTTCCTGCGCCTGGTGACCTTCCCGCTCGGCCGGCACTTCGCGCCGCCCAGCGACGCGCTCGGGCACGAGGTCGCGCGACTGCTCATCGCGCCGTCGGCGGCGCGCGACCGGCTCTGCGCCGGCATGTACCTGCCTACGCTTGAGAGCGAACCGCTCGGGTGCCTCGAAGCCGCGCTCGACGCGGCGATCAACGCCGAAGCGGTCGAGGCCAAGATCCGCGCGGCCCAGAAATCCGGGGCGATACACGGCAAGAACCCCGAGGAGCTGGCGCAGGCCGCGCTCGTCGCGCGCGTCATCGGCGCCGAAGAGCAGGCCCTGCTCAAGCGCGCGGCACAGCTGCGCGACGAGGTGATCCGCGTGGACCATTTCCCGCAGGACCTCGGACTGTCCGAAGCGATCCGGCCCGCGCAGCCGCAGCGCGCCGCCGCCTGAAACCGGGGACAGACCCCTATTTTTCCCCGGTTTCGCTTTCATACGATGCGCAATCAAAATTAGGGTCTGTCCCCGGTTTCGTCGCGGCTGAGACTTTCCCGTCATCGGAGGCACGATGCCCAAGGACATCTATATCATCGACGGCGCGCGCACGCCGTTCCTGAAATCGCGCAACAGGCCGGGCCCCTTCTCCGCGAGCGATCTCGCGACCGCCGCCGGCAAAGCCCTGCTCGTGCGGCAGCGCTTCGCACCGACCGAACTCGACGAAGTCATCCTGGGCTGCGCCGCGCCCTCGGTGGACGAAGTCAACATCGGGCGGGTTGCTGCGCTGCGCATGGGCTGCGGTCTGAAGGTCCCGGGCTGGACCGTGATGCGCAACTGCGCCTCCGGCATGCAAGCGCTCGATTCAGGCGTAGCCAACATGCTCTCGGGACGCTCGACGCTCGTGCTGGCGGGCGGGGTGGACGCGCTCTCGCGCGTGCCGCTCCTCTATTCGGAGGCCATGGTCATCTGGTTCTCGAACTTCATGGCCGCCAAGACTCCTCTCCAGAGGGCCGGCATGTTCCTGAAATTGAACCCCGGTCAACTGCTCACGCCCATCATCGGCATCATGAAAGGGCTGACCGACCCCTACGTGGGGCTTCTCATGGGTCAGACGGCCGAGAATCTCGCTTACCGTTTCGGGATCGGTCGCCGGGAGATGGACGAATTCGCCGCGGAGAGCCACGCCCGCGTCAGTCGCGCGCAGGAGAGCGGCGTGTTCAACAATCCGCATGACGGTCTGGC
>Ga0184619_10000070_pt1 | contig 30662 bp, 27 predicted proteins | sample PLM0_60_b1_FD_133146 | JGI IMG/M metagenome (GOLD analysis project Ga0184619, IMG submission 133146) | Groundwater sediment microbial communities from an aquifer in East River, Colorado, USA - PLM0_60_b1 | ecosystem: Environmental > Terrestrial > Soil > Riparian zone | place: USA: East River...
CACCCGAAAACACATTTTGCGGTGCCGGGCCTCTATGTTTTCGACGGCCAAGTTGTCGATCTTTGCAAGACGTTGCGTCCATCCGCGCGCGACGAGCTTGAGATCACCGATTTGAATTTGCTCTACCTCAAGAAAAACGAACTGCACGTGAAGTTGCTCAGCCGCGGTATGGCCTGGCTCGATACCGGGACGCTGACCAGTTTACTTGAAGCCGGCAATTACATTGCGACCATCGAACATCGACAGGGAATGAAGATCGCATGCCTCGAGGAGGTGGCGCTCCGCATGGGTTTCATCGCTCAGTCCGATCTCGCGGCAATCATCGATCGACTACCGGAGAATGAATATCGCGATTACCTGCGAATGGTTTGCGACGAAGGACCGGGGCCGGGCGTTCCTCACCCCGAACCGCAAGGCTAAACTTATTTGGGCTGCTCGCGCAGCAGATGGCTCGCGTCAGCGAGCAGTTTTGTCACCGCATCCGCCTCGGTCGCCTCGTAATAGCCGCGGATTTCACCATGTCGATCCACCAAAATCATTCGGGTGCTGTGCACAGGCGTTCCGGTTCCCTCACTCCCATTTGAAACCGCGAGTTTGAATCCCTTCTGCGAGAGATTGTAAATCGTGGACGGGGCGCCGGTGAGAAAGTCCCAGCGGCCCGGTTCAGCGTGCAGCTTCTCCGCGTAGCCACGCAAAACTTTCGGGGTATCCTTTGCCGGATCGACCGTAAACGAGACAAGATGCACGTCCGTTTTTTCCAACGGTTTTTGCAACTCGCTCATCCGCGTGCTGATCATCGGGCATGGCCCGGGACAAGTCGTAAAAATAAAATCCGCGATCCAGATTTTCCCGTTCAACTGGGCTGAGCCGAAAGGCCGATCATTTTGGTTGATGAGTTGAAAAAATGGAACGGTGCCGTAGGACTCGACCGCGCGATTGGCGAAATGGTTCACTTGAGCACGCCAGACAAAGAAAAACACCGTCGCCACGACCAATGGACTGCCGAGCAGCATCATTTTCCAGGCAAGAATGCTCCGAGACGGCGCGCGATTTAGCGGCATTGAGACAACGTTCATGTTTTCGTCAGCACCAGCGCGCCGAGGAGCAGCGGCAAATATACGATCGATGCGATGAACAGCGCCCGCGCCGCTTGCGCGGTCCTTTTCCGATGAAATTGCATGGCCACAGCGATAAACCACCCTCCCAGCACAAAGGCGATCGGAACGTAAATTGCATTCGTTAGGCCGAGATAAGCAGGCACCCCTCCGACGATGAGCAGCAGCATGCAAAACAGAACGCTTTGGCTCGAGCTGCGCGCTCCTGTCTCATCACCGCTCGACATCATTCGAAATCCGGCGCGCGCATAGTCCTCGCGATACATCCAGGCGAGGGCAAAGAAGTGAGGCATCTGCCAGAAAAACAGAATCGCGAACAAACTCCACGCCCCGGCATCGAGCGTTCCACGCGCAGCCGCCCAACCAATCATCGGCGGAATCGCGCCGGGAATTGCGCCGACCAGCGTGTTCGTGGTGCTGATTCGTTTCAGCGGCGTGTAAGCGAAAATGTATAAGATAATTGTCAGCGCCGCGAGAGACGCTGTGAGCGCATTGCAAGCAAGTGCGAGGTAAATGACTCCGGCGACTGCGAGCAGCGCGCCAATCACAAGCGCATCGCGCGCGAGCATTCTGCCGGCCGGGATCGGACGCGCTTTCGTGCGGTGCATCAAGGCATCCGCCCTGCGTTCCCACCATTGATTGAGCGCGGCGGCACTTGCCGCGGCCAGCGCCGTTCCGAATACAGCATGAAAAAGCCCGAAGTAATTGATCGGATTTTCCGCGCCGAGATAATAACCGACCGCGGTCGTAAGCAGGACAAGCAAGGTGAGACGCGCTTTGACCAGCTGAGCAAAGTCAGCCGCTACGCGATTGCGCACCGCCAGCGCGCCGTCCGCGTCGGAGATAGTCTCGATCGCAGCCGTCTTCATGCGACGGCGGTCCCGCTCTGTTCGATCGGGCGCGTGGTCGATCTTGCATTCGAACCCGCCAGCACGACCCGCCAGCAAATCGCGCAAATGCTCACGCCGAAAGATAGCATGATCGCGCCCATCGCGACATGCGCGGTGGTGATATCGGCGGCTTTGTTGCTCCAAATCGTCCAGGCGCCGAGCGTAAGCTGGCAAAACAACAGAACGATCCACCAGATCGACAATCGCTTGAGCGATGTGATGTGGCTCGTGTGTTTCCAAACCTGAAAACAAAACACGATCACGGCAACGGTTATGATTGCGGCAAGAAATCGGTGCGCCATTTGCAGCCAAATTTGAAACGCGGTCACCTCCGATAAAGCGCGCGCGTCCCGCCAGGCGTTGATCTTCGCGAGCGCGTTCGGGCTTGTGTCCGGAATCCACGCGCCATTTGCGGTTGGAAAATCAAGAACGGCCAGATCGCGGTGCTGATGCCGCATGGTCGCTCCGAGAGCGAGTTGCACATAAATCGCAATCGTCGTTGCCAGCGCGATCATCTTAATCGTCGCAAGATCTTTGGAATTGACAGTTACATTCGCAAGCAATCGCCAAAAGTTGGTGGTCACAATCGCAATCACCACAACTAATCCGAGAAATGCTTGCGCCAGGCCGGCATGGAAAATTCCGATTTCATTTTTGAGCATTGTGACGCGCAGACCGCCCAGCACGCCTTGCAGAATGACGGCTGCGACCGCGATCACGCCGAGATTGCGCACCCATTCCCGATCTTCGCTGCGCCAAAGCCAGACCGCGAGGATAATGGTCAAGAATCCAACCACCGATGCAATCAAACGATGGGTGTGCTCAAAAAAAATTCCGCCGATCCATTTCGAGACGGGAAACAGAAACATGTTGTAACCGAAAGTCGTCGGCCAATCCGGCACGGCGAGGCCGACGCCTTTGCTTGTGACCATGCCGCCGCTGCAAATGAGAAACAAGGTCGCGACTGTGGTCAACCACGCGAAGCGATTCAACCACGTTGTCGATCTTGCCGAAGTCATTCCATGAAGCGTAAACGCAGAACCCGGGTAGCGCACGCGTCTCGCGTGCTGGTTTTGGCGGCGCGCCAAAACAATCCTTTGAAAAGTTCACGAAAGCGGGACGCTTTCGCCAGCACGCGAGACGCGTGCGCTACCCGGAGCGCTGCTTTTATCCGGCGGGACTCGGCGATGGCGCCGCGTCTTTTTCCTGCTGCAAAGCTGGGTTTTCCGTCTTCGGCACGCCTGGCGGAGGGGCGCTCTGCGTTCCGGCGAGTTCGGCTCGCTCTTTGAGCCACGCTTGATAATCCGCCGGCGAATCGACCACCAGGGTTCCCTTCATTCCGGAATGACCAAGCCCGCAAAGCTGGCCGCAAACCACTTCGTAGGTTCCGGTCTTGATCGGCTTGAACCACATCGGAATGAGCGAACCGGGGATTGCGTCCGCGGCGATGCGCATGCTCGGTAGGAAGAAGTCGTGGATTACATCTTTGGACGAAAGCTCGATGATTACCGGCCGATCCACTGGCACATGCAGTTCGCCAAGGGTCACAATGTCGTCTTTACCACCAGGATCGTTCGGATCGAGGCCAAGAGGATTTGAATTGGTGACCAAGTTCACATCGCGTCGGCCAAACTGCCCATCCGGTCCGGGCAAGTGAAAATTCCAGCTGAACTGTTGGCCGACGACGTGGACGAGGATCGCGTCCTTTGTTTCCGGAAATTCGTTCACCCGCCTTGCCCAAAGTGGAATCGCGAACCCGAGCAGCAGGACCGCTTCGATCAAGACAACGGAAAATTCCAGGTGCGTTGAGATGCCGCTGCGCACGCCTTCATGATCGGCGGCGGGATGGCGACTCTTGCGGAAGCGAATTAGAACAAAAATGAAGAACGCCGACCATCCGAAGAAGAGCACGCCCATGAACCAGTGGCTGAACTCGAGGATGTGGTCGATCTGGTAACCGTGCTCGGAAGCGTTGGGCGGTTGGCCGAGGAATTCGTTGATGAGCGCCAGGCTACCCATACTTTTCCAAATCTTCGTCGGTGATTTCCTGATGCGGCTCGAGCGGCATCCGACCGTGGCGCCAAATATGAAAACTGAATGCGCCGATTCCACCCAACACCGACATGACCGCGCCGAAGAGAAACCAGATCGCGACCGCCATGTGCTCGGTCGATTTTCCATCCTTTGCGCCGTAACAAAACGGACAGGCTATCGCCTGCGCGAGCAGCGAGATCGAGAGTAACAAGATCGACAAAATTTTCGCTTTCATGTGATGATGCGGAGCCGTTTCATTTTCCAGTAAAACCAAATGCCGTAAATGATCAGCGCCACTGCCACGACAAATGAGCAGATCGCGCCGGCCAGATAAATCGGCGCGCCTTCCACGAGATCGACCCAAATGCACCAGCCTCCTATCCCTAGCGCGAGCAGCGTTGAGAAAACGATGAAGACGATGTGAAAAACTTTAAGTGACATTTAACGAACGACCGGGTAGTCGTACCACGCAAGAAAGATAAGCCAGAAGAGTCCGAACACAAAAAAGCCGGTGAAAACAAGGACGCGATAGATGAGGCGTTTTTCCGCCGCGAGATGCATGAAGATTGCCGCGACCAATCCCGCCTTTAGCGTCGCAACGAGCATGGCCACCGCGATGTTCGCCTTCGGCGTGCCAAAGTTCACGTAGGAAAGAGCGACCGTGATCGCCGTGAAGCTGAGCAGGAGCGCACCCACCATCAAGTAGCCTCTGACGTGTTTTTGCACGTTGTGCGCGTATTCCTCGTGCTCGCTCGGGTCTTGTGAAATGTCAGGCGGGTTGTTCATGGTTTAGAGCAAATAAAAAAGCGGGAACACGAAAATCCAGACCAGATCGACAAAGTGCCAGAAGAGGCCGCAGACCTCGACGCGGTTGGCCAGATGTTCGGGATTACGCTGGTAAAGCCTTTTACTGACTGGCAGCCACATGTAAATGAAAACGAGGACGCCACCGAGCACATGCATTCCGTGCAAACCGGTGATCGTGAAATAGCTGGCAAAATATGCGCTGTGCGTTGGCAAAAACATGGTCGCGCGCTCCACGTCTTCCTTTTCGATCTTCGCGATTTTGTCGGTGGGCGGAACGTAGAAAAAGTGCGGCCGGTCCATCGCGGGATTGGTTGGATCGGCATTGACCGGATCGAGCGCGACTTCGTATTCCTTGATGTTGGGATCGTTCAGCGCCGCGTGATTGTGCAGATGTCCGCTGATCTCGAGGCGCGGTGGCAAGCCTCTGTCGGCCGCGTGCTTGTTGCCGAGATACGGTTCATATTTTTCGAGCGCTTCCGGTTTAATGTAAGCGCCGAAGTGCTCAAACTTCTGCGGCCATTCGTAAACGAGTTTGACGGTCAAAAAAATCACGCCGCATAAAATCGTGGCCAGCATGTACCACCAATAAGCACGGTAGCGGCGCATCTTCAGCGCAGCCCAGGCCAACACAACGGTGACCGAGGACATGATGAGGATCGCCGTATTCATCGTGCCAACGGGCACATTGAGCAATCCGTGCGGCCATTCTCCCGGGTGCGCATCGAGTCGCAAAAAAATGTAGGCGGAGAAAAGTCCGCCGAAGAGCATTATTTCCGAGGCGAGGAAAAGCCAGATGCCGACCTTGGCGTTCCACAGGCCCGTGTCCGGTCGCGTGGAAATGGTGTACGGAATTTCCATTCGTTAGGCTACACGAGCACTGGTTGCTCGACCGTCTTGCGCCGCGTGCGCTCGGTCGGTTCAACCGGCTCGTTTTGCATGGTAAAATCGCGATCGCGACCGGGCAGGCTGTATTCGTAGGGGCCGCGATAAGCCACGGGCGTCGTAACGAAATTTCCATGTGGCGGAGGCGAAGGCGCGGTCCATTCCAGCGTGGTGGCTTCCCACGGATTGTCATTCACCTTTTTGCCATGCTTGATGCTCCAAAAGAAATTGATGATGAACGGAATTTGCGCCAGGCCCATGATCCAGGCGGCCCATGAGATCGGGGAGTTCCATTGAAAACCGCTGAGGCCCCAAATGTGTTCACCCGACAATGTCCAGCCCTGGCCGCCATCGTACCAGCGCCGATGCATGCCGAGCATGCCCTGCAAAAACATTGGCAAAAAAATCACGTTCATGCAGACGAGCGTTGGCCAGAAATGCACTTTGCCCCAGAACTCGTTCATCTTTCGGCCCGTCGCTTTCGGGAACCAATAATAGATGCCGGCAAACAGACCGAAGAGCGTGCCGGGCGCGACGATGTAATGGAAATGCGCGATCACGTAGTAAGTGTCGTGCAGATAGAGATCGGCCGAATTAAAGGCCAGTGGAATGCCGGTGAGGCCGCCGATCCCAAACATCGGCAGGAAAGCGGTCGCAAAAAGCATCGGGACGTTGAATCGAATCGAGCCGCCCCAGAGCGAAATGAAAAACGCGCTCAAAATGATGACCGACGGAATGGAGATGAGCAGCGTGGTCGTCTGGAAAAATGCGCTCACCGTCGTGCCCATGCCAGTGAGCCACATGTGATGCGCCCAGACGACGAAAGACAAAAAACCAATCACGAGCACGGAAAAGACGAGCGATTTGTAACCCCAGAGCGGTTTGCGTGAATTGTTGGCCAGAATTTCACCGACGATTCCGAATGCCGGCAAAATCAGCACGTAAACCTCCGGGTGTCCGAGGAACCAAAAGAGGTGCTGCCACAAGAGCGGACTGCCGCCGCCGCTGATGTTCATCATCGTGCCGTTCACGATGAGACCGCTCGGCATGAAGAAACTCGTCGCCGCCACGCGGTCCATCAGTTGCATAACGATGGCGGCCTCCAGCGGCGGAAACGCCAACAGCAACAAAAAGGCCGTGACAAATTGCGTCCAAACGAAAAACGGCAGCCGCATCCAGGTCAGCCCTTTGGCGCGCAATTGAATAATGGTGGTAATGAAATTGATCGCGCCGAGCAACGACGACGTGATCAGGAAAATAAATCCCACCAACCAAAGCGTCTGGCCGTTAAGAAATGGATGATACCCTGGTCCTCTGTCCGAAATCGCCGCCAGCGGCACGTAGGAAGTCCAGCCGCTTTGCGCCGCGCCTCCAGGCACGAAGAAACTGGTCAGCATGATAAGGCCGCCCACTCCGAATGCCCAGAAACTCGCGGCGTTCACTTTCGGGAAGGTCATGTCTGGTGCGCCGATTTGCAGCGGCACCACGAAGTTGCCGAAAGCCGCGAACGCCACCGGCACGACGCCCATAAAGATCATGATCGTGCCATGCATCGCGCCTAACGAGTTGTAAAACTCCGGCGTCATCTTGCCGTCCGGCATGGTGTTCGGCCCAAAGAAATGCGCGAGCGCGCTCCCGATCACCGGCAATGCCTGGCCAGGGTAGGCCAGTTGCCACCGCATCAGCATCATCAGGCAAAAGCCGAAGAACAAAAAAACCAGACCGCAGAGACCGTATTGGATGCCGATCACTTTGTGGTCGGTAGAGAAAATGTATTTTCTCCACCACCCGAGCTCATGATGCTCGTGGCCGGTGTCGTGCTGCTGTGGATCGTGATGCGTTGCGAGAGAGGTGGAGGCGTCCATTTCAGGAAAAGTACCTGTCAATATCTAAGGAGAGACGGTCATTGCAAAGCCCAAAATATCCGCAGTCGCGGCCGCCGTCTCCAGTGCAATCGGTCGCGGGCGACACGCCCGCCTCTACACGTTGCTTTGGGCGACTTACATCGGCGGCGTTTGTCGCAAGCGCGCTTCGCGTTCCAACTCGCGCTGAATCATCTGCTCTCGCCGTGATCCAAACCAGCGATACGAATAAACGTTCAGTCCATGCGCGAGCAATCCGATTCCCCATCCGAAGATGACCCATTGAAACCAGAGATGATTCGGGTTTTTCAAGAAATTGATCGCGGCCAGCAACAGATTCACCACCACATAAGTCATGGCGTGCCGGTAAAACCCCAGCCGCGCTTCCACTCGCCAGGCCGCCCGTCGATATGCGATGTCGTCCATGCCACCATGTCAACATGTCGATCTTGAAATGGCGAGTGCGAAATTAGATGATGCGATGCTGGCCATCACTCCATCACTCCATCACTTGGCACGGCATTCTTCCTCGCAATTAACCGCCGCGGCTCCACCACTTCGACAGTTGCGCCTCCGGAATTTCCGGGATCGCTTTGCCTGCCTTATCGTAGTGCGACGTATCGTTAAACAACGTCAACCGCGCCCGCGTCGCGTCCCGAAAATCGACAATGTTTAGCGCGGCTGGTTTTTGGTCGAGATTATCGCGGTAGCGACGCGGATCGAACCCGAGCAGCGAGCTGAGCAAAAGCCGGATGGTCGCTTTGTGCGACACGATTAGAATATTTTTGCCCGGATACTCACGGACCAGCTCGATGAGCGCCGGCAACGCGCGCGCCGTCACCGCGAGACCGCTCTCGCCTCCCAGCGGCGCAAACGTGTACGGGTCCTTCTCCCATTCCGCCGCTTCTTCCGGAAAACGTTTTTCCACTTCGCGCCGCGTCATCTGTTCCCAGCGGCCGTGGTTAATTTCGCGGAACCCATCGCGCGTCTGCACTTCCAGCGTATGCGGTGCGGCCAGAATTTGTGCCGTTTCAACTGTGCGGCCGAGCGGCGATGCGTAAATCGCTACGATCTTTTCGCGACTCAAGCGTTCTGCCAACCGCCGCGTTTGTTCGCGGCCTTCATCGGAAAGTGCCACATCGGTCGCGCCAGCAAACCGATCTTCCGCGCTCAAAACGGTGGCGCCATGCCGCACCATGAAAACACGCGTCGCTGTTAACGTCATACGATCGACTCGTCATGACGTAAATTGTGCGAAAAGGAAAGTTAAACCGTGTTAGGTCGCGCCGGCGGACGTCGGCCCGCCCTCAATTTGACGCCGAACTTTGCACGTGCTCCGGCCGCGGGCCGATGCCGATGAAGCGCGCCGGCAATTGACGCAAAGCCGGAAAATCTCGCAGCAACCGCACCAGAAACGGCAGCGAAGATTTCCCCGGTGACTGACGGCCCGTGATGCGACGATGAATGAACACCTGCATCCGCTGGATCAAGCGTGTGGGCCATTCGCGCCGGCGCTGCACTTTGCCCAGATCGCCCACCGTCACCGCTCCGCGGCGCAATTTTTCTGCAAGCAGGTTCGCCGTCGCCACCGCGTCTTGAATCGCGAGATTGATCCCCACACCGCCGGCAGGCGACATGGCGTGCGCGGCGTCGCCGATGCAGAGCAGCCCGTCGCGGCACCAGTCGCGCAGGCGATTGATCTGCACGGTGAGCAACTTGATCTTCGACCAATCGTCCAGCTCCGCCGCGCGCTCGCGCAGAAACGCTACGATGCTCACGATCTCCTCGCGAAACGCTGGGAGACCGCCCCCTTTGATTTGGTCGAAATCGCCTTTCGGGATCACCACGCCGCATTGCCAGTAGTCGCTGCGATCGAGCAGCACGAGCAGCTTGCCGTGCTGAAAAAAACCGAGCGTTTGCTCCGGATCATCTGCGCGCTTGGAAATGCGCATCCACAGAACATCGATCGGCACGCCGAAGTCGCGCACTTCGAACCCGGCGCGGTCGCGCACGGTCGAGTGCCGGCCATCCGCGCCGATCACAAGATCGGCCCGCGCTTCCAATTCGCCGCGCGGCGTTTTCGCGCGCACGCCCACCACGCGCCCGTTCTCGATCAACAGATCAGTCACCTCGGTCTGCATATGCAGCTGAAAACCCGGGAACTGTTTCGCATGGCTGGAGAGAAAATTCAGAAAATCCCATTGCGGCATGAAAGCGATGAATTTGCAGCGCGTGGGCAGCCGCGAGAAATCCGCGATCGGCACGGTGTGCCCGTTGATCACGCCGCGCAGCTCGCGCACTTCCTGATGCGGCTGCTGAAGGAATTCGTCGAGTAATCCGAGCTCCTGCATCAACTCGAGCGTGGAGGGATGAATAGTATCGCCGCGAAAATCGCGATTGAAATCCGCATGCTTTTCCAGGACGACCACCTGCACACCCGCGCGCGCCAGAAGAAAGCCGAGCATCATGCCCGCTGGTCCGCCTCCTGTCACCACGCAATGTGCGCGGAGCGTTTCTGTGCCACCCATTCGGAACCGATCACGTGACGCGCCGCCGGTGGCAAGTAACCATTCGTATTATGCAACGGCGATCACGAGCGTCGTGATTTTGGCCGGAGACCGCCAGCTTCGCCAATCAACGCGCCTTCGCCGCGATTAACCGGGCGACGAAGATCAAAATGCCCCCCAGCAGCAGCACAACCCGGCGCCGCCGTTTGGCGAGAAAGCGCGCGGAGGCCGAGGCCGGGAGTGTCACTTGCCCGTTGTCTTGCACAACAGCGATGATGTCGTCGTAGAGATGTCGCACGTCCCATCGGCTCTTCGCTTTGACGTTCACCTTCATCAGCTGGCCGTAACGAAAGCATTTCATCTGCCATTCAGTGGACACAAACGGCGCGCTCTTGTAATCCGCTTGGCAAGGCGAATCTTGAGAAGAAAAAGATGACTTCGGCCCAAGAGAAGGCATTCGCGGCGACAGGGTGCGACGTCCGATTCGATAATCTGACGCGGCAACTCTTCGCGACCGATGCATCGATTTATCAAATCGAACCGATCGGCGTGGCCTTTCCACGCAGCGCATCACAGGCGAGCGCCGTCATCAATGTCGCAGCCGCCGAAAACATTTCCGTCACGCCGCGCGGCGCCGGCACAAGTCTGGTCGGAAACGCCATCGGCGAAGGCTTGATTGTCGATTTTTCGCGCTACAACCGGCAGATCACCGATCTCGCTCTGGAAAAACGCACCGTGCGCGTCGGCGCGGGTGTCGTGCTCGATCAGCTCAACGCGTTTCTCAAGCCGCATGGATGTTGTTTTGGGCCAGATGTCGCCACCAGCGCGCGAGCAACGCTCGGCGGAATGATCGCCAACAATTCCTCCGGTGCCCGCGTCCCGGTTTACGGCACTACCGCCGACCATGTGATTTCGACTGAAATCGTCCTCGCCGACGGAAGAATCGTGAACGTTGGCCCCGGATCCAATTCGTTAGGCGCAGAACGCGATAAAATCGGCAATCTCATTCGTGCGTGCACCGGCGAAATGGCCGAGCGCTGGCCGCCAGGTTTGCTGAAACGCTGGCCCGGGTACGGGATCGAAAGATTTTCGCGCGCACCAAACAATCTTAATGAAATTCTGGCCGGCAGCGAAGGAACATTGGCCGCAATCTTCTCCGCCGAACTGAAAATCTCGCCGCTGCCGCGCGAGAAAGGTTTGGGCCTCATCTTCTTCGCATCGATCGCCGATGCGCTGCAAGCGACAGTCGAGCTTCTCGATCTAAAGCCGGCCGCGATCGAGCACATCGATCGCCCGCTGCTCGATCAAACGAAGAGCCAATTACATTTTCAAGCCGCGCGCGATTTGCTCGAGCTGGATACCGAACCGTGCGACGCGATTTTGATCGTCGAATTTTACGACGATGTCGCCGAGCGATTGGCCCTCTTGCAATCGAGAAAACTCGGATTGCGCACGAAAATTTGCCGCGACGGGCACGAGATGGATCTCGTCTGGTCGGTGCGGAAAGCGGGCCTCTCGCTTTTGACCGGCTGCGTGGGCGCGGCCAAACCGGTCGCGTTCATCGAAGATGCCGCGGTTCGCCCGGCGCAATTGCCCGAGTACGTGCGCGGGCTGCGATCGATCATGAAACCGCTCGGATTGGAAGCAAGTTACTATGGACACGCTGCCAGCGGGCTGCTCCACGTGCGGCCCGTGCTCGATCTGCACAGCGCAACCGACCTGAAAAAATATCGACAAGTTGCAGATCAAACCTCGGCGCTCGTTAGGCAATTCAAAGGCTCTCTCTCCGCCGAGCACGGCGTCGGCATCGCGCGCACCGAATACATGCGCGAACAGCTTGGCGACGAATTGCTCGGCGTCATGCAGGAAATCAAACGCACGTTCGATCCGAAAAGCATTTTCAATCCCGGAAAAATTTTCAGCGACGGCCGGCACAAGATCGACAATCACTTGCGCGAGAATTTCACGAAATCGATCGAGCTGCCATTCGCGCCACGACTAGCGTTCGCGTTCAAAGATGGCTCGTTCATCGGCAATCTCGAGCAATGCAACGGCTGCGGCGGTTGCCGCAAAGACACGCCGATCATGTGCCCGACCTTCATCGCCACCGGCGAAGAAATCATGTCCACCCGCGGACGCGCCAATATCATTCGCGCCGCGCTGGAGATGCGCACGAACGGTCATGATTCGCTGCGTTCCGCCGAATTGGACGCGGCGCTGAGCAACTGTCTCTCCTGTAAGGGTTGCACGCCGGAATGTCCATCCAACGTGAATCTCGCGTTGCTCAAAGCGGAAATGCTTTACGCGCGGCATCAGCGCGACGGTTTGCCGCTGCGCGAGCGCATCTTTAGCTCCGTCGATTTGTTAGGCCGACTCGGCTGCGTCATGCCGCGATTTGCAAATGCGATTGCTGATCTTAAACCGGTCCGCGCGTTGATGGAAAAAGCGCTCAGCATTTCTGCGAAACGCTCTTTGCCGCATTACGCAAGCGAACGATTCGATCGCTGGTTTGCGAAGCGTTCTGTAACGGCGCTCTATGAGCGTCGGACGAATAATGCGACGGTCGCAGACCGCCGCTACAGGAGAGGCCCCGTTATTCTTTGGGACGACACATTTGTGCGGTATCACGAGCCGCATATCGGCAGAGCAGCGGTGAAAGTTCTCGAAGCGCTAGGCTTTGAGGTTTCGCTGGTGAAAAATCGAAAGTGCTGCGGCCGGCCGGCGTTCAGCCAGGGAAATCTCGATGCGGCGGCAAAGCTCGGAAAACACAATGTCGATCTTCTGAATTCTTCCAGCTCTCAACTCTCAACTAACCCGCCTTCGCCGAGCTACGGCGCGGCAAGCAACTCTCAACTTTCTTCGACTCCAATCTTGTTCCTCGAACCATCATGCTGGTCGATGTTCGTGGACGATTACCGCGAATTGACAATCGATAACGCTGAAACAGTCGCGGCGCGCTGTTTTCTATTCGAGAAATTCATCGACGATTTGCTCGATCGAGAACCAGATGCCGTGCACTTCAAAGATCGACCCGCCTCAAGTGGACGAGATCAGGAAGTTAACGTGGCGATTCATCCGCATTGCCACGCTAAGTCGTTGATGAATCCGGCCTTTATGGCCCGGCTGGTGGAGCGGTTGCCGGGACGAAAAGCGCAGTTGCTCGACACGGGCTGCTGCGGAATGGCCGGCGCGTTCGGAGTGCTTGCGGAAAAATACGATCTTTCAGTTCAGGTCGCTAAAGATTTGCTCGGCAAGATCGCGAACGAACACCCTGACGTGGTTGTCGCGTCTGGCACGAGTTGCCGACATCAAATTATCGATCTGACAAACGCGCGGCCAAAACACATGGCCGAATTGCTGGCGGAAACGATGCTGTAGCCCAGAAAGCATTCCGAGTGTCAGCTGAAACAATCGCGGGCGGCACGCCCGCCTTTAGAGTTTTGGGACGAGCGATGAGTGATATGGTTCTTCCGTCAGCTCCGAGTACCGTCGATAGTAAGCTCTAACCCATTTTTTTGTTTTCCTTTTTCTGGCCTTTCCGTTGGTTGACGTGCGGCCTTGCACAATCTAGCCTCGGCCATTCTCCGCGTTACAACTCAGATGTTTAAAGCCTTAGTTATTATTGCTCTCTTTGCGGTCCTCCTTCTTTGTATCGCGACCGCAATTTTAGTTAAATTCAACTGGAGCGAGAAACTTTATAGTCCGTTACTTTCGATTTGGCTTGCAGGGTTGGTAACGACTTTTATTACGGTTCTTTTAATGTCAAAAGGAGAAACCTTTGGAAGGTCGTTTACTACTTTTATCGTAGTCAACGCCGAAACTCATCTACCACCAGTGCTCCTTTTTAACCCATCCAATATGACCGGCTTAATGGGTCGGTTGTCAGACTATCTTATGTTGGCTCAACCTAAGATTCAGGATGAAACCGGGTCAGAGCTTGTTTTGTTTGAAGGCCCACGCACCGACGAAGATGAGACAACTTTTTATGAGGAGCTGTTACAATATAAAATCCTGATGCAGATTATAGATATCCATAATCCGAACCAATGGGTATCAACGGCCGTTGGTGGGCAAGGCTTCGCAGTTAGTAATAATAGACCATTTAAGCTAACTGAGGCGGACAACAAGCCACTTAAAGTCGTTGCACCCGAAGTAACCCAAAATAGGTTCTCGCGTAATCCAGTCGAGGAGGCGAGGATCAAACTTTATTCGTCAAGATTACCTAGAGATACAACGATTGAGTTGAGACGGATAAAATCTTCAGAGAAACCAGGTGATGAAAAGCCCTTGATGATAGTGACAAAACCTCACTTCTTTACCCTCGTAATCGTCATAAGGCCTGGAATGGGTTCAGCCATTGGTTCCCTTCCACCCGGATCTGGTGTGGTTCCTGAATTACTGGCCAGGTGCAAAACATTGGCGTTTGAAATATCGATGACGGCTAAATTTGAAAAGCTTACTGGAGGTAATTATCGAACAGAAGAATTAAAGAATTGGGCAAAATGGGTGTTTGACCAGCTAGAAAGCAAGTTCTCAGATAACACACCCGACCGATAAGAGCTGAAAAATTCCCGCGCACCAAAACCAAACCGCAATCACTCGAGTAAAGCAAAAAGCGGCGGCCACGCTGTGAAGCGTGACGGCTAGCAGCCATAAGGCTCCGGGCGGGATGCCCGCCTCTACGATTCCGCGACCAAGCGTTACCCTTGAGGTTTCGGTGGCTCGCCTGGCTTGGCGGCTTCGCCCGGTTTTGGTGGCGCAGCGCCCGCAGGTGCGCCGCCGGTAAGCTCCGCGTCGGCCGGAACCGCCAACACATCAGGTTCAGTGAATGAATCCGGGTGATTAGCCAGCTCTTTGCGCAACGCGGCGATTTGTTCGGCCGTAACCGGGCTGGCATTGTTCCCCCACTCACTCCGTTCATAAGTCAGGACGTCGGCGATCCTTTGGTCGGTCAATGTTTTATCCCAGGGCTGCATCACCGCGGTGCCAAATTTTTGGCCTTTGACGGTGACCGGGCCTTGCAAACCTTTGAGGACGATCATGGCCGGCCGATGCGAGCCCCCAGTCGTAAACTCTGAGCCAGCCAGCGGAGGATATTGACCGGGCACGCCGAGACCGTTGGCTTGATGACAAGTCTGGCAGTTCGCCGCGAAAATCTTTTTGCCGCGGTCGCGCGGCGTTAGTTCGGCTTGCTGCTGTTCACCCTGGGGTCCACCACCTTTTTTTGTTGGCGGCGGGCCGCCGAGCGGATCGAGACCATCGCCGCTGAAATTTCCCGAGTAACGCCCGAGATAAGCGCCACCGAAAAATACCGCGAGCCCGTAAACAGCAATCAACCAGATTGAGAGTGGTTCAAGCCCTACGCGCGGCTCGCCTTTTTCGCGCTGAATGGCGGCGTGCACTTGCTGCACGTCCGCAGTTTCTCCGTAATCAGTTCCCTGACGAACAAGCGACGAGCGGTCGGGAGTTTGCTCGTTCATTTTGTTCCTTTCCCGGCTGCTGGCGACGCCGCGGGTGAAGCTGGTGGCGCGGCCGCGGGTGAAGCCGGTGGCACAACGGCAGGTGAACCCGCCGCGGCGGGCGATTTCACTTCCTTAAGTGGATGCGATTGATCGAGCGACATCAAATACGCGACGAGGCATTGCGCGTCGTAAGTGGGAACGATCTCCCAACCAGCGGGCGGCGCATCGCGGCCAGTGAGCTCGAGTGCGTCGGCGGAAGGTTCGCTGCCGATGGAACGCCTTTCATAAAGAAAACGATAGGCCGGCATGTCCGAGTCGATCGAGAAACTGCGCGGTGAGTAAAGATGCCGATGATGCCAGGCGGCGGAGTATGGCGGTGGCTCTCCGGGTTTTGCTTCAACGCCAGCCGGGCTTCCAGGTGGGCGCGCGGCGACACTTGCGCCTTGCGTGGCCGGAGTTGGATTGGCTCCGGCAGCAGGCGGACTCGACTCTGCCGACGCCTGTGACCCGGCTGGCGATGCCGCCGCCGCCGCAGGAGATGTCGATGCAGCGGGCGAATTCGCTGGCTTTGGAGCAAGCGAGGCCGCAGGCGCTGAAGAAGCAGCCGAAGGCGCAGGTGAAGCTGCGGGTGACGCTTTGGCCGGTGATGCTCGGTTGGCTCCAGCAGGTGGAGCCGATGGCGCCGGTGACGGTGACACGGCCGGCGATGCGGCCGCAGCAGCAGGAGATGTCGATGCAGCAGGCGAATTCGCTGGTTTTGGAGAAGCTGAAGCCGCAGGCGCTGAAGAAGCAGATGGATTCGCAGGTGAAGCTGCGGGCGGCGCTTTGGCCGGTGAAGCTGCCGGGACAGGAGAGCCTGCGGGGCTCGCGCTCGGCGCAGGCGAAGCGTTTTCTTCTTCCGAAGGCGCGCGTTTGCCGATGTTGGAAAGATCTGGGCCCATGCGCATTTTTCCCAGAAGCACCGGCCGCGCGAAAACATAATCGCGCGGCGCGCTTCGGCGCGCGCCCCATTTGCGATCGATGTCAGACGCCGCATAATCGGCCCGCACTTGCTGGCTGTGGCAATAGATGCAGCCATTGGCCGCATAAATTTTGCCGCCACGGTCGGCCATTCCCGATTTTGGGGCGGGATAGACGTCAGTGCCTTCTTCGTCCATTTGCGGATCGAGATGTCCGATCTGCAGATTCGGAATTAAGATCAAGCCCATCCATGAAAAAGCGAACGTCCCGAAAATTCCGAGAACGAGAGGGACGAATCCTTTCATAGGTGCTCTTCAGAACCTTCTGCTTCAACTGGATTTAGAAACGTTGGAACGCTGGATGTGCGGCCCAGGCCCAAAAGCATCAGGCCAAAATGGAACGCAAAGATAAAATGCGCGACCGTCATCAAGAGCCCGGCCAGGCTGCGGCCGCGCAGATAAGGAAGGATCGTCTGTGTGCTTTCGCTGAAAGCGAGCGAGGGATTCTCCATGTTCGCGCCTTGCAAGAAACCGCCGGGGAGCAGCATGAGCGTCATGAGGCCGACGCCATAGACCGACGCCCAGAAATGCAGTTTGATGAGCGAGGCGTAACGCCACTCGCGGCCCACCAGCCGAGGCACGATGTAGTACATCGAGCCGAACATCACCATGGTAAAAAATGCGTAGAGACCGAGATGCGAATAAGCAATGCTCGCCTGGGTGAAGTTGACGTAGCGGGCGACAGAGCGCAGCGAAATCAAAACGCCGACCGCGCTAAAAACCGTGTAGGAAATCGCGCCGAACACAGTGAAGCGCAGTGTCGGACTGTAGCGCAGAAGCGGGAAATACCCCTGCATCGTCATGTGATGGTTGAGCCCAACGGTGGCGACCGGAATGATCGTGAGAATGGTCGCGGCAATGCTCGCTGTGATCATCCAGGCCGGAAACGGCCCGTCAACGAGCCGTTGCATTCCGGTCCAACTGGAGAAAAGCGCATAGGTCCAGAAACCGATCGTCGCCAGATGATAACTGTAAACCGGGCGGCCGATCACTTTCGGAATCATGTAATAAGCGGTGCCAAGCCCGATCGCGCCGAGCCAGAGAAAGAGCAGATTGTTCGCGAACCACCAGGTCACCGCCGACTGCATCACGCCCTGAACCGGGACGACGAAGAGCATGACTTGCGTCGCGCCGTAGACCCACGGGAACCAGAGAAAGGCGCCGAGCAAATACCATTGCGTGATGTAAATCTGATCGCCGCGCCGGAAACGGAACATGAGCACGGCCCAGGAAATGATAAGCGAGTAAGCGACGAAAAGGACGATCGCCGCGTAAGGCGGAAACTCGAGCCATTGATAACCGGTGCTGTCGCCCGCGAGAATTCCGCCGACACCGAGCAGCACACCGAAATTCCAAAAACCGCCGCCGGCCACGAGCAGAAGCGGATGTCGCAAAACAGTGCGGCACAACCGCGCCATCAACCAAATGGCCGTGCCCATGCCGGCCATCGACGCCCATCCGTACACCATCACGTTCATGTGCGCCGGTCGCAGCCGGCCCCACGTCAGGAAACTGACGCCGGAGAACATATCCGGCTCGTGCAATTTAATTGAAACGAAACCGGCCAGGAGCGTGCCGATGAGCAGCCAGACAATCGCCGAAGTATAGAACATCAACACGGGCACACGTGTCGATGCATCGATCAAGGCGCGCTCGATTGGCTCGACGTCACTCGTCGGCACATCCGTTGGAACGGACGGTGGTTTCAGCGGAATCTCAGTGGCATCCATGTTTCGCTGGGAAGATCGACAGGTTCATTCGCGGCGGTGAAATCAAAATACTCATGGCGTTTTTGCCGGGACAGGCGCCGGCGTGCCCGGCGGTGATTGCGCGGGCGCTGCTTGTGGCGGCGCGGCAGGACTAGGTTTGGCAGTGGGCGGAGCGAGCGGTGACGCGGCTGCGCCGGGTTGCGTGCCGGGCGGCGCAGGCGGCGGATTCACCGCCGCGGCCGGCTGCCCTCGGCTTTCCGATTCGGGACCTGCGACTGATGTAGATTTCGGTGTCCCGCTCGGTGTCGGCGATGCCGATGGAGCAGCGGATGGCGCGAACGCGCCCGTGGGAGCAGCGGAAACTTGTGCTTCGGCTGGGGCAATTGGACCAGCCCGTTCCGGTTTCTTCTGCGCCAACTCCGCGACGGTCAATTCCATGGCGCGGGCGACTGGAATCCGCGCCACGCCCTTGTTCTTGTCGATCCAACCATAAGAAGTGACCGCTTTGGCGTCTTCTTCGCGCGCTGTCTTAAGTTTTTCTTCCCGCACCTTAGCGCGTTTTCGTTCGTAATCGTCGCCGCGCGGCGCGGGACCGATGACGGCGAGCACAATCACACCGAAAAGCGCAAACAAAAGCACAACGCCAAGCCAGGTGGAGAAGGGCGCGCGCGATTGCGCAACTTGGCGAATTGATTCTGCCTCGGCCATGTCAGTTGGTTAACTTGAGAGACCCAATCAAGCGCGGATCGCGCATGGGAAAGAGCGAGGTTTTGCCGAGAATGCGCAAATAAACGAAGCCGAGCGTGGCGCCGATTGCGATCACGGAAACAAGATCCCAAATGCTCACGTGCACGCCGGTTCCATGTAAGGCGGGCAAGACGACAATGTACATGTCGAGCATTTGCATGAACACGATCCAAGCAGCGACATAACAGAGCTGGCGCGGACGTTGTTTGATCGAGCGCAAGAGCAAAATGGCGAACGGCCCGAAGAAGCGCCCGATCACCAGAAACATGCTCATCGCCCACCACGACTCGGTGTTTCGAGCGATGAAGTATTGCGTCTCCTCCGGCATGTTCGCATACCAGATGAGCATGTACTGGCTGAAGCCGATGTAGGCCCAGAAAACGCAGAAGGCCAGCATCCATTTCCCCATGATGTGGTAATGTTCAACCGTCACGACCTCTTTCAAATAACCGGCGCTGCGCAGCGCGCTAACCACAAGCACGAGCAGCGACATTGAGCTGCCGGCGGCGCCAGCGAAAATGTAAACGCCCCACATCGTCGAGAACCAACGATAGTTCAGACTCATCAGCCAATCGCACGCACCGAACGTGAGGCAAAGCGCGAACATCGGCAGACTAGCGAAGGCGATCTTGCGTAACCAAATGGTGAATTGCGGATTGCCATCCTTGTCCTGCCGCACGGAGAAGCGACGGAGCAACTGCGAGGCGATGATAAAGAATCCGAAGAAAACAATCGCGCGCACGAGAAAGAAATCCCAGTTGAGATAGGCGCGCTTGGAATCGAGCGACGCTTCTTTGCCTGGAGGAATGTTCAACCAATCGTAGAGATGATGTCGAAGAAGCAAGATGGGCAAGAAGAACACGGCCATGACTGCGAGAAGGCAGGCAATGTTTTCAAGCTGCCTGCGCACCACCACCGACCACTCGGCGTCGGTCGCGTAGTGAACGATCGTCCAGAAGAAACAGCCGGCGCAAAGGGTGAAGTAAAATGCAAAGGCAAACAGCCAGGAAAAACCAAATTGGTGCGGATTGATCATTGCGCCGGCCACGCTGAGCGACAAAGCAACAAAGGCGACCAAGCCAACCAGCAGCGAGAGTCCGGCAAAGCGATTGCCCTCGAAATATTCGCCTTCCGGTGTCGGCAGCGCTTGCGAACGATCGCTCATTTTTTCTCCATTTCCCCCTGATGTTCCTGCGGGACATCGACAATCGTCGCATTCTGACTCCGCTGAAGCGCGCGCAAGTAGGAAATAATCGCCCAACGGTCGGTGACCATAATGTTGGGCCCGTAAGCCATCATCGTGTTCTTGCCGTTTGTGATCGTGTTGAAAATCTCGCCGTCAGCCATTTTGCGGATTCGTTCATCTTGCAGGCTGACCACGGTTGCCAGACCGTATTGTTTGGTGATGCCGTTGCCCGCGGCCGTCGCGCCATGACACATCACGCAAGTGATGTTGAAGCGCTGCTGGCCGCGTTCCATCAACTCGGGCGTGACCTCGACGGGAATGCCCGTACCCCAGTGATCGCCCATCTTACCAGTGTCGGAATAATCCGTGCCGACGCTGAAGGCGAGACGGCGAGGCGAAGGCAGATCCTCAGGCGGCGCGTTGCTGGGCGAGTTTCCCGGCTTCGGCATCTCATAACCGATCGGCATCGTTCCGGCGACCGGCAGGCGCGGGCCACGACTGTCAGCAAAAAAATCGAGCGGCGCCTGCGCACGCACTTTTGGTTGTCGCACCATATCGGGAAAAACCTCGAGCGGCGGGCCGGTGCTCTTCTGTCCACGGAATCCGAAGACGGCGATAATTGCGACTCCGAACAACAGAAAAATGAGAAGGAAGCCGCGCAGCATATCTCAATCGTCGTGGATAATCGTAACGTGCTGCCCGCCACTTTTCTCGAGCAGCTCACGCGCTTCGACTTCGGTGAAGCGCGGATCGCGCGCTTCAATTACGAGGAAAAAACCGTCGTTGGTCGCGCGACTGAACCGGTCCCAATTGAAAATCGGATGATGCGGGCGTGGCAGGCCGTTCATGATCAGCACGGCGAAGAATGCGCCGAAAGCGGAGAAAAGTACCGTCATCTCGAACATGATCGGGAAAAACGCCGGCACAGTCATAAAGTTCGTCGGCTTGCCGTGGACATCGAGCGGATAAAGAATCGATGACGGACCAAATTCCATCAAAACAGCGGTGAGCAGACCTGAGATTCCGCCGAATAGAACCCAGCCGCTCAGCCACGATTTCTTCAATCCCATCGCTTCATCCATTCCATGAATTGGGAATGGAGAGTGCACATCCCAGCGTTTGAAACCCGCATCGCGCACGATTTTCGCCGCCTCATAGAGCGCGGCCGCGCTCGGATATTCCGCCGCCATCGCGTAAACGTTGTGCCCGAAAGGCGTTCTCACATTCTCTCCTTTCCGCCCGCCGCGGCCGGGTGCTGACCATTTGTCGATCCATAATGCGCGTCCGCTTCTGGCAGTGTGATCTTCACTTCCGACATCGCGATCATCGGCAGAAAACGGACAAATAGCAGGAAGAGCGATGTGAAAATTCCGAGCGTGCCGATGTAGGTCCAGAGATCAACCCAAGTCGGATAAAACATCCCCCACGAGGAGGGAATAAAGTCACGGTGCAATCCGCCCACGATGATGATGAAGCGCTCGAACCACATGCCGGCGTTCACGCACATGCAGACGAAGTAAACGACGTAAACATTCCGGCGACACCATCGGAACCAAAATAGTTGCGGCGAGAGCATATTACAGAAAAGCATGCCGACCCACCAGTACCACCAGTACGGGCCGAAAACGCGATTCCAAAACGCGAAGCGCTCGTACGAATTGCCGCTGTACCACGCCGTGAAAAATTCCATCATGTAGGCGTATCCGACGAAGGAGCCGGTCAACAAAATGATCTTCGCCATCTTGTCGATGTGTTGCGGCGTGATGATGTCGTGCAGTTTGAACATGGCACGCGCCGGAATGAGCAGTGTCAGCACCATGGCAAATCCACCGAAGATCGCCCCCGCCACGAAATAGGGCGGGAAAATCGTCGTGTGCCATGTCGGCAAAATCGAAGTCGCGAAGTCGAACGAAACCACGCTGTGCACGGAGAGCACCAGTGGCGTAGAGATTCCCGCCAGCAGCAGATACGCCATTTCGTAATGACGCCAATTGCGATTCGAGCCGCGCCAGCCGCAGGCGAAAAATCCGAAAAGAAATTTCCTGATCTTCGTCGTGGCGCGATCGCGCAGCGTCGCGAGGTCGGGAATCAGGCCGGTGTACCAAAACAAAACCGAAACCGTGAAGTAGGTCGAGACTGCGAAGACATCCCACATCAGCGGGCTGCGGAAGTTTTGCCAAATTCCCCAGTTGTTAGGCAAAGGCGCGAGATACCACGCCATCCAGACGCGACCCACGTGCACTCCGGGGAAAATCGCCGCGCACATGACCGCAAATAATGTCATCGCTTCTGCGGAGCGATTGATCGAAGTGCGCCATCTTTGTCGAAGCAAATACAAGATCGCCGAGATGAGCGTGCCGGCGTGTCCGATACCGATCCAGAAAACGAAGTTGGTGATGTCCCACGCCCACCCGACCGGATGATTCAACCCCCACGTGCCCACGCCGGTGGAAATTTGGTAGCCCAGACAAAACAAACCGAACGTGGCGATTGTCCCGGTGATGGTGAAGCAAACCCACCACCAGCGCGGCGCCGGCTGTTCGACCACGCCCGAGATCCGTTCCGTCAGCCAACTGAAGTTGCGCCGGTTCAAAACCAGGGGCGCGCGCGAAAGCGGCTCTTCCACTGAATCCATTACGTTTTCTCCTCCGGGCTGGCTACGCCAATGTTGGCCGCGTCGGGCATTTTCGGATTTGGATTGCGGATGCGCGCGAGATAACTCGTCCGCGTATTGACGTTCAAATATTCAAGCAATCGATAATTGCGGTCTTGCTGTTTGATTTTCGAAACGCGGCTCTCCGGGTCTTTGATATCGCCAAAGACAATCGCTTCGGTCGGGCAAGCTTGCGCGCACGCGGTGGTAAATGAATCGCGCGGGATGCGCGTGTCGCTCGATGCGCCGGCATGTACGTGCGCCGCGATCTTCGCTTCCTCAATGCGCTGGACGCAGAATGTGCATTTCTCCATCACGCCCCGCATGCGCACGGTGACGTTTGGATTTTTCTGCATTTTCACAATGTCCGGCGCGCCCTTGGTTGTAAACGGCGCGAAATATTCTTCGTAGATGCTGAATTGCCCGGCGATTTTCTTTTTCCCGACTGGCCGCTGGTTGTAATCGAAGAAATTGAACCGGCGCACTTTGAACGGGCAGTTGTTCGCGCAATAGCGCGTGCCGACGCAGCGGTTGTAAGCCATCACGTTGAGGCCGTCCTCGCTGTGAACGGTAGCGTTGACCGGGCAGACCGTTTCGCACGGCGCGTTCTCGCAATGCTGGCACATCATCGGCTGGTGCACGATCTCCGGATTTTCCGGCCAATCGCCGTTGTCTTCGTTGAATGGTTTCGCGCTCGCATAATAGCGATCGATGCGAATCCAGTGCATCGTGCGGCCATGTCCCGCTTGTAACTTGCCCACGATCGGAATGTTGTTCTCGCTCTGGCAGGCGATCACGCAGGCGCTGCACCCGGTGCAAACATTTAGATCGACAGTCATGCCCCACTGCTGCGGCGCGTCGAGCGGCGGATGGCTGTAGATGGAGGGCAGCCGATGCGGCATTTCTTCGTCACCGGCAATTTTTTTCACGAACTCGTTGTCTTGACGGTAATGCTCGAGCGTTGCTTCCCGGACCACGCCGCGGCCCTCGATGCTCCAATGTTCCTGCGTGATCGAGAGCGGATAAGTGCGACCGACCTTCGCGACCTTCACGCTCTCGATCGCCTGCCCGTCAGCGGCGACGAAGTGCGGATTGGATGGCGTGCGCAGGAGATAGCCATTGAAGCCCGCTTCCTCGCCGGCAGGACCGGTCTGTTTGCGCCCGTAGCCCAACGCGATCGTCACGGAATGATCGACGTGTCCCTGCGAAACGAGCGCGGCGATGACCAACTCGCGTTTGACTGGCTCCTTGCGAACGCTCTTTTCGGTGACGGTAATCTGCACCAGGTCGCCGGTTTCAACGCCGAGCCTTTTTGCGAAAGCGGGACTCATGAGTGCAGCGTTGTCCCATGTCAGTTTTGTGATCGGGTCGGGCAATTCCTGCAACCAGCCGTTGTTGATGTAGCGGCCGTCGTCCACCGCATAACTGGCGACAAACACGATCTCGGGCGAATTCGCCGTCGGCGCCGGTGGCGGTCCCGACCCCCAAAGATTGTGCGCCAGAGTGCCGGCCGTGTTTGCATTAAATGAGGGCGGCCGATCGGCCAACTGAATGTGCGTGGCAAATCCGTCCCGCAAAAAGCCAGACCAGGCCGTTTCAAAATCACCCGGCGGCGCCGTCGCGCGAAAACTTTCCTGCACGAGCTCCGGGCCTTCGACTTTCGAGCTGCCAAGTAACATGTTCATCAACTCGATTTCGGAAAGCCCGCCGAAGAGAGGAAGAATCATTGGTTGGATCGGCAGGTACGCGCCATCGGATGTGAGCGCGTCACCCCACGATTCGAGATAATGCGCGGCGGGAACGTGCCAGTGACTCAATGTCGAAGTCGCGTCCTCGTAATAACCGAGCCGCACAATTTCCGGCACTTTTTTCTGCAAGTCGGCCCAATCCAGCGGCAGCTTCGTCCATCGGTCCGGCGCCAACGCGCGCTGCGCATTATAAACTGGATCGCCGCCGAAAATGAAGAGTTGCTCGATGCGCCCTTCGTTTATGTCTGTCGCCAGTTGCAGAATGCTGTTCGTTTTCGGATTGCGCGGAAGCTCGCGAAGGATCAGCGTTTCGCCCAGGTTCTTCAGCGCAGAATTGATGCCGTAAACGATCAGTTGCACTACCACCGGCTGGTTCGGCCCGGCCAGCACCAGACTCGCTCCCGGTTTTGTCAAAAGATCATTGGCCGCTTCGCTCAACCATTGCTCGTCGAACGTCGCAGCGCCTGCCGGCACCTTAAGAGTTGCAATCACAGAACCGAGGTTGGCATCTTTTGTCGCGGCCAGAATTTTTCCCGCGAGCGCGTATGCGAACGCTGCGATTTGGCTCGCCGGGCAGCGAAGACGATGGTCCGCCATCGCGCCGGTGAGCGTGAAATGATTCTCAACCACGTAAAGGCGGTTCATTGCATCTTTCGCCGCGCTGAGCCGCCGGCGCGAACTGAATGCGCGCACCGATGCGAGATCGCCCTGGCCGCAATCGAGAAAATCGCTGTCGAGCGCCAGGATCACATCCGCGCGATCGAGCTTGGGCAACAGGCGAACGTTGTCGCCAAAACTCATTTGCGTGGCAAAGCTTTGCGCCTGACTCAGGAGCGGGTCGTAAACGACCCAGCGGAGGCGCGGAAAAATTTTCTCCAGCTCCGCACGCAATCGCTCACGCGTGGGCGAATGCGTTTCCTCGACAAGGAACGCAAGACTGTCACCCTGTTGCACCAGGAGCGTTTTGCGCAGTTTCGTGATATAAGCGTCGAAGCCCGCGCGATCGCTCGTCTTCGTATTGTGAACGAAGCGCTTCGAGCGCGCCGGATCGTAAAGATCGAGAATGGACGCTTGTGCGAACGCGTCGGTCGCGCCACCGCTCGCTGGATGGAGCGGATTCCCATCGATCTTCGTTGGTCGTCCATCGTGCGTAGTGACCACGAGCGGAATGGCGCCGGTGCGCCTCGGCATCGCGGTGGCGTAGAAAAGCGGCTTGCCCGGAATCGTCCATTCCGCGCTTTTCGTAAACGGAACCAGATGCGCTTCCGGCCGGCGACAACTGTTCAATCCCAAACCAGCCAGCGCCATCGATGCGCCCATCAATTTCAAGAAACTGCGGCGCGACCATTCGTCGCCTTCCAATTGCGCTGCCCCGGCGGGAAACTCGCGCTCCAGCCATTCACGGAACTCAGGCGTGTCGCTCAGCTCGCCCAGGCTGCGCCAATATTTCTTTCCAGTGAGCGGCTCCGGCGGATGTTGAAAGACGCGTTTCATCGGTGGCACCCCTGACAATTCGTCGTCGGATTAATGTTCCAGCGCTCTTTCAATGTCTGGCCAATCTCTGTCTGCGTTAGTTTTTTCTTCTTCGACAAATCTTCTGTCGCGTCATGCGGCTGACCATACTTCGCCACAAATTCCGCCGGCTTCACGTCATCCGTTTTCCAATCAAGATTGAAAATCTGATCCTCGGGCCGGAGAAAATTTTCTGGATGCCGATGGCACTCCAGGCACCACGCCATGCTGTGCGGCTTGGCGTGATAAACCACCGGCATGTGATTGACCGGGCCGTGACAACTAAAGCAACTGATCCCGCGATTGACGTGCGCGGAATGATTGTAAAAAACGTAGTCGGGCGTGCGATGAATCTGCACCCATTCGATCGGCCTGCCTGTTTTCCAACTCACCCGCACCGGCTCCAGTTTTGGATTGTCTTTTGCCACTTGCGAGTGGCAGTTCATGCACGTCTGCGTGTTCGGCAGGTTCGAATGCGCCGCCACTTCCACGAAACTGTGGCAATAACGGCAATCCATCCCGAGTTGCGACACATGGACATCGTGCGGGAACGGCACCGGCTGGATCGGCTGATAACCCACGCGCGTGTACTTCGGCGTCACGTAATACCACGTTGCCGCAGTTAGCCCACAGACAATGATCACGCCGCAGATCGCCATTTTGAGCGGCAGCCAATTTGTCCAGCGTGGAAAAAAATTCGCCATAAAATCAGCCGGCGACCCTACAGCCCCGCTGCCGCCAATCTAAAAACGAGACCGTGTTGAAATTAGGATGTGCTTCGTTCAAAGATCGCAAAGTTTGAGGTGAATTGCTTGTTCGGATCGACGGACGGAGTCTATGAATCGCAGTTGCATGAGCAAAAGAAAATTCATCGCGCAATTTCATGTCGATTTAAAGCCAGCCGGCCCCATCCCCCGATACGGAAGAGTGGCGAATTGGCAAAAACTGATCACGTCAAAACTTCCTGGCAGCGTCAAGTGAAAGTGCGTCCATTCCATTCTTGTTTCGCCGGTGTCCCGCTCTTCTTTCTCGTTTCCTCCCAGCAAATGAGCGCCGCCAAAGATGTCGATCTTATCTTTGTTAACGGGAACATTTACACGGTGAACGAGCGCCAACCGCACGCCGAAGCGATTGTGGTGAAGAAAGACCGGATTACGTTCGTCGGCTCGAATGAAGATGCGAAAAAGTTGGCGAGCGACAAAACGCGCATTGTCGATCTTCATGCCCGCACCGTTGTGCCTGGAATGACCGATTCGCATTGCCACATCTTCGGAATCGGCGAGCGCGAGATGAATTTAAATCTCGAAGGCACGAACACGCTCGAAGATTTTCTCGCGAAAGTGAAAGGTCGCGTCGCACACATCGAGCGCGGCAAATGGATCACGGGCCGCGGCTGGATCGAAACGTTCTGGAAACCGCCGCAGTTTCCGACCCGGACCGATCTCGATGAAATTGCGCCGGACAATCCCGTTTTTCTCACGCGTGCCGATGGACACGCTGCGATCGCGAGTTCCGCCGCGCTGAAGATCGCGAAGATCGACAAGAACACGCCGAACCCGTTTGGCGGCGAGATTTTGAAAGACAAACAAACCGGCGAGCCGACCGGCATGTTACTCGACAACGCGCAGGATCTCGTTGCAAAAAATATTCCGCAACCAACCGAAGCCGAACGTGAGCAGGCGTTCTTGCGCGGAATTGACCGCGAGATCGGCCTCGGTTGGTGCGAAATCCAAAATGCCGGCAGCCACAAGGAAGATATCGATCTTATTAAGAAGGCGTTTGCTGCCGGCAAAATCAAGATCCGATTCATCAACGCGGTTTACGGACCAAGCGAAGATGCCGAGACGTTGCTTGGAAGACAGCCGTCCCCGGCTGTCATGGCAAACGGGCGTCTCGCCCGTTCGACAGGCCAGAGGCCCGTCGTCCATGATAGGCGAGACGCCTGTCTTCCGGCGATCAATGCATACGATCATCATTTCACGCAACGCACGATCAAAGTGATCTTCGACGGTGCGCTCGGCTCGCGCGGCGCGGCTTTGCTAAAACCATACAACGATGCACGCGACACTTCCGGTTACCTGACAGAAAAACCTGAAGACCTAAGTCCGATGTTTGAGGAAGCGCTGCGCCGCGGTATTCAAGTCGAGACGCACGCCATCGGCGATCGCGCGAACCGGACGATCCTCGATCTTTACGAACGCGCGTTCAAAGCGGTCCCGCCTAACGAACGCAAAATTCGCGAGCCGCGCTGGCGCGTCGAGCACGCACAGATTCTCGATCTTGCCGACATTCCGCGCTTTGCAACGCTCGGCGTGATTCCGTCAATGCAACCGTCGCATGCGATCAGCGATTTATTTTTCGCGCCCGCCCGACTCGGAATGGATCGCCTTGCCGGCGCCTACGCCTGGCAAAGTTTAATTAAGAGCGGCTGCATCATCGCCGGCGGTTCCGATGCACCGGTCGAGCGCGGGGAACCGATGATTGAATTTTACGCCGCGGTCGCGCGCAAAAGCGTGAAAGGTTTTTCCGGCGAAGGCTGGCATCCTGAGCAAGCCGTCTCGCGCGAGCAAGCGCTGAAGATGTTTACACTTTGGCCCGCCTACGCCGCGTTCGAAGAAAACGACAAAGGCTCAATTGAACCCGGCAAGCTCGCCGACTTGACCGTGCTTTCGCAAGACATCATGAAAATTCCCGAGCCGGAAATTCTGAACACGCGCTGTACGATGAGCGTGATCGGCGGCGAGATTGTCTTCGATCGACAATAACAATTTGGAGGAACACGCGCCGTCTCCTGATTCGAAATAATCAACCTCGATTCTCTGACTCCTGACCTCTGAGTTCTGCTTGCCACGCCGCCTTGTCACGCCGTAGCGCTGCGTAGCGGAAGCCTCGGCGAAAGGGGACCTCTGAACCGGAGCTTGACGTCGTGGGGCGGGCGGAAAAGAATCGCGTTATGAAAACTTCCGTATTCCTAACGACCCTTTTCGCGACTGCATTGATAACTATCCCGTCCTTTGCGCAAGAGAAGGCAACGCCCTCAACAGCTGCGGCGAGCTCGAGCGCGGGTCAAGCAGCGGCGCCGAGCAGACAGCCGAACCCAGCCGAGATGATGGCGAAAATGATGGAGTTGGCCACCTTGAACGAAAACCACAAGCTCCTCGCAGGCTTGGCCGGCACGTGGACTTACACCATCAAATTTTGGATGAACCCCGATCCCGCGGCGCCGCCGAGCGAGTCAAAGGGAACCGCGGTGAGGAAGGCGACGATGGGTGGGCGCTACTTTATCGGCGATTTCACCGGCAAAATGCAGATGCTTGGCGCGGACGGCAAAATGAAGGATACGGAGTTCAAAGGCATGTCGATTGAGGGCTACGACAATGTGAAACAGAAATTCGTTTCTTCGTGGATCGACAACATGGGCACGAGTATCACGATGTCGGAAGGCATCTACGATCCCGCCACGAAAACGTTCACTTACAACGCGGAAATGGAGGCGATCCCGGGGATGAAAACAAAGATTCGCGAGGTCGTAAAGATCGTCGATAAAGACCATCACACCCTCGAGTGGTACGAGGACCGCGGCGGCCAGGAAGCGAAAACGATGGAGATCAGCTACACACGCAAGAAGTAGGGACGGCGGCTTACTTCTTAGATCTTTTCGCGAAGGCGAAACTTGAAAAGCTCAACCAGAAATGCAGAACGCTTCCTGGCATAGCGAAAGATGTCGAGAAGATCAAATACCTGATCGATATCGCGCTCGGTTTTCAGCTGCGTTTTCACAGCTTTTGTTGTGATGCTCAGCGAGAAAATCGTATGACAGCGAGGATTTTCGCGCTTCGCCTTCGCAAAAGACTTCTTCGTCTCGCCAAGCCGCGCGAATTTGAGCCAGTCCTTTAGCCGGAAGGCAGGCGAGCAAACGATAATACTTCAGTAGATTTGAATTCTTAACGACGACTTCAGGGTGAGCGAAGAATCACCGCCGCGGCGATCATGAGTTTTGCCGGCGCAATGGGCCAGCGCGCCCCACCAAATCACGAGTACAAATACTCGTCGTGATATTCGCGCTGCGGCGCGAATTGCACGGTCTGATCGCCGCCGGTTTCGGGATACTCGAAGATTTTTCCTTCGTAATTGCGGATCACGATCTTCTCGTTGTCGTGATACAAGATGTAGCCGGGATTGATCGGCACTTTGCCGCCGCCGCCAGGGGCATCGATGACGAATTGGGGCACGGCGTAACCGGTGGTGTGGCCGCGCAAGCCTTCGATGATCTCGATCCCTTTCGCGACCGAGGTGCGCAGATGCGATGAGCCGTTGATCAGATCGCACTGGTAAATGTAATACGGACGTACGCGGCACATTAGCAGTTTGTGCACGAGCGTTTTCATTGTTTCGAGATCGTCGTTCACGCCTTTGAGCAACACGCTTTGGTTGCCGAGCGGAATGCCGGCGTTGGCGAGTCGCTCGAGTGCTTCTTTCACTTCAATCGTCAGCTCGCGTGGATGATTGACATGGACGCTCATCCAAAG
>Ga0184619_10000071_pt1 | contig 30644 bp, 30 predicted proteins | sample PLM0_60_b1_FD_133146 | JGI IMG/M metagenome (GOLD analysis project Ga0184619, IMG submission 133146) | Groundwater sediment microbial communities from an aquifer in East River, Colorado, USA - PLM0_60_b1 | ecosystem: Environmental > Terrestrial > Soil > Riparian zone | place: USA: East River...
CCGCGTCAGATCCGGAAGGAAGCAGCGCTAAGAATTCCTCTCAGGTGCCGCGGCTTTCTTCTGCCAGAGGCGCGGGCGGCTTAACGGCAGGCACGGGATCGGCCACCGTCACCCGCATCAAGACCGCCGCTGCGATCGCGCCGGCGAAGACCATTGCGCAGCCGACCAGCAGCACGGCGTTCAGCCCGCTCACGAACGCCGTCACCGCGGAATGCTTGAGAGCAGGGTGCCCGCCGACGGCCCGCGTGCCTGCCGAACTCACGGCAGCGGCGAGCTTCTGACTGTGCACATGCGCCGTCGAGGCGAGCGACGTCGAGACGCGGTGCTCGAGCACGGCGCCGAGCGCCGCGACGCCGATAGCTACGCCGCCGAGCCGGAAGGTGTTGTTGATGCCGGACGCCATCCCGGAGCGGGCCGGGTCGACCGCGCGAAGCGCGGCGCCGGCAAGCGTCGGGTTCGCAAGCCCGATGCCGATTCCAGCCAGCACGAAGCCCGGAAGGAGAGCTGTCCAACTGGAGCCGGTGGTCAACCCGTGCATCAGCAGCAACGCAATCGAAACGAGCAGCATGCCGAGAGCCGCAAACACCCACGGTTGGACCCGCTGGGCAATCCCCCGGGTCAGGATCGGGACGAGGAACACAAAGGCGGTTAGCGGCAGAAACCGCAGTCCGGCTCCCAGCGGCGACGTGCCGAGGACGTCCTGCAGGTAGATGGAGAGGTAGGGGAAGAGCGCGAACATGCCGGCGCCGATTGCAAAGGTGGCGAGAGAAACGCCGACGAAGGCGGGCCGGCGGAAGAGGGAGATGTCCAGCATCGGTCGTTCCTGGCGTGCCTCGACGATCACGAAGACGACGAGCAGCAACACTCCGACAACAAGCGTCGAGAGGATCAGGCCGCTGCCCCAGCCCTCGCTGTTTCCGCGGAGCAGGGCGAAGACGATCAGAAACAATGCGGCCGAGAAAGTGACCAGCCCGGCGAGATCGGTCCGCACCGCGCCGAGGTCGCGCGATTCCACCATGCGGGTCCGAGCGATCACGAGCGCAAACACCCCGACCGGGACGTTGACGAAGAAGACCCACCGCCAGCCGAGAGCGTCGGTGAGGATGCCCCCGACGAGGGGCCCCGAGGCGACGGCCGCGCCGATGGTGGCGCCCCAGACGGCAATTGCACCGAAGCTGTCGGCCCCCCTGTACTCGTGGCCGATCAGGGCGAGCGCGGTCGCGAACAGAGCGGCGCCGCCGATCCCTTGTAGTCCCCGCGCGACGTCGAGCGTCTCGATGTTCCAAGCCAGGCCGCACAGGAGGGAGGCGGTGGTGAAGACGACGACGCCGAACGTGAACAACAGTCGCCTGCCGAACCGGTCCGACAGCGCTCCCGCCGTCAGGATCAGCGCCGCCAGAGAGAGCGCATAGGCGTCCACGACCCACTGCAGGCCGGTGAGATCGGCTTTCAGGTGGTGCTGAATGCTCGGCAGCGCGACGTTCACGATCGTGATATCGAGCAGCAACATGAACGTCGTCACACAGACGGCGATCAACGTCCAGCGGCGATTCTCAGGCGACCCGGCTTCCACCGACGGCATGATAAGAACCCGCCGCGTTCTTTCCACAGAAAGCCGCCTGACCGCCCACTGCCCTGGGCGATAGCATCGAGCCGTGGCCGCGCTCTACCGGAAGTACCGCCCCCAGGGGTTCGACGACGTCGTCGGGCAGGGGCCCGTCGTCCGCACGCTCAAGAACGCGATCGACGCCGGGCAGATCCGTCAGGCCTACCTTTTCGCCGGGCCGCGCGGGACCGGCAAGACCTCACTGGCGCGCATCCTCGCCAAGGCGTTGAACTGCGAGAAGGGGCCGACCTCCCATCCCGACACCGAGTGCCATATCTGCCGGGCGATCGCGGCCGGAACGTCGCTCGACGTCGTTGAGATGGACGCGGCCTCGCAGCGCGGGATCGACGACATTCGCGACATTCGCGACCACGCCGTTCTGCAGCCGGTCGAAGGCCGCTACAAGGTGTACATCCTCGACGAGGCGCATCAGCTCACGGACGCGGCCTTCAATGCGCTGCTGAAGCTGATCGAAGAGCCCCCGCCCCACCTCGTCTTCGTCTTCTGCACGACCGACCTCGGCAAAATGCTGCCGACCGTCCGCTCGCGCTGCCAGACGTTCGTGTTCGCGCGGCCGCGGCTGCCCGAGCTCGTGCGCGTCCTGCGCTGGGTCGCCGACGGCGAGGAGATCGAAGTACCGGACGCTGCGCTGGCCCTCGTCGCCCGGGCAGCGCGGGGTGCGTACCGCGACGCGGTCTCGACGCTCGACCAGCTCGCCGCGGCAACGGGGAAGAAGATCACCGTTCAGGACGTGCTGCAGCTGCTCGGCGCGGTCGAGGAGGAGGCGCTCTTCCGCCTCTGCGACCTGATCGTCGACCGCGACACGGCTGGGGCGCTGACGTTCATCGAGGAGCTCTCGGAGCAGGGCCAGGACCTCGGCCGGCTCGTCACCGACCTGCTCGAGCATCTGCGGCATCTCTTGCTCGTCCAGCACATGGGCCACGTGCCCGACTCCCTGCCTGTGACCGAAGAGGTGCGCGACCGATTGCACGAGCAGGCGAACCAGCTGGGCGAGGCAACCGTTCTGCGGCTCTGCGACCTGCTCGCCGTCGCGGTCGAGGACATGCGGCAGGGCGCCGATCCGCGCCTGCCGCTCGAGCTCGCGCTTGTCAAGGTGACGCGGCCGGCGGCTGATCTTTCCCGCGAGGCGACGGCCTACCGGCTCGAGCAGCTCGAGGAGCGTGGCCCTTCTGGACTTGCCGCGGGACCTGGTCCCGGGACGAGTCCGCCGGAGACAGCGCTGGAGCCGGAGCCCGTACCGGCTCGCGAGCCGCCGTCCGTCGATCTCGAGCAACTGCGAGAGGCCTGGCAGCGGGCAGTGCTCCCGGCCGTGGAGGAGAAGTCGATTCCGACCGCATCCGTTCTGCGCGAGGCTCATCCAGCCGGGCTGGCCGGCGACACGCTGACGCTGGAGTTCCCCCGCAACGCCGCTTTCCACCGCCAGCTCGCGGAGGAGCCGAAGAATGCGACCCTGCTCGCCGACGCGCTCTACGAGGTGACCGGGCGGCGGCTGGCACTCGCCTTCGAGCTTGGCGCCAACGGCGGCGACGGCGAACCCGCGGAGGAGGAGCCCGCGGGCGAGGACGACCTGGTTTCGCTGATCAAGGAGACATTCGACGCCCGGGAGGTGGATGAGTAGCCGTGGCCATGGACTTCGAGAAGCTGATGCAGCAGGCCCAGCAGATGCAGGAACAGATGGCGAAGGCCCAGGAGGAGCTCGCCGGCGAGACGGTCGAGGCCTCGGCCGGCGGCGGCATGGTCACGGTCAAGGCGACCGGAGCGCTCGAGATCACCGAGATCAAGATCTCGCCCGAGGCGATCGACCCCAACGATCCCGAGCTGCTGGCTGACACGGTTCTGGCGGCCGTCAACGAGGCCTTGCGCTCCGCCCAGCAGCTCGTCGAGGCCAAGCTAGGCGGCGCCATGGGCGGCATGCAGGGGCTCGGGCTCCCAGGCCTCTGACGATGGCTGCCCCCGACTTCCTTCGCCGCAGCCCGCTTTTCGCCGGCTTCGACGACGAGACCCTGGAGCGGCTGGCGGCGCCGTTCTCGGAGGTGGAGTTCCCGGCGAACCAGGTGCTGATCGAGCCCCGGATGCCGGGTGCCGGGCTGTTTGTGATCTGTGACGGAACGGTGGTCGTCGAGGCGCACGAGGTGCAACGCGAGCTCGGGCCGGGCGAGGTCGTCGGCGAGATCTCCCTCGTCGAGGAGGACGGGCTGCGGCGGGCCCGTGTCGTCGCCAAGACCCCGGTGCGCTGCCTCGCGCTCGACCGCACCGAGTTCGAGCAGATGCTGGAGTCGGAGCCCAAGCTGGCCGAGTCGATGCGCGAGCTCGCTCGTGAGCGGCTCTCCGAGCTCGAGGACTCGGGCTAAGTCACCCCGCCCCGGGCCGGGGCAACCAACTGCATAGGCAGAATTGGCCGATGGTGTCACCGGCGATCGACAACCTTGTCGCACAGCTGACGCGTCTGCCCGGCGTCGGCACTCGCACGGCGCACAGGCTCGCGTTCCACCTGCTCAGGGCGCCGAAGGACGAAGCGCTCGCACTCGCCTCGGCGGTTCAGGAAGTGAAGGAGCGCGTCCGCTTCTGCAAGGAGTGCGGGAACCTGACGGAGGACGAGCTCTGCTCGATCTGCGAGGACGCGCGCCGCGATCGCACGATCGTCTGCGTCGTCGAGCAGCCGGTCGACCTGATCTCCGTCGAGCGGACGCACGAGTATCGCGGGCTCTACCACGTCCTCGGCGGAGCGCTCTCGCCACTCGACGGCGTCGAGCCGGAGCACCTGCGAATCGACGAGCTGCTCGGGCGGGTCGAGCGGAACGGCATCGAGGAGGTCGTGCTCGCGACGAACCCCAACATGACCGGCGAGGCGACCGCCGCCTTCCTCGCCGACCGCCTGCGCGGGCGCGTACGCGTCACCCGGCTCGCGAGCGGGCTCCCCGTCGGCGGCGACCTCGAGTACGCGGACGAAGTGACGCTCGGACGCGCGCTGTCGGGTCGACGCGAGATGTAGTCCGTAAGTTCGCCGGACATTCATTCGGGTTTAGACGGGCCGCCGCGAGGTGTAGAGCTAGACGGTCGCGGGTTCGTAAACCGCGACGTCCGCGACGGCCTCGTCGATCGCAACGAGCGTCGCCTCGTCGAGGTCGATTCCGGATGCAGCGGCGTTGTCTTCGACCTGAGCCGGCTTCGTGGCGCCGATGAGCGCGGCGGCAACGTTCGGCTCGCGTAGGACCCAGGCGATCGCAAGCTGCGCCATTGTGATGCCGAGGCCGTCGGCGAACGGCCTCAGTCTCTGAACGGCCTCGAGGACCCGGTCGGAGCGGAAACGGTCCATCGCCCACCCCATCTGCTCGCTGACCATGCGCGTACCGGGGAGCGGCGGCTCGCCCGGCCTGTACTTGCCGGTCAGGACGCCCTGAGCGAGCGGCGACCAGACGATCTGCGAGATCCCGTTCTCGGCGCAGAGCGGGATCACCTCGCGCTCCGGCACGCGCCAGAGGATCGAGTACTGCGGCTGGCTGGAGACGAACTTCTCGTACGGCGGGCTGAGATCGAGCGCTGCGCGAATCTGCTCCGGCGTCCACTCGCTGAAGCCAAGGTAGCGCGCTTTTCCCTGGCGGACGACCTCGGTGAGAGCCTCCATCGTCTCCTCGAGCGGCGTCTCCAGGTCGTACCGGTGGCATTGGTAGAGGTCGACGTGGTCGGTGCGGAGGCGGCGGAGCGAGTCGTCGATCTGCTTGAAGACCTGTTGGCGTGAGAGCCCCTGGTTCTGGCCCGTGTCGTCCATCGGGAAGAAGAGCTTCGTCGCGAGTACGTACGAGTCCCGGGGGCGGCTCTGGAGGACGTCTCCGAGGAACGTCTCGGCGGCGCCACGCCCGTAGACGTTCGACGTGTCGAAGAAGTTGATGCCGACGTCGAAGGCCTTGTCGACACACGCGCGGGCCGCCGAGTCGTCGACTCCGAGGCCGTAGGTCAACCAGGAGCCGAGCGCGATCTCGGAGACCTGCAGGTCGCTGGAGCCGAGGCGGCGATAACGCACGTCCCATTCGTACCGAAACGGTGCAGGCTCGCGTCGGGGCGGCCCCGCCAAACCTAGACCTGGCCTCGCGCGCCAGGTCCCTGAGGACTGTCCCCTCGAACTGCCGCAACGGGCCATGGCACCTGCAACAAGAGTGTGACTTTTCGTCCACAGGCACGGCCCGAACGGACGCGTCGCCGGCAAAGGGCCCAGTCCAGTCGCCGCCTACACTTCAGCGCGTGCCCACGACCGAGTACGAAGCGGTTCCCGCGGTCGCCGGCGAGGCGACCGCCCGCGCCGGGACGGTGGTGATGAAGTTCGGCGGAACGTCCGTCGGCGACCCGCAGAAGCTGAAGGACGTCGCGACGCGAATCGTCGCCGCGCACGCGGAGGGAACCCGCGTTGTCGCCGTACTCTCGGCGATGGGCGACACGACCGACGAGCTCGTCCGCCTCGCCTACGAGATCTCGCCCCGTCCGGAGCCACGTGAGCTCGACATGCTGATTTCGGTCGGAGAGCGGATCTCCTGTGCCCTGGCCGCGATGGCAATTCACGATCTCGGCGACGAGGCGATCTCGCTCACCGGCAGCCAGGCGGGGATCGTCACAGACACCGTCCACGGCAAAGCGAAAATCGTCGACGTCCGCGCCCGCCGGATCCACGAGGCACTCGATCAGGACAAGGTCGTTCTGGTCGCCGGATTCCAGGGCGTCTCCACGAGCCTCGACATCACGACTCTCGGCCGGGGCGGCTCCGACACGACGGCCGTGGCCCTTGCCGCCGCGCTCGCCGCGAGCCACTGCGAGATCAACACGGACGTCGCGGGGGTCTACAGCGCCGACCCGAGAATTGTCCCGGACGCGCGCAAGCTCCACGCCGTCAGCTACGACGAGATGCTGGAGCTGGCCGCCTCGGGCGCCAAGGTGCTTCAGTTACGCTCGGTCGAGGTCGCGCGAAACTACGGCGTCAAGCTGCATGTTCGCTCGACCTTCAGCGACGACGACGGCACCTGGGTGACCGAGGAAGACGAGCGGATGCTTGAAAAGGCGATCATCTCCGGCGTTGCCCACACCTTCGACGAGGCCGTCTACCGCGTCCAGTCGGTCGACCGCGCCGACCTCTTCGCCGCGCTCGCCGATGCGGGCGTCAACGTCGACACGATCATCCAGACCGGCGACGAGATCGTCTTTTCAGCACCGCTCGCCGACCGGGGCGACGCAGAGGCGGCGCTGCAACGCGCCTCGGCGGCCTGCGACTGCATCGAGGGGCTCGCGAAGATCAGCCTGATCGGCGCCGGCATGAAGAGCCATCCCGGCATAGCGGCCCGTACGTTCGCGACGCTCCGCGAGATCGGCACCGAGGCCCGCTTCATCGTCACGTCGCCGATCAAGATCTCCTTCTTCGTCGAGCGAGCGGACGCCGAACGGACCGTGCTCGCGCTACACGAAGCGTTCGACCTCGCCTCCGCCGGAAGCGAGCGAGAGCATGCCTAGAGTCCCTTTCATGATGAGGCCTCGTCGCCGCGGTGCGACGGTCGGTTCGTGGAAAGGACGCAGGGAGTGCCCGTATCAGTAGATACGGGCGCGACTGCGATACCAGGGCGGAGCCGGTGCCGTCCAGCGCGGCCCGGCGGCTCAGTGCGTCGTCGTGAAAGGGGCTCTTTGCTCTGAGCGGCGTCGGCGCGATCGCAGCAGAGGTCGGTACGCCCTTTTACGCGTACGACCTCGACCGCTTTCGTGAGCGGATCCGGGCGTTCGAAGAAGCCCTGGCGGGAGTCCCTCACCTGACGTGCTACGCAGCCAAGGCCAACGATGCCCTGGCGCTGCTCAAAGTGGTCGCGGCCGAAGGGCTCGGGGCCGACGTCGTCTCGGGTGGCGAACTCGCCAAATGCCGGAGGGCAGGCATTGCTCCGGAGAGAATCGTCTTCTCTGGTGTCGGCAAGCGTGAGGACGAGATCCAGGCGGCCGTCGGGGCCGGGATCCGCTCGCTCAACATCGAGTCTCTCGAGGAACTCGAGGAGATCGCCGACGCCGCACGCCGGCTCGGACGCGTAGCTCCGATCTCAGTCCGGCTGAACCCCGACGTACCGGGCGGCGGGCATGAATACCTCGCAACCGGAGGGGCCGCGAGCAAGTTCGGCCTCGAACAAGCCGTTGCTGCGGAGGCGTTCCGGCGAGCAGCGGTGGACGAAGCGCTCGAGCCGGTCGGTATCTCGTTCCACGTCGGCTCGCAGCTGCTCGACACCGAGCCGATACTCGTGGCCGCTGCGCGCGCGGCGGAGCTTTGGCGCGGGCTCACCTCCGCAGGCATCCAACTCCGCGACTTCGACGCCGGCGGGGGCCTCGGCATCGCCTACGACGGCGGCCCCGAGCCCGACGTGGGTGCCTACACCGCCACACTGGCCGAGCTCGCAACGGGCCTGCCCGCAACCCTGATCATCGAGCCAGGACGTCATCTCGTCGGACCGGTCGGCACATTCGTCACGCGCGTCCTCCGAGTGAAGGAAGCCGGGGGCAGAACAATCGTCGTCTGCGACGGCGGCAGCAACGATCTGCTCCGGCCCGTTCTGTACGGCGCCGAGCACCCGATTACCGTCCTCGCCGGCGACGAACGCGAGCCGACCCCGGTCGACATCGTCGGCCCGCTCTGCGAGAGCAGCGACTTCCTCGCCCTCGAACGAACGCTGCCCCTGCCGCGCCGCGGCGATCTGATCGCGGTCGAGCTCGCCGGCGCCTACGGTCGCGTCATGTCCTCCACCTACAACGCCCGGCCGCTTTGCGCCGAGGTCGTGCTCGAGCAAGGAAGCTGGCGCGTGAGCCGCGAACGAGGCACCTATGACGACCTCGTCCGAAACGAGCGCACCTGAACACAGGCACAATCCCGAGGTGGAACGCGATGCTGCGATCGGTGTCGTCGGCGCGACCGGCGCCGTCGGACGCGTCACCATCGGGCTGCTCCGCGAACGCGGATACCGAAACGTGCGCCCCTTCGCGAGCGCCCGTTCTGCCGGCACCGAGCTGAACGGCGTCACGATCGAGGAGGCGACGCCCGAAGCGCTTGCCGCAGGAGACCTCGACCTCTGCCTGTTCTCCATCGGCGCAGCAGCGAGTCGCGAGCTGGTCCCCCATGCCGTCCGCGCCGGCGCGATCGCGATCGACAAGTCGTCCGCGTTCCGCTTGCAGGACGGGATCCCGCTAGTCGTCCCCGAGGTGAACGGCGAGCGAGCGCTCGAGCATGACGGGATCGTCGCCAACCCGAACTGCTCTTCGATCCCGCTCACCTGCGTGCTCAAACCCTTGCACGAGGCGGCGGGCCTCGCTCGCGTCAGGGTCTCGACCTACCAGGCGGCTTCCGGAGCCGGCTCGGAGCGCATGGAGCGCCTCCGGGCCCAGGATCCGGCCGAGGGAGACCTCGAGATGGACTGGGAGTTCGACGGCGAGGAGTTCGACGAGGAGGCCAAGGTGCGGGCTGAGACGCGCAAGATCCTCGAGCTGCCCGAGCTTCCGGTCAGCGCGACGTGCGTCCGCGTTCCCATCATGGTCAGCCATTCCGAGTCGGTCTGGATCGAGACCGCAGACCCGCTATCGGCCGAGCAGGCCCGCGAGCTGCTCGCGGGGGCGCCGAGCGTGCGCGTCGATGACTTTCCGACACCGCGCAAGGCGGCCGGGGAGGACGAGGTGCTCGTCGGCCGGATCCGCCCCGACCGAGCGGCGGAGGGCGCCGGCAATGGCATCACGCTGTTTCTCTCCTGCGACAACCTACGCAAGGGCGCCGCGCTAAATGCGATCCAGATCGCCGAGCTCCTGTGGGCTCGCCGCCCGGTCGCCGCGTAGACAAACAGCGGATTCCGCTCCACATTCAAGAAACTCTCCGCCCCGGACGATGAGTGACTCATGCGGCTTGGCGACACGAATCCCGCTTCTCTGGGCCAGAAGCCCCGTCTTCAGCTTGGCTCCCTCCTGGTCGAGAAGGGCCTGATCACCGAGGCGCAGCTCGACGAGGCGCTCAGTGAGCGCCGGGTCAACGGCGGCCTCCTCGGCGAGACCCTCGTCCGCCTCGGATTCGTCTTCGAGGGCGATCTTGCGCGCACGCTCGCCGAACAGGCCGGCGTCCCATTCGTCAACCTCGACGCCAACCCGGTTGACCGTTATGCGATCGGCACTCTGCCGCGCAGCCTCGGTGAGGCCCTGCCCGCACTGCCGGTCCGCTTCACGCCGGAAGGCGGCCTCGTGATCGCGGTCGCCGACCCCACAGACGAGACGCTCCTCCCCCAGCTTCAGACGGCGATCAGCTGCCCGATCGTGCTCATGGTCGCGGCAGCCTCGAGCATTCGCAACAGCTGGCGCAGCACGCCGGCTGCCGCCTGAACAAGCTTCAGGGCCGCTGGGGCACGGGCGCCGGCGAGAACGCCTCGCGGACGAGCCTGAGCACCTTCGCGCGCCGCCCCTCTGCGACCGGGATCAGCCCGCCGAAGTCGAGCCGCACGAGCTCCACAGGTCCCGAGATCCGCACGGTCTGAAAGCCGAAGTCGGAGAGAAAGTCACGCGGGAAGATCGTCTTGTGCACCTGGAAGCGCTCGTACTGCGACTCCCCCTCCGGGTAGCGATACGCGAACGTCTCGAGCGCCTTCGCACCCTTGTCCCTGGCTTCGCCGATCGCAGCGAGGAAGAGCGACTGCAGCACCCAGGGACTGGTGCGGTCGAGGAGGTAAGCGCACGTAACCAGGACGGCATCCTCCGACGGCGGCCCGGCCGGAAGCTCGAACGCCCGCGGGAAGAACTGCGCCGGCCCGTACTGCATCGAGCCGACCACCCGGCCGTCGTCGTCACAGTAGAGCGACCCCCAGGGCCCGAAGTCGCCCTCGGCACGTTCGATCCAGCGATCCTTGTTCGCCCGCCTACCGGTCTTCGACTGCCACCAGACGCAGCTGTGGCACACGATCGGGGTCTCCTCCAGCGTCAGCCTCGTCAGCCCGCGGATCCGCGTCGGCGTCACCGTGCCGGCCCGACCGAGTCGATGACGACGTTGACGGCAGCCGCGTGAGAACCCGCCATCTGGTCGAGGTACTCGAGCACGTGCCGCTGGACGTCGTGTCCGAGTGCCGGGAGCCGGGCGCCCCAATCGACGTCGAGGTGAACCTCGATCACAACGGCCCCGTCGTCGTCGCTGACCCGAACGCCGCGATGCCTGTGCAGCTGGCTCGCGACGAGGCCGCGCACCCCCTCGATCTCGCGGGCGGCGTCAGCGGCGTAGCGCGCGAGAACCTCGCTCGAGATGCTCGCTTGGCCCTCCACTACGACGATTGTAGGAGGACGAGCTCGGTCGCCTCGGGACGCGCAAGGAAGCGGAAGGGCACGAACGTCGTGCCGAGGCCGGCCGAGACATGCAGCGTGGCGCCGTTCCGCCGGTAGAGGCCGTGAAAATAGCGCCAGCGCGGGTGAGCGAGGGGGATCCGCCGGCCCGGGAGCGGCAGCGTGATCTGGCCGGCGTGGAGGTGGCCCGAGAGGACGAGATCGAAGGCGCCTCTCGGCAACCGGTCGAAAACGTTCGGGAAGTGGCAGAGCAGGATTCGCAGGTCGGCCTCTGGGTCGGCGAGCCGAGCCGGCTGCGCGAGCCCGCGCCGGTATGAGCGTGGGTCGACGCCGACGATCTGGACGCGGCGCCCTCGCAGCTCGAACGTCCTCTCCTCGTCGAGCAGCAGGGTCGCCGGCTCGAGGTCGCCGACCGGCGAGCGGGTGGCAAACGGATCCTTGGTCTCGGCGAAGTCATGGTTTCCCAACACCGCGTAGCAGTTCGGAAGCTGCGGCAGCAGCTCCCGCAGCAGCGGCTCGCCGCTGTTGCTGGACAGCAGGTCGCCGGAGACGAGCACGAGGTCCGGCCTGCGCGAAGAGACCCAGTCGACCGCGCGGAGCACGGCCTGCTCCCCACGCGAGGGGAAGCCCAGGTGGAAGTCCGAGAGGTGCGCGATTCGGACCCCGGCCAGCTCGGGCGGCAACCGCTCGAGCGGGCATTCGAGCTCTTCGAGCCGCACCCAGCCGGCCTCGAAATGGCCCCAGGCCAGTCCGCCGGCGGCGACAGCACCGGCACCGATTGCGATCGCAGTGCGCATCGCGTGACACTGTAGATTCGAGCCCGTGCCCGACCCGCTCGAACAGCCCGCCGACAGCCTGGCTGCGCTCGAGCGGGTCGCCGCCGGGGCCGAGGCGTATCTCGCGTCGCTTGCGACAGACCCGGTCCGGCTTGCACGTTCCGACGAGGCGGCGGAAGCCTTTGACGGGTCGCTTCCGGAAGAGGGCCTGGGGACGCTCGCGACCCTCGACCAGTTGCTCGAGGGCGGGCTCGACGCCCATGTGCGCTCTTCCGGGCCGCGCTTCTTTCACTGGGTGATGGGAGGAGCGACGCCGGCGGCGCTCGGCGCCGACTGGCTGACGTCGCTCCTCGATCAGAACGCCGGCGGCTGGGACGCAAGCCCGCTCGCCTCGAGGCTCGAGCTCCTCTCGCTTCGCTGGCTGCGAGAGCTGTTCGGTCTCCCGTTCGACTGGGACGGCGTCCTCGTCACCGGCGGGCAGATGGCGAACTTCACAGGACTGGCGGCAGCTCGGCAGTGGTGGGGCGAGCGCCAGGGCGTCGACGTCTCCGTCGACGGCCTTGCCGGCTTGCCGCAGGTGCCGGTGCTGACGAGCGGATTCGTCCACGTCACCGGCCTGAAGGCCCTCGGGATGCTCGGGCTCGGGCGCGGCCGGCTGACGATCTGCGCGGATCCCGTCGGGGCCATGGACATCGCCGCGCTCGAGCGCGAGCTTCGCGCGCTCGAGGGCGCGCCCGCGATCGTGATCGGCAACGCCGGCGAGGTGAACACGGGCCTATTCGACCCGCTCGAGCGGATCGCAGACCTTTGCGACGAGTTCGGCGCCTGGCTGCACGTCGACGGCGCGTTCGGGTTGTTCGCACGCGTCTCGCCCCGGACGACCGAGCTCGCGGCCGGCGTCGAGCGCGCCCATTCGGTGATCTCGGACGGCCACAAGTGGCTGAACGTTCCCTTCGACTGCGGGTTCGCGTTCGTGCGGGACCGGGAACTGCTCGCCCGCACCTTTGCGGCCGGAGCGGCCTACCTGCCGGAGGCCTCGGACGACCGCCCGATCTTCGCCTTCCGCTCGCCCGAGCTCTCGCGCCGGGCGCGCTCGCTCGCGGTCTGGGCGACGCTCGCCGCCTACGGCCGCAGCGGCTACCGGGCGATCGTCGAGCGCTGCCTCGACAATGCCGCGCGGCTCGCCGGCCAGGTCGAGTCCTCCGACGACTTCGAATTGCTGGCGCCGGTGCCGCTGAACGTCGTCTGCATGCGCTACCGGCCGCCCGGAGTCGCCGACTCGGACCTCGACGACCTGAACGAACGCATCGCCGACGCCGTGCTGACCGACGGCCGCGTCTACGTCGGCACGACCCGCTGGGCCGGCAAGGTCGCCTTCCGACCGGCGTTCGTCAACTGGCGGACGACCGCCGGCGATGTCGACCTGATCCTGGAGACGCTGCGCGACCTGGGCTCGCGGCTGCGCGGTTAGGAGAACTCAGATCTCGAGCTTCTCGAGCACCGGGTCGACCGGGACCACATGGCGCTTGAAGGCGAGCTCCGATTCCTCCAACCCCGCGGCGACGCCGACCAGCTGCGAGAGGTGGAGAATCGGCATCTTGAAATCGTGCCCGGTCGCGTCGCGGAGCTTCGACTGCCAGGCATCGAGGGAGAGGTGGCAGAGGGGACACGGTGTCACGATCGCGTCTGCACCGGCCTCGGAGGCCTGCTCGATCGGCTGGATCAGCTCGCCCATCGCGACCTCTTCGCGCGCCTGGATGATCGGGAAGCCGCAGCACTTGATCTTGGCCGGATAGTCGATCGCCTCGCCACCGCAGGCCTCGATGATCGCCTCGAGCGACCAGGGGCGATCGGGGTCCTCGAAGCCGAGCAGCTTCGACGGCCGCAAGATCTGGCAGCCGTAGAACGGCGCGATCTTCAGGCCCTTCAGCCCCTTGTGAGCGACCTCGCGGAGGCGCTTGGCGCCGTCGTCCTCGACGATCAGCCAGAGCAGGTGCTTGACGTCGATATCGGTTTCGTATGGCGGCACCCCGACCGTTGCGAGGTTCTGGTTCACGCGCGCTCGCAGTTCGGGATCGTTCAGCAGCTGGAAGTTCGCCTGCCTGAGGTTGAGGGTGCAGACGTTGCAGATCGTCATCAGCGTCTCCGCCCCGGTCGCCGCCCCGTAGGCGAGGATGCGCGCGTTCAGGTGCAGGTAGTAGTCGGGCTCGGCCTCGTGGATGTCGCCGGCGCCGCAACAGGTCACCGACTCGAGCTCGTCGAGCTCGAGCCCGAGCAGCGGGGAGAGCGCCTGCGTCGAGGTGTCGAGCTCCTTCGCCGAGAGCGAGGCGAGACAGCCCTTGTAGTACGCGACCTTCAATGGTCATCCCGGTGGCAGTGGTGGATGCCTGGGTCGCGAGCACCAAGCGATGCAAGGACGCAGGGAGTGCTCGGGCCAGATGGCCCGGGCGCGACTGAGGACGCCGCAGCGCGCAGCGTGATCGCGGGCCAGGCGCCGCCGACTGTCGCCGGGATGACCATTTTATCCTTCCGCTTTCGGCGGTTCTTCGCCCGGCGTGACCTCCGGAGCGTCGCGCCTAACGCCGCCGGCGTCCGTGTGCTCGATCCGCGCCAGCGCGCGCTCGCCCTGGACGATCCCGAGCGCTCCCGCGCGCCCCTGCTCACGGACGAGTTGGTGGAGGGCCCTTGCCTCCCCCACGTCGGCGGCAACGTGCGGCGGGATCGGCGGCGGCACCTTGCCCTTCTTGGCGAGTCCGATCGCGAACTTCGTCTGCTTGACGGCCGAGACGATCCCCTGCGTCTTCGGAACGAGTTCTGTCTCGCGCAGCCAGCCGGTCGTCTCCGCCGACTTCACGAACCACTTCGCGTGCTTCGCTCCCATGTCGCGGTCGATGCCCTCCTTGACCGACTCGGCCCCGAGCTTGGCGATCGCGTCGCGCGGGTCGACCCCCTTCGGGCAGCGCTCGTTGCAGAAGTAGCAACGGGTGCAGTCCCAGATCCCATGCTCGTCGTTGTAGTCCTCGAGCCGCTCGACCGAGGCCTGGTCGCGCACATCGCCCACGAAGCGAAAGCCCTTCGCGAGCGCCGCCGGGCCGAAGAACTCGGGATCGGATTCCATCGAGTTGCACTCGGAGACGCAGCAGCCGCACATGATGCAGAGCGACTCCTTCTGGATCACGTTCATCTCCTGCTGAGAGACGACCCGCTCCTGCTCGAGCACCTCGTCGTAGCCCGGCTCGAGCCACGGCTTCATGCGGCGGATCTTGCTCCAGAAGGGATCCATGTCGACGACGAGGTCCTTGACGATCGGCATGTTTCCCATCGCCGAGATCACCGGGACGTGGCCGCGGTCGACGATCGGCTTCATCCGTTCCTTGCAGGCGAGCACCGCGCGGCCGTCCATGCGCATCCCGCAGGAGCCGCAGATCATCATCCGGCAACTCTTCCGGTAGGCGAGGCTGCCGTCCTGCTGGTCCTTGATCAGGTCCAGCACGTCGAGCAGGCAGGCCCACTCGGGGGCTTCGAGCTCGTAGTTGCGCAGCTCGCGCTCACCGCTTTCCGGGTCGTACCGCCAGATCTTGAGAGCCACATCCATCAGTGGGGAGCCACTTAGTAGGTCCGCTCCATCGGCTTCCACTTGGTCATCTTCACCGGCTTCCAGTCGAGCACGGGTCCCTCCCTCCAGCGGACGAGCGTGTGCTTCAGGTACTTCTCGTCGTCTCGGTCCGGGTAGTCGTAGGGGCGCGCATGAGCGCCGCGGCTCTCCTTGCGGGCGAGTCCGCAGACGACCATGCTCTCGGCAAGCTCGAGCAGGAAGCCCAGCTCGAGTGCCTGGGTCAAGTCGTTGTTGAAGACATCGCCCTTGTCCTCGACCACTACGCGCTCGTAGCGCTCGCGCAGCCCGGCGACGATCTCGCCCTGCTCACGCATCTGGTCCTCCCTGCGGAAGACGCCGAAGTTTTCGTGCATCGTCTCGGCGAGCTGGTCGCGGATCGACCAGGGGCGCTCGCCGTCGGTGCGATCGAGGAGCCGGCGCAGCTCGCGTTCGGCGTCCGCCTCCAGCGAAGGCGGCACCTCGATGGTCGTGTGCGTCAGCGCCCAGTCGGCCGCGTGGCGACCGGCTCGCTTGCCGTACGTGATCGTCTCCATCAGCGCGTTGCCACCGAGGCGGTTCGCGCCGTGGACGGAGACGCAGGCGCACTCCCCAGCCGCGTAAAGGCCTTCGAGCTCCGTGCGCCCGTCGAGGTCGGTATCGACCCCGCCCATGTGGTAGTGCGCTCCCGGCCGGACGGGAATCGGCTCATGGATCGGATCGACGCCGGCGTACGTCATCGCCAGCTCCCGGGTTCCGTGCAAGCGCTCGATGATCTTCTCGGCGCCGAGGTGGCGCATGTCGAGCAAGACGTTGCCGTCTTCGCCACGGCCCTCGTCGATCTCGGTCTGCTCGGCGCGGGAAATGACGTCACGAGAGGCGAGCTCCATCGCGTTCGGCGCATAGCGCTTCAGGAACCGCTCGCCCTCGGAGTTGAGTAGGTATGCGCCCTCGCCGCGCGTGCCTTCGGTGATCAGGATCCCCGTCGGCGCCAGCGTGGTCGGATGGAACTGCATCATCTCCATGTCCTTGAGCGGCACGCCGGTGCGAAGCGCCATCGTCATCCCGTCCCCGGTGCAGGCGTAGGCGTTCGTGGTTCCGACGTAGAGCCGCCCGGCGCCGCCCGTCGCGAGGATCACGGTCTTGGCGCCGATCGTCTTCAAGCCCCCGTTGAGGAGGTCCCAAGCGATCACCCCCTGGCAGCGGTCGTCGTCGACGACGAGCTGCCAGGCGAAGTACTCCTCGTAAGTCGGGATGTCACGCTTCATCACCTGCTCGTAGAGGACATGGACGAGCACGTGACCGGTGATGTCCGCCGCGTAGGCCGTGCGCGGCTCGCCGGCGGCGCCGAAGGGGCGCTGGGCGATCCGGCCGTCCTCGGTCCGCGAGAAGACCGCTCCCCAGTGCTCGAGTTGGTAGACGTCGTCCGGCGCCTCGTTGCAGAGCACCTCGATCGCGTCCTGGTCGCCCAGGTAGTCCGAGCCCTTGACCGTGTCGAAGGCGTGCTTCTCGGGATCGTCCTCGGAGGCGTTGCCGAGCGCAGCGTTGATGCCACCCTCGGCCGCGCCGGAGTGGCTGCGGACCGGGTGGATCTTGGAGAGAAGAGCGACGTCGGCGCCTGCGTCGAAAGCCTCGATCGCGGCGCGCATCCCTGCGCAGCCGGCACCGACGATCAGCACGTCGTGCTTCGCCTCCACGTGCTTGGACGCTATCGGAAGCGGTTGTGGCGGGGCTTCGTTGCAGGTGCGGCGATCCCCGCCGTCTGCGTTTTGGGTCAGAGGCGTGGTCCCGCGCCGGTTACCTCGGGCCCGGCGTCGGCCGCAAACTGCCCGAAGTTGTCGCGAAACATCTGCGCCAGCTCGCGCGCCTTGCGATCGTAGGCCTCGGGATCGCGCCAGGTCGAGCGGGGATCGAGCAGGCTCGCTTGCACGCCCGGCACGCTCGTCGGCACCTCGAAGCCGAACAGGGGGTCCGTCTTGAACTCGGCCTCGGCCAGGTCCCCCGACAACGCCGCCCGGAGGAGCGCCCGCGTCGCCGCGATCGGCATCCGCTCGCCCTCGCCGAACGGCCCCCCGGTCCAGCCCGTGTTGACGAGCCAGACGCTCGCGCCGTGGCGGGTGAGCCGTTCGCCCAGCATGTGGGCGTACACCGACGGCGGCTGCGGGAGGAAGGGAGCGCCAAAGCAGGCAGAGAACGTCGGCTGCGGCTCGGTGACGCCGATTTCGGTGCCCGCGAGCTTGGCCGTGAAGCCCGAGAGGAAGTAGAACATCGCCTGCTCGCGCGAGAGGCGGGCGATCGGCGGCAGGATCCCGAACGCGTCTGCGGTCAGGAAGATGACCGAGCTCGGGTGGCCCGCCCGCTTCGTCGGCAGCGCGTTCGCGATCTGCTCCAGCTTGTAAGCGGCGCGCGTGTTCTCCGTCTTCGAATCGTCGTCGAGATCGAGCACGCCTCGCTCATCCACGATCACGTTCTCGAGCACGGTGCCGAAGCTCTGCGTCGTCTTGTAGATCTCGGGCTCTGCCTCCGGCGAGAGGCGGATCACCTTCGCGTAGCAGCCGCCCTCGATGTTGAAGATGCCGTCGTCGGACCAGCCGTGCTCGTCGTCTCCGATCAGGTGCCGCTCCGGATCGGCCGACAGGGTCGTCTTGCCCGTCCCGGAGAGGCCGAAGAAGACCGCGACGTCGCCTTCGTCGCCGACGTTCGCCGAGCAGTGCATCGGCAGCACGCCCTCGAGCGGCAGCCGGTCATTCATCAGCGTGAAGATCGACTTCTTGATCTCGCCCGCGTAGAAGGTGCCGCCGATCAGGATCTCGGCCCGGCTCGGGTGCAGAAGGACGAAAGTCGAGCTGCGAGTGCCGTCCTCCTCCGGCTCCGCCTCGATGGCCGGCGCGTGCAGGATCAACGCTTCCGGCTCGAGCTCGGCCAGCTCCGCCTCGGTCGGCTCGATGAAGAGCGTCTTCGCGAAGAGCGCGTGCCAGGGGCTGTACGTGATCACCCGGACGGCAAGCCGGTGGGCCGGGTCGGCGCCCGCGAAGGAGTCGACGACGTAGAGGTCCTGGTCTTCCAGGAAAGAGGTGACCCTGTCCCTGAGGCCCTCGAAATGGGTTTCGTCGATCTCCTGGTTGACGCTCCCCCACCAGATTCGATCCTCGGAGCCCGGCTCGCGGACGAGAAACTTGTCCTTCGGCGAACGGCCCGTGTGGCGCCCGGTGTCGACGACGAGGGGACCGCCCTCGGCGAGCCGGCCTTCGTCCTTCCGCAAGGTGTGCGTGTAAAGGAGCGAGGTCGAGGGATGAAGGTGCACGCGACCGCCGGCATCGATGCCGTGCTCGCCGAGATCAATTCGTCCCTCGGCTCCGATCGTCATTGCCACGCCGCGTCTCCTTCCCGATGGCGCAAAAAACGAGACCCGGCTGTCGCGGGTCGAGGGCCATATCGTACGCACGCTCGGGTTTCACGGCGGCTTGTACCGTGGCGGAGTGGACCTGCAGTCGCCCGATCCGCCTCTCTCCGACGGCATCGTCTCACTGCGACCGTGGACTTTCGACGACGTTCCGGCAATCGCCGTTGCCTGCGCCGACCCGGAGATCGCACGCTGGATCCACCAGCTGCCGAGCCCGTACGGCCAGAAGGATGCTCGGGAGTACGTGGTTTCGACGGAAGCCGCCTGGCGCGAACGGATCGGTGCGTTCTTCGCCGTCGTCGACTGCGCCGACGGCAGCCTCGTCGGCTCGATCGCGCTGCACGTGCTCGACCCGGAGCTCGCGAACGTCGAGGTCGGCTACTGGACGGCGGCGCCGGCTCGTGGGCGCGGGCTGACGACGCGCGCACTGAGGCTGCTCTCGGGCTGGGCTTTGGATAAGGCTGGTGCGCAACGCGTGCAGCTTCGTGCGGACGTGCTCAACGCGGCGTCGCTCCGGGTCGCGGAGAAAGCAGGGTTCACGCGCGAGGGCACGCTGCGCGCCAGCGGCTTCAACGACCGCCAGAGCCGGCGGGTCGACTACGCCGTCTTCTCGCTTCTTCCCGCCGACACCCGGTAGAGGCTTCGGAGCCGGGAACGCGAATCGCGTTGCGTGGACGAGCGAGCTAGACGCTTTCTGGCGAGCCCCGCGCTCTCGGATTCGACGCGCCGAGCCTACGGCGTCGACGTCCGGCAGTTCAGCGCGTGGTTGTCGAACCGCGGTCTAAAGCTGGACGAGGTCGACGTTCGCTCGTTCGCCGACTACGCAGCGGAGCTCGGGAGGCGCCGGCCGAAGCTCGCTCCCGCCACGATCGCCCGCAAGCTCGCCGCGGTTAGGGCGCTTGTGCGCTTCTCGCTCGGGCCGGAACGCGTCCCCGATGCATCCTTCGCCCCGCGTCGACCTCGACGGCTGCCCGAAGCGCCCAAGTCCGAGGAAATCGACGCGGAGCTCGCCGCGGTGGAGCGAGATGGCCCGCTCGGGCTGCGGAACCGCGCTCTGGTCGAAATCGTCTATTCGGCCGGGCTGCGCAGCCGCGAGGCGGTCGACTTGAATCTCGGCGACGTCGACTTCGAGCAAGAGCTCGTCCACGTCCACGGCAAGGGAGGTAAGGAGCGAACGGTTCCCCTGGGCGAGGAGGCCGCGCACTGGGTGGCGCGTTACCTCCACGAGGCGCGCCCCACGCTGGCCCGAAGCGCCGAGAATGCGCTCTTCCTCTCCGCGCGAGGCCGACGCCTCGACACGAGCACTTTGCGTCGGCTGCTGCCGCACCCGCACCGCCTCCGTCACGCCTTCGCCACCCACCTGCTCGAGGGCGGGGCCGACCTGCGCACGATCCAGGAGCTGCTCGGACACAGCTCGCTGTCGACGACCCAGATCTACTCGCACGTCGACAGCCGCCGCCTGCGGCGCGTCTACGACCGCGCTCATCCGCGGTCGTAGTTTCGCGAAGCGCCGCCGCCCGCCATCCGAAGCGAGAGCCGCGGCCGCGCAACCAAAACCGACAGGCTGAGTGTTGACGCGCGCACGCGACGGGCGCAGCCCCCACCCTTTATTTGGGTGGGGCTCTTCCCTCCTCCCTCGACATCGACGATACCGGCGTTAGACGCACGTATGTGTGGCGGGAAGACGCCGATTCTGCGCCAAAACGCAGGGGTAATGCGCCGCCCGCAAGGGGCGACGGGGTGGCCGACGCAGGCGATCGCCGCGCGGCCGCGAAGTCCGGTGGGGCGATGGCAACACCGGCGAAGGACCCGGACCTCGAAGGCTTCCTCGCGCTCCTGGCCGCCACGCGGGCGCCGCGAACAGTGGACGCCTACCGCCGCGACCTCAATGACATCTCGGCGCGGCTGGAGCGACCACTTCATGCCGTCACGACGGAGGAGCTCGAACGCTATCTGGCCGAGCTGCGTGCCGAAGGCCGCTCCTCCGCCACGATCGCGCGACGAACCGCGGCGGCGCGATCGTTCTTTCGCCACCTCGTCCTGCTCGGCCAGCGGACCGACAACCCGGCGGCAGCGGTCGCACTGCCGCGCAAGGCCAGGCGGCTCCCGCGCACGCTCTCGCCCTCCGAGGCGGAGCGGCTGATCGACGCCGCAGCAGGGACGACGCCGCGCGCGCTGCGTGACCGTGCCCTCGTCGAGCTGCTCTACGGGGCGGGGCTGCGCGTCGGTGAGGCTGTTGGGCTCGGCAAGACCGACGTCGATCTCGAGCAGCGACTCGTCAGGGCGACCGGGAAGGGTGCAAAGGAGCGAATCGTGCCCCTCGGCCGGCCCGCAGCCGACGCGCTGCGTCGCTACCTGTCACGCGGGCGCCCGCACCTCGACCGGCGCCATCGGCCGGAGCTCTTCTTGAACGCCCAGGGCGGGGGTCTCACGCGCGCAGGCGTCTTCCTCGTCCTGCGCCGCCTGGCGGAGAAAGCGGGGCTCGAGCCGGAGCGGGTCCATCCTCACCTGCTCAGGCATTCCTTCGCCACTCATCTGCTCGAGGGCGGGGCCGATCTCCGCAGCGTCCAGGAGATGCTCGGCCACGCCGACCTCGCGACGACCGAGCTCTACACGCACGTCAGCGATCGCCGTCGACGGGAGCTGTACTTCAGCTCCCACCCACACGCGAGGCGGCGTCGGGTTTCAAAGCCACGCTAACGGTCGAAAACAAAAGTGATGTCGCTCGACCCACACGTGCTCGGGCTGTTCGCCTCGACCGTCTGCATCGCCTTGCTCATGACCCTTTCAGGCATCCAGAAGAGCCTGCTCGACTGGAAGCAGCGAAGGCGCTTCTGTCCGTCCTGCGGCAGGCAGCTTCGCAGCGGCTGCATCTGCCGCTGAGAACTGGATCAAAACGGGCACACGGGCAAAGCCCGTGCACCCTCCAATCGGCATCGCAAGCGACGCCTCAGTGCGGCAGGCAGCTTCGCAGCGGCTGCGTCTGCCCCTAACGGCCTTGCCGCTAACGGCCCTTCTTCTTCAGTAGCTCCGCGACCCGCTTTGCGGCCGCGCGAAGCTCGCGGTCGGCCTCGTCGTTGCCGGCCAAGCCTTCCAGGATCACGATCGTGTCACGCTGCGGCGAGCCGTTCTTCAGGACCATGACGGCCAGCCGCCGGACGGCCGGATTTTCCTCTCCGTCGGAAACGAGCTTGTGCAACAACGGCCGGTCGGCGTTGACGTCGCCGGGATGGTCGCGGGAAAGAAGCTCGAGTGCGAGCAGCGCCGAGCCGCGGCAGGCCGGGCTCTCGTCATCCAGGCCTCGGCGCAGCAGCTCTAGCTTCTGGCGGAACCGAAACTGCCCGATTGCCCGGTAGGCGACAGCGCGCACTCGGTAGTCCGGGCTGCGCGCATCCGACTCGAGCTCCTCGTCCCACGTCGAGCGAAGCTGCGCGAGCTCACGCTCCGAGCCCTGCTGCGCGAGGTCGTCCGCAGCGGCTGCGGCCTCTGCGAGACTCACGTCTCTGGCGCCCCGCTGGGGGCGCGATGCCGGAGGGGACAGTGCATGGCGCACGGCCCCGGAGAGCAGCGTGTCGCCAGCGGGGCGAGGCGGCGGCGTGGCCGGGCTTCGCCCGGCAAGAGTCGTCGCCGGCCAGAGGCGTGAGGGCTCACGAGACTGACTGGAGAGAGCGAGTCGCGGGCCCGACGTAGCGTGCCGAGGGCCGGAAGAGGCGTCCGGTCCGCTTCTGCTCCAGGATGTGCGCAGACCACCCGGCGACTCGCGAGCAGGCAAACATCGCCGGCGCGAGCCGAGGTGGGATCTCGGCGACGTCGAGAACGATTGCCGAGTAGTACTCGACGTTCGTCGCGAGGACGCGCTCCGGATGACGTTCCTGCAGGGCCGCGAGCGCCACCTGCTCCAGCTCCTCCGCAAGCTCGACCTGCGTCGACCCGAGCTCCTTCGCGGTGCGCTTCAGCAGCCGCGAGCGCGGATCCTCGGCGCGATAGATGCGGTGACCGAAGCCCATGATCCGTTTGCCGGCAGCGAGCGTTTCCTTTACCCACCGCTCCGGGTCGCCCGCCTTCGCGACCTCCTCGAGCATCGGCTTGACGTAGGCAGGAGCTCCGCCGTGCAGCGGCCCGGAGAGCGCGCCGACCGCCGCCGAGAGGGAAGCGCCACAGTCGGCGCCAGTGGACGCGACGATCCTGGCCGTGAACGTGGAGGCGTTCAGGCCGTGCTCGGCGGTGCAGATCCAATACGTGTCGATCGCCTTCGCATGGCGTGGATCCGCCTCACCTCGCCAGCGGAGCAAAAACTTCTCGGCTGCGGTCTGCCCCTGAGCGACAACCTCGTCGGGGACGACGTCCTTGTTCCCGTCCGCGATGCGCGCAGAACGCGCGACGATCGACATCATCTGCGCCGAGAGCCGGCCGAGATCCTCCCGGGCCTGATCGTCCGAGATCTCGTTCAGCTTGCCCAGCCCCCAGACACCCGAGAGACGCGCAGTCTGGGCTTGCAGGTCGGCCGGAGCATTTCCCGTGAGGCCTTCGGGCTCGTACGGCTCGGGGTCCGGCATCTTCGAGTCGAGATCGTCGTCGACGAGGAGTCCCCAGACGTTCTCGTACGGATAACGGCCGACGAGCTCTTCGATGTCGATGCCGCGATAACGCAGCGAGCCGCCCTCACGGTCGGGCTCGGCGATCTCGGTCTCGACGGCCACGACGCCCTCGAGGCCCGGCTTGAAATCGTCCGGCATCCGCCGGAATCTACCCGGACCGAAGCGCAGGTCGCCCATGGCGGCCGGAGCTTCTGTCCGCGAAACGGACCAGTGGAGGGGGCCGGAGGGAACCGGTAGGTTCACCCAGCAAGTCGCCAACATCGTCTTGGATAGGCTCCCCGACCGTGGCGCACGAAGTCACCCTGATCCCGGGCGACGGCACAGGCCCGGAGCTGACCGAGGCGACCCGCCGCGTCCTCGAGTCGACCGGCGTCGAGTTCGACTGGGACGTGCAGCAGGCCGGCGCGGACGTGATGGACCAGTTCGAGGGAAATCCCCTGCCGGAGCCGACGCTCGAATCGATCCGCCGCACCGGAGTCGCGATCAAGGGCCCGATCACCACCCCGGTCGGCGGCGGCTTCCGCTCGGTCAACGTCGGCCTACGCAAGGCGCTCGACCTCTACGCGCAGGTGCGCCCGTGCAAGACGTACGACGGCGTCCGCACGCGCTTCGACGACGTCGACCTGATCATCGTGCGCGAGAACACCGAAGACCTCTATGCAGGAATCGAGTACGAACAGGGCAAGCCCGAGACGCGCGAGCTGATCGAGTGGATTGAGGCCCAGGGCGGTGCGCTGCGACACGGGGACGCGGGCATCTCGATCAAGCCCCTATCGGTCTCCGGAACCCGCCGGATCGTGGAATTCGCGTTCGACTATGCCCGCCGAAACGGCCGCCGCAAGGTGACGGCGGTGCACAAGGCGAACATCATGAAGTTCACGGACGGGCTCTACCTCCACGTCGCCCGAGAGGTCGCCGAGAAGAACTCGGACATCGAGTTCGACGACCGGATCGTGGACAACATGTGCATGCAGCTCGTCCAGCGTCCGGACGAGTACGACGTGCTCGTGCTGCCGAACCTCTACGGGGACATCGTCTCCGACCTCGCAGCCGGGATGATCGGCGGACTCGGCATGGCTCCCGGCGCGAACTTCGGCGAGGACGCCGCGATCTTCGAGCCCACGCACGGCTCGGCGCCCAAGTACGCCGGCCAGAACAAGGTCAACCCGATCGCGATGATGCTCTCGGGAATGCTGATGCTCCGGCACCTCGACGAGACCGAAGCTGCAGACCGGCTGGAGAGCGCGATCGCGGACGTGATCCGCGACGGCGCGAGCGTCACCTACGACATGAAGCCGTCACGCGACGATCCGACGGCGGTCGGGACGAGCGACGTCGCGGACGCGATCATCGACAAGATGGGCGCGCGCGTGTGAGCGAGCGGCGCAAGGTGACGGTCGTAGGGGCCGGGGCGGTCGGCGCGACCTGCGCCCAAGTCCTGGCTCAGCGCGATTACGCCGACATCGTCCTCGTCGACATCAAGGAAGGCCTGCCTCAGGGCAAGGCACTCGACATCAACCAGATGGGCGCCGTGCTCGGCTACGAGCCGAACATGATCGGCTCGAACGGCTACGAGGAGACCGCCGACTCCGATGTCGTCGTGATTACGGCGGGCGTGCCGCGCACCGGCGACATGAGCCGAGACGATCTCGTCTCGACCAACGAGAAGATCGTCGGGCAGGTGACCGAGGCGGCAACCGTCCAGAGCCCGGAAGCGATCCTGATCGTCGTTTCGAACCCGCTCGACGCGATGTGCCACGTCGCCAAGAGCGTCAGCGGCTGGCCGAAGCAGCGCGTTTTCGGGATGGCGGGGATTCTCGACACCGCCCGCTTCTCGACTTTCATCGCGTGGAAGACCGGTTCGTCCGTGAAGGACGTGACCGCAGTCGTGCTCGGCGGTCACGGCGACCAGATGGTGCCCGCCGTGTCGGCGACGACCGTCGGCGGCGTCCCGCTGCGAAAGCTGGTCAGCGAGGACGCAATCCAGACGATGGTCGACCGAACGGCCAAGGGCGGCGGCGAACTGGTCAAGTTGCTCGGCACCTCCGCCTGGTACGCACCTGGCGCGGCAGCAGCGCAGATGGTCGACTCGATCATGCTGGACGAGAAGCGCGTGCTTCCCTGCACCGCTTACCTCGAGGGGGAGTACGGAATCGACGGGCTCTACATGGGCGTACCGGTCAAGCTCGGACACGGCGGTATCGAGGAAGTGGTCGAGCTCGAGCTGAGCGAGGACGAGCAGACGATGCTGAACGAGTCCGCCGACGCGGTCCGTGAGGTCGTCGGGGTGCTGACGACAGCGTCGCGCGCGAGCAGCCCCGAATGAATAGTCACAGTCTCGGCGCAGCTCGGTCAGAGACACGTGCGACTTTCCACGGTAGGCTCGCCGTGGGTGGCGGGTGGACTCTCATCCCCACCCAGGGTGGGGGTGTGGCGGGGATGGGGTCCGTTTGGAGCTAGGCCTGAAGGGACGGACGGCGATCGTCTGCGGGGCTTCCTCGGGAATGGGGCTCGCAACTGCCGAGGCGCTCGTGCACGAAGGCGCCAACGTCTCGATGTTCGCGCGCAGGCGGGACGTTCTCGACCGCGAGGCAGAGCGCCTCGGCGCCCTCGCGGTCCGCGGCGACGTCACGAACCCGGCCGACCTGAAGCGGCTCGTCGATCGCACGGTCGAGGCCTTCGGCGGCATCGACATCCTGGTCAACAACAGCGGCGGCCCGCCCCGCGGGCCCGCCGTCGGGCTCACGGACGACGACGTCGAGCGCGCAGTCGAGCTGCTGCTGCTCTCGGTGATCCGCCTGACCGAGCTCTGCCTGCCTCAGCTCGAGCGGAGCGGCCACGGGCGGATCGTCAACATCGAGTCCAGCAGCGTGCGCGAGCCGGTCGACAACCTTGCCCTCTCGAACGCGGTCAGGCCGGGCGTGATCGGCTGGGCGAAGACCATGGCGCGCGAGCTCGGCCCGCAGAAGATCACCGTCAACTCGATCGCCCCCGGCAAGATCGAGACGGCGCGGCTGATGGAGGTCTACGCGGAGCGCTCCCGAGCCTCCGACATGGAGCAGATCCCGCTTCGCCGGTTCGGCCGGCCGGAGGAGGTTGCCGACGTGATCTGCTTCCTGGCCTCTGACCGCGGCAGCTACATCACCGGGGCAGTAATCCCCGTCGACGGCGGCCTGACTCGCTTTCTGCTCTGAGACCCGGTTCTTCGCAAGCCTCAGAACCGAGGATCAAAGCGCGGCATCGAACCCGCGCGGGGGCGCACCACCGCGCAAGTACCATCTGAGCGATGCGATCGCTAACGCTCGCCCGGGCGGCCGGCGCGGGCCTCCTCCTTGCCGTGATCGCGCTCGTCGTCCTCTATCTGATCCCCTCGAGCAAGAACTACGTCTTCCTCCCCGATCGGGCGCATGCCCTGGAGCCACTTGTTCGCATTTCCGGCGAGCACAGGGCGCCGAGCGGCGGTGGCGTCTACTTCGTTGACGTCCGCTTTCGCAAGGCCCGCCTCCTGGAAGACCTGCTTGGCCGCCCGCTGGCGCAAGGCGGCACCCTCCAGCCGATCCGCGACGTGCTCGGCGGCGCGACCGAGAAGCAGCAGCAGCGCCTCGACGCGACCGAGATGGAGCGGTCGCAGAAGATCGCCGCGGCGGTCGCCCTCGAGCGGCTCGGCTATCACGTCGGGATCCGGCTGCCGAGTGTGCTGATACGCGGAGTCGTCCGGGACGCGCCTGCCGCCCGAGTGCTCCGGGCAGGAGACAAGCTCCTGGCCGTCAACGGCAAGTCGGTGCACAGCCTCGGCCGGCTGCACGCGCTGATCACGACCCACCGGCCCGGCGACCGGCTCCGCATCACTTACAGCCGCTCGGGGCGCGTCGCGACGGCGACGATCACAACTATCGCGAGCCCCGACGACAAGCGCGAAGCCGCGATCGGGATCCTCGTCGCCGAGACCGGCGGCTCGCCCGGCAAGCTCCCGGTCAAGGTTCACATCGACACCCGCGGCGTCGGCGGTCCCTCGGCCGGGCTCGCCTTCGCCCTTGACCTGACGGAAGAGCTCGGGGACGACGTCGACCGCGGCTACAAGGTCGCCGCGACCGGCGAGCTCGAGCTCGACGGCTCGGTGCTCCCGATCGGCGCCGTCAAGCAGAAAACGATCGGCGCGCGCGAGGCGGGTGTGGATGTCTTCCTCGTACCCGCGGGGTCGAACGCGCGCACAGCGCGGAGGTATGCGCACGGGCTGCGAATCATCCCTGTGCAGAGCTTTCCACAAGCGTTGCACGCCCTGGCAACATTGCCCTCGAAGCACCCCGCGAGCGCTTGAACGACTCCCGTTAGAAAGCCGCGCAAAGTGCGCAAAGTTCCAAGATCCTTGCCTTGATTTGCGGGGCAGTCGCTCTATGATCCTCCCCGTTCGGGAGCGCGGCCTAGTCCTATCAAGGAGAGAGATGCGCAAGACAAGCAAAGCAACCTGCGATGACTGCTATTTCCGCCGCGCAGGACTTTGCGCCCTCTCGCCCGAAACGCCCTGCCCGACCTTCCGCGCCGAAACGCGAGGCTCGTTGATGCGGCCGCGCCAGCCGCAGCTCGTCCCTCGCACGCTCGGCGAGATCGCCGGCCGCGCAGCCGCGTAGTGTTTGTGCGGCGATGCCGCGCTTCCGCAACCTGACCGAAGAGCAGATCCGGGAGTGGCAGCCGCGGTTCTGGGCGAAGCTGATCGCCGTGGTCGTGATCGCCTGCTACCTGATCGCGTTCGTGCTCGAGAACCGGAAGTCGGTACATCTCCACTTCGTGCTCTTCACGGCGAGGGTGTCGCAGATCTGGCTGATCCTGCTCGTTCTGGCGATCGGAATCCTTCTTGGCGCCTTGCTGAGCCAGTTACACCGCCGCCGCAGCCGGGACTAGCGCGGCCAGCCGAGAGACGCCCTCGTCGATCTCCGCCGGCGAGGCGAAGCTGAAGGCCAGGCGGGCCGAGTTCGGGACGCCGCCGAAGTCGGGGCCCGGCACGAACGTAACGCCGGCCGCGCTTGCCCGCCCCAGCAGCTCGGTCGCGTCGGTGCCGTCGGGAAGCTCAAGCCAGAGGAAGTAACCGCCCTCGGGCTGCGACCAGCGGGCCCGTCCGGCGAGGTCGCGCTCGAGCGCTTCGAGCATCGCGTCCCGGCGCGCCCCCAGGAGCCCGCGCACGCGCTCGAGATTGGGCGCGAGTAGGCCACGACGCAGGAACTCGAGCACGGTCGCCTGGCCGACAAGCGCCGGTGTGATGTAAGTCGAGGCGACGATGTCCTCCAACCCGGCCGCCACCTCTTCGGGCACGAGTACGTAGCCGACGCGCAGCCCCGGAGCGATCGTCTTCGAGAACGACGAGCTGTAGATGACGTTGGTGCCGCCTTCGAGTTCGAACAGCGTCGGCAGCGGTTCGCCCTCGAAGCGAACGAGACCGTAAGGATCGTCCTCCAAGACCCGCAGTGAGCGCACAGTCGCCAGCTCCGCCAGACGCCGGCGACGCTCCTCCGACAGCGTCACCCCGGTTGGATTCTGGAAAGTCGGGATCGTGTACAGGAACGCCGGCTGGCTACCGCCGGCGAGCACGCGCTCGAGCTCGTCGAGGTCGAGGCCGTCGTCGTCGACCGAAACCTCGCCGAAGCCGCTCAGGATTTTCCGCGGCCGGTCGTACGTGGGCCGTTCGACGATCACGCGGCGTCCGTCACCCAGCGCCAAGAACACGAAGTGAAACGCTTGCAGCGACCCGTTCGTGACGATCACGCGCGCGGGGTCGACGCCGTGCCGCTCGGCGATCCACTCGCGCAGCGGCTGGTAGCCGAGCGTGTGGCCGTACAGGAGGGTGGACGCGCCGTCGCGCTCGATCGCAGTCCTGGCGCAGTCGGCCAGATCCTCGATTGGCAGGCATTCCGGCGCCGGAACGCCGCGAGCGAACGAGATTGTGTCCATTTCGCCCGAGTCTAGATCGCTACGCGGTCACCGAGGCAGGCTCCGGCTCGTCCGGCCCTCGGCCGAGCGCAATCCGGACGGCCGCAGCACCGGTTCCCGCAGCAACGAGCGAGAGGGCGGCCTCGAGGATCCAGACCGCCGAGTCCCCGAAGCTCTTTCGCACCTGCAGGCCGACGAACGGCGCCAGCGCGAAGCCGATCGCGCCCATCGAGCCAAACGCTCCCATGTAGGCGCCGCGAAGGTCGGCCGGGGCAAGCGCCGCGACGGCCGTCTGCGAGGTGGGAACCCAGAGCATCTCGCCGATCACGAACAGGAAGAGGATCAGCAGGATCACAGGCAGCGCGTCGTTGACGGCGAGGAACAGGAACGGAAGTCCCATCAGTGGCAACCCGACGGCGAGCTTGACCGCCGCCGGCACCGAGGCGGTGCGCTCAGTCAACCGCAGCTGGAAGAAGGTGACCAGGAGCGGGTTGATGACCACCAGGAACCCCCACGTCGAGCTCGAGTAGCCGTGCGACGTAACGAGCGAGATCGGCAAGACCGTCTCGAACGCGACGTAGACGAGCCAGGCGAACGCCGCCGAGACGAGGAAGAGCAAGAACGGCCGGTCGTGAGCGATAGCGCCGAATGAGCCTCGGCTCGGTGGCTCCTCGGGCGCATAGGCTCCGCGCGCCGGCAGGAAGAGGACCGCGAGCGCGAAGCCGAGCGCCGAGAAAGCGGCGGCACCGGCGAAAAGCGCGTTCCAGCTGCCGAGCAGGAGCAGCAGGCCTCCGAGCGGAGGGCCGAACGTGACGCCGAGGTTCGAGGCGACGCGCACGGCCGCGTAGGCCGGCTCGTGCCGCTCCGGCGGAACGAGATCGGCGACCAACGCCTGGCTGGCGGCGTTGCCGATCTGAAAGAAGAGCCCACCGAAGGCAAGGACCACCAGGCCGGCCCGGGCGCTGCTCCCGGCCGCCAGGAAGGCGAGCACGACCGCGGTCTGCCCGATCCAACCGAGGAAGATCAGCGGCCGCCGGCCGAAATGGTCGGAAAGATGGCCGCCCAGGTAGCCCGATCCGACGCCGATCAGTGCGCTGATGAGGTAGGCGAGCCCAAGCGCGGACTGATCAGCCCCGAGCTTCTTGATCGCCCAGATCCCGACGAAGCTCCAGACGGTCGAGCCGGCGAGCGAGGCCGCGAAGTTGATCGCGAGGATCGGCCGCAGTGCGCGGTCAGTATCGGAGCCGAAGATGATGCGATAGAGCGCTGCCAGAGGGCGCACGACGGGAGACTGCCAGACGCCCCGCGCCTCCTTCGTTCGAGGGAAACGACGGGTCGCCGTCATGCCGATGACCGAATGAGGGTCGCCGCACACCATGCTCAGATCGTTCCGCCGCTCCAGCCTCGCATTCGC
>Ga0184619_10000072_pt1 | contig 30620 bp, 34 predicted proteins | sample PLM0_60_b1_FD_133146 | JGI IMG/M metagenome (GOLD analysis project Ga0184619, IMG submission 133146) | Groundwater sediment microbial communities from an aquifer in East River, Colorado, USA - PLM0_60_b1 | ecosystem: Environmental > Terrestrial > Soil > Riparian zone | place: USA: East River...
GCACACGTCGCGGCGGGCCGCCTTCGCGCGATTGCGGTCACGAGCCGCGAGCGGCTGCAGGCGATGCCGGACCTGCCGACGGTTTCCGAAGCAGGTCTTCCGGGCTACGAATCCAGCCAGTGGTACGGGCTGCTCGCGCCTGCCGGCACGCAGCGCGAGGTGCTCGACCTGCTCAACACGCAAGTTGCGAATATCATGCAAACCTCGGACATGAAGGCGCGGATGACGAGCGACGGCCTGGTGCCGATCGGGGGGACTCGCGAGCAATTCGCGACCCACATCAAGGGCGAGATCGAGAAGTGGGCGAAGGTGATCCGCGCGTCCGGCGCGAGGGTGGATTGAAAACCGGTGCGGCGCCCGCCCGGAGCGCGGGGGGCGTGTTCGGCGAGATGGCCTTGGTCGACCGCACGCCGCGTCTCGCCACGGTGATCGCGGAAACGGATTGCGGGCTGCTCGCGATCGGCAGGAACACCTTCCTCGACTTGATCAGGGCGAGCCCGGATTTCGCGGTGTCGCTCCTGGGTGCGGTGGGCGATCGGGCGAGGTTCATCGCGTCGCGCTAGGGGTTGGCGAGGTAGTCGCGCTTGGCGAGCTCCACGCCGTTGTGGCGCAGGATGTCGTAAGCGGTCGTGACGTGGAAGTAGAAGTTCGGGATCGCGTGGCCGAGCAGGTATTGCATGCCCTTGTAGTCCACTTCGCGGGGCCCGAGCTTCAGGTGGATGTTCTTCTCCTCGCTGCCGTCGATCTGGGCGGGCTTGATGCTTTGAATGAAATCGACGGTCTTTGCGATCCTCGCCTTGAGCTCGGCGAAAGTCTCCTCGGTATCCTCGTGCTTGGGCACTTCCACCCCGGCCAGACGCGCCACCGCGCCCTTTGCGGTATCGCAGGCGATCTGCACCTGGCGCTTCACCGGAAACATGTTCGGAAAGAGGCGGCAGTTGGTCAACACGGTCGGCTCGATCTTGTTGGCCTCGGCGTGCGCCTGCGCCTTGTCGAGGATCGCCGAGAGGTTCTTGAGCATGTTCGCGAAGCGCGGCGTGCTCGCCTGGTACATTGAGATGTTCATGGGGACCTTCCGAATTGGAGAACAAGGCGTGCATTTTACCGCGCGGCCGCAAAGGTCGCGCCCGGAAGCGTGCGCGGCGGGGCGCCGCGCAGCTCCCGGCTTCTATCACACGACCCGCGGCTAAGCGGGTCCAGCACACCTCATTTCACGAGCTGCGCGAAGATGACGATGAGGCCTGCCATGGACACCGCCCAGGCCGCGGTGCGCAGCCAGATGATCCCCGCGACGTAGATCAGCGCGTAGGCGAGCCGCGCCCAGAAGAAGAGCTGCGCGCCCAGAAGCGTCATGTCGTTGGTCTTACCCGCCACCGCCGTCACCAGCACGAGCGCGGCGAAAAGCACCAGGTTCTCGAGCATGTTGCGGTGCGCCCGCGTAGCGCGACCTCCCCAGCCGGTGAGCTCGGGCATGCCTTCTCGGTTGCCGATAAGGGCCATGAAACCCACTTTGTTGAACGCCGCCTGCGCCGCGACCAGCATCTGCACAACGGTCAGAACAACCGACCACACCAGCAGATTCAGCTCCGGTTTCATCGCTCCTCCTTTGTCGTAGGACTGCGGCAGCCATGGTACGCCGATTTCCGCGGGCGTCTTCGCTGCACGATCCCGCGGCAGGCGTTGCGGTGCTGGCGGGTCCTAAGTGTGCAAACTGCTCACGCCGTACGCGACGTCCTTGCCCGCGAGCTCGGCAAAGTCCAGGTCGACACACAGCACCTGCTGCGACCCGTCGGAAGCCTCGAAAGCGAAGGAAAGTGTCACGCAGAACTTGGGACCGGTGACCGATACATAGGGCCGCGTGATCTGGACGTTTCCCGGAGTCTCGATCGCGCGGCGGAAGTAGGGCCTGGTCTGCCAGTCCGTGCCCTCGGTGGGCTGCATCAGCTCGAAGCGGGGGTCGTGGGAATACACGTTGCGTTCCGCGTCCACGTTGGCGCCCACCTGCAATCCATCGCTGCCGATCAGATAGCAGCGCTGGGCGCTGGGGAGCTTCAGCAGCCCCTGCACGGCCGGCTGGAATTTGGCGCCGAAAGAGAGATCCTGCACCGCATTCTTGAGCGCGGCCAGGTAAGGCACGAGCCGGGAGTGTTGACGCTTCTGGAATTCGGCGAAATCCGCGCGGTGACCTGCGATCAGGCGGGCGAACATGTCGCTGCGCGCGTTCTCCGGCGGCAGCACGGCGCTTCCGGGTGCGAAATAATCGCCCTGCATCAGGTCGGCGTTGGCGTCGATCGCGCAAATCGCCTCGCCCTCGGTCTCTATTCCTTCCACGCATACGAGGGCGCCCGCCTCGCGCAGCACCGAGATGATCCCCGTGAACATGCGCCGCGCGAGCGGCTCGATCGTCACGCGGCGCGTCATCTCCCGGTCGATCTTGACGATGTCCGGTCTCAACCGCCAGATGCGGTCGAAGTTCGAGTACCCCGCGCCGAAATCGTCGATCACGATCAGACAGCCGAGCTTGCGGTAGTGCTCGACCGCGGCACCGAGGTGCGTCTCGTCCTCGAACGGAGTCTCGATTAGCTCCACCGCCACGCGGTGGGTCGGAAACCCGTTCGACTGCAGCATCTTCAAGAAGAAAGGCCCGTGCCGGAGACTTTCCGAGGCGACCTGCGGATCGACGTTGAGAAACAGCCAGCTGCGCGTGCTGCCGAGCCGTTGGAAGTTCCGAACATGCAGAGCCCTGCATTGGCGGTCGAGGCGAATCCTCTCCTCGCCTCGGGGCGCCTTGCTGAACAGCTCAAGGGGCCCGACGCGCCCGCCGCTCGCGGAATGGACTGCGCGAATCAGGCCTTCGTAACCGACGGGGCGGCGATGGGCGACGCTGTAGATCGGCTGGAAGTGGCTGGACAGGCTGAACTCGTCGCGCTCGCCGCGTTCTCCTTGCGAGTAATACTTGTCAAGAAGAAGAGGCGGAGAAAGGTCCACCATGCTCACGGCGCCTGCGGAATTTTGGTTACCGACAAAAGGATGACGAGTATGCCATATGACGCGTCCCGACGAAGGGAGACTGCGTGAAAATGGGTCCCGGATGGGGCGGGTTCGCGAGAGCGCGAGCGAACGCGCCTAAAGCGGCAGCTTGGTGAGCCCGAAGGCCTCGACGAACAAGGTATCGGGGCGCGACGGAGCCAACTCGGTCGTGCTCGCGGCGTCTCTTGGCAGGCTCATAGGGTGGCTACTCACGGCATTGAATCGGCGCGGACCCCGTCAGCGCGCCTCCGAGCGCGGCGGGACGCAGGCCCGAGGAGTCCTGCTTGCGAACCTCGCTCGAAAGAAAGAGCGCGGGATCGACGCGCGCGTTGTTGAGGCTGACCGACCAGTGCAGGTGCGGGCCGGTCACCCGGCCGGTTTGGCCGACCGCACCGATTTTCTCGCCGCGCGCGACACGGGCGCCCTTCGCAACATCGATGCGGCTCAGATGGTTGTACATGGTGACCAGGCCTTGGCCGTGGTCGAGGACGACGGTGAGCCCGTTGAAGAAATAATCGCCGATCTCGATCACGGTGCCCGCCGCGGGCGCGACGATCGGTGTTCCTTCCGGAGCCGCGATATCCAGGCCGCTGTGGGGCTGCCGCGGCTCGTCGTTGAAAAAGCGCCTCAATCCGAACCCGCCTGAGACGCGCCCCTCCGACGGCAAGTCGAAAGCGAGGGTGTCCAGCGCGGCATCGCTGAAGGTCGAAAACGCCCGGACAAGGGATTCCTGCTCTCGCGCGATCCGCCGGAGGTCTTCGGGTTCGGGGTCGACCTGGCGGCGGTTGGCGAGCGTCAGATGCTGGGTTTCGTAGTCGCGCCTGCCGACCTTGAAGGGGATCGCGCGCGCGGTTCTCTCGCCGCCGAGCACGGAGAGCTCGTGCGCACCGGGCCGCAACCCGAGCGGCAGGCCGACCACGGCGTGCCAGACATCCCCAACGCGCGCGACCAGCACGCGCTGGCCGTCGAACACCACCCGGGGAGCGGGGCCGGGAGCCCGCCCGACGCACACGATCGCGACCCCGCCAGGGACCGGCGCCGTCAGGGGCAAGTCGCCCTGCGAGGCCGACACCGCTGCGGTGAGCGCGAGACCCGTTGCGATCTCACCAAGGAAGTGCGGGATACGCATTTTGTTCCTTTGGTTGACGATCTCCTATTTTCCCCCCATTTCCGACTTCGCGAACAAGCTGAGATATCATGCGCTGAGGGCCGGCACTCGACGCTGTCGTCGCGGAGGTCGGGAATTTTCTGCGGTGTGAAAAATGAACGCGCCGCGATGACATGCCTGGAGGATAATTCTCTTTCCGGCCGAGCGCGTCGCCACCCCCTGCGCGCGGCAGCGTCCCCCCTGCCCCGAGGAACAACAGATGATCGGCGAGAGCAGTCCCGCGTACCACTACAACACTTCGGTCGCCATGGAGTTTTTCCGTTTCGCAGGCAGACCCAAGACCTTCGCCAAAGGCAAGAAAATCTTCTCCGAGAACCAGAGGGGCATTCCGTTTCTGCTCATGCCGAACCGCATGTACCTCCTCCTCGACGGCGAAGTCGGCATATTTTCCAGGGACAGACCGGTGGCCACGGTCCGGCCGGGCCAGATCTTCGGCGAGATGTCTTCGATCGACCAGGGGCCGCGCTCCGGGACAGCGGTGACGAAATCGGCTTGCCGCGTCATCGGGCTCGACAAACGGCAGCTTCAGTCCGCGCTCGGGAGATATCCGGAGTTCGCGCTCATGCTGATGAGCGTCATGATCGGCCGTCTGCGCGAATCCATCAGCCGGCTCGCCAGTCCCGCGTCGCCCGCGACCGGAACCCAGCGGAGGGAATCGGCGCCGCTGCGCAAGGACCTGATAGAAGATCTCGGGCGCGTGCTCGACTCCGACGCGCACCTCGCTTACGAAACCGGGACCACCATCGTGCGGGAAGGCCAGATCGGGGTGCTGATGTACGTGGTCCTCAAGGGCAAAGTGGCGATCCGCGTCGGCGGCAACCTGGTGGAGAACGTGGGTCCGGGGGGGCTGTTCGGCGAAATGGCACTGGTCGATCGCACGCCGCGGCTCGCGAGCGCCGTCGCGGAAAGCAACTGCAAACTGCTCGCGATCAACCGCACCGCGTTTCTCAACCTGGTGAAGCACAGCCGCCGCTTCGCGGCATCGCTGCTCGCCGCCGTGAGCGCGCGGGCACGGTATACGGCCTCGCTTTAGCAGGCTGTTTCTAAGCGCTCCGATACTTTTCTTTCGCTCCGCGGGCGAGCGCCATGCCGTGCCCGGGCCGGTCGGGAATGCGGAATTGACCCTCCGAGCACTGCGGCATCTGCTCGAACAAGTCGGGCGGCGTCCAGTCGATGAATTCCACCAGGAATCCGTTCGAGAGCGTGCCGACGATTTGGAGCGAGAGCTCGTGCACCACGTGCGGCGCGACCGCGATCTGGTGCGCGGCTGCATGGCGGCCGACGCGCAGCGTCTCGGAGAAGCCGTTGGCGCGGCAGACGTCGGGCATCAAGTAGCGCGCCGCGCCGCGCTCCACCAACTCGCGGAACTCGAAGCGCGTGTAGTTGTTCTCGCCGGTCGCGACGGGGATCCTGATCGCCCGCGCGACTTCGGCGCACGCCGCGATGTCGTCGGCGAGCACCGGCTCCTCGTACCACACGAGGTCGAACTCCGCCAGCGCCTGCGCCTGCCGTATGTTCGCCAGCACGTCCAGACGCTGGTTCACGTCCACCATCATGCGCACGCCGTCCCCGAGCGCGCGGCGCACCGCAGCGACGCGCTTCGCGTTCTCGTACGGATCGGCGTGGTGGATCTTCATCTTGTAGTACTTGCAGCCGAGCGCGGCGTATCTCTCGGCCTCGGCGATGAGCTCGCGCTCGCTGTACTTCGACCAGCCACCGCTGCCGTACGCGGGAATCCGGTCGGTCACCGCGCCCCAGAGCTTGTAGAGAGGCAGCCCTGCGACTTTCCCCACGATGTCCCACAGGCCGATGTCGAGCGCCGAGAGCGCGTAGGCCGCGACACCCTGCTTCTTCATCCCCATGTCCGTGCGAAACATCTTTTCCCACAGGCGCTCGACGAAGAGCGGGTCTTCGCCGACGAGAGCGGGCGCGAGGCGCGTCGCTAGATACGCGTGCACGGCCTCCGCACCGCCCCCGCCGAAGACCAGGCTGTAGCCGAGCCCGTTCACCCCCTCGTCGGTCGCGATCTCCGCGACGACGAGCTTCTGCGCGGCGTAGTTCCGCGCCATCGGCTGCGGAGTGGGAACAGTGAGGATAAAGCTCTCGATCGCGGTGATCTTCATGGCGTCGCCAATACCTGCTGCATGTTGAAATATTCCGTCGGTGGCTTCGTTTCGCCTATCCCGCCAGGCCGGCGGCCCAGTCGACGATGAACGCGACTCCGTAAGCCGTTGCCAGCGCGAGCACGAAGACGACCAGGCCGCGCACCAAGGTCTTCGGAATGCCGATTTCGTCCAGGCGACGTCTGACGAAATAGCTCGCGACGAAGAATGCGATCGTCCCGAACACGAGGCTGAGCATCCGCGCATTGTACCGGGGGCTCCCGGGCTGCCGCGCCCCCGGCTTGCCGATGCAGAAGGAAAGGTGCATCCTGATCCCCGCATCCAAAAGGGGGATTTCATGAAGACGAAAAAAACCTTGTACCTGGGCATCGTGGCGAGCGCTCTCGCGGCCCTTTTGACCGCGTGCCTGAGCACGCAGGGCACGGACAGCGCCGGGGCGAGCGACATCGCAGGCGTGGTCACCGGCCCGGGCGGGCCCGAGGCCGGCGTCTGGGTGATCGCGGAAACCAACGACCTTCCGACGAAATTCGCCAAGCTCGTCGTCACCGACGATCGCGGACGTTTCCTGATTCCCGATCTACCCAAGGCCAACTACAGCGTGTGGGTGCGCGGCTACGGGCTGGTCGATTCGCCCAAAGTAAGCGGCACGCCGGGAAAAACCCTCAATCTGACCGCCGTGCCCGCGCCCAGCGCAGCCGCGGCGGCGGAATACTACCCCGGCATGTATTGGTATTCGATGATCAACATCCCTGCCAAGAGCGAATTTCCCGGCAGCGGCGAGAAGGGCAACGGTATCTCGTCGAACATCAAATCGCAGGAGCAGTGGGTCGACACCGTGAAGAACGCGTGTCAGTCGTGCCACTCGCTCGGCAGCAAAGGCATGCGCACGGTGCCGAAGGAATTCGGCCCCGGTGTCGCGGGCTGGGCGCGCCGCACGCAGTCGGGACAGGCGCTGACGCAAATGGCGCTCGGACTCGGTTACATGGGCGCCGACGCAGCGCTGAAGAATTTTGCCGACTGGACCGACCGCGTCGCGGCGGGCGAGTTGCCCCATGCCAAGCCCGGGCGGCCGCAGGGCGTCGAGCGCAACATGGTCGTCACGATGTGGGATTTCTCGACGCCGAAATACTATCTGCACGACGGCATCTCTACCGACCGGGACAATCCGCGGCTCAATGCCAACGGTCCGATCTACGGCGCGCCCGAGGAGAGCACGGATCTGATTCCTGTGCTCGATCCGATCAAGCACACGGCCTCGCAGATCAGGCACCCCGTTCCCGATCCCAAGACGCCCTCTTCGACCACTCTGCCGATGCAGCCCTCGGCCTACTGGGGCAAGGAGCCGATCTGGGACGGCCACTCGAGCATTCACAACGCCATGATGGATAGCGAGGGGCGGGTATGGTTCAGCGCCAGGATCCGGCCGGCGCCCAACCCGGACTTCTGCAAGAAAGGCTCCGATCATCCGTCGGCGAAGGTCGCGCCGCAGGACGCATCGCCGCGCCAGCTCTCCGTGTACGATCCGAAGACGGGCAAGTGGCAGCACGTCGACACCTGCTTTCCCACGCACCACCTCTATTTCGCCAAGGACGCCAACAGGACGCTGTGGACGAGCGCGGGCGGCCCGGCGAGCGGCGTGGTCGGCTGGGTCAACACCAAGCTGTTCCTCGAGACCGGGGACTCGGCAAGATCGCAGGGCTGGACGCCGATCATCGTCGACACCAACGGCAACGGCAGGCGGGATGACGGCGACACCCGGCTGACGGCATCGGCCTACGGCATCATGCCGAGCCCGGTGGACGATTCGGTCTGGGCCCAGTCGATGGGCATCGGCTTCGGGCGCATGAACCAGCCGGGCTACGTGATGCGCATCGTGCCGGGACCCAATCCGTCGGAAACCGCGCTCACGGAAGTCTATGTACCGCCGGAAGGCGCATGGAGCCCGCGCGGTATAGACGTGGACCTCAACGGCGTCGTCTGGACGCCGCTCGCGAGCGGGCACATGGCGAGCTTCGACCGGAGGAAATGCAAGGGCCCGCTGAACGGACCCGAGGCAGCGAGCGGCAAGCTCTGCCCCGAAGGCTGGACGCTCTACAAAATGCCCGGGCCGCAATTCAAGGGCGTAGACGCTTCGGGCAGCGCGAACCACGCCTATTACATCTGGGTGGACCGCTACAACACGCTCGGGCTTGGCGCCAACGTGCCGATTGCCAACACGAACGGCGGCGAGTCGCTGCTCGCGGTAGTGGACGGCAAGATGGTGGACCTGCGCGTGCCGTATCCTCTGGGCTTCAACACCAAGCTCGTTGACGGCCGCATCGACGATCCGAGCGCCGGCTGGAAAGGCAAAGGCCTGTGGACGATGTCGGGCACGCGCACCGTCTTCCACAACGAAGGCGGCACTCAGAACCGGCCCAAGGTGTACAAGATCCAGATCCGTCCGGATCCGCTCGCTAACTGATCAGCACATCTTTCCCAAGACGCCCCGGGATCTTCCCGGGGCGTTTTTGCTGCAAGCCGCGCCGGAACACCGGCACCTGACATTCAACCCCAAGGAGGATTCGCCATGAACGCCAAGATACCCGTTCGCAGTTCCGCCGCGCTCGCCTTCGCCCTCGCCCTCGCCTTCGCCGCCGTGCCCGCGCGGGCGCAAAGCGGCAACCATCTGGAAATCATCCACCATCCGAACTACGACAAGAGCGTGTTCATGCCGTTCTCGCCGGCGATCAAGATCAAGAGCGGCAAGATCCTGTGGCTCGCCGGCGGCACCGCACTGCCCGTGTACCACGACCATCCGCACAAGCGCGAGCAGATCCTCAAGTACCTGACGAACGACCTCGAAGGCCAGGTGCGCCAGACGATGGACGGCATCATGGAAACGCTGAAGGCGGCGGGCGCCTCGCCCAAGGACGTGGTGCACGTCTTCATCTTCCGCGCGCGCCCGCGCATGGGCGACATCGGCAAGGCGAGCGCCGTGGTGAATTCCTACTTCGCGCCCCACAACCACAAGCCGACCACGACCAACCTCGCGGTGCTCGAGCTGGGCGAGCCGGAGCAGCTGGTGGAGATCCAGGTCGTCGCCGTAGTGGATTGATCCGCCGCCTTGCAGGCTCCGGAGCGCCGCGCTACACCTTCAGCCGCGGCGATCCTTCGTCGGCCATGGTTCGACCGAGGTCGGTCGCGTAGCGAACGGCGCTTTTCGCAGTTTCGAACAGCGGGGTCAGCCCGGGAAACGACTGGCTCTTCGACAAGGCGTTCGCGCACGCCATCCGCGTCATCGTGAGCCGGGGCTGCCACTTGTTTCCGTCGCCGAGGTGAAATGCGCTCGCCTCGATCAGATATCTCCCGTGCTCCTCGCGGTGCATGGCCATGAAGCTCCTTCCTTGCAGCGATCACGGTAACACATTTACGGATCGCCCAACGAAGGCCAGGGAGCGTCAGACCGCTTTCAAATCGACTGCGGACGTTTTGCCGTTCTGCCCTTGCTCGAGCTCGTAGGAGATCTTTTGATTTTCGTTGAGATTGCCGAGGCCGGCGCGTTCCACCGCCGAGATGTGCACGAATACGTCCTTGGACTTGTCGTCAGGCTGGATGAAGCCGAAACCCTTGCTCGGGTTGAACCATTTCACTGTACCGGTAGGCATGGAATGCTCTCTATAGATGAAGTCGCCCCGTGCGAAAGTGTGCGGGGCATCAAATTGGTCGTGGGAGAAACCAGAATCGGCGCACCCCGGAAGGGATGCCGAGGACTGACCCAGTGGAATTCGACGCCGGCAGTATGGGGGGTGCGGCCGGCATTAGCAAGAGGATCGAACCGCGGAAACGACAACGGCCGAGAGTGCCCCCGGCCGTCGTTCGTGAAGAAGAAAGCGTCCGGTCTCAGGTGCCGCGCCCCCACAGTCCGCAGTAGCGCCGCGTCACGAATGGCAGGTTGTTCTCGTAGCCCGGCCACTTCTCGTACTTCGGCAGCTTGAGCTCCTTCTCCGCCGGTTCCCAGCATTTGCCTTCGCGCGCAGCGACCTTCACGGCCGCCGAGGCGTCCTGCAGGAAAGTGAGCTGGTCCTGCACGTCCTGTTTGGTCCCCAGCCGGTCGCCCGGTCCGGGATGGCCGGGGATGAGGCGTTCCCAATCCATCGCCAGCACCTGCTTGATCGACTGCTCCGCCTCGAGCGGATAGAAGTCGATCATGCCGCGGCCCGGCACCGACCCGACCGGGAGGAAGTCCACCACGAAGAGGATCTTCTCCTTGGGCAGGCGCATGACGAGCGAGCTGTCGGAGTGGTTGAGACCGAGATAGCTCAGCTCGAGCGCGGTGCCGCCCAGCGTGAGGGTCCTCGTGTCGTCGAACGTCTCGTCGGGCAGCGGCGTGGCCGGATCTCCGAGGACCGCGAGGCGCTCCTTCGCCTTCCTGTGGGAAACGATTTTCGCGCCCGCGTCCTTGAACGCCTGGCCGCCGGCGATGTGGTCGTAGTGGTGATGGCTGTAGACGAGGTACTTGATCGGCTTGTCCGTGACCTTCCTGATCTCGGCGACGTAAGTCGCCCCGCCGGTCGGACGCCCGTAGGCCACCGGGTCGGTGGCGATCACGCCGTCCCGGGTGACGACGAACATCGCCTGGTGATTGCCGTTGCGAAAGATGTATACGCCTTCCGTGCCGCCGACCCTCGTCGTCGCGATCTGCGGGCGTGCCGGCGCCTGCGACCAGGCCGCGGACGCGGCCGCCGCCAGTCCGCAGGCAAGAGCTGCGAGAAAGTTGCGTTTCATGTCTCCTCCTTGTGTGATTGTGTGATGCTCTGCTAAAACAGGCCGCGGGCCACGATTATTCCCCTTGGACCGGGCCCTCTTTTCGCAATGCTACTTTGGAACGCCCTGCCTTGTCCCCCGCAAAGGCTCCTGCCCCCAGGCGCTGCGCGCTACACTTTCCCCATGCCTGAATCGCCGCGCCGCATCATCCACGTGGACATGGACGCGTTCTACGCGTCGGTGGAGCAGCGCGACTGCCCTGAGCTTCGCGGCCGGCCGGTCGCGGTCGGCGGCCCGGCGGAGTCGCGCGGCGTGGTGGCCGCGGCGAGCTACGAGGCGCGCGCTTTCGGCGTGCGCTCGGCCATCCCGATGGCCCGCGCGCTGCGCCTGTGCCCGGAGCTCGTCATCGTGCGGCCCGACTTCGCGCGCTACCGCGCGGTCTCGCAGCAGGTGATGGCGATCCTGCGCTCCTGCACCCCGCTCGTCGAGCCGCTGTCGCTCGACGAGGCCTACCTCGATGTCACCGACAATCTCTGGGGTGAGCCGCTCGCGAGCCATGTCGCGAAGAAGCTGAAAGCGCTCATCCGCGGGCAGCTGGATCTCAGCGCCTCCGCGGGCGTCGCGCCCAACAAATTCCTCGCCAAGATCGCCTCGGGCTGGAAGAAACCCGACGGGCTCACCGTGATCGCGCCCGAGAGAGTCGAGGAGTTCCTTCGCGAGCTGCCGGTCGAAGCGCTCTCGGGCGTGGGTCCCGTCACCGCGAAAAAGCTGCGCGCAATCGGCATCGAACGGCTGCTCGACGTGCGCGCGGCGGAGGACGAGCGGCTGCATCGCGCGGTGGGAAGCCTGGCCGGCTGGCTGAAGCAACTCTCCCGCGGCGAAGACCCGCGGCAGGTCGAGCCTGACCAGCGGCGCAAATCGCTCTCCGAGGAGTCCACCTATGCCGAAGATCTCGTCGACAGGCAGCAGATCCGCGGCGAGATCGAGGGCATCGCGCGCCGCACCGCCGAAGGCCTCGCGAAGAGGAAACTGCGCGCGCGCACCGTTACCATCAAAGTGCGCTACGCGGACTTCACCACGGTCACGCGCAGCCACACCGTCCACGCGCCCACGTGCGATGCCGCCGAGATCGCCGCGCGCGCCCTGGCGCTGCTGGAGCGTACCGACGCCGCGCGCCGGCCGGTGCGCCTGCTCGGCGTGGGCGCTCACGGCCTCGCCGATGAGAGCGAGCTCGTCCCCGTTCCCGGGTCGCTGCCGTTTTGACCGACCGCTCTTGAGACAAAGGAGGCGACATGATCGACCGCCGCGAGTTCCTGAAGATTGCCGGCCTGACGGCCGCCTGGCCTTGCGCCGGCGCATGGGCGCAACCCCCCGGCGTCGTCGTCAACGATCTGCACTCGCAGCTCAATCCGACGCGCGTCAATCGCGTCGTGGAACCGGACTCACTCGATGCCGCGCGCGCGGCGATCGCCGCCGCCGGGCGCGAGCAGCGCGCCGTGTGCATCGCGGGCGGCCGCCACGCTATGGGCGCCCAGGCATTCGCCACCGACGGCGTCCTGATCGACATCCGCAAGCTCGACCGCGTGCTCGGCTTCGACATGGAGCGCGGGCTGATCGAAGTCGAGTCCGGCATGCAGTGGCCGAAGCTCCTCGCGGAGCTCACCGAGGCTCAGCGCGGGCGCGCGAAGCAGTGGGGCTTCGCGCAAAAGCAGACCGGCGCCGACCGCCTCACCATGGGCGGCTGCCTCTCGGCGAACGTGCACGGGCGCGGCCTCACGCTTCCACCCTTCGTGGGCGACGTCGAATCGTTCAAGCTGCTCGACGCGAGGGGCGATCTCAGGAACTGCAGCCGCACCGAGAACCCGGAGCTCTTCCGCCTCGCCATCGGCGGGTACGGCCTGTTCGGGTTCATCTATTCGGTGACGCTGCGCCTCGTCCCGCGGCGCAAGGTCGAACGCGTGGTCCAGGTGCGCGACATCGCAGAGCTGCCGGCGGCCTTCGCCGGCCGCATCCGCGACGGCTTTCTCTACGGCGATTTCCAGTACTCGATCGACGAGAGCTCGGACGGCTTCCTTCGCCGCGGCGTCTTCTCCTGCTACAAGCCGGTAGCCGATTCGACGCCGATTCCCGCCGCCCAGAAGGAGCTCGCGGAAAAGGATTGGACCAACCTCCTCCTTCTCGCGCACACCGACAAGGCCGCCGCCTTCAAGCGCTACGCCGGCTATTACCTCTCGACCAACCGGCAGGTGTACTGGTCGGACGAGCACCAGATGAGCATCTACCCCGACTACTACCACCGCGAGATCGACCGCAAGCTCAAGACGAATGCCACCGAGGCGATCACCGAGATCTATTGCGAGCGCGACGCGCTCGAGCGCTTCATGGTCGACGTGGCCGCGGACGCGCGCCGCAGCGAAACGGAAATCATCTACGGCACCGTCCGCCTGATCGAAGCGGACCGCGAAAGCTTCCTCGCCTGGGCGAAGAAGCCCTACGCCTGCGTGATCTTCAACCTGCACGTGGAGCACACGCCCGGTGGCATCCGCCGCGCCTCCAGCGCGTTCCGTCGCCTGATCGATCTGGGCATCAAATACGGCGGCAGCTACTACCCGACCTATCACAAGTATGCGACGCGCAAGCAGGTCGAAACCTGCTACCCGCAGTTCGCCGAGTTCCTCAAGCTCAAGCTCAAGCACGATCCTGCGGAAGTCTTCCAGAGCGACTGGTACCGCCACTACCGGAAAATGTTCGCCTGATCCGCGTGCGCGAAGACCGGCCGAGCTCGACCGCCACCCTGATCGCCGCGGCGACCGTGTTCCTCGCGCGCGATGCGCGCGTGTCCGACCTCGTACCCTCGGGCGCCGCGGAGTGGTGTGCGCGCTCCCTCGAAGCACTTTCGGGTCTGAAAACCGTCGAGAGGCTTTCGCACCCCGGCTTGCGCTGGGCGGCGCGTCTCGGGGAGCGCGCGACCGTGCCGGGCCTTCTCCTGCATTTCATGCTGCGCAAGCGCTGGATCGAGGACGGCGTGCGCGCGGCGCTCGCCGAAGGCTGCGGGCAGGTGGTGGTCGTCGGCGCGGGCTTCGATACGCTGGCGCTGCGCCTCTCGCGCGAATTTCCGGGCGCGACCTTCATCGAAATCGATCATCCAGCGACACAGAGGTACAAGCGGCTTACGGGCGAGGGCGCCGGCGCGGCGGCGAACCTGCATTTCATCGCCGCGGATCTTTCGCGCGTGCGGCTGCAGGACGCGCTCTCGGGCGGAGCGTACCGGCCCGAAGCGCGCTCGGTGTTCATCATCGAAGGGCTGCTCATGTACCTGACCGATGCCGAAGTCGGGGGCGTTTTCACGGCGCTGCGCGAGCTCCAGCGCGCGGGCGGACGCGTGGTATTCACGGTGATGGAGCCGGCGCCCGATGGCCGCTCGGCCTTCCACAACGCGACGCCGCTCGTCACGCGGCTTCTGTCGCGTTGGAGCGAGCCCTTCAAGTCGGCGCTGTCGCGCGATGACGCGGAACGGTTTCTCGAGCGGTTCGGGTTCCGGACGCGCGCTCTTGCCGCCGCCGAAACCTTGCGCGAGACCTATCTCGCGCCGTCCGGCCGGGCAAACCTGACCCTCGCCCGGGGCGAAATGATCGTGCTGGCGGAATCGGCACCGAGATGATCTCCGAGCCGGCGACCCTGCTCACCGATTACGTCCTCGCGGGCGTGACGGCATGGCTCGACTGGTCGCTGTTCCGCGCGCGCGAGGGCCAGCGGGCCCGCGCGCTGTGGGCGCTCGCCTTCGCCGCGCTTGCGCTCGCTGCGGCGCTCGGCGGCACCTGGCACGGATTCGCGCCGTCCTTCGCGGCGATCGCGGTGGTTCTGGTCTGGAAAGCCACGGTGCTGTGCGTGGGAGTCGGAAGCTTCGGCATGCTCGCTGGCTCCGCGATGTCCACCACCGCGGGCAACGCGAGGAAAGCACTCCTCGCAGTCGCGGCGGCGAAGCTCGCGGTCTATTCGGCGTGGATGGTCGGCCACAGCGAGTACATCTACGTGATCGCGGACACGGGCGCGGCCTTGATACTGGTCGCCGCCCTGCATCTCCGGTCCGCTGCCCGCGACCGCGCCTCGCGCTGGATCCTCGCCGGAGTCGGCGTCTCCGTACTCGCAGCAGGCGTCCAGGCAAGCGGCTTCGCGCTCCACCGGAATTTCAATCACAACGATCTCTACCACGTCATCCAGATCGTCGCGATGATCCTGTTCTACGCGGGCGCCAGACGCTTGCGCGACGGCAGCTAGCCGGTCTCGAGCGGCTCGATCAGCTTCTCGCTGTCTTCCTCGGTGCGGTTGATGCCGCGCCCCACGCGGACGAGCTCGAAATCGACTTGCGCGTGCTCTTCGATCAGCGCGGCCGCCTCGGCCGGATCGGTCTGCGCCGGATCGAGCCACTGCGCGTGCACTTCATCGGGCAGCACGACCGGCATGCGCTCGTGGATCTCGGCGGCGCGCCCCGCGCCCGGACGCGTCAGGACGGCGCAGGTCAGGGTCGGTTCGGGATCGCCCGGGTCCTTCCATCGGGACATGAGCCCCGCGAAGCAGAACGGCCGGCGGTCCTTGCGGGCGATGTAGTAGGGCTGATTTACCTTCACGACCTCGCCCGTCGCCTTGTCGAGGCGCATCTCCTCGCGCCACTCGTACCAGCCGAGCGCGGGCAACAGGCACCGCGCGCGCGATAGCGCCTCGCGCCACATGGCGTTCGCTGCGGCGGTCTCGGACTTCGCGTTGAACCTGCCGCGCGGGGGCTTCGCTTCCTTCCACCAGTACGGCACGAATCCCCAGCGCGCGTGCGCGAGCTCGATCCCGGGGTCGGCGGCGTGGCGCCTGAGCATGATGACGCGCATCGTCGGCGCGACGTTGTAGCGCGGCTTGCCGAAGGGCGTCTTCCAGTTGCGGCGGCCGATGTGCCAGGCGCGCTCGACCGCGGCTTCCTCGGGAGAGACGAAACGCCCGCACATGCGGGCATTCTATCGCGCCGCAGCGCGCCTATAATCGCGCAATGCCCCTGAACGCCGCAAAAATCGAGGGCCTAGTGCGCGAGCTGCTCGCGGAAATCGGCGAGGATCCCAGGCGCGAAGGATTGGTAAAGACCCCGCAGCGGGTCGCCGCCGCCCTCGCCTTCCTGACTTCCGGCAGCCGCGCCGACGCGGCCAAGCTGATCAACGGCGCGATCTTCACGCAAAAGACCAACAGCATGGTCATCGTGAAGAACATCGAGGTCTACAGCCTGTGCGAGCACCACATGCTGCCGTTCTTCGGACGCTGCCACATCGGGTACATTCCGAACGGCCGGGTGTTCGGGGTCAGCAAGCTCGCGCGCCTGGTCGACATGTACGCGCGGCGCCTGCAGCTGCAGGAGCGCCTGACTGAGCAGATCTCCCATGCGATCATGGATTCGATCGACGCTGCGGGCGTCGGCGTGATGATCGAAGCCCGCCACCTGTGCATGATGATGCGCGGCGTGGAGAAGCAGAACTCCGTCATGATCACTTCATCCGTCATGGGCACCTTCCGCGAATCCGCCGCGACCCGGGAGGAGTTTCTCGGCCTGATCGGACAGCGCGGGGCGTAGCTCAACGCAGGGTTTTGGCTGCGCTCACGCATCAGCGGCGCTGAACACGGTACTCGGCGCGAGCCTGTTCCACGCGCAGGAGCTCCTTGCCGATGCCGTGACGTGTCTCTTCGAGGTCGTAGTCAGCCTGCAGTCCCAGCCAGAATCCTTCAGACGTGCCGAAGAAGGTTGCCAGCCGCAATGCCGTATCGGCCGTGACCGCGCGCTTGCCCAGGATGATCTCGTTGATCCGGCGTGGCGGCACCCCGATCGCGCGGGCAAGCGCGTTCTGGCTGATTCCCATCGGATTCAGAAATTCCTCGAGCAGCACCTCGCCCGGATGAATGTTACGCAGCTTCTTCGCCATGCGGCCTCAGTGATAGTCAACAACCTCGACGTCGGTCACTCCGGCGCCGGTCCAGCCAAAACATATGCGCCATTGGTCGTTGATCCTGATGCTGTGCTGTCCCTTTCGGTCGCCCTTCAAGGCCTCCAGCCGGTTGGCCGGCGGCACTCGCAAGTCGTCCAGACGCCGCGCATTATTGAGCATCCGAAGCTTTCGGCGCGCCACGTCCTGAATCGACATCGGAAGGCGCCGCGACGGCTCTCCACGCCAGATTTTCTGCGCTTCCTTGGAGCGGAAGCTCAGGATCATAAAAGACTATAACGCGCCGCGTTATAGTGCGTCAAGAGCTACGGCGTCTCGATTCTGCCGTGCTCCAAATCAACCGCCAGCCACGGCGAGCGGCTTGGCGACCGGTCTTCCAGAACGCGAACGCGCTCACGCGGCGCCCTCCTTCACCACCGTGGTGATGCGCCAGCGCGCGAACTCCATCTCGAATTCGGGCAGTGCGAGGAATCCCATGCAGGAGTACGCGCCCGGCTGCGCGACGCCGCCTTGCGCGAGCTTGCGCGCGAGCAAGATGGCGGCCATGCAGGGAATCTCGGGGCCGTGCTGCGCGTCGGCCGTCAGGTGCCATTCGATCCGCGCGCGGCTTCCGTCGGGCCGCCTGCCCGTAACGTTCACCAGCATGCCGCCGAGCTCGCCGCCGAAGGCGTCCATCCACGAGGCGATCCGGGCGAGGGGCTTCGCCCAGCGCTCGATCGGCAGTGCCATTCCCCGCCGGCGCAGCAGCGCTGCGAGCCATAGGGCGAACTGCTGCGCGCCGACTTCGAGCGAGGCGCGGAACTCCATCGTCAGTACGCCGGGATAGCGCTTCGGAAAGAGTTCGAGGTCCGGAACGTCGCAGGCGGCGGCCCAGCGTGCGCCCAGCCCGTAGAAGCGCATGCGCTTCAGCTCCTGCCAGCCCCACGCGTCGCGCCACGCACCGCCGCTGCGCCACTTGAACCGCCGCCCGGCGTAGCCGAGCACCGCCGCGACCGTCGCTTCTCCCCGCGGCGCGCGCTGTCCCGGCGCGATCGCGATCTGGATCTCCTCGATCTGCGGAAGGCGCGCGCTCAGGCTGTCGATCACCGCCGAAGAAAGCGCTGGCACGCTGCTCGCGCCCGAGATGGCCACGCGCTGCGCCTCGCGCGCGGCCGGATGGACGTAGTACGGAAAGCGCGTCACGAACTGCCGGCCGTCGGCGAGATCGAGGTAGTGCGCGCCCGCCTCCATCGCGGCGAGCGCGACCCGGTAGTCCTGCGACTGGAACGGCCCGGCGCAATGGATCACGAGACCCGGGGCGAGGCGCGCGAGCGCCGCGGGGAAATCGTGCGCGGAGTGATCCAGCCGCGCGTGCTGCAAGTTCAGATCCGCGAGTCCGCCCCGCCCCGCATCCGGGTGGCGGCCCGCGGCGACGACCTCCATCGCGGGCGACCCGGCGAGCGCGCGGCAGACGCGGGTGCCGAAATTGCCGAAACCGCCGATCACGACAACGCGCATGGGTTGTTCCAGTCGAGAGTCGGACGGGATTCTAACCTCTGATGGAAGGCCGCCAGATACATGTTTTCGACCGCCCGCAACGCGAGATATGGGAATATTCGGCCGGTTTCCTGTAGATTGCGCCCTCGCGTACAGACATCCGCGTCGAAAAAGTCCACCGTTGCCGCCATGACATCCGTGAGGAGGGCAAGAGCCCGCTTATGAAAATACCGAAGAGACTCGAACCGCTCGTCGAGGCCGGCCTCGTCGATGCGGTCATGCGCCAGCTCATGAGCGGCAAGGAGGCCATGATCTTCGTGGTCCGCTGCGGAGAAGACATCCGCTGCGCGAAGGTCTACAAGGAAGCCAACCTGCGCAGCTTCCGCCAGAGCGTGGATTACACCGAAGGCCGCAAGGTGAAAAACAGCCGCCGCGCTCGCGCCATGGAAAAAGGCAGCCGCTTTGGACGAAAGGCAAAGGAGCAAGCGTGGCAAAGCACTGAGGTGGACGCCTTGTACCGCCTCGCCGCCGCCGGCGTGCGCGTCCCTCAGGCGTACGACTTCGTCGACGGCGTGCTGCTGATGGAACTGGTGACCGACAGCGAGGGCGAACCCGCGCCGCGGCTTAACGACACGGTGCTCACGCCGGAGCAGGCGCGCGAGTTCCACGGCACGCTGATCCGGGAAGTCGTTCGCATGCTCTGCGCCGGGGTCGTCCACGGCGATCTGTCTGAATACAACGTGCTCCTCGGGAGCCGAGGTTCCGTAATGGAGCCGGTGATCATCGACCTGCCGCAGGCGGTCGACGCAGCGGGCAACGCCCACGCGAACGGCATGCTCGCGCGGGACATCGGCAACCTCACCCGCTACTTCGGCCGTTTTGCGCCCGAGCTCCTGGACACCGAGTACGGCAAGGAGATCTGGTCGCTCTACAAGGGCGGCAAGCTGTATCCTGCGATCGAGCTGACCGGGCGCTACGAGCGGATCGAAAAACCGGTCGATGTGGGCGGCGTCATGCGGGAAGTGGACGACGCGCTCAAGGAAGAAGCGGCACGGCAGGTGTACAGGATGGAGATGGGGCAGAAGTAAGATCTGTTCTAGGCGCTGCGCCGCGTGCGCGGCGCGATAGCGCTGCGATGGCGTGCACGGCAGTTTCCTTGCGTTCGCGCCGGATTGCAAGGCCTGAAAATCATATTCTCCCGGTCGATGCACCGCTCGGGGGCGAACCCCTCTACAATCGCCAGGTTTCCCTCGCCCGGCGAGCCCATGCCCGACACCAGCGAAACCAGCCAGCCCGTCTCCGCGACGCGCCCCGAGTCAGCGCGCTCCGATGCCGAGTGGCGCGTCGACCGCGCGCTGCCGCGCGCCCTCGCGCGCATCCTCGCGCTCGACGACTTCGAGGAGCCGGCGCGCCGCTACCTGCCGCGGCCCATGTTCGGCTACGTCTCGGGCGGCGCCGAGACGAACGCCTCGCTCTGCGCGAACCGCGCCCAGTTCGACGAGATCGAGCTCAGCCCCCGCGTGCTGGTGGACGTGTCCGGGCGCACGGCGAAGACGGCGCTCTTCGGCCGCGGCTACGCCGCGCCCTTCGGCATCGCCCCCATGGGCGGCACCTCGATGGCGGCGTTCCGGGGCGACGTCGTGCTCGCGCGCGCGGCGGCCGCGGCCGATATTCCGATGATCATGAGCGGCGCGTCGCTCACGCGCCTGGAGGAGGTGCGCGCGGCCGGTGGCACCGCGTGGTTCCAGGCCTACCTGCCGGGCGAAACCGGGCCGATCACGCGCCTTCTCGAGCGCGTCGCGCGCGCGGGGTTCGATACGTTGGTCCTCACAGTGGATGTCCCGGTGAGCGCGAACCGCGAGAACAACGCGAGGAGCGGCTTCAGCCGGCCGCTGCGGCCGACGCTGCGCCTCGCGTGGGAGAGCGCGCTCAAGCCCCGCTGGCTCCTCGGGATGTTCCTGCGGACGCTCCTCGTCGACGGCATGCCGCACTTCGAGAACATGGGCGCGCGCATCCCGCTCATCACCCGCGCCTCGCGCGGGGACGGGGAGCGCGACCGGCTCGCGTGGACCCACCTGGAGCTTATGCGCAAGCTATGGAAAGGACACTTGGTCCTGAAAGGGGTGCTCGCGCCCGAGGACGCGCGCATCGCCCGCGAGAGCGGCGTCGACGGCGTCATCGTGTCGAACCACGGCGGGCGGCAGCTGGACGGGGCTCTCGCGCCTTTGCGCGCGCTCCCCGCCGTGGTGGCGCAGGCGGGCGACATGGCCGTCATGATGGACGGAGGAATCCGCCGCGGCACCGATGTCTTGAAGGCGCTCGCGCTCGGCGCGCAGTTCGTGTTCGTCGGCCGGCCGTTCCTCTACGCCGCAGCGATCGGCGGGGAGGCCGGCGTGCGCCACGGCATCAGGCTCCTCTCCGAGGAAATCGAGCGCGACATGGCGCTGCTCGGCATCACGAAGCTGTCGGAGATGACGCGCGAGCGGACCAGGTCGCGGCTGCCGGCCTGATCGGCCATCACGGCCTGCGCCACGCGCTCGCGAGCCAGGGCTGCTCCTCGCGCGGCACGCCCTCGGGCCGGTAGTAGTGCGTGAGCTCTGCAAATCCCGCTGCGGTCATGAAGCGCCGCCAGGTTTCCAGGTCGTGATACGCGCCGTAGCGCCCGCGGTTCCAGCCCTCCTCGTTGCCGCCGTGCGGGTTCGAGCTGAAGAGGACTCCGCGCGGCTTCAGGGCCGCGCGCAGCTCGCCGAGCACCCGCGGCAGCTCCTGGCCCGGCACGTGGAAGAGCACCGCGTTGGCGAACACGCCGTCGAAGCGCGCAACGGGGAGTTCCAGAGCGAGCAGATCCTGCCGCCATACCTCGCAGCCGCTGTGCTCTCGCGCCATGGCCGCGAAGCGCTCCGAGCCCTCCAGCCCGACCGCGACGTGGCCGAGCTTCGCGAACGCCTTCAAGTCCCGGCCCGGCCCGCAGCCCAGGTCGAGAATCGCAAAAGGCGGCTCGCCCTCGAGGTATTTGAGCAGCGCCGCGATATTCTGGCTGACGTCGTGGTCGCGCGTGCCCTTCCAGAAGTCAACCGCGCGCCGGTCGTAATGATCCAGAGTGCGGGCGGAAATGTCTTCCAGGTCCTGCCGGTCGAGTATCGTTCTCGATTTGACCATTCTTAGGAATCGCTCCACAGCACCTCGAACATGGCATGATAACGGCCCAATCCCGGCAACGCGGTCCGGCCGGGGATCCAACAGGTCAAAGGAGAAGCCTATGAAGCTCGCGACGGTAGGTCTCATCCTTGCCGCGGGGATCGCGGCGGCGGGCGGCGCGAGAGCGGACGAGGCGTTGCGGCGCGAAGCCTCGGCCTTGTTCGGCCGGATGCAGGCCGGAACCGTCTCGCCGGCGAGCCCGGAGGCCGTGCTGGGCCGGGCGCTTTTCTGGGACACCCGGGTCTCGCTCGACGGCAAGACCGCGTGCGCCAGCTGTCACTTCGCGCGCGACTGGGGCGCCGACCGCCGCTCCTTCTCCATCGATGCGCGCGGCGCGGCCACATCGCGCCATTCACCGACCGTGTTCAACTCGATCGGCCAGCCGACGCTGCGCTGGCTGGGCGATCGCAAGACCGGCGCCGACCAGGCCGAGGGCTCGCTCACCGGCTCGATGGGCTTCGCCTCGAAGCAGGACGGCGTCGCGCAGATGACCAAGCTCGGGTACCTGGCGGCGTTCCGCGCGGCCTATCCGCAGGACCCGGAGCCGCTCTCCGCGCGCAACTACGGGCGCGCCCTGGAGGCGTACCAGGCCACGCTCGTCACGCCGGCGCCGTTCGACCGATTCCTGGGCGGCGACGACAGAGCGCTCAGCGAGCCGCAGAAGGCCGGTCTGCGCGCGTTCATCGCCGCCGGCTGCGGCAGCTGCCACGACGGACCGCTCCTCGGCGGCAGGATGTTTCAGCGCTTCGGCGTCGTCAAGGACTACTGGCCGGAAACCGGCACAACGAAGATCGACGCCGGCCGCTTCGCCGCGACCAAGAAGGAAGAAGACCGCTACGTGTTCCGCGTGCCGATGCTGCGCAACGTGGCGAAGACCGCGCCCTATTTCCACGACGGTTCGGTGGACCGCCTCGACCGCGCCGTGCGCATCATGGGCGCGGTTCAACTGGGACGCACGCTGGACGACGCCGGCGTCGCCTCCATCGTCGCCTTCCTCGAATCGCTCACGGGAGAAGTGCCCGCGCACTACGCCCCGCCCGGTCAGCGGCCGGAGATGTAAGAATGGCGGGAATGAAGTCGTTCGAAGCACGGTAGCGACCATGAAAAAGCCCCGGAAACGATTCGCCGGCACGCTTGCCGCCGCGATCGTCGCGAGCGCTTGCTTCACGAACGCGGCTGCGCAGACCGTCATCGACGAGTGGGGGAGCGCCAGGCTGCCGCCGCCGCCCGCGCTGAAGGCCGCGACCCTCAATCCCGCGGAGACTGCCCTGCTGGTGATGGATTTCACCGTCCAGACCTGCAGCGTCAAGCGGCGGCCGCGCTGCGCCGCTTCGGTTCCGAAAGTGCAGAAGCTCATCGCGGGCGCCCGGGCGAAAGGCGCGCTCGTGATCTACAGCGTCGCCGTCCCCGGCTCGACCGCCGCCGACATCCTGAAAGAGCTTACCCCCGCCGCCGGGGAGCTCGTCCTGCCGCCGCTCGGGCCGGACAAGTTCATCGCGAGCGATCTGGAGAAAATCCTGAAAGGCAAAGGCATCAAGACGGTGGTCGCGCTCGGCACGCAGGCGCAGACCTCGGTGCTGCACACCGGCGCAGCCGCGGCGCTGCGCGGATTCAAGGTCGTCGTTCCGGTCGACGGGATGTCGTCGGACGACGTGTTTCCGGAGGCCTACACCGCGTGGCACCTCGCCACCGCCGCGCGCATCAGCGCCCAGGTGACGCTGACGCGGCTCGACATGATCGGATACTGACGAAGGCTCCCATGAAGCTTTTCTCAACCTTCACCAAGGGGATCGTCGCCATGTCGGCACTGGCAGGCAGCTCGGCTCTCGCCGCGACTTTCGTCTACGTCTCGAACGCCGAGGACGGCGAGATCGCCTCCTACGCGATGCAGCCGGACGGGACGCTGAAAGCCCTCGCGCGCCCCCCGGCGGCGAAAACGGTGATGCCGATGGCGGTGAGCCCGAGCCGGCGCCTGCTCTACGCGGCGTCGCGCTCGAATCCGTATACGGTGCACGTCTTTGCCATCGACCCGGGGACGGGTGCGCTGAAGGCCTTGTCCACGGCGCCTCTGGCCGAGAGCTTCCCCTACATCTCGCTCGACCGCAACGGGCGCTTCCTCTTCGGCGCCTCCTACGGCGGGCACCTCGTGAGCGTCAACGCGGTGGGCGGCGACGGGCGCGTGCTGCCTGAGCCCCTGCAGCTGATCCCCGTGGGCCGCAACGCCCATTCGATCCTCGTCGACGCGACGAACCGCTTCGTCTACGTCCCGACCCTCGGCACCGACCAGATCTTCCAGTTCGTCTTCGACGAGAAGTCCGGGCGCCTCGCCTCGAACACGCCCGCGGTCGCGCAGATGAAACCCGGGACCGGCCCGCGCCATTTCGTCTTCTCCCCCGACAACCGGTTCGTGTACCTCCTCTCGGAGCTCCTCGCCACGGTGACGACGCTGTCGCTCGATCCGAAGACGGGACTGCTCACCGAAACGAGCTCGGCCTCGGCGTTGCCGCCCGATTCGAAACTCCAACCCGGCTCGCCGCGCCCGCACCCGCGCAGCACCGACAACGACATCTGGGCCGCGGACCTGCACCTCGTCCCGAACGGAAAATTCCTCTACGCCTCGGAGCGCACCTCGAGCACGCTCGCCGCGTTCGGCGTCGACGCGGCGAGCGGGAAGCTCAGCTATCTCTCGAGCACGCCGACCGAGCGCCAGCCGCGCGGATTCGCGATCGATCCCAAGGGACGCTTCCTCGTCGCCTCCGGGGAAAAATCGGAAACGATCTCCGTCTACGCGATCGACCCGGCGAGCGGGGCGCTTAAACTCGTGCAGAAGGTCCCGACGGGCAAAGGCGCGAACTGGGTGGAGATCGTCGGCTTCGATTGAAGGGCCCCCCGCCCTTCGGCTACAGCGAACGCAGGAAGTTGAGAACGTCCTGCTTCTGGACGTCCGGAAGCCCGTTGAAATTCCTGATGACCGCGTTCGCTTCGGAGGCGTTGCGCGTGAAGAAGCTCCCGCTGCGATGCGCCCGGATCGCCTCGCGCAGGTCCGACGTCCGCCCGTCGTGCAGGAAGAACAGCCGCTGTCCCAGACCCCACAGGGGAGCGGTGCGAAACTCCCTGGGGCCCGCCTGTCCCTGGGTGACCCCGTCGGCCAGCCCCGGTCCCATGTCGTGGACCAAGAGGTCGGAGAAGAGATTCACCGGTTGATTGCGCAGGGCGGCGACGGCCGAGTTGCCCGTATTGAGCCTGGGCGTATGGCAGAGCGCGCAGCCGATGTTGGCGAAGAGCTTCCGGCCCCTCGCGATCGATTCGGCGCCTCCCGGCGCATCGCGCGAAGGCGCCGGCGGCGCGAGGAAGCGCGCGAAGAAGGCGAACTTCTCGATCGCGCTGATCCCCTCGACGAGCGTCTTGGCGTCGGTCTTGGTGATGTCGTTGGGGACCGCCGCGAACTGGCAGGCCGGAGTCTCGTCGCGCTCGGTCTGGAACAGCTCGTTGGTGATCCCCATCTCCACGTTGTACGCCTCGCCGGAGAACATGAGCAGCGACTTGTTCTGCGCCTTCCACCCGAACCGCGCGACCGTGCCGTCGTTGCCGTTGTTGTTCGCCTGGCCGGAGATCGCGTGGCCGGCGAGAACGATATTGGGCCGGCCGCGGATCCTGAGATCCTTCTTCCTGGGCGCGTCCTTGGTCTGGTTCGCGAGGATCGCCTGGTCGGGGATCTGCTCGATCAGGCCTGCGCCGAACACCGGCGTGGGAATGCGGAAGATCACGTTGCGGCGCGCGAGCTCGCTCTCGAAGTCCGGCTGCGCGAGCGCGCATCCCGGCGCGTCCGCGCGGCCGGCGATCGTGAACAGATCGTGGACCCCGCCGTCCGGCGTTCCGTCGGCGTTCTTCACGAACCTCGCCTCGCGCACCGGCCCCTTCGGCGTGATGAACGACGGCACGGCGTTGGTCGCGCCCTCCGCTTTGGCGAACTCGACCTGGGGATTCACCGCGGGGCTCGTTCCTCCGACCGCCGGTTGCAGATGGCAGCCGGCGCAGCTCCCGAGGTTCATCGTCGGTCCGAGGCCGTCGGCGACCTCCTCCTCCTCCTCGAAATCGTCCTTGCCCGCGTTGAAGAACGCGAGCTCGGCCCGGGTCAGCCCCGCGATGGGCGCGCCCGCGCCCGCGGCTCCGCCGCGCGGCCCGGGATCCCGGGCTGTGGAGGACGAATCCTCCGGGAGCGGGAATTCATCGCGGAAAACGAAGAAACCGACGACCGCGAGGACCAAGAGCAGGGCGATGGCTTTTTTCATGGATACTCCTTCTTCGCCAAAAATGGACTCCCCTTTTTGCGCATTTTTCGTCGGGAGGAGCGGACGTGTCAACGTATAATTAATGACAGCGTCATTGCTTGTTTTTCGGTCCGGGACCCGTTCATTCCGGTTGCGGCCGCTTCGCTCTTGAGATAGCCTGCGCAAGACCGCGCATGCGGGGAGGCGGATATGAAGATCGTGGGATACCGGACGTTTGCGATCGCGCTCCTGATTCTGAACGGCGCGCCCTGTCTCGGCGCCGCCGGCGGAAGCACCCTCCCCGGAACGGGCTCCCTTGCGGGGACCGTGACCGCCGCCGCGCCTTTTCGCGCCGCGCAGGTCTACGCGCGCAACGCGGAGAAGAACCTCCTCTACATGGTCTACACCAGCGGCGGCCGCTACCGCGCGATCAACCTGATGCCGGGAAGCTACGAGGTCAGCGTCGAGCGACGCGGCTTCGCCTCCAAGGCCTGGAAGGTCGGCATCAGGGCGGGTGAGACCGCGACGCTCAACTTCGCGCTGAAGAACGCCGATCCCGCGCCCAGGGCGAAGCTGCCGGGACCCGCGACGATCACCGGCTACCCCGGCGCGGCGACGATTCTCGACGACGTGGAATTCGTCGCTTCGTACGATGCGCTCTATCCGCCGGGCCCGGGCCGCGCGGTCGCGGAAAAAACCTGCATGGCCTGCCACGGCGTCAATTTCTTCCCGCAGCGCCAGTGGGACCGGGTCCAGTGGAGCGCCGCGATCGACCGGATGACGCGCCGCGAAGGCACGGTCGGCATCATCGTGCCGCCGGGCAAGCTGAGTCCGAAGGACCGCCGGCTTCTCGTCGACTACTTCGCCGACAACTTCGGCCCGCAGGTGAAAAAGCGCGCGCTCTCGACCGAGGCCGAGGTGCCGCTCGACGAGGCCGCTCTCGCCAAGGCGATGTATATCGAGTACACGATGCCCTCGGCCGACCCCAAGGCGCGTCCGCGCGGGCAGAATCCCTATTTCGACAACGACGGAAACGTCTGGACGACCGACCGCGGTTCCCCCAACGGCATCGTCATGCTCGACCCGCGCACCGCCGCCTTCAAGCAGTTCCTGCTGCCCGAGCAGGGCGGGCCGCACGGGATCACGGTGGACGCCGAGGGCACGGTGTGGTGGGGCGAGAACGCGGGCTTCAAGCTCGGCCAGCTCGACCCGAAATCGGGAAAGATCGTGCGCCACGCGCTCGATCCGAGCGGGTTCAGCGGCACCCGCAACGGGCAGGATCCGATCGTCGACTCGAAGCAGAACGTCTGGTTCACCGTGATCGTCGGCAACAAGCTCGGGAAGATGGACCGCTGGACCGGCAGGCTCGAGTACTGGGAGCCGCCGACGCCGAATTCGTACCCCTACGGCATCGCGAGGGACAAGGACGACAACATCTGGTTCTCGCAGTTCGTGCAGTGCCGCGTGGCGCGGTTCGACCAGCGCTCGCAGACCATCACCGAATTCCCGGTGCTCACCGCGTACGACGATCCCTGGTGCCTCATCCGCCGTCTCGGCGTCGACTCGAAGGGCACGGTCTGGTACGCGGTTTTCAGCCACGGGCTCATCGGCAGGCTCGATCCCGCCACCGGCCAGATGAAGGAGTACAGGATCCCGGCCGCCTTCTCGCAGCCCTACGACGTGTGGCCCGACCGCGAGGACAACATCTGGGTGAGCGATGCCGGCATGGGCGGATCCTTGATCCGCTTCGACCCGCGCACCGAGAAATTCACTTTCTACCCGTCGCCGCAGCGCGGCGACATGCCGAAAATCGAGATCACGCGGGACGGCGCCGTCTGGTACAACCCCCGTTCGGCGATGAGAGGCGCGGTCGGCGTGCTCTATCCCGATACGGCGGGAATGAAGTCGTTCGAAGCGCGGTACTAGCGTCCGTGATCGGGTAATCGGGTACTGAGGTGGCGCGCAATCTTCTTATCGTCTGGCTGATCAACGCGCTCGCGCTGCTCGCCCTCCCCTACCTCGTGCCCTCGGTGCAGGTGGACAGCATCACCACCGCGCTCGTCGCGGCGGCCCTGCTCGGGCTCGTCAACACGCTGATCCGGCCGCTCATCGTGCTGCTCACGCTGCCCGCGACCGTCCTCACGCTGGGATTGTTCATCTTCGTGATCAACGCCCTTCTCTTCTGGTTCGTCGCGTCCTTCGTGAAGGGATTCTCGGTCGGGGGGTTCTGGTCGGCGTTCTTCGGCGCGATCGTCTACGCGCTCATCTCCTGGGCGGCGAGCGCCCTCGTGTTCGGCCCGCCGCGCATCGTCGTGGTGCGGCACGACGAGCACCGCCCCTAGCGGGAAGCTCTGCCGCCGAGGCGCAGCCGGCGCCCGGGAATCTCCGCAGCGCCGGAGCGCTTTCCACCTGACTAGGGCGTCAGCGCCGGTACATGTACCCCAGATACGCGGCGCCGAACTGCGAATTATCGGGCCTGGTGCTCGACCCGTTGTAGGACTGGCGGCTGTAGTCGACGGTGAAGGTGATGTTGTGGCGGCGGGCGACCGGAATCGCGAACCCCGCTCCGACGAGGACTCCGAGTCCGTAGGCGCGGTCGCTGCTGACGCCGGTGTTGATCAGGATGTTCGACAGCCCGGCGCCGCCGCGCAGGAAGAAGCCTTTTTCGGCGGGGAACCAGGTGAGCGCGGCGAGGTAGTTGTTGATCTGCAGGTGCGCGTCGTTGCCCGCGATCGTGCCGAACTGCGCGACCGCCGATCCGCTGAACCCGAACAGCAGATTAGGGCTGAGGGCGACTCCCGCGTTGACGATATTCAGTCCCAGGAGCGAGGACTTGTCGGTCGCGCCCTGCAGGCGGTCGCTGAAAGTGATCGACTGGCCGTTCAGCTTGTATTTCGCGCCGAATCCCGGCCCGATGCCGCCGCCGACGTACCAGTGAGACCACGGATTCTCGGATCGGTCCGCTTCGGCTGCGGAAGCGAATCCGGCGATCGCGCAGGACAAGCCCGCGACCGCGGCAATGCGACGGGATGAGTTCATGATGCCTCCCTGAATCGATCGCCGCTTTTGTGGGTATCCGATCGCTCGCGGCTGAGCGTCACGCCCATCCTACACCCGGCCTCCCGGCTCGTTAAGCAGGCGCGAGAGCTGCACGTGCGCGACCAGCGCGTCGGGCACCGCTTCGACGATCTCCCGGTAGGGAGCGGTGAACCCGCTGTTTCCCTCGAAGCGCACCAGCGTGCGCAACCTCTCGATCACCGCGCGCAACTCGCCGCTCACGTCCCTGTCGTCCACGTCGGCGAGCTCGTCCAGCCGCGCGATCAGCGCGGAGAGCACGCGCAGCCACTCGAAAGACGCATCCTCGAGCACGAGCGCGAGCAACTCGCCCCTGGATTCGACGCGTCCGTTCTCGCGCTCGTAGCGGATGCGCTGCGCGTCGAGCAGCGCCTTGTGGAGCTGCAGCAGCGCGTGGCGAAGCTTGTCGAGCTTGGTGGTATCGGTCTTGGTCATGGCGTTCCAGTTTATCGGAACAGACCAAGTGGGGGCGAATCGCGGGATTTCTACCAACCTGACAAGGCCGGTTGCGCCGTGCGGTCAGAAGGTAGTTTTCCACCACGATGAGGTGTAGGATTTGAGCGCAGTGCGCGGCATGTGCCTGCTCGAACAGGCGTGGTCGCGCAGGCAAAAGGGGGGCGAGCTCGATGCACCTGACCCGCAAGAGGCCGTGCGCTCTGCCGTGCGCGGTGGCGCTATGCCTGCTGCTCGCGGCGTGCAGCGGAGGGGGCGGCGGTGGAAGTTCAGGCAGCGGACTCACGCCCTTTCCGACCGAGATCACCGACACGCTCCCTCCGGGAACTCGCATCGACGTCAGCTCGAAGAACCTGTTCCAGATGGGCTCGGGCGACATGTGGCACTACACCAAGCTGGATGCGGGAGGCAATCCGATCGGAGTGACCGTCACGCGCCAGGTGACCGCCGGCCCCGACCAGGCGGGCCACGTGTCGATCAGCGATGACGACGGCGGCTTCTCAGTCACGACTTACCTCGTCAGCGCCGATGGGCTGGTCGACGAATCGTTCTTCGGATTGAATGCGCCTCAGAGCGCCAGGACCATCATGGGCGCCATTTTCGAGTATGCGACCCCGCTCTACCCTCAAGGGACCGAGCGCAAGCTGGTGCGCAGCGGGCCCTGGGGCGCGGACCTCGACGGAGACGGGAACGCCGAGAGTTTTCGCTTTGAATACACGCAGGTGTTCCTGGGCTTCGAAACCGCGCAGCTCTCCAGTTTCGTCACGCTCAACGATGTCGCGCATTTCCACAACGTCGTCAAGCTGACGCTGCGCCCGACCGCCGTGGGGTACACCGACTACTCGGTCACGGGGACCGAGGACGCCTGGTTTGCGCCCGGTCTCGGCATGGTGAAAGCGCAGCGCACCATAGTCGATTCCGACGGCTTCACGCTCGATTCCCCGCACACTCTGCTCTTCAGGCAAGGCTCCGTGGCCGGGGTGAACTGGAACGTCACGGTGCCGCCCGCGCCGCAGCTCGACGGGTCGTTCATCGACGTTGCGCTCGTGCACAACGCGCTGGTGTACGACAGCCTGCGCAACGTGTACTACGCGAGCGTCCCGGGCCC
>Ga0184619_10000074_pt1 | contig 30001 bp, 25 predicted proteins | sample PLM0_60_b1_FD_133146 | JGI IMG/M metagenome (GOLD analysis project Ga0184619, IMG submission 133146) | Groundwater sediment microbial communities from an aquifer in East River, Colorado, USA - PLM0_60_b1 | ecosystem: Environmental > Terrestrial > Soil > Riparian zone | place: USA: East River...
ATTTGAAACGAAACCACGTCCCTTCGCTGTCCATCAGGTTAAGCGGCGGCGTCACCGGCTGCGGCATGCCGCGCGGCGCCGGCGCGAGCGACACGCCGCAGTTCCCCGCCACCACCGTGGTGACGCCCTGGCTCACCTTCGGCGCCATGTCGGGCGCCGAGAGCATCAGCCGGTCGTCGTGCGTGTGCGCGTCGATGAAGCCGGGCGCGGCGATCTTGCCGGAGGCATCGATCTCGATCTCGCCTTTCTCCTTTAATTTCCCGATCGAAGAAATTCTTCCTAAAGAAACCCCTATATCGGCTTCGAAGCGCGGCGCGCGCGTGCCGTCGATCACCGTCGCATTGCGGATCAGGAGCTCGAATTTCATCTAATCGACTTTGGCGCCCGAGCGCCGGATCACCTCGGCCCACTTCGGCGTCTCGCGCCGCACCAGCTCGAGGAACGCCTCCGGCCCGCCGCCGTCGGGCTCGGCGTCGAGCTGCCGGTAGCGCTCGGCCACCGCGGGGGCTGCCAGGGCTTTTCTGATCTCTGCATGCAATCTCGAGATAACTTCTCTGGAAAGACGCGCGGGCCCAATCACCCCGCCCCAGGAATTCGTCTCGTAGCCCGGCACACCCGCCTCCGCGATCGTCGGCAGGTCCGGGAACTGCGCCGCGCGCTTCGGCGCCGACACCCCCAGCCCGCGCACGCGGCCAGACTTCACGTGCGGCCCGATGGAGGGCACGTTGTCGAACATCACCTCGATATTGCCCGAGATGAGATCGTTGATCGCCTGCGCGCTGCCTTTGTACGGCACGTGCACCATCTGCGTCCCGGTCATCGCCTTGAACAGCTCGCCGCCCAGGTGCCCCGTCGTGCCGTTCCCCGACGAGCCGTTCGAGAGCTTCCCCGGGTTCTTCTTCGCGTAGTCGATCAGCTCCGCCACCGTGCGCACCGGCAGGCCGTTGTTCACCGCGAGCATGTTGAACACCCGCACGCAGTTCGACACCAGCGTGAGGTCCTTCTCCACGTCGTACGGCAGCGCGGGCAGCAGCGTGCGGTTGACCGCCAGCGACACGATGTTCCCGTAGCCCAGCATGTACCCGTCCGGCGCCGCCTTCACGATGTCCATCGTCCCCGGCACGAACGACGCGCCGGGCTTGTTCTCCACCACGAACGCCACGCCCATCTGCGCGGAGAGCTGCTGCGTGAGGATCCGCATCAGCACGTCCACCGAGCCGCCGGGAGCGGACGGAACGACGAAGCGGATGGGTTTTTCCGGGTAGGCGGCTTGCGCCGGCGCCGCGAATGCAGCAAGCAGGACAACGGCCAGGGTCCGCCGTGCTCTCATGTCTTATCCTAACATCCAGTGCGTCAATCAAGCGACTGGATTCCCCGTTAGAACGTCCAGGCGGTACCATGACGCCTTTGCTTTCACCTCGAACCAAGACCTCAAAATGACTCAGCCGCTTCCCGGAATGAAACCCCGTCCCGACCAGACGCTCTCGCTCAACATGAAGCTCGTCTCACACCACGAGCTGCAGGGTTTCGGCGGCATCGGAGAGGGCATGGGCATGCAGCTCTCGCGCGACGCCCGGAGAATATTGTGGCTTGCGCACGAGTCCGCGCCCAAGAACTTCACCGCGGTCGACGTCACCGATCCGAAGAATCCGCGCGTGGTCGTACAGACCGAGCTTCCGCACGCGAAAGTTCGGTCCAACTCTCTGGACGTGGTCGGCGACATCATGGCGGTCGCGTATCAGACGAGCGCAGTGAACACCCAACCCGCGGGCTTCGACCTCTTCGACATCGGCGAGCCGGAAAACCCGAAGCTGATTTCGCATTTCGACGCGTCGGGTGAGCATTCGCGCGGCGTGCACGCCGTGTGGTTCGTCGACGGGGAATACGTGCACATGGCGTCGGGCGCGCCGGACTTCCAGCCGACGAACCCGGCGGACGACCAGTTCTACCGCATCGTCGACGTGCGCAAGCCCGCCAAGCCCGAGGAAGTGGGGCGCTGGTGGATGCCGGGCACGCGCGTGGGCGACTCCACGCCGCCGCTTGCGCGCCATCCGAGGTTCGACTCGGGGTATCGCGCGCACAACACCAACGTATTCCCCCAGCGGCCGGACCGCGCCTATGTCGGCTACATTTCGGGCGGCGCAGTGATCCTCGACATCGCGGACAAATCGCGCCCGAAGCTCGTCGCGAACTGGCGCTATTCGCCGCCTTACACCGGGTTCACCCATACGGTGTTGCCGCTTTTCGAGCGCGAGCTCCTGATCGTGAGCGACGAGTGCGTCCATCCCGACGGCAAGGACTGGCCGAAGCTCGTGTGGGTGGTGGACGCGCGCCTCGAGAGCAATCCGGTGCCGATCAGCACCTTTCCCCTGCCGCCCGTTGAAGCCTTTGCCAAGAACGGCGGACGCTTCGGCGCGCACAACCTGCACGAGAACCTGCCGGTGCCGGGCTCCTGGAAATCCGAAGACGTCATCGTCGGCACCTTCTTCGGCGGCGGCGTGCGCGCCTTCGACGTGAGCAACCCCTACCAGCCGCAGGAAATCGCCTACTTCGTGCCTCCCGCGCCCAGGCTCTCGCGCGCGGGGTCGATCCAGCTGAACGACGTCTACGTCGACGACCGCAGGCTGGTCTACACCGTCGACCGCTTCGCCGGCGGCCTCTACGTCCTCGAGATGACCATTTGATGACCAGCCCCGCGCCGACGCGCGATTCGCTTGCGGGAAAGCTGCCGGTCAGCCTGATCACCGGATTCTTGGGCAGCGGCAAGACGACATTGCTGAAACGCCTCTTGCGCGATCCCGGGATGAACCGGGCCGCGGTGATCATCAACGAGTTTGGCGAGGTCGGCATCGACCACGAGCTCGTCGCCTCGTCCTCCGAGAGCATGACGCTGCTCTCCAACGGGTGCCTGTGCTGCACGGTGCGCACCGACCTGCAGGAAACGCTGCGCGAGCTCTTCATCAAGCGCCGCGCGGGCGAAGTGATGGCCTTCGACCGCGTCTTCGTCGAAACCACCGGGCTTGCCGACCCGGTGCCGGTGCTGCATACGCTGCAGACCGACGCCATGCTCGGCGCGCAGTACCGCCTCGATTGCGTGGTGACGCTGGTCGACGCGGTGAACGGCCTGCAAAACCTCGACGATATGCCCGAAGCGGCCAAGCAGGCCGCGGTAGCCGACCGCATCGTGATCACCAAGAGCGACATCGCCGAGCCCGGAGCGGTGGCTGCGCTCGAAGCGAGACTCCAGAGGATGAACCCCTACGCCGCGCACAGCGTTGCGGTGAACGGCGAGCTGGACGTGGCATTCCTGCGCGACGTCGGGCCGAGGAGCACGCGCGCCACGCCTAAGGACCTCGAGCGCTGGCTCGCGCCCTCGGGCGAGGCGCGCGCCGAAGGCGCCTACCTCGGCGAGCGCGTTCGCGCCGGGGCGCACGACGCAGCGATCCGTTCGTTCTGCCTGTGGTTCGAGAGAGCCTTCACCTGGGACACGTTCTCGGCCGCGGTGCAGGTGCTGACCTCGCTGCGCGGGTCCGACCTGCTGCGCGTCAAGGGCCTCGTCAACGTCGCGGGCGAGCGCGGTCCGGTCCTCGTGCAGGGGGCACAGCACGTATTCCACCCGCCCGTCACCCTCGACGCCTGGGCGAGCGAGGACCGGCGCTCGCGCATCGTGTTCATCACGCGCAATCTTTCGCGCGAATCGGTCGAAGCGCTCTTCGCCGCCGTGGGGACGCTCGCCGCGCCGCGCAACTGACCACAGGCGAGGCGCCCTCAAATTGCACGACCGACGTGGGGCGAGCTATGATCGGCTTCCCCTGAAGTCGTACCGGATCACAGGAACGCCCATGAACGCCAAGGAAAACCTTTCGCCGACCGTGCGCGCCGAGGCGCCGGTCGCGGGCCCCGAGCAAAAGGAGATCTGGGGCAGCGACGCCATCGCGGCGGTGCTGCGCACGCTCGACATTCCCTTCCTCGCGCTCAATCCGGGAGCGAGCTACCGCGGACTGCACGACAGCATCGTCAACTATCTCGGCAACACGCGGCCGCAGATGCTGCTCTGCCTGCACGAGGAATCGGCCGTGGCGATCGCGCAGGGCTATGCCAAGGCATCCGACAGGATGATGGGTGCAGTCGTGCACTCGAACGTCGGCCTGATGCACGCGAGCATGGCGATCTTCAACGCCTGGTGCGACCGCATGCCGATGCTCGTTCTCGGCGCGACCGGACCCTGGGACGCCGCCAAGCGCCGCCCCTGGATCGACTGGATCCATACCGCTTCCGACCAGGGCGCGCTGGTGCGCGACTACACCAAGTGGGACAACCAGCCGGCCTCGGTGCCGGCGGCCTACGAGGCGATCCTGCGCGCTGCGCAGATCGCCAACACCGCGCCCCGCGGTCCGACGTACATCAACCTCGACGCCGGCTTGCAGGAAGCGAAAATCGGCGCGCTTCCGCCGCTTCCCGATGCGAAGCGCTATCGCGCGCCCGACCCGGTGCTGCCGGCCGTGCACCTGGTGGAAGCGGCGGCGAAGCTTCTCTCAGGCGCTCAGCACCCGGTGATCCTCGCCGGGCGCGTCTCAAGAAGCGAATCGAACTGGAATCAGCGCGTCGCGCTCGCAGAGAAACTCCACGCACGCGTCTTCACCGACATCAAGCTCGGCGCGGCGTTTCCCACCGATCACCCGCTGCACGCCGCTCCGCCCGCCACTTTTCTCTCGCCCGATGCGGCGAAGCTGCTGCGCGAGGCCGACGTGGTGCTGTCGCTCGACTGGGTCGATCTCGCGGGCGCGCTGAAAGCGGCCTGGGGCGCCGATCCGGTGGGCGCGAAGGTGATCCAGATCTCGCCCGACGCGCACAGTCACCGCGGCTGGAGCATGGATTACCAGGGCTTGCCGGCTGTGGACGTCTACATGATGTGCGAGCCGGACGCCGTGGTTCCGCTGCTGCTCGATTCCGTGAAGCCGCGCCCCGGGGCCGTCGCCGCAAGACCTGCGCCGCTCCCGGAGTCCGCGCCCGACGTGGTTTCGATCCGTACGCTCGCCGACGCCCTGAATGCGGCGGCGAAAGACATGGAAGTCTGCATCACGCGGCTGCCCCTCGGCTGGAACGGCGCCTACCGCCACTTCCGCCATCCGCTGGATTACATCGGCTCGGAGGGGGGCGGCGGCGTGGGCGCCGGCCCAGGGATCACCGTGGGCGCGGCCCTTGCGCTGAAGGACAGCGGCCGGCTTCCGGTCGCGATCATGGGCGACGGCGACTTCCTGATGGGCGCGACCGCGCTGTGGACCGCGGCGCATTACGGTATTCCCTGCCTTATCCTCGTCGCCAACAACCGTTCCTTCTTCAACGACGAGCTCCACCAGGAGCGCGTCGCGAAGGAGCGCGCTCGCCCGGTGGAGAACCGCTGGATCGGCCAGCGCATCAGCGGGCCGGACATCGACATCGCGATGATGGCGCGCGCGCAAGGCGCCGAAGGCATCGGCCCGGTCGCGAAGGCCGCGGAGCTGAAACCCGCGATCGAAAAGGGGATCCAGGCCGCGCAAAACGGGGCGGTGTGCGTCATCGACGTGCGCGTCGCCCCGGGATACGACACCCACGTGGGCTCGGGCGCGAGCCAGAAGCGCTGAGCCGCGGCGAAACAAAAAAACGGAGGGGTCAATGCATACAGCGCGAGTCTTGATTGCCCTGGCACTAAGCGCCGTGCTGGCGCTGCCGGCTGGGGAAGCAACGGCGCAAGCCGGGTGGCCGAGCCGGCCGATCCGATTCACCGTGCCGCTGCCGCCTGGAGGCGCAAACGATCTGCTTGCGCGCGTGTTCGCCGAGCGCCTGCAGGCGAACCTCGGACAGCCGGTGGTGGTGGAGAACAAGCCCGGCGCGGGCGGCAACGTCGGAACGGAATTCGTCGCCAGACAGCCCGCCGACGGATACAGCCTGCTGCTTTCCTCCAACACCCACGTCCTCAACGTGAGCTTCTTCGCGAAACTTCCGTACGACCCGATCAAGGATTTCGAGCCGGTCACACTGGTGGCCACGATTCCCTTCGTGCTCACGGTGAATTCGAATCTACCCGTGACCAACATCAAGGAATTCCTGGCGTACGCGCGCTCGCACCCGGGCTCCACCTACGCGACTGCGGGCATCGGAACGCCGCACCACCTGGGCGCCGAGCTGTTGAGGACCATGACGGGAATCGAGATCACGCACGTGCCCTACAAGGGTGCGGCCTTCCTCGTCCCGGCGCTTTTGACCGGCGAGGTGACTTTTTCTATCGCGTCGATGAGCTCGCTCGTGCCGCACTTCAAGTCGGGCAAGCTGCGTGCGCTCGCTGTGGCGAGCGAGACACGCACGTCCCTGCTGCCCGATGTGCCGACCATCGCCGAAGCGGGCCCGCTGCCGGGGTATTCGATCGACGTGTGGTTCGGCGTGCTCGCTCCGGCGGGAACGCCGCGCCCCATCGTCGACCGGTTGAACGCCGAGATCAACCGCGTGCTTCAGGACCCGCAGGTCGTGAAGGACCGGCTCAATTCGGTAGGCCTTTCGCCCGTCGGCACCACCCCAGAGCGTTACATGGAAGTCATGAAAGCGGATCTGGTGAAATACGCGAAGATCACCAAGGACGCAGGCATCAAGCCAGACCTGTGATTCGGCGCGGCGCTGCTCAGGCGCCGAGATTCGCGAGCCGGCGCTTCCACGCCGGAATGATCTCCGGGTTCTTGCAGTAGAGCGGCGCTTCGCCGCGCAGGATGCGCGTGATGTTCTCCACCGCCGCAGGTGGAAAGGAAGCGAACACGTCTTGGGTGTGCCCCACCATATGCGGCGTGAGAATCACGTTGTCCAGGCCCCGGAGCGGGCTGTCATCGGGAAGAGGCTCGACGGTGAAACTGTCGAGCGCTGCGCCGGCGATGCGTTTCTCCTTCAGCGCACGATAGAGCGCACCTTCGTCGATCGCCTCGCCGCGCGAAGTGTTCACGAGATACGCCGAGGGTTTCATCAGCGCGAGCTCGCGCTCGCCCAGCATCCCGCGCGACCCGGGCGTGATGCTGACGAGCACCGCCACGACGTCGCTCGAGGAAAGCAAGGTGTCCAAGTCCGTCATCTTGACTCCCGCCGGCGCTTCGTCCGGCCCGACGAAGGGATCGAAGGCGCGGAGGTTCACGCCGAACCCCGAGAGCCGCTCGACCACGCCGCGCGCGATCCGCCCCAAGCCGACAAGGCCGACCGTGCGCCCACGCAGCATGCGCGCCCAGGCGTCATTCGCCGTGGGTTTCGGCCGCGGCCGCCTGCCTCGCAATACTTCTTCGCTGGCCTTGGGGTTGTACATGAGCATAAGGATCAGCATCACCGTCGCTTCCGCCATGCCGAGGAAGTTTTCCGGAGTTGCGCCGTGCCCAATGATGACACCGAGGTCGTTCGCGGCCGCAAGATCCACTGTCTCGAGCCCGATCGTCGGGTTCACGATTCCCCGGAGGCGCGGCGCCGCGAGCATCACCTCGCGAGAACAGATCGACCGCGAGCTGAACATCATCACATCCGCGCGGCCGAAGAGTCCGGCGTAGAGTTCCTTCGGATAGACGAGCTTTTTTCCGGGAGAAGTCCGCGGACCGCGCAGGACATCGATGTCGAGCTGTTTGAGCCGCGACTCGATCTCGTCCAGCACTTCGACGAGCATGTAGTCGTGGCAGATGAAAACGGTATTGCGGCTCATGGTGGCCGCGCTCGCGCGCCTCGGACTAGATGCAGTAGATGTCCACCATCGAAGGCAGATAGTCGTTCTGCAGGATGGTCTTCTTCTTCGAGACGAGCCAGGATCTGCCCTTGCGGCGCAGCTCGTAATGAGCGTGACCGAAGAAAACGTCGGTTCGCTTGTGGTGCGGATCGAAGACGTGGCTGGTCCAGTTTGAACGCAGCCGGATGAGCGATTTCCCTTCCGTTCCTGTGAGCAGCACGTTTCCGACGATGTGCGTGGTGCGCCGCAGCGGCACTGACGCAGGCGAGCGCCCCGAGCGTATGCGCACGATGCGGTCTTCCAATCCCGCCCGGTTCGCGTAGTAGATGTGCGAGATCTCGGCCTGGGGATCGGAAGTCAGCGCTTCTTCCGAGCGCCAGGTCGGCACCCAGTATTCGCAGTCCTCGGTAAATAGGGCGAGCCAGTCGTCCCAGCGCTGCTCGTCGAGAAAGACGGCCTCGCGAGTCAGAACATCGCGGCCGACCTCGAGGGAATCGGCCATCTTCAGCGCGGGTAAGGTCTTTCGCCCGAGACGCCGGCCTGCATCAGGCGCGCCCATTCGCGATACGGCGCGTGAAAGCAGGTTTCGGTCTGGATCATGTACGGGCCTTGCAGGCTCGCCACCGGCTTGATGCCGATCTCGCGCGCGAGCGCGCTGGCGCCGGGCTCGGTCGCCGCCATGCCGCGCTGATACCCCTGCAGCCAGGAAACCGGCGCGGCGAACCCCGCCTGACTGTCCTCGTACACGCTGGTATCGTCGGGAGTCGCCAGGCCGCTCACGTTGAAGAAATCCTCGAACTGGCGAAGGCGCCAGGCCCGCTGTGCGGGCGGCTCGCCGACCGGCGCCATGCAATAGACGCGCATTTCGGTCTTGTTCACCGCAAGGGGCCGGAACGTGCGCAGGAGAAGCGACGTGGAGTCGGCGATCTGCATATTGGGAAACACGACGATGTTCCGAAGCTTCAACATCCACTCGGCGTGCTTGTCGCTCACGCGCTTTCGGATTTCTTCCCTGTTCGCGTAGACCTGGCGCCTCTCCGGCTGCGCCTGGTTGAGCCAGATCGCCGTGTGCCCGTACTCGAAGTTGAAACTGCCCCCGTCCTGCTTGAGGCGCTTGTCCCAGTCGAAGGCGCGCGCGGCCTGGTTTCCGGTCTTTGCACGCTCCCGCTGGCGCACCACCTCCATGAAGCTCGTGTGCGTCGAAGTCAGATGGTACTGGTCGACGCCGTTGTCCATCTGCAGCTTCCAGTTCGCATCGAACGTGTAGGTGATGCGGCCCGGCACGCATTCCATTCCCCGCGGGCCCTGCTCCAGCGCGAGATCGAGGAAGAATCTCAGCTCTCCAAGGTAATCTTCGAGCGCCGGCACTTCCGTGCTGAGGCTCCCGAAGAGCAGTCCTTTGTAACTGGCGAAGCGCGCGAGCGGCACCAGATTGTGGTCCTCGGCGTCGAACGCAGCGCTGTAGCAGGCGCTCTTCCGGTCTTTGACATCGATGTTCTTGCCGGCCGAATCGTAGGCCCAGCCGTGATAGTTGCAGACGTGGTACTTGCGGTTGCCCGACTCGGTACGGGCGAGCATCGTGCCTTTGTGGCGGCACACGTTCAGGAACGCGCCGAGCTTCCCAGAGCCGTCGCGCGTCACCATCACCGGCACACGACCGATATGGCTTGTGGTGAAGTCGTGTGGCTTGGCGAGCTGCGACTCGAAGGCGAGGAATGCCCAGGTGCGCTCGAAGATGTGCTTCTGCTCCAGCTCGAAGAGCTCGGCGTCGGCGAAGAGATCCCGATGAACCCGGAACGCGCCCTCCTCGGGCCGGTCGTCGACGTAGAGCTTGATGTCTTTGAGATCCACGACCGATCGTTCGGCCAGCCAGCGAACTACGCCGCCGCCTTGCCGCGGTTCGTCTCGAAACCCGGCTCGCTCCCGAGGAGCGCTGCAGGTTTCTTCAGGTTCTCCTGCCAGAGCAGCGACTCCATAAAGATATTGAGCGGCTGGTCCTGTACCGTGAGCTCGTATACGTGATCGTCGTAGGACGCGTGGTTGTGCACCGCCCAGCCGGGGGCGGAGAGCATGAGGTCTCCCGCGCCCCATTCGTAGCGATTCCCCGCAACCATCGAATACCCTTTGCCGTGAAAGTAGTAGTTGATCGCCGCGGAAACGTGGCGGTGCGGCCGGTCGACGATCTTCGGCGGGCGAATCGTCATGGTGGCGAAGAAATTCGGCGTGATGCCGTTAGTGCGGCCGGTGACGGGGTTGTACATCATGTAGAGCCTGCGCCCGGCGTATTCTTTCCCGAGCGCCTCGAGCTTGTCGAGCTCGCGTTTGACGTCCCTCCAGGGAAAGTGCAGCGGCTTCGACACGACGGCCTCCGGATTGATGAGGATCTCGTACGGCATCAACATGCCGCCGTCCGCGCCGACGCGGATCATCCCGTAGGGGCTCTTGCGGCGCGGATCGCCCGAGCGCGCCTTGTCCTCCGCGTCCTCCACCGGGTGCAGCTCGGCGGCTGGCTCGTCCTCCGGAAGATAGACCTGCATGTGCTGAAGAAGGGGCACGTTCGAATACGTGAGGCGCACCTGAAGATCCTTGCCGTCGTTGACGTGACGGTAGACCGCATAGGAGGGATGGTTCCACACATCGTATTGCGCGAAGGCGATGCGTTTCGCCGCGACCAGCGTATGGCCGGAACCGCGAATGCAGAAATTGACCTCGGTGGCGTTGTGCCGGAACGCCGCGGTCTTCTCGCCCGGCTTGAGCACGGATAGCTTGACCTGGATCCCGGGGGCGAAGCCCGGCGCATTGGCCTCGGCGAGCGGATGCACGATCAGCGACTCGCGCCGGCCGTTCGCAGGCAACGGCAGGTTGGCGAGCCGCTCGGTTTCGGCATCGATCTCGCGTTGGGTGACGACGATCGGCGCCCAGTAGCTGTTGTCGTCCCGCGCATCCCGGCCTGAGCGATCCAGAAACCGCCCCTGCATGTGTTGGAAGTCCTTTCTGAATTCGTTCATGGCAAGCTCCTCGACCGAGGTTGAATCCTACTCCTTAAACCGCGCTCTTTGCCCGGGCGAGCCGCGGCTTCTGCTTCTCCGGCTGGGGAACGACGCGGCCCGCTCCGCCCTCTCTCGCCCGTTTCAGCAGCTCCACCCCGAGCGCAAGATCGGAAATGCCCATGCCCATAGCCTTGAAGAGCGACACATCGTCACGCGCGGTGCGCTTGCGGCCGGAGGCGATGAGCCCGGAGAGCGGCATCACTTCCTCCCAACCCGACGAAGCGTATCGAGTCATGAACTCGCGCGAGAGCTGCTGCACGCCGGGAAGATTGTCCACGGCCACCAGCGTGGCGCGCGCAAAGACGTCCTGCGCGAATTCCTCCCGGTCCGGCGCGATCGCGCCCACGGCATTCAGGTGGGCGCCTTTCTCCAGCATGGCTGCGGTGAGAAAAGGCTGCGCCGCCCGCGTCACCAGCGTGACGATCTGAGCTCCTTTGCATGCGTCGTTCACGGAGGCGCAGACCTCGGTCACGATGCCGAACTCCGCGCGCGCTTTCGCGGCGAACGCGATTCGCGAGTCTTCGCGCGGGCTGTGGATCCGTAGCCGTTCGATAGGGCGTACCGCCAGCATCGCGCCGACCTGCGCGAGCGCCTGCTTTCCCGCACCGACGATCGCCATCACGGAAGCGTCCTCGCGCGCCATCCAGCTTGCCGCCACACCCGAGATGCCCCCCGTGCGCAGGTTTCCCAGCGCGAAAGCCTCGATCACCGCGACGAGGGAGCCGTCCTCCGCACTCCACAGCAGCAGCAGCGGGCAGGTGCCGCCCTGGGTGTGAGTCCACGTCTTGGTACCCACCAGGTTCCCGAGCTTCCCGCCGATCGCATGCAGGTTGTTCTTTCCGTATTGCAGCAAGGTCTTCGTCATGTTATGCGCTTCGCCGCGCGCTTCCTCGCGCAGCGCGGCCTCGAGAGCGACGATCGCGTCCTTCAAGTCCATCAGCCGGACGACTTCGGCCTCGGTGATCCAGATTGCGTCGGCGCCCATTTTCATACCTTGAACGAGGTCAACACCTGTTTGGGAAACAACTCCTCGAGCTCGAGGCGCCTGTGGCACACGCCCTGTTCGAATGCAAAATCGACGAAGGCCTGAAGCGTGGTGCGGTTCTTCTCCAGCCCGTAGGGCCAGAAGTCCTCGCCGAAGAGGCCTTTCATCCGCTCGGTGTACGGCGCAAGCCAGGCGAGCGGCGCGTGCGAAGCCGTGATGTCGGACAGCCGCTCGACCGAGCGGCGCTTCGCTTCCTCGAAAGCCTTGTAAAAACTCATCGCGAGCCAAGGGTGGCGCTCGAGCACGTCGGTCTTGATCACGATCACGTGCATGATGGGAAAGATGCCGGTCTCGCTGAAATAGGCTGCTTCGACCGCTTCGTAATCCGGAAACAGCCGCCGGATTCCGCTGCCGAAGGCACGCGGGGGCCGTGCGGAAAGCACCGCGTCGATATCCCCTGCGAGCAACAAGTCGTTCAGCGAGTGTTGAGGCTCCGGGCGGAGCCGCACTCCTTCGGGCAGCTTCGGCTTTACCTTCTCCACGCGTCCCGCTTCGTTCACCCCCGCCTGGACCCACTCGACCGAGGCGAGCGGCACCTTCGCCTGGTGGGTGAGGTAGCCGCGCGAGTAGATCACCGCCGTCTGCGCCCACTCCGGGATCCCGATGCGCTTGCCCTTCAGCTGTTCGGGGCGGTCGATCCTGCCGCCTTCGCGCACGTAGATCATCGATTGCCGGAACACCCGCGACGGGAACACGGGGATGGCGGTGATGCCGTTGTCCTCCTGCGAGCGCAAGGACACGTACTTGCCCATGGACATTTCCGACACTTCCCATTCCCGGAAAAACGTGAAGCGAAAGAACGCTTCCTCCGGCGGCAGGTTGAGCACGTTGAGGCTCACCCCTTGAACGGGCACTTGTCCCGTAGCAACGTCGCGCGTGTGCTCGTAGTCGCCGATGGCAAGCGTCAGAGGCAGTCTTTCCACGCCTTGCTATTCCTTGAGCAGCACCGCGCCGTTTTCGATCTTCACGGCGTAGGTGCGAATGTCCTCGGTACAGGGAGGGCCGACCGCCTTGCCGGTCGCGATATTAAATTTCCCCTGGTGCAGCGGGCATTCGATCTCCTCGCCGTCGATGAAGCCGTCGGCGAGGCTCGCCTGCCCGTGAGTGCAGGTGTCGTGCGTGGCGAAGACCTTTCCGCCGAGCCTGTACAGGCACACCGGCTCCGCGCCGAGATTGACGAGGAGCGTCCCGTCTTCCGGGACATCGGAGGCGCTCGCGACTTTGACCCAGTTCTCGCTCATGTCAAAGGGGATAGATCAGGCTGTTCGGGACGAGGAGACTGTCGAAGATGCAGAGCTTTTCCTTGAATTTTAACCTGCCCTCCTCGACGACGAGCTTGTCGCGATATTGACCGGTGTTGAAGACCCGCGTGAGCTCGTCTTGCAGCGTCTCGAGCGCAACATAGTTCGCGCGCACCTCGAGCATCCCTTCTTTCCAGCCCAGGACACGGACGCCGCTCACCATGCGGCGCATGTAACGCGGCGCGTACACGGCCGTCTTGCGGATCGCGGTGACCCGGTCGGCGAGATACCCTTTGCTCTCGCAAAGCCAGGTCGCGAGCGGCAGCCCGCGCTCGAAGTTCTCGCGCGGAATGATCTTGTACAGGCACTGTTCGACGAAAAACTCCGGCCATTCCTCAAAACGCTCCTCGTCGAGGCAGGCGGTGTAGGCCGCATAGAGCTCTTCCAGCTCGAGACGCAGGTCCCGGGAATTCAGGGTGAGATAGCTTTCTGACACGCTCATAATATAAAAGAACGAACGTTCGCTTTCGCTCTTTATTGAGGATTACCAGCTTGTTAAATCTCCATGACTTGGCGGTAATAGGCATAAAACGCGCGGATCACGGATTCCGTAACCATGTGCTCCTCATCCTTCCAGTCGCGCCCGCCCATCTCCATAACGCCGGCCCCCTCAGGATACGGACCCACACCGCTCTGAGAGAATTTCATCACTTCGCTGTCGTCGATCGAAACGAAACCCGCCGGTCCCATGAGGTTCGCCTGACGCAACCGGCGCCGGGTCATGTCCTCGTCGTCGTCCGCGTAGCCGAAATACGTCCAGGCGAGCTCGAACGCCGCCGGGCCGCGCGTGATGAGCTGACGCATCGCCAAGGTGTTCGACTGCTGCTGGATGATGAGGTTGGGCCATAGGGTCGTCATCACCACGGTGTATTCGGAAAACTCGCGCACCGGCTCGAGAAGCGTCGAATCCTGCAGCTTGAAGTTGTCGATCAGCGACTTCATGTCGGCGTTGTCCTCGGTCTTCTTCTGATCCCCTCGCCAGGAAATCAGCGCGCCGTGACGCCCGGTTGCGTCCATCTGCACTTTCGAGGGCTGATCGGCCCGAAACAACCCGAAGCTCACCAGGAACACGTGCAGCAGGCTCGCGTGATAGGGGTCCTTGATGTTCTCGAACATCAGCTTCCAGTTGGCGGGTATCAGTTGGCGCGAGTAGCCGAGCACGCTGAGCTCCCGGCCGTCGAACACGCGGTCGAAAAGCGCCAGCATCGAACGGCCGAAATACTCTTCGAGCGGCTCCAGATCCGGCGCAAAGGAGGCGAAGATCACGCCGTTGCGGCGAGCGACCTCGAGCTTGCGCAGCCCGTGATCCTTCGGATCGAAATCCGCGGGCATGCCGCCCTGCTTCTTCACGCCGCGCCTGAACGGCACGCCGATCAGATTGCCCTTGAGGTCATAGGTCCACTGGTGGTAGGGACACATGAACTCGGGGGCGTTGCCGAGGTGCCTCTGGCAGAACTGCACGCCCCGGTGAGCGCAGCGGTTCTCGACGACGTTGACCGAGCCTTCCCGGTCGCGCACCACCACGACCGGCTTTTCGCCTATGAAAGTGCGTTTGAAATCGCCCGGGCGCGGCAGCTCCGCTTCGAGCGCCACGTAGTTCCAGCTCGGACCGCAGAAAATCCGCTCCTGCTCCCGGGCATAGATCTCCGGGTCGGAGTAGATCCAGTAAGGGATGCGGGAAACGCCTTCTCGGGGCCACACGTGGCGCGCGCCCATGGACGTCTCTCTTCCGGTGCTGCGCCGCTCGTTAGGAAACGGACCGCTTGCGGCGGAACTTGGACAGGAGGTCGTCCAGGTGATCGTGGCTCGAATAGCTGACGATCAGTTTCCCCGCACCTTTTTTGCCCGGCTTGATCTCGACTTGGGTTCCGATCTCTTCGGACAATTCCTCCTCGAGGCGGGCGATGTCGCGGTCGGTGCCGGGCTTGCGCCTGGTTTTGACCGCGGGATGAAGGACGGAGTTGACAAGGTGCTCCGTCTGGCGCACGGAAAGCCCCTGGTCTGCGACCCGCTTCGCGGCGCTCTCCTGCTGCCGTCCGTCGAGCGCGAGAAGCGCCCGCGCGTGTCCCATCTCGAGCTTCCCGTCGAAAACAAGCGCCTGGACCGCCTTTTGCAGATTCAGCAACCTGAGCAAGTTGGTGGTTGCGGTGCGGGAGCGCCCGATGGCCTCCGCCGCCTCCTGGTGAGTGAGTTTGAACTCGCCGATCAGCCGCTGCACGCCGCCCGCTTCCTCGAGCGGGTTGAGGTTTTCCCTCTGGATGTTCTCGACCAACGCCATGGCGAGCGCCGACGAATCCGGCACGTCGCGAACGAGCGCCGGGACTTCCACTAAACCGGCGATTTTCGCCGCGCGCCAGCGCCGCTCGCCCGCGATGATCTCGTAGCGATTGCTCCCGATCGGCCGCACCAGAATAGGCTGCATCAGGCCTTGCGTCCTGATCGAAGCTGCGAGCTCTTCCAGCGAGCTGTCGTCCATCTTCGTGCGCGGCTGGTAGCGACCGCGCTGCAGCTGATCGATGCGCAGCGTGGCTTGTCGCTCGGAGACCGGCCCCCCCTCCCCATCCTTGTCGAGGAGGGCGTCAAGCCCCCGGCCCAGTCCCTTGAGCTTCACCGGCGTTTCCCGCTCATGCTGCCGCCGCAATGCCGTTCCGCAAGAGAATCTCGCCCGCGAGGGCGACGTACGCTTGCGAGCCTTTGCATTCGCGATCGAGCTTCACGGCGGGAGCGCCGAAGCTCGGCGCCTCGGCGAGCCGTACGTTGCGCGGTATCACGGTCTCGTACACCTTTTTGCCGAAGTGCTCCTGCAGTTGCGCCGATACCTGCTGTGCGAGCGCATTACGCGGATCGTACATGGTTCGAAGCAGGCCTTCGATGTCGAGCTTCGGATTCAGGTGCTGGCGGACCTTTTTGATCGTGTTCACGAGATCGGAGAGTCCCTCGAGAGCGTAGTACTCGCATTGCATCGGTATCATCACCGCATCGGCTGCAACCAATCCGTTCACGGTGAGCATGTTGAGCGCAGGGGGGCAGTCGAGCAGGATGAAGTCGTACTGGCTGGCGATCGATCCGAGCGCGCCCTTGAGGCGAGACTCGCGGTGATCGAGGTTAACCAGCTCTACCTCCGCGCCGGCAAGGTCACGGTTGGCGGGAATCAGGTCGTATCCGCCTGATTCCGACTTTTGCCGCGCCGAATCGGCGGTGGCCAGTCCCAGCAGCACCTGGTAGATCGAAGTCGTGAGCGTGCGCTTGTCGATGCCGCTGCCCATGGTGGCGTTGCCCTGGGGATCGAGATCCACCAGCAGGACGCGCATCCCGGCCTGCGCGAGGCCCGCCGCGAGATTGACGCTGGTCGTGGTCTTTCCGACCCCGCCCTTCTGGTTGGTGACGGCGAGGATGCGGGTCATGCGCGTTCGATCAAGACAAGATGCCGCTCCGCTTCGAGCCCTGGAACGGCGAAAGCTTGCACCTGCCGCACGCGGAAGTCAGGCGGCAAACGCTCGATCTCCTCGAAGGGATGGACGCCCTTCATCGCCGCGAACACGCCCCCCGGCGCGAGCAAATGCTTGGTCAGCGCGATGAACTCGGCTATTTCGGCAAACGCGCGGGAAATGATGCAATCGAATTTTTCAACTGCGTGCCATGCCTCGACCCGCTCGCATATCACGGTCGCGTTCTTCAGCCGAAGGTCTGCCACCGCCTGCCGGAGGAAGGCCGCCTTTTTGTGATTGCTGTCGAGCAGCGCGACCTGGATGTCAGGCCTCGCCACCGCGAAGGGGATCCCGGGAAATCCCGCGCCACTGCCGACGTCCAGCACCCGAGGCCCGGTCAGATATGGGATCACGGCGAGGCAGTCAAGTAAATGACCGCTGACCATTTTCCCTCTGTCTCGTATGGCGGTGAGGTTATAGACCTGGTTCCATTTCTCCAGGAGCGCGAGATACTGGAGGAGCTTGCTCCTGTCGTCGCGACCCAGTGGAAGACCCAGTTCCGCCGCTCCTTTTTCGAGGCGCCGGCTCAACTCGGCTTGCGCTGGCCCCGCCGCCAGCGTCGTCATGCGGCTGATCTTTCCGGCGCGCGCATTCCGCGCTTCAGGTGGACGAGCAGAAGCGAAATCGCGGCAGGGGTAACGCCTGAGATGCGCGAGGCTTGGCCGATCGTCTCCGGCTTGTGTTGCTGCAGCTTCTGCTGCACTTCGATCGAGAGGCCGCGCACGCTTCGGTAATCGAGATCGCGTGGCAGCGCCATCGTCTCGTAGCGCTCCTGGCGCGCGATTTCTTCGCGCTGACGCTCGACATATCCCTGGTATTTGGCTTGAATCTCCACCTGGGAGGCGACCGCAGCATCGCCGACCAGTGCACCTCGTTCAGAAAGCTCGGCCAGCGAGGCGTAACCCACCCCCGGACGTTTCAGCAGATCCATGAGGGAGTATTCGCGCTCGATCGGCTTGCCGAGCACACGCACAGCCAGCTCGGCAGGCAGGGACTTGGGACTGACCCAGGTGGACTTGAGCCGCTCCTGCTCGCGGCCGATCGCGTCACGCTTGCGGTTGAACGCGTCCCAGCGCACGTCGTCCACGACGCCGAGCCTGCGACCGGTCTCGGTGAGTCGCAAGTCCGCATTGTCCTCGCGCAACATGAGCCGGTATTCCGCGCGGCTGGTAAACATGCGATACGGCTCCGAAACACCGCGCGTGATGAGGTCGTCGACCAGGACACCGATATAGCCTTCGTCGCGCCGCGGGCACCAGGCACGCTCGTCCCGCACGAAGCGTGCCGCATTGATGCCGGCGAGGAACCCCTGCGCTGCCGCTTCCTCGTACCCGGTCGTGCCGTTGATCTGCCCCGCGAAGAACAGGCCCGAGATCGACTTCGTTTCCAACGACGACCTTAGGTTGCGCGGGTCGTAATAGTCGTACTCGATGGCGTAACCGGGCCGCAGAATATGGGCCTGCTCCAACCCCTGGATGCTGCGCACGAGCTCAAGCTGCACATCGAAGGGCAGACTCGTCGAGATCCCGTTCGGATAGAACTCGTTGGTGGTGAGCCCTTCGGGTTCGAGAAAAATCTGGTGACTCTGTTTGGCGGCAAACCGGTGGATCTTGTCCTCGATCGAAGGGCAATAACGGGGGCCGATCCCCTCGATCACCCCGGTGTACATCGGCGAGCGGTCCAAGCCTCCGCGGATGATCTCGTGTGTGCGCGGATTGGTGTGGGTGATCCAACAGGGCAGCTGGCGAGGGTGCATCCCCGGCGTTCCGACAAATGAAAAGACCGGCACCGGCTCGTCGCCCGGCTGCGCGTTCATGACCGAAAAGTCTATGGTGCGGCCGTCGAGCCGGGGCGGCGTTCCGGTTTTCAGGCGGCCCACCGGAAGTTTCAGCTCGCGCAGCCGCGCAGCGAGGCTGAGCGAAGGCGGGTCACCCGCCCGACCGGCGTTGTAGCTCGACAATCCGATATGGACGAGCCCGGAAAGAAAAGTGCCGGTGGTCAGCACAACGACGCGGCTGGAAAAGCGAACGCCGAGCTCAGTCACCACCCCGGCAACACGGTCGCCCTCCAACAAGAGGTCGTCCACCGCCTGCTGGAACAAAGTCAAGTTGGATTGGTTCTCCAGCCGCGATCGAATCGCGCGCTTGTACAGCAGACGATCGGCTTGCGCGCGCGTTGCACGGACGGCGGGGCCTTTGGAAGAATTCAGGATGCGAAACTGGATTCCCGCCTCGTCTGTGGCGATCGCCATGGCTCCGCCCAAGGCGTCCACTTCCTTGACGAGATGTCCCTTCCCAATGCCTCCGATGGACGGATTGCAAGACATCTGTCCCAGCGTCTCGATGTTGTGGGTGAGAAGAAGAGTCCGACAGCCGGATCGCGCGGCCGCGAGCGCGGCCTCGGTCCCGGCGTGGCCGCCGCCGACCACGATCACATCGAACTGGGTGGGAAATTGCATCGCTTTGGGCAAGAAAATAGACCGAAACCAAGCGAATTTTAAAGCTATTCCACGACGAGAAACAGTGTTTCACGTGGAACTTCGAGCGTCCGGAGAGGGCTCGGCCAATTGCGGGACAAGGGGTGCAAACTCGTCGGCGGGCAGATGTTTCACGTGAAACGTCCCAGTACTGCACAGACTTTCCACCGGAATCGCACAGCTTGTTGGCCGACACAGAACCAGCTTGTCAACAGCTTCTACATCCGATATTCACAGCGCCTGCAGCTCAGCCAGCATATCCGTAATATACATATAAACAAAAGCTTACAATCCTGCGACGAACCATGCTGGGTTACTCGGAACTTGAGGATCTCAGCCCAGGGAACGTCCGAGTGTCTCACGTCGCGCAGCGAGCTCGCGCGGCAGGCGGCTCCCGAGCAGTCGCAGCAACTCGTCTTGCAGTTTCAGTTCCCGCTTCCACTCCCCGCCGTCGATCGAGCTCACGCGCCTGAACTTCTCGCTGCCGAAGCTTTCCAGGCCCTTCCAATCCAGATCCTGAAAATCGGGGACCTTGCCGATGGGGGTCTCGACCGCATTGCCTCTGCCCTGGCAGCGCTCCACAATCCACTTGAGCACTCGCATGTTTTCGCCGTATCCCGGCCAGATGAATTTTCCATTGGCATCGGTGCGAAACCAATTGATGCAGAAGATGCGCGGGCGCTGAGGCACCGAGCGCCCCAGCTTGAGCCAATGGTCGAAATAGTCGCCCATGTTGTAACCGACAAACGGGATCATTGCCATGGGATCGCGTCTCACCACTCCGACCTTTCCGGTCGCCGCAGCCGTGGTCTCCGAACCCATCGTGGCGGCCATATACACGCCTGAGTCCCAGTCGAGCGCTTCGGCGACAAGCGGCACGGTGTCGGAGCGCCGCCCTCCGAACACGAAGGCGGATATCGGAACACCCTGCGGATTTTCCCAATCGGAATCGATCGAAGGACACTGCGAGGCAGGAACCGTGAATCGCGCGTTGGGATGCGCCGCCTTCCTGCCGCAGTCGGGCGTCCACGCCTTCCCATGCCAGTCGATGAGCTTGGCGGGGGGCGTATCGGTCATCCCTTCCCACCACACGTCTCCCTCCGGGGTCATGGCCACGTTCGTGAAAATCGTGTTGCTCCGGATCATCACCATGCAGTTGGGATTGGTCTTCTCGGAGGTGCCGGGCGCAACGCCGAAAAAGCCTGATTCGGGATTGATCGCGTAGAAGCGGCCATCCTTGCCCGGTTTGATCCACGCAATATCTTCCCCGACGGTCGAGACTTTCCAGCCCTTGAATGCAGGCGGTGGAATCAGCATGGCGAAATTCGTCTTGCCGCACGCCGAAGGAAACGCTGCGCTCACGTAGAGTTTCTCACCCGAGGGCGGCGTCACACCGAGTATCAGCATGTGCTCCGCGAGCCAACCTTGTTCCCGCCCCATGATGGAGGCGATGCGAAGCGAAAAACACTTTTTCCCGAGCAAGGCGTTGCCACCATAACCGGAGCCGAAAGACCATATTTCCTTGGTCTCCGGGTAATGGACGATGTACTTGTGCTCCTTGCTGCACGGCCAGTGCACATCCTTCTGGCCGGGAGCGAGCGGCGCACCGACTGAATGGACGCAGGGTACGAAATGCCCGCCCTTGCCCAGTATTTCCCATACCTTTTCCGACATGCGCGTCATGATGTGCATGCTGACGACCACGTAGGGTGAGTCGGTCAGTTCGATGCCGATATGCGCGATGTGCGAGCCGAGCGGCCCCATCGAGAACGGGACCACATAAAGGGTCCGGCCGCGCATACAGCCATCGAAGAGCCTGCCCAAGGTCGCGCGCATCTCCCCGGGATCGACCCAGTTGTTGGTCGGGCCCGCGTCTTCCTTTTTCTGGGAGCAGATGAAAGTCCGGTCTTCGGTGCGCGCCACGTCGTTGGGATCGGAGAGCGCGAGGAAAGAATTCGGACGAAGCTTGGGGCTGAGTCGCTTCAGCATTCCCGACTTGACCATCTCGTCGCAAAGCCGGTCGTATTCTTCCCGCGAGCCGTCGCACCATTGAATCCGGTCCGGTTTTGTCAGCGCGGCAAGGCGTGCAACCCATTCCTTGACGCCGTGGTGTTGAACGCAGGCGGGAGCGCCGATATCCATAGCGGCAACGTAAGGTTGGTTCATCCTGGGGCCTCGCGATGACGACTTAGCAGCTTATACGTGCTGCTAATCGTGAAAGAACCGTAAGGGTCCGAACTTTATCACGATCCGCGGGGCGCAGAAAATGCCGTGATAGAACTGGTACTTACGGGATAAATCGGTTCGTTATGCCCGCAAGCTGCGCCTGAGGTGTTTCGCAAGACGGAACATGGGCGCGGTCATCGTCACGAGAATAATCACACGCGTGACATGAGCGGCGGTGACGAGCGGCACCCCGAGTTGGAGCACCTTGGCGGTGACGCACATCTCCGCCATACCGCCCGGTGCCGTGGCGAGGACCATCGTCGAGACCGGCACCGAGCCGAGGACGGCGAGACCCCAGGCACACAGCGCGGAGCCCAGCATCGCGAGCGCTACAGAGAGGCAAACCATGCCGATGAAGCGAGGTGAGGTTCGCAAAGACTCCCGCTCGAATCCCGCGGCGAGCGAGCACCCGATCAGGAGTTGCGCCGTGTTGGAAAGCCAGGTCGGAATCGCGGAGAAGCTCACCTCCCCCAAGGTGAGAGCGACGGTGACGCCGAGGGGCCCGAGCATCCAGGCGTTCGGCATGCCGAGCTTCGCCAGCGTGCCCCCAACCAGCGCGGCCATGCCGAGCAACGCGACCAGGCCGAGGGCGTCGACGGCGAACTGCGCGGGCCGATAGGCATCGGCACCGTGCAAGCCGAACCCGGTGAACGCAAACGGCACGATGAGCACGACGATGAACACGCGCAAGGCCTGCGCGAGGACCACGCGGTCCGAGCGCGCGCCATGGCGCTCCCCCAAGATCGTCATTTCCGCCGCGCCGCCGGGAACGCTGGCGAAAAGCGCAGTGGTCGCATCGAGTCCGGCGCTGCGCATGAGGAACCAGCCGCTCGCATAAGCGAGCAGGATCGCGAGCACGGCCGCCGCGACCAGCAGATACCAGTGCGCCGCGACCTCGCCGGCGATTGCCGGAGTGAAGTACAGGCCGAGCGCGCACGCGATGATCAATTGGCCCGCCGCCCTGCCACCTCTTGGCGCGGCGACCTCGGCATCCAGGAATTTTCCCAGCGCCATCGCGAGCAGCGGCCCGATCATCCACGGCAGCGGCGCGCGCAGCGCGCTGAACAAGGCGCCGCCCGCCCCGCAAATCACGAGCGCTTTCAAGACCGGATAAGGTTTCATGCGAGACTGGATCACTTTCATTTTCCGACGCAAAAGCGCGCGAAGATTTGGCCCAGCAGGTCGTCCGCCGAAAACTCCCCTGTAATCGAGCCGAGCTCGCGCTGTGCTAGACGAAGCTCTTCCGCGAAAAGCTCGCTTTGTTGCATCGTCTGTCCGGCCCGCTCAAGAGCCTGTGCGACGCGCTCGAGGGAAACGAGATGCCGCTCGCGCGCCATGAATACATCTTCCCCCCCCGATTGCCAGCCGGCGAGCTTGAGCAGAGCCTGGCGCAGCGCGCCCAGGCCTTCACCGGTCTTGGCCGAAACATGAATGTGCCAACCCCGCGTGCTCTCCTCCGCCCGCGGCGCATCACCGGAAAGATCGATCTTGTTGAACACCGTAACCGGCTTCAGTTTCCGCGGCAGTCGCTCGACGATGGACCGGTCGGCTGCAGTAACACCGGTACCGGCGTCGACGACAAGAAGCAGCGCATCGGCGTGTCCGATCGCCTCCCAGGTGCGCGCGATTCCGATCGTCTCGACTTTGTCTGCCGTGTCACGCAGACCGGCGGTATCGATGATATTCATGGGCACGCCATCGATCTGAATCGTCTGACGCACCGCGTCTCGTGTGGTGCCGGGAATTTCAGTGACGATGGCGAGGTCCTCTCCGGCGAGCCTGTTGAGGAGCGAGGATTTCCCCACGTTGGGTTGGCCGGCCAATACCACCTGAAGTCCGCTGCGAAGGACGCTGCCCTGACGGCCGCGAGCAAGCGAACGGCCAACCTGTTCCTGCAGGTACCTCAGGCGCCCGCGGGCGTCCTCTCGGTCCAGCTGATCGATTTCCTCCTCGGGAAAGTCCAAGGTCGCTTCCACCAGCATGCGCAGCTCGACAAGCTGTTTTTCAAGGTTTCCGATGACCTCCGAGAATTCGCCGCGCAGCGATCGGAGCGCGCAACGCGCCGCTGCCTCGGTAGCGGCGTCGATAAGGTCGGCCACGCCCTCCGCCTGCGCGAGATCGAGCTTGTCATTCAGGAAAGCGCGACGGGTAAATTCCCCGGGCTCGGCGAGGCGTGCGCCAAGCTCTAGGCATCGTTTCAGGATCATGCCCAGCACCACGGGCCCCCCGTGACCCTGGAGCTCAAGCACATCTTCGCCGGTATAAGACGCGGGGGCGGGAAAGAATAGCGCGATGCCGTCATCGATCGGCTCGCCGGCAGCTCCCCGGAAAATCGCACGCACGGCCAGCCGTGGCGCCGGGACACCACCGAGCAAGCGTGATGCAAGCCCTTCTAGCTTCTTCCCGGAAACGCGCACAACGCCGATACCCGCCCTTCCCGGCGCAGTCCCGACAGCCGCGATCACATCGGTATCGGACGGTCCTGCCATGCTTGCTTCCGGGGTTATCGTCCTGCCCGCTATGCGGGCGGCATCTCAGCGCTTGGCGCTGGCGGCGGTCTTTTCTCCCTCGATCATGCGGGTGATTTGCCACTGCTGCAGGATCGACAGGATATTGTTGACGAACCAGTAGAGAACCAGACCCGAGGGGAAGAAGTAGAACATCACCCCGAACGCGAACGGCATGATCATCATGACCTTGGCCTGAACCGGATCGGGCGGCGTGGGATTCAGCTTGGTCTGAACGATCATGGAAGCCATCATCAGCGTGGGAAGCACGTACCAGGGATCGGGCGCCGAAAGATCCCTGATCCAGAGATAGAAAGGGGCCTGGCGCAGTTCCACGCTTTCGAAAAGCACCCAGTAGAGCGCGATGAAAACGGGAATCTGCACGAGGATCGGCAGGCAACCGCCGAGCGGATTGATTTTCTCGGTCTTATACAGGTCCATCATCGCCTGGTTCATCTTCGTTTTGTCGTCCGCATACTGCTCGCGGATCTTCATCAGGCGCGGTGTCACCAGCTTCATCTTCGCCATCGAGCGGTAGCTCGCGGCCGACAGCGGGAAAAAGATCAGCTTGATGACCACCGTGAGCAGGATGATGGCAAGGCCCCAATTCGCCATCCAACCATGGAAAAGTTTGAGAACCCAGAAGAGCGGCGCGGCGATCACCGTAAGCCATCCGTAGTCGACGACGAGTTCCAGGCCCGGCGCGATGGAATGCAAGTGGTCCTGATCCTGAGGTCCCGCATACAACGGCACCACGACGCGGGCGACGGCACCCGGCGCAATCGGTCCAAGGGGCACGATCACGCCGACCGAATAAAGGTCTTCGGCGAGCTTTCGCGCGTAGAACTCGCGCGGCGACTTGTCTGGAGGGAGGAGCGCTGCCACGAAATAATGCTGAATAATTGCGATCCAGCCGTTGTCGGAGCTCTTCGGATAAGGAGCCTTGCCTTTGGCAATGTCTTCAAAAGTGAGCTTGTGAAACTTGTCTCGTTCGGTGTAGAACGCGGCGCCCGTGTAGGTCTGCGCCATGTAGGGATCCCCCGGGGGGGGCTTGCCGTCGCGGGTGACCTGGAAATAGGCGTGGGTTGCGAACGGCTTGACCGTACCGTTCGCGATTTCCTCTGCGATATCGATACGATAGCTTCCAGGATAGAACGTCAGAATCTTGGCTACTCTGATGCCTTCCGGCGTGCTCGCCTCGAGCCGCACGTCTAGTCTGTCCCGACCCTCTTCGAGAGTGAATTCCCTAGCGGATGCGTGGAACAGCGTCCGGTGGTTCGGCAGCCCCTCGCCGATCAAGCCGCTTTCCGCGGCGTAATGATGCTCGGGTCCAAACAGCACGAAATTTTTCCCCGCTTGAAGCGTGTCTTTGTGCTTCAGCAGTTCCAGGTACACGATGTCTCCGCCCTGAGTGTCGATTTCCGCAAGCATGGTATCCGTGTGAACCCGCAGGCGCTCCCGGGGCTTGCCCGCCGGTGCCGATGTCGCAGGCAGAGCGTCCACGTTCCTCCCCGTGGCTGTCCCCGCCGGCGTGCTCGGCATCGGCACCGACCCCTGCGTCGACGGGTTGGTGGGCGCAGGAGGTCGAAGCTCCTTCTGCCACGCTTCCCAAAGGAGCAGCAGCGAGAACGAGAACACGAAGAAGAGGATCAGGCGCTGAGTGTCCATGACGGGAGCAGACAATTACGGGACCGGGTCATGGCCGCCTGGGTTCCAGGGGTGACACCGTGCAAGGCGCGCGAGAGCAAGCCACGCGCCGCGCGCTGCGCCGTGGCGCTCGAGAGCCTCCAGGGCGTACGCGGAGCAGGAGGGATGGAAACGGCAGTGCATGCCAAGCAGGGGGCTCAGACCGTAGCGATAACTCCGAATCAAGAGCGACAACAGCCTACTCACGACGATCCCACCAGGCATCGCTCGACTTCCGCCAAGGCAACTGTATCTGCCGTCAACCGAATCAGAATATCGCGGCTTCCAAGTCGCGCTTGTTGAGCTCGAAACAACTCCCGCAACAAACGCTTCATCCGGTTGCGGTCGACTGCGCGCGGAAAAACGCGCTTGGGAACGATAAGACCTAGTCTGGGAACACCGAGCAGGTTTGCTCTGAATAGCACGCTGAACCCGGGACGCTTGAGTGCCCGCCCGCCGGAAAGCAGCGATGCAATATCGGCCGTTCCGAGCCGCTGCCTTCGACTGTAGCGCCTAGGAGCGCTCAAACGCTCAAACGGGCACGCCCTTTAGCACGGCGTGCCCGAAGCACGGCCCGGCCCCCGCGCGTGCGCATGCGAACAAGAAACCCGTGAGTACGCTTCCTGCGAACGACCGAAGGGTGAAAAGTACGTTTCATTAGGGGGATCCCAGAGGCGGACAATAACCTTTAATTAGACGATAGTTTAGCGAGAATTGTCAAAGAATTGAGCTCTCTCCGGCTGTGGATAACTTTCTAGGAAACTGGTAAAATCGCTGCGCTCTTTTCCTCGAACCGAACCACATAAGTCTCCATGCAGGGTTTCTGGGCCTCGTGCCTGACTCGCTTCGAAAAAGAGCTTCCCGCTCAGCAGTTTAATACCTGGATCCGGCCGCTCAAACTGGACGCCTCGGCGGCGCCATCCGGAGAGTTGCGTTTACTCGCCCCCAACCGCTTTGTGCTGCAGTGGGTGAAGGAGCGGTTCGTTCCCCGCATCGAGGCGATGGGGGCGGAATTCTTCTCGTCCCCAATCCGCGTGTCACTCAATCTCGAAACAGCGAGCGCGCCGGAGCCTGTTAAGGCTTCCGCTTCCGCCCCCGCGCTGCGCGCCGCGCGACCTGTTGCGCCTCGTTCTCCGCACGCTGAGCGCTCGAGCCTCATTCCAGAATTCAGCTTCGACGGCTTTGTCGCCGGAAAGGCCAATCAGCTCGCGCGCGCCGCCGCACTGCAGGTCGCCGAACACGCTGGCACATCGTACAACCCGCTCTTCATCTACGGTGGCGTAGGCCTAGGCAAGACCCACCTGATTCACGCGGTCGGCAACCTGGTTCTCGCGCAGCATCCCAGTGCCCGGGTGCGCTACCTCCACGCCGCGCAGTACATCTCCGACGTCATCAGAGCCTATCAACAGAAATCTTTCGATGAATTCAAACGCTATTATCACTCGCTCGATCTCCTTCTGATCGATGACATCCAGTTTTTCACCGGGAAGGATCGCACGCAGGAGGAATTTTTTTACGCGTTCAACGCGTTGATCGAGGCCCACAAGCAGCTCATCATCACCTGCGATACATATCCGAAAGATCTTGCGGGAATCGACGAGCGCCTGAAATCGCGCTTTTCCTGGGGATTGACTGTGGCAATAGAGCCCCCGGAGCAGGAAATGCGAGTCGCGATCATTTTAAAGAAAGCCGAAGCGGTGTCGCTCAAGCTCTCGGAGGAAGTCGCCTTTTTCATCGCCAAGCACATCCGCTCGAACGTACGCGAACTGGAAGGCGCCCTGAAGAGCGTCATTGCTTATTCGCGCTTCAACGGCCGAGACATCACCCTTGACACGGCCAAGGAGGCTCTCAAAGACCTCCTAACGGCACAAAACCGGCAAATCACAGTTGACAACATCCAGAAGACTGTCGCGGAGTACTACAAGATCAAGGTATCCGACATGCACTCGAAAAAGCGCAGTCGAAACGTCGCCCGCCCCCGCCAGCTCGCGATGGCGCTCGCGAAAGACCTTACCCAGATGAGCCTGCCCGATATCGGCGATGCATTCGGCAACCGCGACCATACGACGGTCCTTCACGCGTGTCGTACCATCGCGACGCTGCGAGAGAAGAACCATGACATCAACCGCGATTACCACGTACTCGAGCAGGTACTCAAAGGGTGAACAAGCTGCGCATAACCGTGGGGAGAAATGTGGGCAAATGGCGCCACCGGGGGAACGCGGTTTCTTGTTCATGCTTCTACCACAACCTGTTCTGCGCTTTACTAACAGTTTGTAAACAATGAAGCGTTGTTCCTCTAGGGTCTGAGCAGAGTTATCCACCTAGAAGATCGTGATCATCATCATCATCAAGGAAATAAAATGAATCTGCTGAAGACCCAACGCGAAGCGCTGCTTGCGCCTTTGCAGGCGGTCACTGGAATCATCGAGCGGCGACATACGTTGCCGATCTTGTCCAACGTATTGCTTTCCAGGACGGACACCCATATCGAGTTTGTCGCTACGGATATCGAGATCGAGATCACGACGAGCATGACAATCGAGGGTCCAGGTGATACCAAGAAATTGACAGTCGGGGCGCGAAAGCTCGTTGATATTCTGCGAGCGCTCCCGGAGGGATCGGAGGTGACGCTCGCATTACAGGACAAGAGACTTCAGGTGAAGTCGGGAAAAAGCCGTTTCAACCTGCAGACGCTCTCAGCAGAGGACTTTCCGAGGTTAGTGCTGGTCGAAGCCTCGGCGACGAGCCTGTCGGTTCCTCAGAAGTTGCTGAAATCGCTTTTGGGGCTGGTTCAGTACGCCATGGCTCAGCAGGATATCCGCTATTATCTCAATGGCCTGCTCATGGTCGTCGAGGACGGGCAGCTGAAGCTGGTGGCGACCGACGGGCATCGGTTGGCGTACGCAAGCCGCGAAGTCGGGGGAAAAACTCTCCCCAAACAGGAAGTGATACTTCCCCGCAAGACGATTATCGAGCTCTCCAAGCTCCTTGAAGATAGCGATGAATCGGTCGCGATCGAATTGTCCTCGGCCCAGGCCAAGTTCAAGTTTGGCAACGTGGTGCTCGTGTCGAAGTTGGTAGACGGAAAGTTCCCAGATTATGGCCGGGTAATCCCGCAGAACCATCCGAAGAAGCTGAAACTCGAGCGGATTGCTCTCTTGCAAGCGTTGCAGCGAGCCGCGATTCTAACGAGCGACAAATTTCGCGGCGTGCGGTGGGTTCTGGGCGACGGAAGTCTCAAGATCAGTTGCAGCAATACCGAGCAGGAGGAAGCCCAGGAAGAGCTCGATGTGCCGTACAAGGGGGAGACGCTCGACATCGGGTTCAATGTCGGCTATCTCGTGGACGTGCTCAACAATCTCGACGTTGCCGAGGTCGAATGCGGGTTGGGCGATGCCAATTCGAGCGTGCTGTTTACCTTGCCTGGGCGCAGTGATTTCAAATACGTCGTTATGCCGATGCGGATCTGAGTGAAGAGAGAATAAATGTCTGAAGCAGAAAAGAACGATCAGGCGCGCGATCCATACGATTCCGATAGCATCAAGGTACTGAAGGGTCTGGACGCGGTGCGCAAGCGCCCGGGCATGTACATTGGTGATACCTCCGATGGGACCGGTCTTCACCACATGGTGTTCGAGGTCGTGGATAACGCCATCGACGAGGCGCTGGCCGGTTTCTGTAACGAGATCACGGTCACGATTCACACGGACAACTCGATCAGCGTAATCGATAACGGGCGCGGCATTCCCACCGAACTCCACAAAGACGACGAACGGAAACGCTCGGCCGCGGAGATCGTGATGACCGAGCTCCATGCGGGTGGCAAGTTCGACAACAATTCCTATAAGATCGCCGGTGGCCTGCATGGCGTCGGCGTGTCCGTGGTCAATGCGCTCTCCGATTGGCTACGCCTTAGCATTCGACGCGACGGGAAAGGCCATTTCATGGAATTCCGGCGCGGTGTGCCTGTAGCGCCGCTCAAGGTAACCGGCAAGACGGAGAGACGCGGCACCGAGGTGCATTTTCTGGCGAGCGCGGAGACCTTTGGTGTAGTCGAGTACCACTTCGACATCCTGGCGCGGCGGCTGCGTGAGCTTTCGTTTCTGAACAACGGTGTCAAGATCCAGCTGGTCGACCAACGCTTTGGAAAGGAGGAGAACTTCGCGCACACGGGAGGAGTGAAGGGGTTTGTCGAATACATCAATCGGAGCAAGAACGTGCTGCACAGCACGCCCTTTCATGCAATCGCACAGAAGGAAGGCATCACGGTCGAGGTGGCGATGCAGTGGAATGACTCCTACCAGGAACAGGTGCTCTGCTTCACGAACAACATTCCACAGCGTGACGGCGGCACTCACCTCTCGGGGCTGCGGGCCGCGATGACGCGGAGCCTGAATCAGTACATCGAGTCGAACGAAATCGCCAAGAAGGCCAAGGTCGAAACGAGCGGCGACGACATGCGCGAAGGCCTGTCATGCGTGCTATCGATCAAGGTG
>Ga0184619_10000075_pt1 | contig 29852 bp, 27 predicted proteins | sample PLM0_60_b1_FD_133146 | JGI IMG/M metagenome (GOLD analysis project Ga0184619, IMG submission 133146) | Groundwater sediment microbial communities from an aquifer in East River, Colorado, USA - PLM0_60_b1 | ecosystem: Environmental > Terrestrial > Soil > Riparian zone | place: USA: East River...
ATAAATGCTCTCCGCAGTTCTCCGGGGATCCCGAGCTTATCCGGCCTCGACGATGCAACACGGCAGTCGATTGAGCTGGCGTGCGTGACGCAGAACACCCAAGGCCCAGTGGCCTACGGGAAGTGCCTTCGAGCCCAGCTCCGTAGTATTGGAATCCAGCCAAGGTGAAGACGGTCATGACCAAGATATGAAATTCGCACTCGTCAACGGACAACGCCAAGAAGCTCAGCCCAATCTTTTAGGCAAGTGTCCGATTTGCGATCACCCGATGGTTGCCAAGTGCGGAGAAGTCAGGATTTGGCATTGGGCTCACCAGGGAAGCCGCTTCTGCGACCCTTGGTGGGAGAAAGAAACAGAATGGCACCGCGTTTGGAAAGGACAGTTTCCTGTCAACTGGCAGGAGGTTGTCCACCAAGCAGAAACCGGTGAAAAGCACATCGCAGATGTGAAGACAGATCGAGGTTGGGTAATCGAGTTCCAACACTCATACCTCACACCCGAAGAGCGTCGATCCCGCGATGCTTTCTATCCGAAGTTGATTTGGGTGGTGGATGGGACGAGACGCAAGAGAGACAGAGCACAGCTTCTCAACGCGTGGAAAGAAGGTGTACCGGTTGGCGCGAATTCATTGATACGGAGAGCCTTCTCGGATAACTGCGTATTACTACGGGAATGGGCAGGTAGTGATGCGCCCATATTTTTTGATCTCGGCGAAGTGCAGGTGCTTTGGTGGCTCTTTGCTAAGAGCACAGACGGGCCGGCCTATGTCGCACCATACTCGCGGGCTGTGTTCATCGACAGTCACCGTGGTGGGGCAACAGAGATAGCCCGAGAGTTCGACGAGTTCGTGAAGGACATCCCCAAACTGGTCGGTGACTACGAGTCACATCTTCGGGCTCAGGCATCGACACGCACCCCCACGCAACCGCTCCAAGGCTTCCAGCAATACTTGGCCCGGAGGAACAGGCTTCGGAGACGCTTCTAGGTTCGATATGGCGCCGAACCCGTCGTTGCACCCGACTCGGGTACAGCGGGCTTCGTCCGCTTCCGCAGGCGGGTGAACTCCAATGTTAGGCAGAGCCGACTGGCTTCATGGACACTGACACCCGGACCGACCTGGAGTACCTCCTCCAAGCAGATCTGCTGGCAAACGTCATCCCAGCCCTTGGTACGGAGCAATGGCAGCCTCTTTACGTCAGTCAACACTCACGGCCTGATCGATTTGGCCTCTACTGTGCTCTCCTTGGTGGCCCCGCTGCCGAGCAGGCGGTCCAGCGGGATGGATGGGATCTCAAGATTGGCGACGGCTTCCCGGGCTTCAGCGGTGGATATGCGCGGGATGGTAAAATCGACGCCACCTATCATCGTTTTGGAGACTCTCGCGGCGTTCGTCCGCTAGTGGTCTATCACGACTTCCGCGGAGTATTCCCGGACTATGTGGAACTCTGCGAAGAATTCCGTCATTACCACAATCTGGCCGACGATCCGAAACGCGGTCTCCTTCTCGATTTCGACGACTCCGGTTATGAAATCGAGGTCGCGCGTATCGCGCCCAAGCAGGTAGATGTACGTCTCAGATACCTCAAACAATTCCTCGCTGGCACGCAGCTTCACCTAGGGATCTACATCGACTCTGTCCGCTATTCCAAAATCCCGCTCGATCAGATTGCAGAAGATCAAAGGGAGCTTATCGTACAACAGGAGTTCCTTCGGTATCGCCGTGACATCGTCAAATGTGACCATATCCCGGAGTACGCAACGTTCTCGCGCGTCTTATCAACAGTTGTAATTCCTCCTGGTCCATTAGAGAGGGCCGGCATTTGGCCTTTCGAACCAGCGGATGATAGAGAGGTGACATTCATAGTGGGCGTTGATGGTGATGGTGAGCCGGTCGAGCATACTTCCAACCACGAGAAGTTGGGAACTTATTTTGGCGCGAATGCAGATGCTCCCCATTACTTAACCCCGATCTATTTTCGCAAAGAGGTCCTAGGTAAGTATTACGGTGACCCCGACCGTTACAGCGTCTCTGATGGCCGCCTGTCCTGCTTCGCCCTGTGGGGTTGCCAGATCGATAACAATCATCCCACCCACGTTGTCGTGTTTCTTGGCGATTTAGGGCGGGATCTACCGTATGAAGAGAGACTCCATTGGAAACAGTTCAACGTGCCTCCGGAGGGAGGGGTCAGCGAGCCAAACTACCGTCGGAGTTTTCTCGCACAGTGGGCGGCGCCTCAAGCTCCTGACCTGATTCTCCGGGAAGAGTATGAGCGACTGAACAAATGTTGGCACAAGTCACAAGGATGGCCCCCGTTTCTCAAGCCAGCAGCAGGGGATACTCATCTTCTAGAGACCATCCATATCCCCGTCACTAATTCGCAATCGGAACTAGACGAACAGGTGCTAGCACTTACAAAGCTGCTCATCGACTCATTAAACGAGAAGGAAATCGAGTCGCATGGCGGAACAGGAGAAGCGGGGGAGAAAGGGATAACCAAATTCGCCCGATTCTTGACCGCCACTGGCTTCGAGCAGACTGAAGCAGTAGTCTCTTTCTTGCGCGACCTTCAAGCCCTTCGATCCGCTGGGTCAGGCCATCGCAAAGGTAAGAGGTATGATCAGATCATCGCGGATCTGGGGATTGATCCAAAGAACAAGCCCGCGGTGATGAGTCGACTTCTTGAAGAAGCTACGGTCGTGCTTTCTGCTCTCGGACTCAAGTACTGCACAGACTATCGACCAGTCGGCTGTGCCTAACAAGCGCTTGAAGCTGTCGGCACGCGTAGATTAGGGAATGAATCCTTCTTCAGTGCGCCGCAGCTTAAGCACACGCCGTTAGGCAGCCCATTCAATGCCCAAAGAGAAGTCCAGCGCTGAAATTCGTGTCGCCGATGGCGCGGGAGGTATGCGAACCGTCGAGGATTTGCGCTTTGAAGATGGCGATTGGCCGATCGAGCTCGTCGTCTCGGCAAAAGACGCTGCGACATGGATGCTCCATCTAGACGCCGAGGTCGAAGAACGTCAGTGGAGTGCCAGCTCCTTCTCCCAGTTGAATGCCTTGGAGAACAGCGGAACACTCACGGTTAATGCGGCAAGCGGCCAATCCCCACCATCCATCCAGTTTGTTTGGGACAAGTCTCGCGACGGAGATCTGCGACTGAAGGCCCGGCCGGCCGGCACTCCGCCGATGCCTCTCGACGACGCCAGACGGTTCGTTGAAGCAGTCAATGAACGGCAACTCGTCGGCAAAACACTTTTCGTTCACCGCCGAGATCTTCTCGCTTATGAAGGACTGCCGTGGCGAGGAGAACTGTGGCTCGACAATGAGCATCGGCTCGGCCCTCCCTCCAAACACGCGGACTTCCTGATTGGCCCGCAGATAGTCGTGTTTGACGCAATGGTCGAAGGGATCGGTCGGCACGGCGTCGACGCGAATTTCGCAGCATTGGTCCAAGAAACACGGGTGTTCCTAGGGATCGTCTTGGGGATCGCGCCGGAGGTGTGTCGCTTTCACAACGCCTGGGTACCGGCTATCGATTCGAATGGCACGTTCTCCGACTGCAAAGTCCAGTCTATCGGTTATGTCGAGCTTTCGGTTCAGTCCGGTTTTCCAACACCGGGGCAGTTCCCGCCAATCGAGAAACGTGCGGTAGCGAGACCGGGTCTCGGTCCCTATGGAATAACCAGCGACATGAATCAAGAGTGGGTTCCGGAGGACATGGAACAGTTGTGGCGAAGGTTTCAAGGTCTCTCTGCTTCTAAGCGCGAGAACCTGCTGCGCGCTGGCAACGCCCACCTCATCGCCCGATCCCTGTGGCCAGAGCAGCGCACTGCATATGCAGCTTTCCTCGTCGTTGCCTGTGAGGCGTTAAAGCCATCGGGGAAGCGCAACGATTCAATGAACATTTATGATGTCGTGGCGAGCTTGGCGGGAGAGGATCTTGCCCGCAATCTTCGGAGTCTTTCCTACGCTCCTCAACGAGTACGCAGCAAGCATCTCCATCGTGGCGAGCTCGCGGCAGGTGAGCTCTTGCCCATGTTCATACATGACCACTTCCGTGATCCCTCGTTTGATGAAATGCTGCGGGTGCTCTCGAGAGTCACACGCCTGTGTCTAGTTGAGTGGCTAAGGTGTGGCGGAGAGTACAGGGTCGTTCGCTTGCCGAGGGACGCAAACAAGCCAGGTGCACGGGGTCAGGTCTGGACATGGTCGGTTGCGCAGATCCGCGAAGCTTGGGCGACGCTTATGAGGATTATTACCTGCCGAGAAATCTCCATGCCCTTCCAGCCCATCGAGCTTGTCGACGAGTCGCCGGCCCCCCGGGTTGACTCAGCCGGGTCGCTGCCAGTGGCAACGGACACTATGTCATTCGATAACGGATAGAGGCCATGTTCGAACAAGCCTTCAAGAACATCGATGACGTCCTTCGGAAAGAGGCCGGCTGCACCACCGAGCTCGACTACACCGAGCAGACGTCGTGGCTGCTGTTCCTAAAATACCTCGATGGGCTCGAGCAGGACCTCGCTGATGAGGCTGCCCTGGAGCGAAAAAAGTACAGCTACATCCTCGACAAGCCGTACCGCTGGGAAACGTGGGCGGCGCCCACGGGCAAGGACGGCAGTCGCGACCACAACAAGGCCCTGACCGGCGACGACCTGCGTGACTTCGTCGATGAAAAGCTCTTCCCCTACCTCCAGAGTTTCACGGAGAAGGCCACCGGGCCGAACACGATCGAATACAAGATCGGCGAGATCTTCGGCGAGATTAAAAACAAGATCTCCAGCGGCTACAACATGCGCGAGATCATCGACCACATCGACGAACTCCGCTTCCGCTCGCGGGCCGAGAAGCACGAGCTGTCGCATCTCTACGAAGCCAAGATCAGGAACATGGGCAACGCCGGGCGTAACGGCGGTGAGTACTACACCCCGCGCCCGCTCATCCGCGCGATCGTTCAAGTGGTGCAGCCCACAATTGGCGAACGCATCTACGACGGCGCGGTAGGGTCGGCGGGCTTCCTCTGCGAGTCCTTCGAGTACATGAAGGCGAAGGGCAAGCTCACCACCAAGGATCTCACGACGCTTCAGACGCGGACCTTCTATGGTAAAGAGAAGAAATCGCTCGCCTACGTCATCGGGATCATGAACATGATCTTGCACGGCATCGAGGCACCCAACATCCTGCACACGAACACGCTCACAGAGAACCTTGCTGACATTCAAGAGAAGGACCGGTACGACGTAGTGCTAGCAAATCCGCCGTTCGGCGGCAAGGAGCGAAAGGAAGTCCAACAGAACTTCCCCATCCGCACCGGCGAGACGGCCTTCCTCTTCCTCCAGCACTTCATCAAGATCGTTAAGGCCGGTGGGCGCGGCGGCGTCGTCATTAAGAACACGTTCCTCTCCAACACCGACAACGCCTCGGTCAGCCTGCGCAAGCTCCTGTTGGAAAGCTGCAGCCTGCACACGGTGCTCGACTGCCCCAGCGGCACATTTCAGGGCGCCGGCGTGAAGACGGTAGTGCTGTTCTTCGAGAAAGGCGCGCCGACGCGAAAGGTCTGGTTCTACCAGCTCGACCCGGGCCGCAACCTCGGCAAGACCAATCCGCTTAACGACGCCGACCTCGCTGAGTTCGTGAAGTTCCAGGCAACGAAAGCCGACTCACCGAAGAGCTGGAGTCTGAACGCCAAGGGTATTGACCAAACGACCTTCGACCTGTCCGTGAAAAACCCAAATGCGGGCGATGAGGTAACGCACCGGAGCCCAGATGAAATCATGAACGAAATCGCCGCACTGGATGCGGAGAGTGCGGAGGTGCTGGCCAGCATTCGTGGATTGGTGACATGATGCATCCAACGGCCCGCCTCGATACCTTGTGTAGGGCAGTGAACGTTGGTCATGTGGGCCCTAGTAGCATGCACCGGGACCCCAACGGCGTGCCGTTCTTGATGGGCAAGAACGTGGGGTTCGGCGTCATCAATCATCACAACATTGAGCGCGTTACAGAGGCGTTTCATCGCTCACAACCAAAATCGGTCATCCGAGGCGGCGACGTTCTAGTCGTCAGAATCGGGAAATCAGGACAGGCCGCCAAAGTGCCCGAGAGCCTGGGCGAAGCGAACTGTTCTGGTTTGGTCATCATCAAGGAGCCTAAAGGAGTCACGGCCGACTTTCTCGTCTACTTTCTCAATTCGCCTATCGGTCGAGGACACTCCTTATTACAGGCAAGGGGCGCCACGCGCCTCACGTTGAACACAAGGTCCATCGCCGCTGCGCGGATTCCCGTCCCCCCGCTCCCTGAACAGAAACGGATCGTTGGCATCCTCGACGAGGCGTTTGCCAGCATCGGCACCGCCAAAGCCAACGCCGAAAGGAACCTCCAAAACGCCCGCGCCCTCTTCGAAAGCCAGCTTCAGGCCGTCATCACTCAGGGCGGCCCGGGTTGGGTGCAGAAGACATTGGGCGACGTGTGCAGCATTGCGCGAGGGGGCTCGCCCCGTCCGATCCAGAAGTTCCTTACGACTGCGCACGACGGGATCAACTGGATCAAGATCGGTGACGCGACTGCGAGCGGAAAATACATCCATGAGACCGAAGACAAAATCATTCCCGAAGGTGCAAAGCGATCCCGCATCGTACACGACGGTGACTTTCTGCTCTCCAACTCCATGAGCTTTGGCCGTCCCTACATCATGCGGACAACCGGGTGCGTACATGACGGATGGCTTGTCCTTAGTAACTACGCATCGCATCTGGACCAGGACTACCTGTACCTGGTCCTTGGCTCACAAGGTGTCTTCCAGCAATTCGACCGACTAGCCGCTGGCTCAACGGTGAGGAATCTCAACATCGAACTGGCAAGTCGAGTTGAGATCCCGGTTCCACCTCTGGAGCAGCAGCGCAACGTCGCTCGACGTCTCGAAACGATGTCTGGCGAGACCGAACGACTCGCCTTCCTCTACGAACGCAAGCTCGGTGCACTCGAGACACTAAAAAGGTCCCTCCTGCACCAAGCATTCACCGGCCAGTTATGAACCGCCCATGAACGAAGCCGAGACCAGAGCCGAGCACGTTGATCCCGCGCTGAAGGCGGCTGGCTGGGGCGTCGTGGCGGGAAGCAAGGTCCTACGCGAGTTCCCGCTCACCCCGGGCTGCATCGAAGGCCATGGCCGGCGCGCCAGATCACACCAGGTGGACTACGTGCTGGTCTATCGCAACCGCAAGCTGGGTGTGGTCGAGGCCAAGGCGTGGGACAAGCCGTTGACGCTGGGCGCAGCTCAGGCCAAGGACTATGCAACGAAGATGGCCCTGCGCTTCGCCTATTGCTCCAACGGCCAAGGGATCTATGGCGTCGACATGCAGACCGGTAAGGAGGGCGAGTATCCATGCTACCCCACCCCGGACGAGCTCTGGGCGATGACCTTCGCCGCAGCGAACGCCTGGCGCGACCGCTTCACGGCCGTGCCGTTCGAGGACAAGGGCGGGTCACACCCGAGCCGCTACTACCAGGACATCGCCGTCGAGCGGGTGATGGAGGCCATCGCGGAGAACCGGCAGCGCATCCTGCTCACGCTCGCCACGGGCACGGGCAAGACCTTTATCGCCTTTCAGGTTGCCTGGAAGCTGTTCCACAGCCGCTGGAACCTGAGCCGCCAGCCGTCGCGCCGGCCGCGCATCCTCTTCCTCGCGGACCGCAACATCCTCGCCAATCAGGCCTACAACGCCTTCTCTGCGTTCCCCGAGGACGCGCTAGTGCGGATCGAGCCGGAGGACATCCGCAAGAAAGGCAAGGTCCCGAAGAACGGCAGCCTGTTCTTCACCATCTTCCAGACCTTCATGAGCGGTCCGCCGAAGGATGGCCAGCCGTCACCATACTTCGGCGAGTATCCGCCGGACTTCTTCGACTTCATCGTCATTGACGAGTGCCATCGCGGTGGTGCGAACGACGAGAGTAATTGGCGTGGCATCCTCGAGTACTTCGCGCCGGCGGTGCAGCTCGGCCTCACCGCCACGCCCAAGCGCAAGGACAATGTGAACACCTACGCCTACTTCGGCGAGCCGGTCTACATCTACTCGCTCAAGGAAGGCATCAACGACGGGTTTCTGACGCCGTTCAGGGTGAAGCAGATTTCCACGACGCTCGACGAGTATGTCTTCACATCTGATGACACGTTGGTCGAGGGCGAGGTAGAAGGCGGCAAGCGCTACACAGAGAGCGACTTCAACAAGGTCATCGAGATCAAGGAGCGCGAAGCCCACCGCGTGAAAGTCTTGATGAGCCAGATCATCCAGAACGAAAAGACACTGGTGTTCTGTGCCACGCAGGACCATGCGCTGGCCGTGCGCGATCTCATCAACCAGATGAAGACGAGCACAGACCCGAACTACTGCCAGCGGGTCACCGCCAACGACGGCGCCCTCGGCGAGCAGCATCTGCGCGAGTTCCAGGACAACGAGAAGACAATTCCGACCGTCCTGACCACGTCTCAGAAGCTTGCCACCGGGGTCGACGCGCGGAACATCCGCAACATCGTCTTGATGCGCCCGATCAACACGATGATCGAGTTCAAGCAGATCATCGGACGGGGCACGCGACTCTACGACGGGAAGGACTACTTCACGATCTACGACTTCGTGAAGGCGCACCACCATTTCAGTGATCCAGAATGGGATGGGGAGCCGCTCGAGGTGGCGCCGCAAGGTGAGCCCCGCGTGGCGGAACCGCCGAGCCCTCCCTACCCACCGGAGCCGAGGGAGAGGTCGCCGCGGCCCCAGCGGATCAAGGTGAAGCTCGCGGACGGCAAGGAACGCACGATCCAGCACATGCTGGTAACGAGCTTCTGGCACCCCGACGGCACGCCCATGTCAGCCCAGCAGTTCATGGAAATGCTGTTTGGCAGACTCCCCGAGTTCTTCAAAAACGAGGCCGAGTTGCGAGCCCTCTGGAGCGCACCGGATACTCGGAAGAAGCTCTTGCAGGGTCTCGCGGAGAAAGGCTTTGGCGGCGAGCAACTAGCCGCGATGCAGAAGATCATCGATGCGGAAAAGAGCGACCTGTTCGACGTGCTGGCTCATGTGGCCTACGCCCTTCCGCCGGTCACCCGCGAAGAGCGCGCCGCAAGGGCCAAAGTCGTCATCAGTACGCAGTTCAACGGCAAGCAGCAAGTCTTTCTCGACTTCGTGCTGTCGCACTACGTCCGCGTCGGCGTGGAAGAACTCGACCAGGACAAGCTCACACCCTTGTTGCGGCTGAAGTACCACAACTCCATCGCCGACGCCGTGGCCGATTTGGGAAAACCAGACGAGATCGGCAGGGTCTTCGCGGATTTCCAGAAGTATCTGTATCGGCGAGAGGTTGCAGCGTGACGGACATCAGCAAGCCGTCCCCCGCCGAGTTGTCAACGCGAGTACAACCGGCGACGCGACCTCCCGCTCGGCGCTACTTCCCAGATCTCCACCCCACGCGGGACTAGGTGCCCGAAGCGTTTGACGTAGTGCTCGGCCAGGGATTCGCGGCCACGCACCGCCCGCAGCACGGCCAGAATGCGACGATATCGGTGGGGGGCGGCGGCAAAATAGAGCATGGCCTCAGTCCACGCCGCGAACTTCCCGCTCGGCGCGTTCCCGCCCGCTGTCCAGGTGTGGCCCTTGCACTCCACGAGAATGGGTGGACGCGCGGACCCCAGATCAAACGTCCGCGGGCGTCGTTCGCGTGCCATCCCCACGTTGACGCGGTAGTTGAGTCCGAGCCTCAGACCACGGCGCGCAAAGAACCGCTGCACGAGCGTCTCGAACCGCGCGCCGCGGCGGGGGTTGTCCTTATTCGCCATGTGAGAACCCCGTTCGAGTGAGAGAGTACGGGCCAGCAATATCCTAGCGAGGCCGGGATCCCACTCGCTGGCCTGCGCAGGTTGGGTGCTTTTTCGCGTAAACACGTGAAAGCCCCGCGCGCTTGATTCGATAAGCCACGTAGTCTTCACTCACCTGCGCGGCCACGCCGATGGCGGCCATGGTCTCCCCGTTGTGGTGCACGGCTTGGAAAAGACGTGGATAGGGGATGATGCACGCTGCTCCCACGCAGTAGGCCTCGTCTTCCACGGCCCCGTTGTAGGAACGTCCGCGTTCACCGACCGAGGCGCCGTCGAGCGAAAGCACTGTCTTCGGATGATCACGGAGGACATGCACGATTTCCTCCATCAGGCTGGCGCGACGCCGGTGGACGTGATGCGTGGGATTGACGAGGATCTCGAAGACCCCAGTCGTTGGTGATGCTCCTAAGCACACAGCGCTCCACTCGCCCCTGCCCGGACCAAACAAATGCGCTGCGGCGGCGGGAGCGGCGTCTCGGAGTTCTTCAACTCCCACGAGGCGTGCCGGAACGCGGTCGAGAACACCGTACGGATCCACGGACGCATCGGGATCGAGGCCCAGCCGCTGTTTCAGGTCGATCGCGATGAGTTCAGTTGCTCTGCCATTCGGGGTGAACGGCAGGAAATACTCACCCGCCCCCACGTTTCCCTAGCCCTTCTTCGAGCGCCGATCTTCTTCGAGGCGCACCTTCATTACAATGTCAAACGCCTCCGCGATAGCTCGTGCTGTCGTCTCGGACACGTTACGGTTCGCCCGCAAGTGAACCGCGATCGTGCGTTTGAGATCCTCGTCCGTCTTGACACCCGTCCCCTCGGACTGCGCCGCGCTGACGTTGACCTTCAGCCACTTCGCGAGTTTTTCGATCACGCCGACTTCAGGAAGGCTGCCTCTTTCTATCCGGGACAGCGTTGCGGCACTGATCCCCGTTTGCGTCTCGACCTCGCGCAACGACAGGTCCAACCGGGCGCGGCGGGTTTTTAATTCGGCGGCGAGTTGGTCGACGGCGATCGTGACAGCCATAGGCTCCCCCTAAATCGGTGGCGGCGTATCATATACGAGACAATCGTATAGCAGTTGACACAACGGCTACGCCGTTATAGGATACGGGCTCGGTCTCGTTGGTGCAACACCCGTCCCATCTACGAGATGGGTTGCCCATCGCGGCCCCTGCTGCGTACCGAAGTGCGCAGCGGTACACGCAACCTCTTGGCAGTCCAAGGAGCGCCCGATGACAGCTACGGCTACGAAGCAGTTCGAGATTAGCATCGTCTACAACGGCGTAACCAAGCCGATCACTGTGAACCCCGAACAGGCCGTGCAGGCGGTGCGCGAGCACGCGATTCACGCGTTCGGTATCACGCAGAACCCACACCTCTTGAGCCTCTTCACTGATCAGGGCGCCGAGCTCGCGGATACCGCGTCCGTCGAGAGCGCCGGGATCGCGCCGGGTGCAACGCTGTTGCTCCGCCCGAGCGCGGTGCGGGCTGGTTGATGCGGTATCGGGTCCCGCGAGACCTGCTCCGCCGCACGTTCGACCAGGTTCGGGCGTGCGGCGCGAGCCGCCGTGAGTGTCAGGTCCTGTGGACGAGCCGATGGGAGGCTGTCGCCGACTTGGACGACCTTACGCACCCGCGCCACCGGTCTTACAACGGCGGGCTCGAAGTCGAGAGCGCCTGGATCACGGAACTCTGGAAGGTGTTGGCACGCGAGGGGCGGGGGGTGCGGGTGCAAGTGCACACACATCCCGGAGCGGCTTTCCACTCCGCGAGCGACGACACCTGGCCGGTGATTCACGTCCCCGGCTTCCTCTCGCTCGTGATTCCGCGCTTCGGGCTCGGTCCGATCGGTCTGGATGAAGCGTACCTGACGGAAATCGGACCGGACGGGACGTGGCGCGAAGCGGTGATCGCGGAATGCCTCGAGGTCGAGGGATGACTTTGCGTGAGGCGCTCGACCGAACGCTCCTCCTAATGCGAGACGACCTCCGCGCGGACGCTCCGGACGGAACTCTCCTGGACGCGCTCGAGAGCACCGAGGTCGTCCTTGTCGCCGATCGCTACAACCTGGCGTCCTCTGACGGGCAAACGGCACTCGTGGCGGCCGCAATTCTATGCGCTCGCTCTGGGGCCCGTTGCTACCTTGAAATACCGAACGTGCCGCGCGTCGGCGCCCAGCCGCCCCTTCGAGGAGACGATCTCGCGCCCGGGCTGTTCGATCTCGGTGCAGATCTGCTGCCGGGCGCCGCGCTCCACGACGGCCGGCCCGCTCACGCGGTGGATGTCGCCGTCGTCATCGGGGATAGCCCGTGGCGAGGCCGCGCTGCACAGACGTGGTGCCTTAGTGGGAACGCGTGGACGGGCGCCATCGCGCCCCACGGTACTCGATGGAGGGCCACGGGATCGCCGTTCGGCGCTCTGGCATCCGCCGGTCTCGCCGGTGGCGAGGCGTTCAAAATCGCCTTGCGCCGGCTGCGCGGCTGGGCCGCTAACGCGAGCTCTTTCGACGAGCATTTCACACCGACGACCACGGCGCAGCTCCCGCTCGCTCCTGCTGGCACACCGGTGCCCACACCGAGAGTTGAACGCTTCGACCTCGTGGGCGGCGGAGCGATCACCCACGCGGCCCTGTTCGCGCTCGCGCGGGTCCCGGCCCTGTCCGCGACGGCACGCGTGATCGAGCCCGGTGTCGCCGACGCGCCCGACCTGAACCGGTACGCACTGCTGCGACGGTCCGTAATCGGCGTGCCAAAAGTTGCCAGCCTTGGGGCCATCGACTTGGGAGGAGTCCAGGTCGAGGGGGTCCCGGACCGGTTTGACGACGAGACGGCGCGCAACATCTGCCCCCTGGCTCCAGACGTACTAGTTGGCGTCGATGACATTCCCTCCCGCTGGGCGGTCCAGCGCGCCCGGCCGACGTGGCTTGGCGTCGGGGCGACGACCCACTACTCGGCCTTGATCTCCTTCCACGCACCCGGCCTCCCCTGCGCCATCTGCCTGCATCCGCGTGCTGATAATGCTGTCGGGCCCGCGCCCACAGTCGCCTTCGTGTCGTTCTGGGCGGGCCTTTGGCTCGCCAGTCGATTCATTCGCCACGCCGCGGGGGAGGTGCTGCCTGCGGAAGATCAGCAATTGTATACGACCATGTTGCGCCCGGACGGACCGGGCGCCGTCTGGCGGTCTCCCGTCTATCCACGGCCGGAGTGCCCGCTTCGCTGTCCGCTGTAGGTAAGCGCCAAGGCGGGAGTCGAATGAAAAGGCCCCGCAACGGAGACTCGTTGCAGGCCTGATTTGTCAACCAGTCGCGACGGCGGGATTTGACGCGTCCCCTAAAGGGCTTCCTACGGTCGCGGCTCCGAAGGGGCGGCGCCCGCCGCAGCCGGTCAAGCGGAGCGGCTGTACTCGGCGTGCAGGCGCTGCCAGCCGGCGGACTTCATCGCGTCGGGACCCACGGTGCGACCGATCGGCGTTCCACCGAGCAGGTGATCCAGCACATCGAAGCAAACGTGCCACCCAGCAGCCCCCATCGCGACGTAGCGGCGAGCGATGTACGTGTAAAGGCATATACGGACTACAACACGGACCCGTTGACGGCCCGGTGAACCCAGCTCGGCACCGTTAGGCCACACCCGGTGAATTGCGTCAAGTTCACCATATGCATAAATTCACCATATGATGAGGGAGCCCGCCCGGGATGCCACGATGGCTGCCACGCGTGCTGGCGCGCATTCACCGGCTCGCGGCCGAGGGGATGTGCGCGACGGCTGGTTTCGCGCGAAGCGGAAGAGTGGTTATACGTGTTCAAGCCCCGGATCGCTGAGATCGTGCTCTACGTTAAGGTCGCGCTCCGGGCGGACTGCGTGGTGATCTCGTTTCACGAGGAGGGTGGCGATGACGACCAAGACCAAGGCGAAGGCTAGAAAACGCGGTCGCGAGTTGCCTGACGACGCCTGTCCGACCTGCGGCACGATCATGCGCAGCGTGCGGGGCAGACTCCACGTGTCCGTCAACGGCGAGAACATGGCCGTCACAGATATGCCTCACCTCCGGTGCCGGAAGTGTGGCGAGGGCCTGTTCAGCCTCGCGGTGGCCCGCGAATTGGAGCGCCGAGGTATCGACTTGTACCGCGCGAAGTACGGCCTGCTCACGGCGGACGAGATTCGGGCGATCCGTGAACAGCATGTGCTCACTCAGGCCGAGTTGGCCCAGCTCCTCCGGCTCGGCGGCAACACGCTCTCTCGTTGGGAAGCCGGCCGGAACGTGCAGTCGGCCGCCATGGACGTGCTATTGCGTCTGATCCGGGATCTACCGGGCAGCCTCCAGTACCTGCGCGACCATGCCGCTTGAGCGCGCGGTACTCCGAGGATGCGTCCCCCCTCTCCGGAACGGAGAGGGGGCCAGGGGGTGAAGACTCACGCACGGGGTACAGTCGAAGAAAAAGCCCCGCACCAGAAGTCGATGTGAGGCTTGCTCTTCACCCAGTCGGGACGGCGGGATTTGAACCCGCGACCCCCTGAACCCCACTGCGATAACTGCAGGATCAGCGAAGTCGTTGAGCGACCAATCAGTCGTTGAGGCCTAACGAATGTCCCCTGTTGTGCGACCCTGCAACTCCCTGCGGCTCAGCCCTGCGTGGCCGGGACTTCCCGGCAGTCTCACGGGCTCTCGTATGGGTCATCCATACTCAACGACGCTCTACTTGCTCGCCGGTTCGATCAGAAATCGCAGTTCGTTTCGCGCGGTCGTTTCGCCCTTCGGCGTCAGTGCAACCATCTTGGCATCATCGTACCGCTTCGCCTCGATCATTCCAGTCTTCTTAAGGTCCGCGATGATCGTGGTGTGGGCTGCTCCTTTGATTCGGCTCGTGTCAGCTAGTTCAGTAAGCGCAGTGAATGATGCTTCCTTTGCCGAGTTACCCACCTCGTTGAGATAGGCGAGCGCTCTGAACGCAGCGTTCGGCGTCTTGAACGCACTAGGGTTCAGAATCTGCGGCGATGTTCCTTTGAACCCGAAGATCCGGTTGCCAATCAGTTTCGATCTATCCAACCCAAGGTTCGCCGCCACGCATCCCCAAACATCGTCCTGGGGAGACGCGGGGGACGGTGGCGTTGTCGGCGGTGGTGGAATCGAGGGCGCGGGTGCGGGACTAACGGCCTCTATCTTCTTGATCGTTTCCGCCTCAGCTACGAGAGCGTCGGTGATGGCTCGCAGGCGTGCCCCTACTTCCGACAGCGGCACGTGTACCGACGCTGAGACCTTCCCCAATCCGACATTGATCTCTACCGTGAGCTGTACTAGTTCATCACTCATCCTGTCCCCCTTGTTGCCCGCATAAACACCTCGAAGAATCGATCTCGCCCCGCGTCAGACAAGGTCCAACCATCGGCTCCGTTGTAGAAGAAGTGCCGATAGTTCGAGTCAGACATGCGACTGCTAATCTTCGATGGCGTCATTCTCCTTCGAGAGCCTTTCTGCTTCAATCGTTCAGCAATCTCCGTGCTACTCCTGAGCGAACCATCGAACAGCGCAATCACGATTTCTTCGAGATCAGACCTGGCCTTGTTTATCGGAAGTGCAATTGCTGGCCCACTCACGGATTTGCCAATGATGTCTTCCTGATTCGGCAAGTGTGCTGAGATAGTCACGTCGAATAGCAGGTCGACTATTGAACTGACCAGCGTGTAATATTCTGCTATAAGGGTGTCACTGATAGTGAGGCTAGCGCTTTCGTGGTAGCAGTTGCAGCGCAACTGATAGAAAAAGTCTAGACGTCCCCAATCCGTCTCCGTAATCTGACTATTCCGGCGAACAACCTTGATCAAGTTCTCCCGGTGCTTCATGGCCTCGGGATCGAGACCCGCAATTCGCTTGACGTTGTCTAGATACTCGCGGAAGCCGATTTCGAGGGCGCTGTCGAGCAAGATCAAGGCTAGGCGGTTGCGGTACTCGAGCGTCGAGTCCACCAATAGCTTGGCGGCGGCTAAATTGTCGGCGATCCCCCGTACCCATGGAGGTAGTGGTGTGATGGGCGTGGGCACCGTCAACGGCCTATCCCTTCGGCAGGCGTTGGTCCTTCCCCGTAAGTATGCTCAATCCAAACCCGCCCGTGAATCCTCACCTCTCCGAATCGCACCGGTTAGGGCGTTTTTGCGGCATGGACGGGCGAAAATGCGGCACTCATTGACCGAAGAAGGTGGAGCTTCCTCTTCGAGGTGCGTTCCGGCGCGGCGGAAAGTGGACCCCGCGCCCGGCGATCCCGGCTGTCGCAATTCCGCCCTCGGTGCTGCAAAAACGCCCTGGCGGTCGCGAGTTCATCTGCTGCATTTTCACCGAGTCTCGAAATCAGCCTCCGGAGAACCATCATTGGCAACCAGGTTCGTTCGCCCCGACTTCTCGGACTACGTCGTCCATTTCACAAAGGATGGACCACCGTTCAGTGCCGCCAAGGATCCTGACGCGCTCGTTAAGACGATCACGCCTCTAACAGCGCCCGACAGATTGTTCAAGATTCTTCAAGACGGAGTCCTGCGTGCCACGCGGATGCCCTGGACCAACAAGCCCGCGGTGGCGTTCACCGAATGCACTTGGGGTAGCCTTCTCGATCACGCGAACCGCTATTCGCGTTTCGGGGTGGGGTTTCATAAGGCTTTCCTCTTTGCCTGCGGCGGTGGACCTGCGATCTACCTGACCCCCGGACTCCTTGAACACCAGAGGACACACGTCGGTGCGCACAAGCATCCCTTCGACGACGTCCTCTTCGCCTTCGTAACTCCTTTTTGTCCGCCCTACGCTCCTAAGAAGTACAAGGACCAGTTCTGGAAGAAGGCTAAGACCGTTGACTACACGCATGAGCGCGAATGGCGCGTTCCGCACGACCTGGTCTTCAAACCACAGGACGTGGCGTTTGTGATCGTTGCCGACTACGAACACATGGCGAAGGCCCCCAAGACGTTAAAGGATACGATCGGTCGCAAGAAATGGCTGCTGATGGATAACTACGAGCGCGTTGAGCGGATTTGGCCCGTCCACCGAATCCCGTGATAGCACCTGTGGCCTACGGCGAAATAGCTTCGGACGCGCATCAGGAACCCCCGGCGGGCGGTCAACGCGGGTACAACCGGCGACCCGACCTACCGCTCGGCGCGAGTTCCCAGATCTCGACGCCCCGCGGGACGAGATGGCTGTAGTGCTGGAGAAAGTACTCCGCGAGCGACTGCCCCCGCCGCATATCCCGCAGCACGGCGAGGATCCGGCGATACCGACGCGGGGCGGCCTCGAAATAGAGGCACGCCTGCATCCACACCTCGAGCTTGGCCGCGGGCGTGTTCCCAGTGGCGGTCCAGGTGTGCCGCTTGCACTCGACGATCACCGGGGGTCGCTCGGACCCGAGGTCGAAGCGGTAGTGGCGGCGCTTCCCGTCGAAACCGATGGGGATCGAGTAGTGGAGTTGCAGGCGCAGGCGGCGACGTGCGAAGAACCGCTGCACGAGCGCCTCGAACCGCGCCCCGCGGCCTGGATTGTCTTTGTTCGCCCTGCGCCGACCTCCTTCGGCTCTACTGTCCCTTTAGGCGGTCTTCCCGTATAAGAGCAACCGTTTCCGCAATCGCAGTAAGCTCGTTATCGCCGCGCGAGTGACAACGGTAGAATTCGCGGAGATGGAGCCTCGTAGGAAGGTTGTTGCATTGATTCAGCAACCATCCGAGCGCGCGTTCGCACGCAAACTGAATGAGGTTGAGATCCGCCAGGTCCATCGCGAGAATGCCTTCATGTACCATCTTATTGCGTCTCCGGCTGAGGTACTCGAGCGTACGGCTAGCTCCCACCGGAGGGAACGCCATGAACATGCTGAGCCGAGCAGCTACCCGGTCCGTTTTCCCTCCGTCTTCCTCCGCCACCGTAAGGGCCTCGGCGAGCTGCCACAGTCCCAGAAAACAGCTGTAGTCCTGACCGGAATCCATCGCCTGGGCGTACAACCGCAGGCAGTCGGCCACGATGCCGAGCGTCGAGCCACGCGGCGGTTGCTCAGCAATTAGGACCGCGAATTCCTGAAAACTGTTCATCATCTCGTGACTGATCCTCACGTCACAGCCGAGACGGCGACTCGGGTCATAGTCAAGGTCGAATAAGACGAACTGGAGAGGTACCCCTTCGGTGCGCGCCAGCATCCACGCTGGGTGCAGAACCTCTGATCGTGGTCCTCCGCCCACAACGCGGAATTTCCCTCGACCGAATATGAAGGCCGCCAATCCTCGGTACGCGTCCCACGCCGGCTCTGCACCCCTCCACGCTTCGCTCCAATGCTCTCCGCGTCCGGAGAAGCTGACGAATGTCGGCGTAAAGGGCGTCCGGTCATGCCGGTTCTGGTACTCGTGCAGCTTCCCAAGGTCAGCGGCCAATTGCGAGCGTACACCGTTTCCGCTTTCAAGCGTGAAGGCGGTGCCGAGCATAGTGAATGAGAGCGGGAGTTGAACCGGTGGTTGGGGAGCGAGCTCAAGAGGCAACCAAAAACGCCATTCGCGCGCCCGGACTGGCGGCGCACCGCGGTCAGCACTCCACAACCGCTCAAGGGCGTCAATTGATTTCGCCTCGCTTTTGCTCAGCGCGTCGAGAAGAGGCCACATCTCCGTCCGGGATAATCTCGGTAATGCGGATTCCGCTAATTCGATCAGCGGGACATCGAAATCCTGTCCTACTGGCCAGCCGCCAGGTTGCTTGGCGGCCAGCAGCCAGTCGATGAGCCGCTGCGCCTCGGCACGACGCTTGTCACTCCACAGGCGTTGGTCAGACATCGGGCTTCGGCCGCGTCACTGGCGTGCTGACTCGACTAAAGCCCAACAACATTATGAACCTGACGGCGATCCGCAGGCATTAGGTAGCAGCCGCGGCCTCTGCGATTTCCCCCAACGTCAGGTATGTTGCCAAGAACAGTGATTGTGCCTCACCGGGTGTAATGTCGTCCTTCATCCCCGCAGACACCCGATCATAGATGTACCGCAGCGTACGCGACAAGCGCGCGACGCGCGATTTGCTTGGACACTTCTTAAGATGCTCATCGATGCGGTTGAGCACTTGCTGTTGTGTGAGCTTGTGGACGCCGCCGGCCTCATCTACGACGGGTTCAGGGCGCGGGGGCATCACCGCGTCCGCGAACGCTGCAATCATCCGCCGACAAGAACCCATTGCCTGGCTTACGGCTTCGGGGTCTGGCGCGGCGGCCAGCCGGTCGTAAATAGCTGGGACTTTATCGATCACGTCCTCGGCTGTAGCACGCAGCAGATGATCGACCATTGTCTTGTGACGGTCGAAGATCGCATTGGCGACTTCACTGAACGCGAAACGGTGATACGTGGCAACCACGTACCCATGCAACTCCCCGCGCACCCGCTTGGTGATCCGGTTCAGCTGGATCATGTGCACGTTGGTCCACTGAATTCCTTTTTCCCACTCGGTTGGATCAAACTTCTTCGCGCGTGGATTGAACCCCAACTTCGCTCGCGTCGTGAAACCCGCGACGCGCTGTGCGTTTTGCCGATTGGCGGCAGAGAGGGACGGCAGAATATGATCCTCGATGCGAGGCAGACTCTCCCGAATCACCGTGATCTCTGGCTGCTTGATCCCATGTTGCGCCAGGACCGGATTAGCGGGTTGCGATGCCCGCCAGCGGCGACCCACGGCGTCAATGCGGGCCTCCATTGCTGGCGTCAGCGTAGCGGGGTAACCCTCCAATTCCCAACTGATCCACTCCTCGATGTCTTTGTCCCCCGCGATGTGTGCCAAGCGACGCGCCTTAAAGAGCAAGGGCTCTGCTGGCAGACGATCACCCTCAATGTCCGCGAGTACGTCAGCGGCGAGCTGCACACGGTATGCGGCAACACCGCTGCTGGGCAGCGACGCAGGGGCGCTCGTTGGACTGCTCGCGTTGTGAATCATGCGGCCGTCTCCTTCAACCGACCCAGCCGACCCGCTAGGCCCCGCTTGATGGCCGAGATCAGCAGCCAGCGATGCGACACAACCGACGCGGTAAGACCTTCATCCGACAGGGCCATCTCGAAGGCTTTTGGTCCCCAGCGGGCGTCGTGCGCAAGCGGCCTCAGTACCACAACCGCCTGCGCGAGCGCCTCTTCGAACCAGCGCCGGACTTCGTCCTGGCAGATGGTACGGAGTGTTTCCTCCTTGACCTCGCTAGCAACACGGCTCTTGGCCTCGGCGATGCTCCACTCCAGCAAATCGAGGTAGAAGTCGAAGGTCGCATTGGCCGTCACGATATGACTGCGCGGCGTATAGGTTGCCGCCCGACCCGCCGGGACATTCTCGCCACCTTCGTCCCACACGATCTTCGGCAGCGGGTCATTATCGACCTTACGCGCGCGCAGGCGACGCTCAAGTTCTTCGCGTGCCTTCCGCAAGTATTCGCTGCCCACGCGCCCGGTGGCATCTTGGGGCCGTGCTGCCGTTGCACCGCCGCGACGCTCGCGCTGTTCGTCAAGCAGGTGGACGCTCCGCCCGCCAGTCTCATTGTCGACGCTCTCGAGCTTGCCCTTCGAGGAGCGTCTGAGCCGGGCCTGGTCCAGTGCGTCTTCGACCTCTTTGAGATTACGGAGAATCGCCTTCCGGTTGTCGCCTTGCTCGGCGGAAACTTGACCCGCCATGTACGCGGCAATCTCGTCCGGCATGCGGTCAGCGAACGCGGCGCCGATCTCAGCGTAGTCAACCGGTCCGCTGCCCTTGAGAATGAGTGATGACCGGGACGTGTTCGCGCCCAGAACACTGGTCGGCTCGACGTAAATCACCACGCGGCCATGACCGGCGTAGATACCGAAATCCTTAAGCGCGGCCACCCGGCCCGTGCCCCCGCGGATTTCGTACAGCTCGTTCTGGTACAGCGCGGCCACATGGCCCCTGTTGTTCCATGTTTTGCCGCCCTCGACGATCTCGTCGGAGAGAATCCACCACCAAACGTGAGCATTCACATGAGGTAATTCTGTCCGCCCCTTGTACTCGGAATGCTTGTCGAGGTAGGACTGCTGGCCCCTGATGGTATCGTAGATCGAGCGGTACGTGCTGCGACCTGAATCGTAGATTTCCACGGGGCGGCGTACCCTGAGGCAAATGCCTGGAGGCAGCGCGAAGTACCGGCGCTCCAAATACGCTGCCACCCACTGCGACGGCAGATCGGCCGATGGTGGCGCTTGGGTAGTGTCTTCTTCTTTCGTCTTGCCGAGCAGCACCACAGACACGCCGTTGTCCTTAATGATTTCCGGCTTCTCTTTCGCCGGAAGCGGGAGCCAGTAATTGACCGTGTCGTCGTCCGGGCTGCGCCAGCCGATCCGGCCATACTTGCCTTCCGCGTGCCCGAGAATCGTTACCGAACCCTCACCATCCTTCCACGCCTTGTACATCACGCCGTAGGGATTGCGGACAGCCGCCGTGATTTTTGCGCCGATGCCAAAGTTCTTGTCGAACCCCTGCGGCCCCGTCGACGCCGACAGCTGATTGATATTCGTCTGCACATCATCGGGCGACATTCCGATGCCGTTGTCGGTGATGCGCAACTTCTTGATGCCGTCGACGTCCTCGAAATCAATTTCGATTTGGCCTTCTGGGCGGTCGGGCTTAGCACGCATGATGGCTTCGATGCTGTTTTGGACGAGTTCGCGGAGGTACTGAAGCTCGCCAGCGTCCTTACCGAGATTCTCGATCAGGAAGCCGACGTTCGCGACACCCATTTCATGAATGAGGGGAGCAGCGGGGCGCATGACAGCTCAACTCCTTTCTCCGAGCATCCGGCCGTGGCGGGATGGTCTCGAACAAGGGATTCATGCCGGGCTGGAACGGCCGTAGCGGTTCGCTGACCCAGCGGGTGGACAACGAATGGAACGTACGGGGGCGTGAGAGGGATAGCAACGGCACCGTCAGCGCGACGTCACCCGAGGCTGTAGGAGGAAGTACAAGAGGCGGCCCTTACCAGGCCGCCTCGTGCGGTCGAAACTATTACCAGAACTATTACCAGCGAGGAGCCAACTGCAGATCTACTAGTCGGGACGGCGGGATTTGAACCCGCGACCCCCTGAACCCCATTCAGGTGCGCTACCGGACTGCGCTACGTCCCGTTGCCACTCCGCCCAACCCCACCCCGTCGCCAGAGATCGACCCGCTGTTGCCAGCCGCAAGGCTCAAGCGGTTCCAAGCTCACAGCAAAACAGCTTCGCATCCCGCCCAGTCCTGCACCTCCTTGCGGCTTGCGGCTTGGCGCCTTGCGACCAGCCTCTTCAGATCCACTCGGCGCCTCGGCGCCTAAGCGTCTAGCCTTTCGGTAACATAGTCGCCCAATCCCGCTCCTGGTAGCGTTCGGTGTGGCGCAGCGGCACGGGTCGCACAACCCGCAGGCCTGCGCCTCGGTGACTTACGACCGGCGCAACATCCAGTATACCAAACCCCTCAGGTCCGCCAAGCCGATGCTGAAGTCGGCCCTGGGCCCGCCCGGCACCCCCGAGTCGCGCCCCGGAAAGACTCGGGCACCGATGCGGAGCTTGTCCGCGAGCAGGTACCACGTGACGGGAATCGACCACACGCGATCGGCTGCGGTTCCCGGCGGGGTGCGCCGCCAGCGCCCGAACAGCTCGACCCCCGTCTCCATGCCCGACCACACGGTGCTGGTGCGCTTCCAGTGCAGCGCCGGCCCGATGACCCAGCGGTACCGGTCCACGTCGCTCGCGGGGTTCCCATTCACGTGGAGCGGAGCGGCGTCCAACGCGAGGGCCCAGGAGTTGTTGAGGTGCAGGGTCGGCCGGTACCCCACCTCGAACCCTCGGCTCTGCGTATGGATGCTCACGTAGTTGGGAATGAGGCCGGTGAGCCACGCCTTCCCCGCCGCCGGCGGAATGGACGACGTGTTGGCGTCGACTCCGCGACGGTACCGGTACGCGATGCCCGACTGAAAGACCAGCTCGCTCAGCGCCGCCACACCAGCCCAATCCTTTTGGCCCGCACGTTTGCGGGCCCGTTCCACCTTCCAGAGCTGGTGCAGCATGAGTCCCAGCTTGCCCGCCATGAACCGCTCCGGATCCGCGACGAACCGCTCGAAACTCTCGTCCATGTCGCAGCGGATGGGCGACTCCAGCCAGTTCCCGGGCCCACAGTCCGTCCGTCCACGCACCGCGCGGCCGACCGCGCCGCGCACGGTATCGCTCGCCAAGCGCCGCAGCATGGTGCGAAAGCCATCGCGGCACAACAGACTGACGATGGCGTCTCCCTGGCGGCAGCGCGCGTTGTCGAACGCCGCGTCCTCGAGCGTGAAGTGCGCCCGCAAGAGCGCGAGCACCACGATGTCTCGCGGCGGGGCGCTCGGATCGACGCCGACGGGCAGGGCGGCCGCCGTATCCCGAGACTGCCACTCGCGTTGGTAAAGGAGGCGCAGCACGGTGCGCGGGAGCGGGGCGGCCCCGAGATCGAGCGCCTTGGTCTCCACGAGGTCGCGCAGCCGCCGCTGGACGCAGGACGAATCGGTCCGCCCCGGGCAGGCCTCGCCCGCGAAGAACGACAGCGCATCGTAGATCCCCAGGTAAAAATCGTACTCCCGAAACGGCTTCCCCAGGAACGCGGCAAACGCCCCGAGCTGCTGCCCGACCACCAGGAATCCCCGATCGGTGGTCTTGATGTTCTCGCGCACGAACACGGCGGGGGCCCGGGCGAGCAGTCGCCCAAAGGCTTGCAGTTCGTACTGCCGAGCGGCCGGGACCGCCCCGGCAAACAGATCCAGCAACGCCGCGATTCCCCCCGTGGCCGGTGGCGCTCTCCCCTCCCGCCGCTTGGCGTGGGCCAGCCGATCGCGCAGCCGGTCGGGGGCGATGAAGACCAGCAGCGCGCTCGAATCCGGTTTGTGCGCGTTCTTCCAGATCGCCTTATCGTAGATCCCGGCCGCGAGGTCGATGGGGTTGTTATCGAACAGCCCGCCGTCGGAAAAGAGGGCGCTGTCGTGCGGCAGGCGGCCGCAACCCGAGCCGACGCTCGCCGCGCGCCTGAGCCAGACCGGCTGGAAGGCGCCGGGAAACGCGGAGGATGCTTCGACCAGCGAGAACACGTCGCTGCGCTCGATCATCCCGCGGCAATCCGGGAGCCGGAGCAGGGCTCCGAGTGCACTGTCACCCAGGACTTCGGGCGGCGGCGCCCGGAACTCGAGGGTCCGTCCCCGACTGCTCACCACGACCACCGAGGCATAGCGCTGCGTGAGGGCAGCGAGATCGCCGGAAATGCTGACGGATTCGGGGACCACTCGCGTGATCGTCACCCCGACTGGAATAGCGCAGCCCTGCGGCGCGCTGGCAGCGGGCACGTCGTCCATCGCGGCGCCAATGCTGTCGAACAGCACGCGATCGAAATAGCGCCGGCTGAACAGCGCCCTGGTGGTGTCGGGCTGGTCGTAGCGCTCGAGCGGGAACAGTTGATCGAGCCCGGTGCGCACCCACACCTTCCAGAAGAGACTGTGCTCCGGGGCGGTGGTGGCACTCGTGCGGCACCATTCGATTGCGGCCAGGAACCCATTGATGTTGCCGGCGGAGGCCCCGGCCACGACTCTGAGGTTGTACCGGGGAAGGTGCCAAGCCTGGCGGAGTGAATCACGGGCTGTGAGCTTGAACACCTCCAGCAGTCCCCAGTTCAAGCCGGCTTCATACGACCCGAGGCTCACTCCTCCACTGATGGTGAGGAGGACGGACACCGGTTGGCTGTCGCGCTGGGCGGGGGTCGGCTGGCGGCCGGCAGCGCGTACCTGTCCCCCGGCGACGCTCGCCAGCAGGAAGAGCACGCACCCTTCCTTGATCCGATTCCTTTTGGTACGCTTGGATGTCATGGCGACCCGAAACCTAATGAGTCCGGCGCTCGCCGCGGTCCTCGCGGTCGCCTGCGCCACCAACCCCGCCACCGGGGCGAAGCAGCTCATCCTCGTCAGCGAGTCCCAGGAGATGTCCCTGGGGCGCGACTACGACCAGGACGTCGTCGCGTCCATCGGGCTGTACCCGGACTCGGGCGCCCAGCGCTACATCCAGCAGTTCGGCACGCGGCTCGCGGCCACGTCGGAGCGACCCCATCTCCCCTGGACGTTCCGCGTGGTGGATGACCCCGTGGTGAATGCGTTCGCGCTCCCTGGCGGCTACATCTACGTCACGCGCGGTATTCTCGCCCACCTGAACTCCGAGGCGGAGCTCGCCGGCGTGGTGGGCCACGAGATCGGTCACGTCACTGCGCGGCACTCGGTCAGCCAGATGAGCAAGCAGCAGCTCGCGCAGATTGGCCTCGCCGTCGGCACGATGGCGAGCCCTGACTTCGAGCGGTACGCGGGGATCGCGAGCGCCGGGCTGGGCGTGCTCTTCCTCAAGTACTCCCGTGACGCCGAGCGCCAGGCGGATGACCTCGGCTTGCGCTACATGCGGCGCGTGAACTTCGATCCCCGGGAAATGCCGCACGTCTTCGAGATGCTCACCCGCGTGAGCCAGACGCAGGGCGGGGGCCGCGTGCCGGAGTGGCTCGCCACGCACCCCGATCCCGAGAATCGCCGCGGGCGGATCGAGCGGGAGATCGCGGCCCTGCCGCAGAACTTCTCCGGGGCCGCCGTGAACCGGGACTCCTACCTGCAGCGGCTCGATGGTCTCGTGTTCGGGAACAATCCGCGCGAAGGCTATTTCACAGGCAGCCAGTTCTTCCATCCCGAGCTGCGGTTCCGCCTGACGTTCCCCGATGGTTGGACCACGAACAACGGCAAGCAGGCCGTGGCCGCCGTCAGCCCGCAGCAGGACGCGGTGGTCGAGCTGTCGCTCGCCAAGGAGCCGACGGCGGATGCGGCGGCCCGCATGTTTCTGTCGCAGCGGGGCGTCACGGGCGGCTATCCCGCCCGCACCACCGTCGGCGGGCTTCCAGCCGTCGGCGCCGCGTTCACCGCCGCGACGGAAAGCGGCACGCTACGCGGCACGGTGCTGTGCGTCGAGTACGGCGGCGCGGTGTACCGCCTGGTTGGCTACGCGACCGAGGCGCGCTGGCCCGCGTATCAGGGGGTCGCCGAGGGTGCGCTCCGCAGCTTCGCCCGGCTGACCGATCCCGCCGCGCTCACCGTGCAGCCCCAGCGCGTGGACATCGTGCGACTCGATCGGCCCACGACCATCGCCGAGCTGGCGCGACGGCGACCGTCCCCCGCCTCCGCCGCCACGCTCGCGCTCATCAATCAAGTGGATCCTGAGACGCCGCTCGAGGCGGGCCGCGTCGTGAAGTGGGTCGTGGGGCAGCCGCTCCCGTAGGCTGGCCCGCGCGCTCGATCCGAGATAGTATCGAGGAAACCCGAGCCAGGGAGGCGGTACCGTGGCGACCGTCCAGAGCATCCTCGCCAAGAAGGGCAGCGACATCATTTCCGTGGCACCCGGGGAGACGGTGGTGAAAGCCGCGCAGCTCATGAGCGAGCGCGGGATCGGCGGACTCGTCGTGACCGAAGGGAAACGCCTGGCCGGGATCTTCACCGAGCGCGATATCCTGCGCCGGGTCGTGGCGCAGCGACGCGATCCCACGACGACCAAAGTCGCCGACGTCATGACGACGCCCGTCACCGCCTGCGGTCCGGACACGCCGATCGACGACTGCGCCGCGATGATGACCGCCAAGCGCATCCGCCACCTCCCGGTGGTGGGCGACACAGGCCTGGTGGGGGTCATCACCATTGGCGACGTGCTGGCCTACCAGGTGAGCGAGCAGCAGGCGACGATCGACTACATGCATCACTTCATGTTCGACCTGCGGTAACGCTTTACCCGGTAACGCCTTACCTTGCAATGGTCAGGCGTCGTTGTACGCCCCACCCGCCGCATGGCATATTGGTGCCCCTTTATGACCACCGGCGCGAAGGACCTCTGGCTGTTCCGGATCGTGCACCAGGACACGGGCAAGCCCGCACAGGGCGTGCCCGTGACGGTGCTCGACAAGGCCGGGAACGCCGCCGGCTACTGGGTGAGCGACGCGGACGGCATCGTGGCGATTCCGCGGCGCGACACGGCCAAGCTGCGAATCCGCGTGGGCCTGCGGAGCGAAGATCCGATCGAGCTCGCCACGGCGACGCTGGGCGACGATCCCACGCCCCTCGCCGCGCCGACGCAGTTTCCGCCGTCGCTGAGCCTGGCGAGCGACCGCCCGGCGCGCGAGCACCCGGCGCCGCTGCCGGCCCGCCCCGCGGAGCAGCCGGAAGTCCCTGGGCACGTCCTCTACTTCCAGCGACTCGCCATGTTCGCCGATCGGGCCGCCGGCGACGCGCCGGGCGGCGGCGGCGCGCCCCGCGGCGGCGTCGCCGATTTCTTCTCGCCGGTGAGCGACGGCCCGGCGGGGATGCGCTACGGCGCCCTGATCGACGTCGAAGAATACTGGCAGTCGCTGGGCGTGTTGTGGGGGGAGCTGCTGTACAGCGTGACGCTCACGCCGGGGGACGAGGCGAAGCTCGCCGTGCTCGACGGGCGCTGGCGTCGCGAAGCCGAGGGACGCGAGCGCCCGCTCCAGATCCTCGCGCGGATGGTGGGCACGTCGATGCTCGGCGACCTGATCAGCGCGCTCCGGCCCGAGCTGCAGCTCGACCCGCTGACGCTCACCGAGCCCGGACTCGAAGCTGCGGCGTCCGACACGGTGCAGCTCATCCGCGACCGCACCGAGCGCATGAGTCACGCGCTGCGGCGCCGGCCGCTCGGCGTGGTGGACGCCCCGGCCGACGCGCCCGCCACCGGCGCGGTGCGTCACGTGCGCAACACGACGCGCGACCGGCTCGTCACCTTCCACTTCTTCGAGCCCCTCGAGCGCTTCAAGGTGATGGTGCGAAGCCCGCGCGCCCGGCCCGTCATCTTCGTGCCGTTCCGGCTGCCCAACGTCGCCACGCCCGACGTCGTGCGGCGCTTCGGCTATCTGTTCCGCCGCACGCTGCTCGACCGCGGCCTGCTCCCCGACCTCGAGCGCCTGCTCGGCGGCGACACGGTGACCGCGCCGGACGCGTCGCGTGGACGGCTGCTCGAGCACATCGAATCGAACCTGCTCTACTACTCGACCGTGATCATTTCGGCGGGCGATCCGGCGGCGCGACACGTGGCGCTCTCCAAGCTGCGCGATCCGGCGGGCCGGCCGCTCACCGACGTCGTGGAGAACACCGTCGTCGGGCGACTGGGCAACACGATCGCGCTGCCGCTGCGCTCCGCCGCCCAGCTCCCCGCCGCCTGGCGCGACGCGCTGGCCGCGTACGAGGCGCGGCCGCTGCGCGTGAGTGACAGCTTCGTGGTCACCATCCCGCATCCGGGCGTGTGGGTGAGCGCCCAGGCGCACGAGCCGATGCAGCAGCAACAGGCGGACGGCGAAGAGGCCGCCGGGTGAGGGCGCCGCTCCTCGACCGGGTCGTTGGCGCGTTGGTCGTCCCGCTCGTCGGGATGGCGCTCGCGGCGTGTCCTCGCGCGACATCGCAGGTCACTCCCGAGGCGGCGGCGGATTCCACGCCCGCGCGGCCGGCCGTGGTCGCGCCGGCGGCCCTGGTGCGCGACACCGCGCTGGATCAGCGGCTCTCGCGCGTCGAGCTGCGGCTGGCCGAGCGGGACGCGCAGATCGAGGAGCTCCAGGCGCGGCTCGATGAGGCGCGGCAGGAGGTGGTCCGTACGCTCGCGAAGCTCCAGACGGTCGCAAGCCGGGCCGAAGCGGCATCGGCGATGGCGGAGGCCGAGATCGCCGTGCAAGCGCTGCGCGCCGCGGCGGGCGCGCCGGCGGGAGGGGAGCCGGACGTCGCGCAGGCCGGGGCGTTGATGCAGCAGGGGAGCGCCGAGTTCGCGAAGCAGAACTACGGCGGCGCGCTGTACCTCGCGAACCAGGCCAAACATCTGGCGGGCGTGGGCCGCAGCCGGCTGGGCGGCGTCGGTCGGGCGCAGCTCCGCCCGGGCGAAGTGCCTTTTGCGGTGCCGGTGCGGCTGCGGGCGACGGCGCGCGGCAACGTGCGGGAGGGGCCGGGGGGCGGATACAAGGTGCTGTTCACCGCGGAGCCGGGCGCCGCGCTCACCGGCTATTCGTCTCTCGATCAGTGGGTGCGGGTCGCCGACGAGGCTGGGCGCGGCGGCTGGATGTTCGTCACGCTCGTCGGGCGGCGGGACGCGCGCGCCCGCTGAGGGCTAACGGGACGCCCGCAGCACCCGGTCCCGCCCCTCGCGCTTCGCCTGATACAGCCCCCCGTCCGCGGCGGCGAGCAGCGCTTCCGGCGAGTCGCCGTCGTCGGGGAACTGGGCGACCCCGATGCTCAAGGTGAGCTTCCCCACCAGCTCGTCGCCCGCCACCCGCGTGCGGACGCGCTGGGCCGTCTCCGCCGCCCCGGCCGCTTCCGTTTCCGGCATGAGCACCACGAACTCCTCGCCGCCGTAGCGCGCCGCGCAGTCCACGTCGCGCGTCGCTTCCCGCAGGATGGTCGCGATCCGCGCGAGCGCCGCGTCGCCCGCCAGGTGGCCGTGGGCGTCGTTGTATTCCTTGAAGTGGTCGACGTCGGCGATCAGCAGCGCGCAGGGATGCTTCAGCCGGTGCGAGCGCCGCACTTCGTTGGCGAGGGCGTCCATCAGGTAGCGGCGGTTGTAGAGTCCGGTGAGGTGGTCCGTGGCGGACAGCCGCTCGAGCTCGCGCCGGCCGTCACGCAGCCGGGCGACCATGTCGTTGAACACCTCGGTCACGTAGCCGAGCTCGCCGCCGCCCAACACCGGCAGATCCACCTCGAGATCGCCCTTGGCCACCCGGGCGGCGCCTTGCGTCAGCCGATCGAGCGGCCGCGTGATCAGGAGCCCGAGGAAGTAGGCCAGCAGACCGACGCCGACCAACAGCGCCGCGACGATCAGCGCGGTCACGTTGCGGAGCCGCGCCACCTGGCGGTACACCTCGCCCGCCGGAACTTGCGCGAGCACCGCCCAGTCGAGCCGCGGCACGCGCTTCAGGATGCCCACGACCTGCTCCCCG